>OMGN01000014.1_pt1 | contig 167239 bp, 141 predicted proteins | sample 1674111 | NCBI WGS metagenome assembly OMGN01 (sample SAMEA103958143, study PRJEB25191) | human gut metagenome | biome: human-associated habitat [ENVO:00009003]; feature: intestine environment [ENVO:2100002]; material: feces | place: Germany | collected 2013/2015
TTTCCGGTGACAGTCCTTTCCGGTGACAGTCCTTTCCGGTGACAGTCCTTTCCGGTGACAGTCCTTTCCGGCAGACCCGGCAGGGTGCACCGCCATCTTTTCCGGCATCCGGCCCGGACGGGATTCGTTCCCGCCCGGGCCGGCCGTTCTTCCCCTCCCCGGTGCTCCCTGCGAGCGGCCGTCGGGCCCCGGTATTTGTAAATCCCGGCCGCATGTACTATCTTTGCAACCATGAAAAACATCGTATTCGATCTGGGCGGAGTGCTCTTCGCCCGCGACAAGCACAAGTGCGATCCGGAGATCATCGAATTCTTCAGCTTCCTCCGGGCCCCGAAGATGCCCCGTTTCTGGGAGGAGTACGACCGGGGTACCTCGACCCTCGGGGAGGTTACCGACACCCTGGTCGGGATGACCGGCCGTTCGCGCGAGACCTGCGCGGCCGTGCTCCAGCGGGCCATCGACCTGCAGGAGCCCGTTGCGCCGACCGAAGAGCTCGTCCGCGACCTGAAGGAGGCCGGCTACCGCCTCTACGTGCTCTCGAACATGTCGCGCGAGTTCATCGACTACCTGCGCCGTTTCCCCGTCTACGGGCTTTTCGACGGTGAGGTCGTGTCGTGCGAGGAGCTTTGTGTCAAGCCCGAGCCGCGGATCTATGAGATCCTGCTCGACCGTTACGGACTCCTCCCTTCCGAGACACTCTTCATCGACGACCGCCCGGCCAACATCGACACGGCCCGAACGTTGGGTATCGGGGGCTTCCTCTTCGATGCCCACGACCCGGCCTCTTCCTGCGCGACCCTCAGGCAGATGCTGCTCTGACGGCCTGCCTCCACGCGGCCTGCCCGTAAGGTCTGTTGCGGGCTGCAGCTCCGGCAGCGGCCCGATGGCTTTGGGCTTTATTCGGCAGGCAGCTGCCGTGTGTTGTGCCTCTTTCTGGCCCGGCTTCCTCGCCTTTTTTTGCCGACCGGCATACAGCAAACAGGAAGGCCGCCCGATCACTCGGGCGGCCTTTCCGTTTTGCAGTGCGGGCTCCGCTACTTGAAGTTCTCGTCGCGCATGAGCTCGAACTCCGGTGCGAGGGCGTACATCCGCACGTACTCGAACTGGCCGTCGGCCACGAGCTTGAACTCGAATGCGTGGGTCACCTTGCCCGTGCTCGAACCAATGTGCTGCGTGTAGAGCATGAACTCGAGCGTGTAGATGACATCGATGCCGTCGATCATCTTGACGTTGGGGTAGAGCGTACCCAGCGCACCGGACATCACCTCGCCGAAGCGCTTCTCCGTCTCGGCATAGAATGCCGCATAGGATGCGCGTGCGGCCTCCTTGTCGTCCGAAGCCCAGTTTTCGTAGGCCGAGATGTCCTCGCCGGCCGGTCCCCAGTAGTACTTGGGCAGCGTGTTGATGCGCCAGTTGAGGTTTGTGTAACCCACGGCGCAACCGCTGTAGTACTCCGAGTCGGTCATGTACGAGTCGCTGCGGTTGTCGTAGCGGTACATCGGGTCCTTGTTGGCGATCACCCAGTCTACGCCGGCCTGGTAGATGCTCTTGCTCAGCTCGCTCTTGTCGGGCGCCACGACGATCGTCAGGCTGGGGTTGAAGCTCCACTTGCCGTCCACCTTCTTGAACGGGCCTTCGAGCGTCTCGTAGGCCTCGACCTTGGTCCACTGCGAACCGTCGAATGCGTAGCGGTCGGCACGCGGGCTCGTCACGTTGTCCTCATAGTACTGGTAGGCGATGTCCTTCGTCTCCTCGGGCTGTGCGTAGGGGTACTTGAGCTTGAGGTAGACGGGCAGATAGACGTCGGGCGAGAACGACGAGCTGAAGTTCGGGTGCGAGCTGCCCATGGCCTCGTAGTCCTCGGGGTTGATGACGGTCGTGTCGGGCGTCGGCTCCCAGTTGGTGCCGTTGAAGGTGTAGGCGGCGTAACGCTCCTTGACCATCGCCGCACGGGTCATGGCCGCGAGCGTCGAGGCCGTCGATGCGGCGTTGCGCGAGATGCTGGCCACCTTCACGTTGTCCACCTGGTAGGTCGTCGTGCGCTTCTCGGCACCGTTGCCCTGGTAGCGGAAGGCGATGTAGACCGATTTGCCGGCGAACTGGTAAAGCGGTGCCAGACCGGCTGCCGAGAAGTTGTCGGCATAGCCTCCTGTCGGCGTCTGCGGGATCAGGAAGTGTGCCGTCAGGTCGGTCCACTCGGCTGCGGACACGTCGCCCGTGTAGTTCTCCGATGCGAGCACCGTGAGGCAGTCGGCATTCCAATAGCCGATCTTGAGGTCGAATCCGAGCACCGTCATGCCCTCGGCGTCGAATGCCGGCACGGCGATCGGCTCCTTCGTGACGAGCCACGACTCGACGGCTCCCGCAGCCTTGTTGGCCGTCTCCTGGGCGTAGGTGTTGTTCGAGTAGGTGGTCAGGTACCACTGCTTCGTCTCGTCGGCCACGGCCTTTACATCCCACTTGTCGAAGATTTTGTTGTTCTCTGCATCCACGGCCTCGAACGCATCGCTGAAGAGCTCCTTCCCGGCGGCGGTTACCACGCCGTCGCCCAGCTGGATGTTGCCGATCTGGTAGGTCGTCGTCTTCTCCTCGGCGGCGTTGCCCGTGTAACGGAAGGCGATGTAGACCGCATCGTTCTTGTAGGCGCTCATGTCGCAGATGCCTGCCGTGTACCACTTGCCGGCCGTCGAACCGTCGAATGCGAAGCAGTGCGTCAGGTCGGTCCACGTGGCCTCCTCGGGCGTCACGCCGTTGTAGTCGGTCGAAACCAGCACCTGCAGCCCGTCATGCGTCCAGTAGGAGATCTTCACGTCGAAGGCCAGCTGCGGCTGTTCGCTCGCCGAGAGGTTCACCTTTTCGGAGATCAGCCACAGATCCTGTGCCCCTTCGGTCTTGAAGGCCGACACCTTGGCCGAATTGACTCCGTTGTACGAATCGAGCGTCCAGGTCGAGCTGCTCTCGCCCTTGACGATCTGCCAGGCGTTCAGTCCGCCGGCAAACGACTCGTCGATGCTCGTTGCCGCCGACTCGCCACCCGTGCTGGGCTCCGAATCGGAGTAGTTGTAGGCTACGAGCTTCACCGTACCCTCCGCAGCGTCGGGGTAGGCAGCCGAGAGGAACTTGTCGGCATAGCCCTCGAGCGGCTTGGAGGGGGTGAAGTAGTTGGCCGGGGTCTCGCCCCATACCGACTTGTAGTTTTCGCCCGTCACCGTGTAGGTTTCGGCCGCCGTGAGCTTGACGATCTCCTCAGCCTGTGCCGTGGCCTTGCGGTAGGTCACCGTCACCGTCGAACCGTTCGACAGGTAGGAGTTGTAGCCCGCCGATACGAATGCCGGCAGGTAGGTCTCGGCGGGAGCCGCCTCGGAGAAGCATTTGGCCGTGCCGACGGCTGCCAGGGCCTCGACGGCCTCCGGACCTGCCGCCTCGGCGATCGCCTTGTTCGCGGCGTTGTTGGCCACCGAGGAGTAGTCCGCATCGGTGAGCGTGTAGCTCACCGTCTGGATGTCGGTCACCTCCTGATCGGAGTCGAAGCCGTCCAGATAGGCGTCGTTGTAGTCATCGACCGTGCAGCCCGTACCGGCGAGTGCGGCGGCTGCGAAGATCAGTGCGAGTTTGATATGCTTGTTCATGTTGAATATTCCGGAGTATGGTTAGAAGTTGATTTTCACTCTTACGGTGTAGGTGCGTCCGAACGAGTACATGACGGCGTAGGCGTTCTGCCAGATACCCTCCTGGAGAGCGTCGCTCTGCGCATCCATGATGTAGTTGTAGTTGTAGACGTTGTTCACGTTGCCGTAGATCGTGGCGAAGATGTTGCCGATCTTGAAGCGGTAGCTGGCCGAGAGGTCGAGCTGATGCCCCCACGGAATGCGCCACGGATCCTTGACCTCGATGGTCTGGTTGCCGTTCAGGCCCGAGCCGAGCCAGAAGTCGGCGTAGTTGTTGCCGTAGGCGTTCCAGTCGGCGCTGACGCGCAGGCCCTTCATCGGGCGCACCGTCATGCCGATGGCTCCGGTGGTCTGTGCCGATCCGCCGACCTTGATGCCCTTCTGCTTGAGGAAGAGCCAGGCGTGGTCGTCGGCCATGATGCCCGAAGCCACCGTTCCGTCGAGTGCGGCGGTCATCGGCTGGCCCTGCGAGTCGTAGATGTAACCCTTCGTGTTGCTGTCCCAGATCCAGTTGCCGAGCGAGAGCATGCCGGTGATGTCCATCCAGCGGGTCGGACGCAGCGAGAAGTCGAGCTCGATACCCATGTGGCGGGCATCCACGCCGCCCAGGTTGATGCGGGCGTAGTCGCCGTTGGACATCTGCGTCGAGCGGACGAACGACTTGTCCATCCAGAGCGTGTAGTAGGCGTTGAGGTTGGCGGTGAAGATACCCGAGCGGAAGCCGTATCCGAGTTCGGCCGAGAAGACGCGCTCGTTGAGCGGGTCGGGGTTGGTCACGTTGCTCGTGGTGCTCTGCAGGAATGCGCCGCCCGAGAAGAAGGGCGCGCGGCTGATGTATCCGAGGTTGGCGAATACGTTGTGCTTGTCGGTGATGTTGTAGTTGGCGCCGCCCTTGACCGTGTATCCGAGGAAGTTCACGTGGTCCGACTCGGCGTGTTCGGCATCGTAGTAGAAGCGGTCGTAGCGCCAGTATCCGGTGTTGGAGATCGAACCCGAGACGAATGCGTTGAGCTTGTTGCGCGTCCACTCGAGCTGTGCGAATACGCCCTCTTGGTGGACGTGTCCGTCGTAGTCGCGGTAGACCTTGTCGCCCACCTGCAGCTTCTCGTACTGCCACGTGGGATCGGCAGCGGCGATGTTGTCCGAGGCCTTGACGTTGCGGCGGCTGTTGTCGTCGATGAAGTACTTGCCGTCGTAGAGGTCGATGATCTCGTTGTTGTGCTCACCGATGTAGTAGCGGACATCGACACCGGCTGAGAGCTCGAGCGACGGGGTGATCTGGTTGGTGTAGGTCGAGAGCAGACCGTACCACATGTGGTTGTTGTTGCTCTTCGACATCACCATGCGCGAGCCGTCGATGCTGGCGGCGTTGAGCTCCTGGATCTTGTCGTAGGCGAACGTGCCGTCGGGGTTGCGGAACGTGGTGTTCAGGATACCGTAGTTCGTGCCCTTCCAGGCGTTGCGGTCGGCCGACGTGCGGCCCTGTCCTGAGTATCCCGAGCCGCGTCCGATCGACATGTAGAGGGCCGTCGAGAGCGACGACTTATAGTCGATCTGCCACTGGTGGTTGAGCGAGATCTGGGGCTTGTGGTACTCGTTGAAGCTCGAGTAGCGCTGCTTGCCGTTCTTGTCGAAACCGTAGCTGGCGTTGTAGCGGTACATGTCCTTCTCGCCCATGAAGTTCTTGGCCTTCTGCCACTCGGCGATCGTCAGACCGTCGTTCAGGGCGTTGCGCTGTCCGTGCTTCTGGGGGGCGCCGAATGCCGTGAGCGAGAGCTGGTGCCGGTCGTTGATGCGCTTCGAGATGTTCACGAACCAGTTGTAGCCCTCGAAGTTCGTGCCCTGAATGTAGCCGTCGCCCCAGCGCTTGGCCGCGAGGATCGACATGGCCCATCCGTTCTTGGTCAGGCCGGTCGAGAGGCTGAGCGAGAGGTTGTAGAGTCCGTCGTTTCCGACGCCGAACGAGAACGTGCCGCCCTTCTTGGCGTCGATGCCGTTGGTGACGATGTTCACCGAACCGCCCACCGAAGGGGCCGAGATCTTCGAGGCGCCCAGACCGCGCTGCGTCTGCATGCTGCGCGTCACGTCCGAGAGACCGGCCCAGTTCGACCAGTAGACGCCGCCCCATTCCATGTCATTGACCGGTACGCCGTTCACCATCACGGCGACGTTGGCCGACTGGAAGCCGCGCATGTTGATCTTGGCGTCACCGAAGCCGCCGCCGTCCTTGGTCACATATACGCCGGGGGGTCGATTTGAGGATCTCGGGGAACTCCTGTCCGCCGAGTTTGTAGGTGATCTCGTCGGCCGTGACGGTCGATACGGCCACGGGGGTCTTGCGCTGCACGGCCACCGACTGCGAGACGATGACGTCCTGCAGCGTCACGGCGTCGGTCTTCAGGACGATTGTGCCGAGGTCAATGCGACCCCCCCCCTTGATCTCGCGGGTCTCGGTCACGTAACCGATGAACGAGATCTCGACGCTCTGCGTTCCGGCATCGACCTTCAGCGAGAAGTTGCCGGCTGCGTCGGTTCCGGTACCGGTCGAGGTGCCGGGCACGATGACGGTCGCACCGATGAGCGGCGCGTCGTTCTCATCGACGACCTTACCGATCACTGTCGATTGTGCGATTGCCGATGACGAGCCGATCAGGATGAAGGCCGCCATCAGGAGAAAGTGAAGTAGAGGTTTTTTCATAAAATATGGATTAAGGGTTTCTTTCGATGCGAATCCTCGCCGCAAAGATAGTCTCTTTGACCGGGATGCGAAGTTCGGGGAGATCGGATTTCACCGTATTTTAACTCCCCGCACGGCAACCGGAACGCCGCCCCGCAGCAGACGGGGGCCGGAGGTTCGTTTCCCGGCTGCGGCCCGACGGATCCGGGCGCAGGGCCGACGGCTGCGCAGGGGCCGTACAAGGCGACGGCCTGATGGGTGCGAGCGGAATGTCTCCAACATAGAGGACGAACTGCCATTCGTTTAAGGAATACAAAGATAATGAAATATATCGGGAACGCAATAGCGCATTGCGGAAATTTTGACGTGCCATGCCGCAGCCCGTTCGGAATACCGTGCGTGATGCCGTACCGGGCCGGTGGCACGCTCCTTGCGTCATCTCCCTTTCCGGTATTATATATCAAGGTATCGCATGCCGTCTGTCCGGGAACAATACTGGCGCTATTCGCTCGTGGCGCTGATCGTAGGTCTGGGAACCGTCGTCTTCGTCGAACTGACCCCCTTTCTGGGGGGACTGATGGGGGCCGCGACGATCTATGTCCTGCTGCGCGGGCAGATGTGCCGATTGACCGGGCGGCACAGCTGGCGGCGCAGTGCGGCGGCCTGGCTGCTGCTGGGCGAGGCGGTGTGCTGCTTCCTGGTGCCGATCTCGCTGCTGGTCTGGATGGTTGCCGAGCGCGTGCAGCGCCTTACGCTCGATCCCCGCCAGCTCGTCGCCTCGGCCCGACACCTCGCGGCGCTGGTCCAGGAGCGTACGGGCTACGACCTGTGGCAGGAGAGCAACCTGCGGAGCCTGCTCTCGGAGCTTCCGCACCTCGGGCAGTGGCTCCTCGGCGGGGTGACGGGCTTTGCGGTCAATGTGGTGGCCCTGCTCTTCGTGCTCTACTTCATGTTGCTGGGCGGCCGCCGCATGGAGGAGTACATCCGCGAGCTGCTCCCCTTCAGCCGCGGGGTGGGGAGCGACGCCCTGCACGAGGTTCGCATGATCGTTAGATCGAACGCCATCGGCGTCCCGCTGCTGGCCGTCGTGCAGGGAGGCGTTGCACTGGCGGGTTACCTGCTTTTCGGGGTGCCCGACCCGCTCTTCTGGGGTGTGCTGACCTGTCTGGCCACGATCATTCCGGTTGTCGGCACGGCGCTCGTCTGGGTGCCGCTGGCGCTTTGGCTGGGGCTCGGCGGCCACACGGGGGCCGCCGTCGGGCTGGCGGCCTACGGCGTGGCGGTGGTCACGCAGTCGGACAATGTCGTGCGGCTTGTCCTGCAGCGCCGCATGGCCGACATCCATCCGCTCATCACGGTCTTCGGCGTGGTCATCGGCCTCTCGCTCTTCGGGTTCATGGGGGTGATCTTCGGGCCGCTGCTGTTGTCGATGTTCGTCTTCTGCGTGCATGTCTTCAAGCGGCTCTACCTCGACCGTCATCCCGACGCCGGCGAGCCATCGGGCCCTTCCGCGCCTTCCGCGCCGACCGACGGCGGCCGCCTGCACTGAACGGCCTCGCGGTCCGGTTTCGGATGCTTTCCGCTCTCCGAAAAGCCGTTTCGGCCGAAATTTCGCTCCGATAGACCTTTCCGCGCTCCGAAAAGCAGTTCCGGAGTGAGATTTTTCGAAAAAAGTGTCCGAAAAAGTTGTATATTCATAACACTTTATTACCTTTGTTATTCGAATAACACAAATTTCCGAAACAGGAACTAAAGTCTTATCACAATGGCAAGAAATCTCAAAATCAGAGACCTTACGTTGCGCGACGGCCAGCAGTCGTCGTTCGCGACCCGAATGAATCAGGCACAGATCGACCGTTGCCTGCCTTTCTACAAGGATGCGAATTTCTATGCGATGGAGGTGTGGGGCGGCGCCGTGCCCGACTCGGTGATGCGCTACCTGAACGAGAATCCGTGGACGCGCCTCGAAACGATCCATAAGGCTGTCGGGAATGTGTCGAAACTCACGGCCCTGTCGCGCGGCCGCAACCTGTTCGGCTACTCGCCCTATACGGACGAGATCATCGACGGCTTCTGCCGCAACGCCATCGAGAGCGGTCTGGGCATCATGCGTATCTTCGATGCGCTGAACGACGTGGACAATGTCAAATCGACGGTCAAGTACGTCAAGCAGTACGGCGGCATCGCCGACTGTGCCGTATGCTATACGGTCGATCCGAAATACCCCGAGCAGGGCTTCTTCTCGAAACTCTTCGGCAAGAAGAACCCCGATCCGGTCTTCACCGACGCCTATTTCCTCGACAAGGCCCGTCAGATGGCCGCACTGGGCGCCGACATGATCACCATCAAGGACATGTCGGGTCTGATCCCGCCGCGCCGCGTGGCCACGCTCGTGCGCCTGTTCAAGAAGCACCTGTCGGTTCCCGTCGATTTCCACACCCACTGTACGCCGGGTTACGGCCTTGCCTCGGTGCTGGCCGCCATCGTTGCGGGCGTCGATGTCGTGGATACCAACTGCTGGTACTTCGCCGGCGGTACGGGTGCTCCGGCCATCGAGCTCGTCTACGTCTTCTGCAAGAAGCTGGGTATCGACACGGGCGTGAACATGGAGGCCGTGGCCAAGATCAACAAGGAGCTGCGTGAGATCCGCAAGGAGCTCAATATGTCGGTATTCGGTGTCGAGAAACCCGAGCCGAAGCCCTTCAACCCGCTGACCGACAAACTGCCCGACGAGGTGGATGCCCTCTTCGACCGTGCCATCGAGGCCGCACAGCGCGACGACGAGGCCGCGACGATCGACCTCTGCCGCAAGATCGAGGCATACTTCGGCTTCCCGGCTCCGAACGAACTGGTGCAGAAGGCCGAGATCCCGGGCGGTATGTACTCGAACATGGTAGCCCAGCTCAAACAGCTCAAGTCGGAGGAGATCCTGCCGCGCGCCATGGAGCTCATCCCGTCGGTGCGTCTGGCTGCCGGTCTGCCGCCTCTGGTGACCCCGACCTCGCAGATCGTGGGTGCCCAGGCCGTAAACTGCGCCCTCGACGAGAAGGCCGGACGTCCGATGTATACCAACAAGTCGTCGCAGTTCGTGGGCCTCGTGAAGGGCGAATACGGCAAGACGCCGGTGAAGATCGATCCCGAGTTCCGCTTCAAGATCTGCGGTGTGCGTGAGGAGACCCCCTACGACACGTCGAAGTACAAGATGCAGCCCAACCCCGAACTCCCCGAAGCCGGAGGCGTCAAGCTGGCTGCCAACGAGAAGGAGGTGCTGCTGCTCGAGCTCTTCCCGGCCGTGGCCAAGACCTTTCTCACGGACCAGAAGGTGAAGGCTTACGCGGCTGCGAAGCCCGCCGAGGCTGCTGCCGCCAAACCCGAGGCGAAAGCCACGGAGGCCGCTCCCGCCCGTCCGAAGGCCGTGATTACGGGCCATGCCGTGACGGCTCCGCTGCCGGGCCGCGTGCTGACGCTCTCCGTCAAGGTGGGCGATACGGTCAAGGCCGGCCAGGAGGTGGCCGTTCTCGAGGCCATGAAGATGGAGAACGCCATCACGACCGACTACTCCGGCACCGTGAAGCAGATCTTCGTAGCCGAGGGCGACAACGTTCCGACCGACGCTCCGCTGCTCGAGATCGAATAGCGAATCCCTCCGTGCGGATTGTTTTCCGGGTCCGCGGCGTTTCGGCGCCGCGGACCCGTTGTTTTTCCGATGCTGCAAACGTCCGCTCCTCCGCTGAAAAAACGTCCGGCCGCTTGGCACTTGCCCGTGTTTTTGCTACCTTTGGATTCCGAATCTAACCCAAAAAACTGAACCGCGTATGACACTCAAACGCTTCCTGGCCCTCTGCGGGCTGGTTGCCGTCGGATTGTGCCCGTCCCGTCCCGCGGCGGCACAGCACTTCGATCCGAAGGCTCTCTACGAGATCGTCGGCCCGGGCGGGCTGGTGCTCGACAACCAGGGCAGCCTCGACAACGAAACCGAGATCTTCCTGAACAACCGGGGCCGTGACCTGCCGTCGCAGCTCTGGATCATCACCGAGTCCTCGACCGGGGGCTACTGGCAGATTACCTCCGTACTTGCCGACCAGAGCATCGACAATGCCAACCGCGCCTCGCAGCCCGGGCCGCTGATCCAGTGGAGCACGAGCCCCGGCAATGCCAACCAGGAGTGGAAACTGACCCCTGTCGGGGAGGATACCTATACGATCACCTGCCGTGCGGGCGGACTCAATATCGGCTGTCCCGACGTGCAGCCGGGCAAGCCGGCCTGGCAGGTGGCCCCTTCGGCCGATGACCCCGCCCAACGGTGGACAATCCGCCGTTCGACGGCCCGGATCGACCTCTCGGCCCTGCGCCCGACCAGCGACAACGACTGGGAGAACGAGACGGTCTTCGCCGTGAACAAGGAGCCGGGCCATGCGACCTTCGTGCCCTTCGCCTCGGTGGCCGAGATGCAGGGTGACCCGAGCTACCGCCGGCCGTGGGTGCGCAACCGCTCGAGCCGTTACATGCTGCTCAACGGCATGTGGAAGTTCCATTGGGTGAAGAGCCCCGACGAGCGTCCCGCGGATTTCTACCGGGAACGTTACGACGTCTCGGCGTGGGACGAGATTCCCGTCCCGTCGAACTGGGAGATGCACGGCTACGGTACGCCGATCTACACGAACGTGACCTACCCGCACAAGAATCAGCCGCCCTTCATCCTTCCGCAGAAGGGCTACACGAACCAGACGGAGACCAACCCGGTGGGTTCCTACCGCCGCGATTTCGACCTGCCGGCCGACTGGAAGGACCGTGAGGTCTACCTCCACTTCGACGGCGTTTACAGCGCCATGTACGTCTGGGTCAATGGCCGCAGGGTAGGCTACAGCCAGGGCGCGAACAACGATGCCGAGTTCAACATCACGCGCTACGTCCGTCCGGGCCGCAATACGCTGGCCGTCGAGGTCTACCGCTGGTCGGACGGCAGCTACCTCGAGGATCAGGACATGTTCCGCCTGAGTGGCATCCACCGCGACGTCTACCTCTACGCCACCCCGAAGGTGCGTCTGCGCGACTTCCGCTTCGATGCCGACCTGTCCGATGATTTCCGCAGCGCCGGCCTGCGCGTCCGCGCCCATGTGGCCAACGTCGGGGGCCGGGGCCGCGAGGCCGCCTCGGTCGATGTCACGCTGCTCGATGCCGAAGGGCACCGCGTCGCAGAGCAGAGCCTCCCGTTCAGCGATGTGGCCCGTGGCTCCGAGGCCGTTGCCGAGGCCGTGCTTCCCGTCTCCTCGCCGCAACTCTGGTCGGCAGAGACGCCCTATCTCTATACGGTGCTCCTCGAACTGAAGGACCGTGACGGACAGACGCTCGAGACGACCTTCTCGCAGTACGGGCTCCGCAAGATCGAGATCCGCGACCGCCGCGTCTGGATCAACGGCCGTCGGATCTTCTTCAAGGGCGCTAACCGCCACGACATTCACCCGCAGCTGGGCAAGGCGGTTCCCGTCGAGTCGATGATCGAGGATATCCTGCTCTTCAAACGCCACAACCTCAATACGATCCGCACGAGCCACTATCCGAACGACGCCAAGATGTACGCGCTGTTCGACTACTACGGCCTCTACGTCATGGACGAGGCCGACGTGGAGTGCCATGGCAACCACTCGATCAGCGACAAGGAGAGTTGGCGCCCGGCCTTCATCGACCGCATGGTGCGGATGGTTGAGCGCGACAAGAACCATCCGTCGGTGATCTTCTGGTCGATGGGCAACGAGTGCGGATCGGGCCGCAACTTCGAGGCCGTCTACGCCGCGGCGCGTGCGCTCGACCCCCGTCCGATCCACTACGAGGGTAAGAACGACGTGGCCGACATCGACTCGCGGATGTATCCCTCGATCGAGAGCATGATCGAACAGGACCGTCAGGACCGCGACAAACCCTACTTCCTGTGCGAGTATGCCCACGCCATGGGCAATGCGATCGGCAACCTCGAGGAGTACTGGGCCTACATCGAGAACCGTTCGGTCCGCATGATCGGCGGTTGCATCTGGGACTGGGTCGATCAGGGCCTGTGCAAGTACGGCGAGCTGCCGACGAACTACTACTACGGCGGCGGTTTCGGCGATGCTCCCAACGACAACAACTTCTGCTGCAACGGCATCGTGACCCCCGACCGGCAGGTGACTCCCAAACTGCTCGAGGTCAAGAAAGTCTACCAGTACCTGCGCCTGCATGCCGACGATCCGGCCTCGGGCCGCATCTGCATTGAGAACCGCTATGCGTTCCTCGACCTCGACAACTTCCGCCTGCACTGGACGCTGCTGCGCGACGGCCTCCCCGTGGCCGAGGGTGATACCGACCTGCCGTCGGCCGCTCCGGGCAGTACGGCGACCCTGACGCTGCCCTATGCCGACCGTGTGGGCGACGACGGCGAGTACTTCGTGAACCTCTCGGTACGGCTCCGCAGGCCGTGTGTCTGGGCCGACGCCGGGCATGAGGTCGCCAGCGAGCAGCTGGCTGTCACCGACCGCCGCCTTCCCGGAGCCGTGCAGCCCCTTACGGACGAGCCGCTCCGGATTTCGAGCGAAGAGGGACGCCTGACGCTTGCCGCCACGGGCTTCCGCATGGAGATGGACCTCACCCGCGGCATCGTGACCTCGCTGCGCTATGCCGGCAGGGAGCTGATCCACGCCGGCGCGGGCTTCGAACTGAACTGGTACCGCTCGATCGACAACGACAAGCGCACCTACCGCCCGACGGTCTGCGCGCTGCGTCCCGATGCCGAGGTCACCTGGGAGGCCGCAGGGGACGGCCGTTCGGTGCGTATCTCGACCCCGATGGAGGCCCGCATCGGCGATGACGTGCGCCAGCCCTATACGGTCGGGTATACGGTCCATGCCGACGGTACGGTCGATGTGACGGCCGAATTCCCGACGGCTGCCGACTTCAACCTCCCGCGCCTGGGGCTGACGGCGGCGCTCAGTCCCGCCCTCGGGCAGGTGGCGTGGTACGGCCGCGGTCCGATCGAGAACTACGTCGATCGGCACAATGCCGCCTATTTCGGCGTGTACGAATGCTCGGTCGATGAGATGGAGGAGTCCTACGTGCGCCCGCAGACGATGGGCGGCCGCAGCGACGTGCGGTGGCTCACGCTCCGCTCCGACGACGGGGCCGGGCTCCGGATCACGGCGCTGGGCTACCTCGAGTTCAGTGCGCTCCACTATACGGATGCCGATCTGTGGGCCACGAAATACGCCCATGACCTGGACAACGTGCGCCGTTCGGAGGTGATCCTGAACCTCGACTGCGTGCAGCGCGGCCTGGGCAACGCCAGCTGCGGCCCGCAGCCGCGGCCGCAGTATGAGTTGCGGCGCGACTCGGCCTACAGCCTTGGCTTCCGCATCGAACCGCTCCGCTGACGGGGCGCTGCCATGAAACAGAGCGGCCGGGAACTGTAAGGTTCCCGGCCGCTCTGTTTCGTATTGTGTTGTCCGGTCCGGTTTCCCGGCCGCATCAGATCTCCGAGAAGAGGTTGAACTGGTGCAGGAGCGTGTAGGCGATGAACAGGCCGATGATGATGCACAGCACGCCGAGCAGGCCGTTGAGTACGCGCGGCGAGGGCTTGCTCGGCCGCTGCGAGATGGCGACGATGTACTCCCGGAGGAAGATGTAGAGCGCCGGCACCACGCTGCAGGCCAGCAGATAGTCCTCGGGGATGCCGAAGTAGTAGACCTTCGACAGCCCAACAAGGGCCCAGTGGCCGAGGAGCATCGCCAGGATGATATTGACCCGTTCGGCGAAGGCGAGCATCAGCGCGAGGGTGAATACCGCCACCGAGCAGGGCATCACCGGCGAGGTGATCATCGGAAACTCCCTCCCGAGTGCGAGCGAGCAGAGCGGGTAGATGAACGGCATGGCGAAGAGCAGCAGGGCGAATCCGGTGTGGTGCCCGGTGCGTTCGAGCGTGGCGTTGCGTGCCGCCAGGTCGTAGATCCACATGCAGCCCATGATGGCCCAGAAGAGCGTCAGCAGGTCGTTGTATTCGCGGGGCTCGCAGTAGATGTGGTAGTAGACGAATGCAATCCAGAAGTTGAGCAGCGCCATGAAGACCTTCATGGCGTTTTTCACGGCTGTCGTGGGGCGGAAGCAGAGCAGCAGCGTGAGGACGATTCCCACGGCCACGAGCAGGATCTGCACGGGCCACGTGGCGGCGTTGTAGGCGGCGATCGTCTCCCAGAATACGGTCATATGCGGTCGGATTTGCGCCTGGTGAGCGAGAAGGCCCGGCGGTTGAAGATGAAGATGGGCAGCGTGGCTCCGGCTGCCAGCATGATGATCACGCTGAACGAGACCGTCGCGTTGAGGAAGAACTGCTGCATGTAGGCCAGCCCCTGCTGCGTATCGTCGAGCGACTGGAGGAACATCAGCAGCGAGAATACGGTCTTGTAGGCGTAGATGCCCGGCACCATGGGCAGCAGGGCGGGGATGTAGAGCACCGTCATCGGGCAGTGAATCCCCTGTCCAAGCCAGAGGCTTCCGAGCCCGATGGTGATCGAGGCGCAGAGCGAGGCCGAGGCGATGTCCACGCCGGCATAGTTCATCAGGCAGTATCGCAGGGCGTGGCCCACGGCGGCCAGCAGGGCGATGCGCGGGAAGGCGCGCATCGGCGGGTCGGAGATGGCTCCGAAGCCGATGGCGGCGATGGCGGCGAAGAAGCCGTCGAGCAGGATGTCGAGCGCGATCATAGCAGACTGTCTTTGACCATCATGAGTGTGGCGGACATCCCCACGGCGATACAGATGATGAGCAGCAGGGCGTTGATCAGCCGGCTGCATCCGATCAGGATGTGTCCTTCGACGATGTCGATCACGCCGTTGATGAGCGGCACGCCGGGCACGAGGAACAGTACGCTCGTGGCCAGTGCCGTCTCCGACGTGCAGTCGAAGCGCAGGGCGATCGAGGCGCAGAGCGAGGCCAGGAACGACGAGGTGATGAAGGTCAGGAAGTGGTTCAGGCCGTGTGCCTGCATGCGCTGCTTGGCGGCGAATCCGACGAGCGTCGAGGTGAAGACGATCGACATGGCGGTCCAGTCGCCGCCGAACAGCCGGCAGAACGAGGCGTTGGCCAGTCCGACGGTGAGCAGCACGAAGATCGGGTCGATACGCGGTTTGGAGATCAGCTGCTCGTAGCGGGCGCGGATCTCGGCGAGCGGCAGCCGTTCGTCGAGAGCGTCCCAGCTCAGGGCGCTGAGGTCGGAGTTGCGTTCGAAGCTGATCGGCAGGGCGGGGATCTTCACCACGCGGGTGACGGCCTCGCCGCTCTCGGGGTCGTGGGCCGTGACGATCGTGCTCCGCTGGAAGCTCGACAACTGGATGTCGATGCCCTGCGAAGTGCCGATCCGCTGCGAATTCCGGATCACGCGCGAGGTATGTACTCCCGATCCGAGCAGGTGGGTGGCATATTCGGCCACGAAATCGAGCGTTTCGATCAGGTCTTCTTTGGTCTTCATACGGGTGCAAAAATAATCTTTTTTCGTTTGAAACCAGCCTCTTCCCCTTTTTTTTCGACTCCGATGCCGCTGGCCGCTTCCGGTGCGGCATGCGGGGGCGCCCGAGCCGTGCCCCGGCGGCCCGCGAATCGGGCTCGCGGCCCGACAGGAAGGCAGCCCTGTCGGACCGAATTCCTGCCGGGCAAACGAAGAGGGGCTTCCGGATCTCCGGAAACCCCTCCTGCGTCATACCGTCTGCCCGGCGGTGTCAGAATGCCGCCTGGTTCATGCGCTTGTCCACCAGCAGCCCGTCTGTCGGCTGCAGGTCGTAGACATAGGCCTTGCGGGCGCGGAAGCGGATCACGAGCAGTTCGCCGTCGCCCTCGGCCGTCGCCTGTTCGCCGACGTTCACGAAGGTCGGGTAGAGGGCCTTCACGCCGTTGGTATGGAGCCGGTCGGCGGTGAAGTTGCGCATCTGCCCGAGCCCGGGGGCCTCGATGCCGACATACTCCAGCTGCTGCGGGTCGTAGGGCAGGGCGAAGCTCAGGGCGTTCACGCTCTTCAGCCCGCGGCCCGAGACGCGGATCTCGACCGTCTCGCCCGCAGCGTAGCTGCGCTTCGAGGCCTTCACCGTGACCGTTCCCGCCACGGGGTCGGCCGGCCGGCGGTCGGCGCCGCCGTCGAGCCGCGTCGCCACGGCCGAGATGTCGTAGGCGTCGATCAGCCCGTTGGTGTTCAGGTCACCCTTCGAGATGTATCCCTCGAAGTCGCCGTCGCCGCGGCGCAGGCCCGTGTAGTTCATGTACGACGTGAGGTCGTTCTCGTCGATCCGGCGGTCCTGGTTGATGTCGCCCGGAAGGTAGCTCTCCGAGCCGGGAACGCGGAAGACGTAGAGCTCGCGTCCCGAGCCGTATCCGCCGACGGCCTCCTCGACCTCGATGCGGATGTAGCGCGCCGTGGGCTGCTCCGCAAAGCGGAAGCTCTTCGTCTCGGCGCCCTTCCACTCGAACGTGCCGGCCTCGGTCCAGTTCGTGCGGTCCATGCTCGTGAAGACGCGGCCGCGACCCAGCGTGCCGTTCCCGGCATCCTGGCGGGGCAGGTAGTCGAAGCGGTCGAGCGTGTTGATGCTGTGCAGGTCGATCACCAGATCGAACGGCACGGCCCGCTCGCTCCAGCGCGTGTGCCATGTATCCGACTCGTCGAAGTTGAAGAGCCGGGCGATGCCCTGTCCGCCCTGGTTCGGGCAGGAGGTCTCGCCGCTCAGCCCGCGGATGGCGAACTCCAGCGGGTCGGACTTCGTGCGTGCCGCGAGCGTGCTCCACGGCGAGGCGCCCGAGGCGTTCACCGCGCGGATGCGGAACGTGTAGTCGCTCTCCGGGCGCAGGTCCTCGAAACGGAGCCGCGTGTCGCGGATCATCGTGTAGCGCATGCCGTCGAACTCGATCTCATAGCCGTCGGCCCCCGGCACCTCCTCCCACGAGGGGGTGAGCGTGTAGGCCTCGGTGTCTGTTTCGGCGATCGCCGCCCGGGGCGCCTCGAGCGCGCCGATGCTTTCGAGCATCGGGTCGGCCGGAGCGTAGACATATCCCTTCATCTTCAGCTCCACGGCGTTGCGTGTCACGTCGGTCGGCTCGAGCCGCACGCGCACCACGGGGTTCTTCACCACATGCAGGTCGGCTATCTCGCTGCCGGTCGTCGCGAAGCGGTTCATCTCCGGTGCGGCGTCGTAGTACCAGACGTTTACTCCTTGCGCGTACTCCTCGCGCGTCCGGGCCTCGCTTAGCTTCACGTTGCGGCCGCCGATGCGGGCCGTGATCTTTCCCGGACGCTGCGTGACGTTGATCCGCAGGCGTGTGGCCTTCTCGGCAACCATGCCTGCGAACGATCCCTCGGTCGGTTCCACGCGGATCGTCAGGTTGTCGCCCTCGAGGTCCGAGACGATGCGCGTCCGGGCCGACTCCCCGCGGCGGTAGGCCTCGGTCACCCCGTCGTCGTCGTACTCCGTGAACTCGCTGTGTCCGGCGGGGTAGAACTCGTAGGTGCGCACTTCGCGGTTCATGCGTGCGGCGTTGTTGTGCGGGGCGGTCATCGGGAGGATGGCCCCCTGGCGGATGAATACGGGGAGCTTCCAGAGCGGAGCGTCGAAGTTGTTCACGATGCAGCCGCCCGTGTAGAGGTCGCCGGTGAAGAAGTCGATCCAGTTCCCTTTGGGGAGGTAGATCCCGTCGCGGCGGTCGTTGCCCTTGTCGTCGGCCTGCGTGTTGCGGTAGACGGGGGCCACCAGCACGTAGGGCCCGTAGAGGAACTGGTAGCGGGTTGCCGTGCCGAGCGTGTAGGGGTTCGGGTCGTCGAGGAACATGGCGCGGATCATCGGCTTGCCGTCCACGGCCTCACGGGCGATCGAGTAGGTGTAGGGCATGAACTCCGACTTGAGCTTCAGGTACCAGCGGTTGATCGACGCCGCGGGCTCGCCGAGGATGTGGGGATACTTCGGGTTGGCGCCCCAGCCGTCCATGTTGAGCTGCATCGGCGTGAAGGTCTTCCACTGGAAGTCGCGGACGTTCACCGGGATGTTCCGCCCGCCGAAGATGCCGTCCATGTCCGACGAGATGTTCGGCTGCCCCGAGAGGCCCGAGCCGATGTAGGTGGGGATGTGGAAGCGGATGTACTCCCAGTCGCCGCCCGTCTGGTCGCCCGACCAGATCGAGGCGTAGCGCTGCGTCCCGGCCCATCCGTCGAGCGAGATGATGAACGGGCGGGCGTCGTTGCCGTAGTAGGGCATGATGCGTCCGACGTCGGCCACGCCGTTCAGCCCGAACGAGTAGCCGGCACCGACCCATGCCACGTCGGTCTTGAGCACGCGCACCCCGGCGTCGCGCACCTCCTTGACGATGTCGCGCTGGAGCAGGGCATCGACCCCCTCTTTCGGATGGAGGTCCGACTGGGTCCACAGGCCGATCTCCACGCCGCGTTCGCGGGCGAACTCGCCCAGCTGCCGGAGGTTCTCGATGTTGCCGTCGAGCGTTCCGGTCTGGCCGTACCCGGCGCCGTACCCGTCGTTGGGCAGGATCCACCCGAGGGGCATGTCGTGTGCGGCATAGCGGTCGATCACGGCACGGGCCGAGAACTGGTAGTTGTCCGCCTCGCCGTTGAGCGATTCGCGCACGCCGCCGTTGTCCTGCTGGCTCTCCTTGTAGCGCTTGCCGTCCTCGAAGAGGATGCCGCTGCCGTCCTCGGTCTCGGCCCAGTAGTCGCGGTTGTAGGCGTTCAGGTGTCCTTCGTAGAATCCGAACTTGGGCAGCAGCACGGGGTTGCCGGTCAGCTGGTAGAAGTCGTTGAGCAGCTCGACGGGCGTGCGGTCCACCATGACGAACAGGTCGAGGTACTCCGTGTCGTGCGTCAGACGCACCGTTCCGGCTTCCGAGGCCCCGAAGTCGTAGAGTCCCGGTGCGAAGGTGTACCACATGATGCCGTAGCCGGCCGTGGACCAGTAGAAGGGGGTCGGCGAGGCGACGCCTCCGTCGGTCCACTGGTTCGTATTGACGATGCGGATGCTCTGTCCCTTGTGCGAGAAGCGGCCGTTCTGCACGCCGCCGCCGTAGAAGTATTCGTCGGCGCGCTCCTTCAGCGCGATCGAACTCTGGCGGGGTTCGAACGCGGCGGCGCCGAGCGACTCGGCTACCACCTCGCCGCGCCGCAGGTCGGTGACGCTGAAGCGGCCCGTGGCCTTGTCGAAGGCGACGCGCACGGCCTCGGTGGCCACCGCCACGGAGCCCTCCTTCTGTTCGATCTCGAGCTCTCCCGCCGCCCGCCGCGGCTCATCGACGAGGATCTGCGCCTCGGGTTCGGCCGCCGGGTCGCGGACGATGCCGCCCTGCGGGTCGAGGAACATGCGGAAGATGTTCGGGCCGTAGAAGTCGAGGGTCATGCGCCGTCCGTCGGTGAAGAGCACCTCGACCGCTGCGGGATTCAGCTGCCGGATCCCCTCGATCGGGGCGTTGCCGGCCGCCCGGGCCTGCTGTTCCGTCGCGACGTGGTCGCCCCGCATTCCGGCTGCGGCCGGAGCCGCCGCCAGCAGGGCGGATGCCAGAAATGCTGCGTTCAGTATGTTGGTTTTCAGATTCATGTTGTCGTTTATCTAATGTTTTTATTCATCTCCTTGTGCCGGTCAGTCGGCAATCACCGAGAACTCGGCGCCTCCGGCGAAGTCGGCTCCGTTCTGCGAACTGAGCGCCGTGAAGCGGATGTAGCGCGCCTTGACGGGGCGCTCCAGTTCGACGCGCTGCTCGCCGGTCCCCCTGCCGAACGATCCGGCGGCCACGGGCTTGCTCCATGTCTTGCCGTCGTCGCTCACCTGCACGGTGTATTCGCGGATGTTGCCGTTCGTGCCGCCGTCCTGCCGCGGCAGGTAGACGAATCCGCGGATGAGCTTCGCCTCCCCGGCGTCGAAATCGACCCAGTGGGGGTAGTTGGCCACCGTCACCGAGTACATCGTGTGCCACGTCGTCGAGGGGTCGCCGTCCACGAGGTTCGCGGCGTCGCCGATGCCGGTCTCCTGGCTCGAGGCGTAGACCACCGTCATCGGGATGCGCTCGATGCGGGCGAAGGTGGCGGTGCTCTTCACGGCCGGGTTGTCGGCATAGCTTGCCGTCACCGTTCCGCCCTCGCGCAGGTCGAACGGCCCGTCGTAGGGGAGCATCTGTTTTCCTCCGTCGGTCGAGTAGCGAATTTCGGCTCCTGCCTTGCGAGTCGAAATGGTTACCAGTCCCTCGCGCGAACGCGAGATCGAGAGGGGTACCTCGCCCGAGAGGGCCGCGTGGGCCGTCTGCGTGAAGGCACCGTTGCGTACCGGGCGGATCAGCAGCCCCATGGCATGGTCCGAAGCCTTGACGCGGTCCTGCTCCAGCGGACCGCCCTGCCCGCAGCTGTTGCCGCCCAGGCCCGTCACCGCGAGGTCCAGATGCAGGTGCGTGGCCGTCGGTTCGGGCAGCTGGTAGGGGTGCGGGGCAAGCGTCATCTCCACGGCCGACCACGGCAGTGCAGAGGCCGACATCGTGCCGTCGGCGACGAACTCCACGCCGTTGCCTTCGCCGTCGGTCAGCGCGCACCAGCGCACCTGCTCGCGGTTGCCCATGCTCTGCGGCTTGGGGAAGCGTACGGCCTGTTCGCGGACCGTGCTGCCGTAGCGGCCGACGAACGAACCCGTCATGCGGTCGTTGTAGTTGTTCCACGGACCGCGGCCGTAGTAGTCGTAGCGCTGCAGCTCTTCGGGCAGCTGCAGGGAGTACCCGAGGCGGGCCAGCACAAACGACGGGTCGTTCGAGGTGATCTCCGCGCGGAGCTCGATCGAGCCGTCCGGGTAGACGGTCCAGATCTGGTTGGTCACGAAGCGGAAATCCTCCTCGCCGAACGGACGGTCGGTCAGTTCGACGATGCGGTAACGCCCCGACGTACCGCCCTCGATGCGGGCGGCGTTCGGTGCCTGCGATACGACCGTATACATCAGCTGCACTGTGTTGCCCTTGCCGTTGTCCACGCGCGAGCAGGCCGTTGCCGTGTGGCGCAGGTTGTGCAGCCCCTTCTCGAACCAGCGCGTGTAGGCCCAGTTGTCGTTGTCGGTCGGTGCGCGCAGGGCGTCGAGCCGCGGACCCTCTCCGTCGCGGATCACCTTGCGGCCGTCGTACTCGAGGGAGTGGATCGTTCCCCGGCGGTTGTCGAACGTGACGACGAACCCGTCGCCCCGCACCTCGGTGAAGTCCCCGTCATCCGCCGTGCAGCCTTTCGCCGCGCAGCCGCTGCAGCCCGTGTTCCGCTCCGTGACCTCGGGCGCCGCGAGGCGGGCCGTCAGTTCGGTCATCGAGGGCTCCGCACCGGCCGCCTTCACCTCGAGCTGCTCCTCCATCTGCACGAATCCGGCCTCGGCCCACGGCTTGTCCTCGGCGAGCAGGAACTGCACCGTGACGAAGTACTCGCCTGCGGGGTCGAGCGCCGCATAGTCGTAGGGGATGGTATACTCGACCCTTTCGCGCGGGCCGACGATCTTGCGCGGGCCGCGCAGGGCGTCGCCGCGGGCCACAGGTTCGCCGTCCCTGTAGAGCGTCCAGACGATGCGGTATCCGGCCAGCGTGGTGAAGTAGTGCTTGTTGAAGATCGCGATCCGGCCCTGCGTCATGTCCACCGGCTCGACGCCGACATTCTGGTAGATCCGCTTCACCTCGTGGAAGACGGGCTTGGGCGAGTGGTCGGGGAGCAGGATGCCGTTCATGCAGAACATGCCGCTGTTGGGCTTGTCCCCGAAGTCGCCGCCGTAGGCCCAGTAGCGGTCGCCCGTTGCGGGGTCATAGGCGTAGAGCGCCTGGTCCACCCAGTCCCAGATGGCGGCGCCGCAGATGAAGTTGGTCGATTCGATGGCCTTCCAGTAATCGACCAGGTTGCCTCCGGCGTTGCCCATCGAGTGGGCGTATTCGGAGATGTGGAACGGGTACTTGATGGGGTATCTGCCCGTTGCGGCACCGCGGATCCAGTCGATCGACGGGTACTGGTTCGAGCCCATGTCCACGATGTCGTTGTTGCGCTCGTACTGTACCGGACGCGAGGGGTCGAAGGCGTGCAGGGCCTCGTAGGCCGAGACGAAGTTCCGGCCCGGGCCGGCCTCGTTGCCCAGCGACCAGATCACTACCGAGGGGTGGTTCACATGGGCGTGGGCCAGCTCCATGACACGGGCCACATGGGCTGCCTCGAACTCCGCGACGTGCGAGAGCGAGGCCTCGCCGTAGTAGTATTCGTGGCTCTCGAGGTTGGCCTCGTCCTCGAGGTAGATGCCGTACTTGTCGCAGAGGTAGTACCAGTGCGGGGCGCAGGAGTAGTGCGAGTTGCGGACGTGGTTGATGTTGCCGCGCTTCATGAGCATGATCTCCTGCTCCATCTGCTCCGTGGTGATGGCGTTGCCCACGGCGGGATCGATCTCCTGGCGGTTCACGCCCTTGAGCTTCACGGTCCGGCCATTGATGTAGTAGTAGCGCCCGGCCAGCCCGAACTCATCCTCTGCGGCGGGCGTGTCGCGGATCTCGACCTTGCAGAAGCCGAAGGCCGTCGAGAAGGTCTCCACCACGCGGCCCTTCCGGTCGCGCAGCTGCCCGACGAGCGTGTAGCGCCACGGCTCCTCGGCCGACCACTTGCGGGCGTCGGGCACCCGCATCCCGGCTACGGTCAGGGTGGTCTCTCCGGCCTCCGTCGCAGCCACTGCGGCCGAGGCCGTCACCCCATCGACGGGTGTGTTCTCGTCCGAATAGAGCTCGTTGGCGTAGAGCGTGTAGGAGAGCGTATAGCCCTTGGCGGGCTTCCGGCCGAGGTTGCGGATATCGGCCTCGATGCGTACCGTGCCGTCGGCATAGGCGGCGTCGAGGTCGGGCTGCACACGCAGGTCGCGGACCTGCACCCGGGCCGTCGAGGTGAGCGAGACGGTGCGGAAGATGCCCGGCAGGCGGAACATGTCCTGCGCCTCGAGGAACGAGCCGTCGGAGTTGCGGTAGACCTCCACGGCCACGACGTTCTCGCCCCCGGCGTTCAGGTAGGGGGTGATGTCGAACGAGGCGGTGTTGCGCGAGTTCTTCGAGAATCCCACGTAGCGGCCGTTCACCCAGAGGTAGAAGAACGACGAGACGCCGTCGAAGTTGATGTAGACCTCGCGCTCCTCCCACGTTTCGGGCAGCGTGAACGAGCGGCGGTAGGATCCCACCTCGTTGCGGTGCCTGTAGGTGACCCAGTCCGAGGGCGGGGTGCGCATCACGCCGCCGCGCCAGTCGTCCACGGCCACCTTGTGGGCGAAGATCACCGGCTGGTTGGCGTAGATCGGCACGCCGTAGCGGAGGCTGCCGTCCTTTTGGATGCCCGCCACGTTCCACTGCATCGGCACCGTCACGTCGTCCCATGCCGCCACGTCGTATTCGGGTTTGTAGAACTCCGCGGGGCGCTCTTCGGGGTTGCCGGCCCAGTGGAACTTCCACACGCCGTCGAGCGAGATGTACCAGGCTCCGCATTCGGGCAGTACGCGGCGTGCGCTCTCCGTATCGGGGAAGGTGAAGAACCACGTGCGGGGCTGCTCCTTGTTCAGGGCGAGCCGTTCGGGCGATTCCCACTCCGTGCCGTCGGGTGCGTCAGCCGGGCCGTAGGCGAATCCGCCGAGCGGTTCGGTTTGGGCATGTGCCGACATCCAACCGGCCATGCAACAGAGCAATAGAAGTTTTTTCATAAAGTATGGATTTAAGTAAACAAGTTCGTTGTTCCCGAGATTCGGGGCGCATCTCTGTTCGCCTGCTGTCTTCCTGTGGCGGGGAAGTCCCTGCGCTGCCGGCGCGCCATATTCCGAATTTGGGTAAATTTACGAATCTTTTTTCGAATACAAGGAATTGTTTGTCTGTTTTTTTGCGATTCCCGGCTTCGAACAGGGGCCGGCACCGACTCCGTATGGGCGTGGAAGGCCGGATTGCGGCATGACGGAGGGTTTTTTCGTAAAAATTTCGGATTCTGCGAAATAATATGTAAGTTTGTACGAATCGGCACGGTGTGCCGTCGTATCTCGAATCATGAAAAATCTTGTCTGCCTATGTTTGCAAAACTACTGCCCAGTCTGGTTCTGACGGGTGCCGTCGCTCTGGGTTGCGCCTGCTCCGGTCCGGGGAACGCTCCGGCGGAAACCTATTATGAGAAATACGTCGATCTGGGCGATGCCGATTCGCTGGCCAAGGTCGAGATGGCCGCGCACCTGGTGCCGACGCCCCAGCAGCTGGCCTGGCAGCAGTGGGAGCTGACGGCCTTCATCCACTTCACGGTCAATACCTTCTCGGGTAAGGAGTGGGGCGACGGGCGGGAGTCGCCCGACCTCTTCTTCCCGACGGCGATCGACACCGACCAGTGGGTCGAGGTGCTCAAGGACGCCGGGTTCCGCATGGTCATGCTGACGGCCAAGCACCACGACGGATTCTGCCTCTGGCCCACGCAGACCACCGAACACTCGGTCCGCAACTCGCGGTGGATGGACGGCAAGGGCGACGTGGTGGCGATGCTGCGCGCCTCGTGCGACAAATACGGCATGAAGATGGGCCTCTACGTCTCGCCGTGGGACCGCAATGCCCCTTCGTACGGTACGGGCAAGGCCTACGACGACTACTTCGTGGCGCAGCTCACCGAGCTGCTCACCCGCTACGGCGAGGTGGCCGAGGTGTGGTTCGACGGGGCCAACGGCTCGGAGGCCGACGGCAAACACCAGGTCTACGACTGGCCGCGCTACGTGGCGACGGTCAAGTCGCTGCAGCCCGATGCCGTGACGGCCATCATGGGCGACGACATCCGCTGGGTGGGCAACGAGGCCGGCAAGGGCCGCGATGAGGAGTGGAGCGCCACGGTGCTGCCGCCCGCTTCGGTCACCCTGCGTGACCCCGATCCCGAGATTGCTGCCCTGGGCAATACCTCGCCCGACCTGGGCAGCCGGGCCATTCTCTCGCGGGCCAGGGAGCTCTTCTGGTATCCCTCGGAGGTCGATGTCTCGATCCGTCCGGGCTGGTTCTACCACGCCGAGGAGGATGACCGCGTCAAGACGCTCGACGAACTGAAGAATATCTATTTCGCCTCGGTGGGATCCAACTCCGTGCTGCTGCTCAACGTGCCGCCCGACCGCCGCGGACGCATCCACGAGAATGACGAGCGGCGCCTGCGCGAGTTCGGCGCCTGGATCCGCGACAGCTTCACCCGGGGGCTGCTTGCCGACGGAGCCACGCCGTGGACCGCCGCTGCCGGCCAGAGCCGCGAATTTGACATCGCGGGCGGGCCGTTCAATGTGGTGATGCTGCAGGAGGACATTGCCCGCGGACAGCGCGTCGAGCGCTTCCGGGTCGAAGTCTCCGACGACGGCAAGGCCTGGCGGCAGGTGGCCGAGGGCACGACGATCGGCTACAAGCGCATGATCCGTCTGCCCGAACCGATGCAGGCCGCCCGGCTCCGCGTGACGATCGACCGCACGCGCGCCGCCGCCAACCTGTCGAACGTACAGCTTTATTGCGCCGAATAGCGCATGCGCATTAACGGACTTCGCATGAAAACCAACCGAATTTTCCTGGCCGGCGGCCTGGCTGCCGTCGCGGCTGCCGGATGCGGGCGTCCGGAGCCCGAGCCGGACCGGCGGATGAACATCCTCTACATCATGACCGACGACCATACGGCCCAGATGATGAGCTGCTATGACCGCCGCTATGCCTCGACCCCGAACCTTGACCGCATCGCCGCCGAGGGCGTCCGCTTCACCAACAGCTTCGTGGCTAATTCGCTGAGCGGCCCGAGCCGCGCCTGCATGCTCACGGGCAAACATTCGCACGCCAACGGCTATACGGACAACACGCTCTGCCCGGCCTTCGACGCTTCGCAGCAGACCTTCCCCAAACTGCTGCAGCAGGCCGGCTACGAGACGGCCGTCATCGGCAAGTGGCACCTGGGAAGTCTGCCGACGGGTTTCGACCATTGGGAGATCGTTCCCGGACAGGGCGACTACTACAACCCCGATTTCATCCGCCAGACGGGCGATACGGTGCGTGTGCACGGCTACCTGACCAACCTGATCACGGACCGGAGCATCGAGTGGCTCGAGCAGGGGCGCGATCCCGAAAAACCCTTCTGCCTGCTCGTGCACCACAAGGCGCAGCACCGCAACTGGATGGCCGACACGTGCAACCTGACCCTCTACGAAGACCGGACCTTCCCGCTGCCCGAGACCTTCTTCGACGACTATGCGGGGCGTCCGGCTGCCGCGGCACAGGAGATGTCGATCGCTTCGGACGTGGACATGGACCCGGTCTACGACCTCAAGATGCTCAAGGAGGGGCATCCCGGCCGGCTGAAGGGGGCCTACGAGTGGATCCTGAGCCGCATGGATTCGGCGCAGCGGGCCGCCTGGGACCGTTTTTACGATCCGATCATCGAGGATTTCTACGCGCGCAACCCGCAGGGCCGCGAACGGGCCGAATGGAAGTTCAACCGCTACATGCGCGACTACCTCAAGACCCTCAAGTCGCTCGACGACAACGTGGGCCGGCTGCTGCGCTACCTCGACGAGTCGGGGCTTGCGGAGAACACGCTGGTGGTCTACACCTCGGACCAGGGCTTCTACATGGGTGAGCACGGCTGGTTCGACAAGCGCTTCATGTACGAGGAGTCGATGCGCACGCCGCTGGTTGTGCGCATGCCGGGCGGGGCCCGCGGCGACATCGGCGAACTGGTGCAGAACATCGACTACGCCCCGACCTTCCTCGAGCTGGCCGGAGCGGAGATTCCCGCGGACATTCAGGGGCGTTCGCTGCTGCCACTGCTGCGGGGCGAACATCCTGCCGACTGGCGTCCGGCGCTCTACTACCACTTCTACGAGTATCCGGCCGAGCACATGGTCAAGCGCCATTACGGCGTGCGCACGGACCGTTGGAAACTGATCCACTTCTACAACGACATCGACTGCTGGGAGCTGTACGATCTGGAGAACGACCCCCACGAGCTGCGCAACCTCTTCGGCGATCCGGCCTATGCCGGCGAGCAGAACGCCCTTTTCGAGGAACTGGGGCGGCTGCAGCGCGAGTACGGCGATTCGCTGGCCATGCGGTACAACGCATCGTTCGGACGGCAGTGATCCTTCTGCCCGTCCGGTACAACGGAAAAACGGGGAGCGCCTCGCAGGAGGCGCTCCCCGTTTGCGTAGTTTGCGGCGGTGCCGTTCGCTGTTACGCTCCGGGCGCCGGCGTCAGCCGATCTCGGTCAGGCGGTAGTCGCCGGCTTGCTCCGTGACCGTGCGCTGGAGCTCCTCGGTCGGCAGGGGACTGCCCGTGAAGGTGACGACCGCCTCCGGCGGGGTGAGCGTCACGGTGGCGGAGACTCCGCCGATCGAGTTCAGTGCCTTTTCGACATGTGCCCGGCAGTGGCCGCACATCATGCCCTCCACTTTGAATCTGCGTTCCATCGTATCGTGTTTTTGGGTGTTTTGTATCGGTTCGATCCGGCGCCGTTTCAGCCGCAGGCTGTTGGTGACGACGCTGACGCTGCTCATGGCCATCGCCGCCCCGGCGATCATCGGGTCGAGCAGGAAGCCCCACAGCGGGTAGAAGACCCCCGCGGCGACGGGCACGCCCACGAGGTTGTAGACGAAAGCCCAGAAGAGGTTCTGCCGGATGGTCCTGACGGTCAGCCGCGCCAGACGCAGCATCGCGAGAATCTTCCTCAGGTCGGACGAGAGAATGGTCACGCGGGCCGCCTCGAGGGCGATGTCGCTGCCGTTGCCCAGGGCGATCCCCACGTCGGAACGTGCCAGCGCGGCGCTGTCGTTGATGCCGTCGCCGGCCATGGCGACGACGTGGCCTCCGCGCTGCAGGTCGCGGATGTAGGCCTCCTTCTCGCCGGGCAGCACCCCGGCCTTTACGCGGGTGATTCCGGCGGCCCGAGCCACGGCGGCGGCCGAGACCTCCTGGTCGCCCGTCAGCATGTGGACCTCGATGCCGCGGCGGCGGAGCTCCGCGACGGCTTCGCGCGATCCCTCGCGCAGACGGTCCGAAACGGCCGCTACGGCCAGTGCACGGCGCTCGTTGGCGAACCAGACGATGCTGTGTGCCTCCGCGGCCCGGCTGCGTGCCCGGGCGTCGAGCCCGGGGTCGATGGCAATGCCGCGCTCCTCGAGCAGTCGGCGGCTGCCCGCGCAGTATTCGCGTCCGGCGAAGCGGCCCGTCACGCCGCGTCCGGCGTGGTTGGTGAACTCCCCGGGGGCCTCGTTGGGACGGATTCCCGCAGCGGCGAGATGCGCGACGAGTGCCTCGGCAAGCGGGTGCTCCGAGCGGCTCTCGAGGGCCATGAGGCGCGGGGCCTCGGTTTCGGCCCCGGCGGCCCACTGAAGGTCCGTCACGGCGGGGCGTCCCTCGGTCAGCGTGCCCGTCTTGTCCAGGACGACGGTATCTACGCGGCAGGCCGTCTCGAGTGTTTCGGCGTCCTTGATCAGGATGCCCGCCCCGGCCCCGCGCCCGATGCCCGCCATGATGGCCGTCGGGGTAGCCAGCCCCAGGGCGCAGGGGCAGGCGATGACCAGCACGGTGACCAGCGCCAGCATGCCGTGTGCAAATCCCTCTGCAGGGTCGAGAAGGAGCCACGCCCCGAACGAGAGCAGGGCCACGGCGATGATCGTCGGCACGAAGACCGCGGCGATGCGGTCTGCCAGCCGCTGCACGGGGGCCCTGCTGCCCTGCGCATCCTGCACCAGGCGGATGATCTGTGCCAGCATCGTGTCTTCGCCGACCTGTTCGGCACGGTAGCGCAGCGACCCGCGCTGATTGACCGTACCGGCGAACACGCGGCTGCCGGCCTCCTTGCGCACCGGCAGCGGCTCGCCGCTCAGCATGCTCTCATCGACGTAGGAGGAGCCATCGGCCACCGTGCCGTCCACGGCGATGCGCCCTCCCGGCCGCACGGCGATCAGGTCGCCCGGCTGCACCCGGCCGATCGGGGTCGGGTGCTCGGCACCCGCCTGATCGACGAGCAGCACCGTATCGGGCCGCAGTCCGGAGAGCTTCCGGATCGCCTCCATCGTGCCGCCCTTGGCCCGCTCCTCGAGCAGCCGCCCGAGCAGCACGAAGGCGATCACGACGCCCGAAGCCTCGAAGTAGACGTGTGGCTCGATGCCGCGCGAGGTCCAGAATGCGGGGTAGAGGAGGTTGAAGAGGCTGAAAGCGTAGGCGATGCCCGTGCTCAGCGCCACGAGCGTGTCCATGTTGGCCGAGCGGTGGCGCAGCTGGCGCCAGGCTCCGGCGAAGAAGCCGCGCCCGAAGACGAAGACCAGCGGTGTGGCGAGCAGCCACGTTACCCAGGGCGACCACGGGCGGTGCATGAAGAGCATTCCGACGACGAGCAGCGGCACGGCCAGTGCGAGGGCTGCCGCCGTGCGGTGCTTGAGCGCGCGGTAGTGCATCGCGTGTTCGCGTTCGGCCTGCTCGGCGCCCTCCTTCAGGTCGGTGATCAGTCCGTATCCGGCTCCGGCGACCGCCTGTGCCAGCAGTTCGGGCGAGGTCCGGTCGGGATCGTACTCCACGGCAACCGTTGCCGCCGCGAAATTCACTGCCGCCTGCCTGACGCCCTGCTGGGCGCCGAGCGTCTTGCCGACCCGTGCGGCGCAGGCGGCGCAGCTCATGCCCGTCACCGGGAAGATGCGTTTGGTCATCATCTCTTTTCGGTTTGAAGTTCCGCAGGCAAAGGTAGTGCCTGCCGGCGGTTGCGGCGTTACGGAATTCCGGGTTTGTTTTACAAGATTCCGGGCGCGCGGCCGCGTCGTCCGCATGTGTCGGATGCGGCGGGGCGCACCTTGCGGGCGGCGGGTGCGGATCAGAGCCGGTCGAGCGGACGGCGGGTGCGGATGCGGAGCCGGCGGAAACGGGAGGGGGTCATGCCCGTCACGCTCTTGAACTGTGCGCTGAGGTAGGCGCCGCTCGAGTAGCCCAGCCGGTCGGCAATCTCGGCCAGCGAGAGTTCGTCGTAGATCAGCAGCTCCTTGGCGTACTCGATCTTCTGGGCGATCAGGTACTTTTCGAGCGTCGTGCCGGTCACCTCGGAGAAGAGGCGGCTCAGCGAGTCGTAGTCGTGGCCGAGGCGGCGGACCAGCCAGTCCGAGAGCCGCTCGCGCCTGACACCTTCCGGATGGCGGACCAGCTCGATGACGGCGCCCCGCAGGCGGGCGACGAGCTGCTGGCGGCGGTCTTCGAGCAGTTCGAAGCCCAGGTCCTCCAGCTCCCGGCGGAGCGTTTCATGCTCCGGCTCCGTGAGCGGGCGCGGAAGGCGCACCTCGCCCAGCTCCACGGCGAGCGGTTCGATGCCGCAGCATCGGGTGAGCACGGCACACACCGCCATGATGCAGCGGTCGCAGACCATATTCTTTATGTAGAGCGTCTCGGCCATCTCCGGTATCGGTTTCGTTTCGGGCAAAAATACGAAATTTTCGCGGGACCCCGTGCATGCTGCGTAGCGAACCGGCGGAAAAACGAGACGTCCCCGCCGCCAGGGGGCGACAGGGACGCTTGGATCGGATTTATGCGGTCTCTACCGGTAGATCTCGTTGAGCAGGCGCGCCAACCGCAGGCCGCCGCGCAGGAACTGCTGCTCGACGACGGGGGTCTGCGCCGCCACGTAGTCGTAGGAGAGGTTCGCCCCCTCGGGCGTCGCCTCGTAGACCTGTCGGCAGATGCCACACGTCTCGGCGGCCCACTCGGCCGGGGTGCCGGCGGCGATTGCCTCGGCCTCGGCCTGCGATACGCGGTCGATCTGCTGCTGCCATTCGGTGTAGCCCCAGTTGTGGGCCGACTCGACCAGCGACGTGTCCCACACCGAGTGGAGGTTCGTCGAGCGGCCGAAGTAGCGCACCGGCCGCTTGTTGCCGCCCAGGTCGGTCGAACGGCCCAGGTGCATCGGGCAGTGCATGTCGCCCACCAGGTGGATGAGCATCTTCAGCTGCAGGGCCTCCTCCTCATGCGTCAGACCGCCGGCCTTGAGTTTCGCGACGATCTCCGTCACGGCCTTCAGCACGTCGCCCTTCGGGTTGGCGGGCATCGTCTCGAGGGTCTTCCCCTCGTCCACGTTCAGGTAGTGCCACGTCTTCGTGTAGGCGTAGTCGGGCGTATGGCTGGCGTTGTCGAGCCAGTTGGCATAGTAGACGGGCGAATGTCCGTCGAGTACCTTGTCGATCTTCTTTGCGGCGGCGGGCGTCAGGTGGCATTCGGCGATGTAGGCCGTCACGTCGTGTCCCTTCTGTCCCCAGGCCAGGGCGCTGCGGACGATGAGCAGGCTCAGCCCCAGCAGAATCAGTCTCTTCATGTTCATCGGGTTGGCGTTTTAAGGTCAATGGTTCATCGTGGCGAGGAACTCCTCGTTGGTATCCGTGAGGCCCATCTGCTTCTGGAGGAACTCCATCGCCTCGACAGGCGTCATGTCCGAAAGGTATTTGCGCAGCACCCACGTGCGGTTCATCACTTCGCGCGGCAGCAGCAGGTCTTCGCGGCGCGTGCCCGAGGCAATGACATCGACAGCGGGGTAGACGCGCTTGTTGGCCAGCTTGCGGTCGAGCTGCAGCTCCATGTTGCCCGTCCCCTTGAACTCCTCGAAGATCACCTCGTCCATCTTCGAGCCGGTGTCGATCAGCGCCGTGGCGATGATCGTCAGCGAGCCCTTCTCCTCGGTGTTGCGCGCGGCGCCGAAGAAGCGCTTGGGTTTGTGCAGCGCGTTGGCATCGACACCTCCCGAGAGCACCTTGCCCGAGGCCGGCTGCACGGAGTTGTAGGCGCGCGCCAGGCGCGTTATGGAGTCGAGGAAGATCACCACGTCGTGGCCGCACTCGACCATGCGCTTGGCCTTCTCGAGCACCATCTCGGCTACCTTCACGTGGCGCGAGGCCTGCTCGTCGAAGGTCGAGGCCACCACCTCGGCTTTCACGTTGCGGGCCATCTCGGTCACCTCCTCCGGGCGCTCGTCGATCAGCAGCACGATCATGTAGACCTCCGGGTGGTTATCCGCAATGGCGTTGGCGATCGATTGCAGCAGCATCGTCTTACCCGTCTTGGGCTGTGCGACGATCAGCGCGCGCTGACCCTTGCCGATGGGCGAGAAGAGGTCCACCACACGCGTCGAGAGGTTGTTGTGCCCGTTGCCCGTCAGGCAGAACTTCTCGCTCGGGAAGAGCGGCGTCATGTACTCGAACTGCACGCGGTCGCGGATGAACTCCGGGGCCAGGCCGTTGATCTCATTGACGCGCACCAGCGGGAAGTACTTCTCGCCCTCCTTCGGGGGGCGGATCGTGCCGTTCACCGTGTCGCCCGGCTTGAGGCCGAAGAGCTTGATCTGCGACGGCGAGACGTAGATGTCGTCCGGCGAGTTGAGGTAGTTGTAGTCGGCCGAGCGGAGGAATCCGTAGCCGTCGGGCATGATCTCCAGCACGCCCTCGCCCTCGATCTCGCCGGCGAAGTCGTCCTTGGTGATCACCTCCTCGTCGAGCGGCGTCTGCGGTTCGTCCGACGGCTCGGGACCGGCGGCCGGTTCGGTGTGCACGGGCTGCTCCCTGCGATCCGCGGGTGCTTCAGCTCCGCTCTCGGCCTGTGCCTCGGCCTTGGGTTTGCGGCCGCGGCGTTTCTGTTCGGCCTTGACTGGCTGCTCGGCGGCTCCGGCGTTGTGTCCGGCCGGTTTGCGCCCGCTCTGCCGGGCAGGGGCTTCGGGTGCCGCCTGCGGGGTCTCGCCGGCTTCGGGCGCCGGCTCGGAGGCCGGGCGGGGAGCCGGTACGGCGTTCTCCGCCTTGCCCAGACGCGGGCGGCGTCCGCGGGGGGCCTTGGCCGGTGCAGCCGGCTGGCTCGTTTCGGCGGCCGCTGCGGGGGCAGCCTCTGCCGAAACGGGTTCCTGTGCGGGGGTATTATCGGATGCGGGGGCCTCCGCAGCGGCGGCTTCCGCGATCTTTTCCATCAGTTCGCGCTTTTTGAGCATGACGTCGCCGATGCCGAGCACCTTCGCGATTTCGCGCAATTCGGCCAGACTCTTTCCTTTCAGCGCATTCAGGTCTTGCATATTCTGTGAAGTTCGTATTGTGTGTTGTGATTTCAGGTCCGGACGGTCGCCCGGCTCTTCGGAATTCGCATGCAAAGATAGTGCATTATTTCTAATTTCAAAATAAAAAAGTTGCAGGCCAGCGATTTCCGACCTTGCGGAGAATTTTCCGGCCGGTCGCACCGATTGCCCCTTTCGGGAGCTTTTCCTGCCGCCGGATGCGGGGCCTGTGCGGACTCTGCCTCCGGGCTGCGGGCGAAATACCTATTTTTTGCGATTGCGCGGTCCGCATTTTCGCGCGACCTTTGCACCAGAACAATGAAGACAGTATTTCGCCATTGCATTGTTTGTATTGTTAATGTTTGTGTGTGAAAAACCCTTCCGGGATCCCGGAAGGGTTTTTTGCATGCGGCCGGCCGCTGCGGGGCGTTGCCGCGGCGCCTACTTCTTGAGCCGCAGCTCGTAGAGGTCGTGCCGGCGGTCGCGCAGGTTGCGCACGCTGCCGTAGGTGTGCAGCTCGTTGAGCAGGTCCAGATCGACGTCCGAGATGAGGATCATCTCCGTGTTGGGGGTCGCCTCGGCGCGCTTGCCGTCCGTCGGGAAGGCGAAGTCGCACGGCGTGAAGACACCCGACTGCGCATACTGGATGTCCATGTTGTGCACGCGGGGAAGGTTGCCGACGCTGCCGGCAATGGCCACGAAACACTCGTTCTCGATGGCCCGGGCCTGTGCGCAGACCCTCACGCGCGAGTATCCGTTCTGCGTGTCGGTGAGGAACGGCACGAAGAGGATCTGCATGCCCTGGTCGGCCATGATGCGCGACAGCTCGGGGAACTCGACGTCGTAGCAGATCAGCACGCCGATGCGGGCGCAGTCCGTGTCGAAGGTCTGCACCATGCGGCCGCCGCTCAGACCCCAGCTCTTCACCTCGTCGGGCGTGACGTGTACCTTCTCGTACATGTCGTAGGTGCCGTCGCGGCGGCAGAGGAAGCCGACGTTGTAGAGCCCTCCGTCGGGCTTGATGTAGGGCATGCTGCCGGTGATGATGTTGATGTTGTAGCTGATGGCCAGCTCGATGAAGCGGTCGCGGATCTCCTCGGTGTACTGTGCCAGCCCGCGGATCGACTGTGCTTCGCCCAGGTTGTTGAAGCGGGCCATGAGCGGGGCGTTGAAGTACTCGGGGAAGAGCACGAAGTCGCTTTTGTAGTCCGAGACGGCATCGACGAAGAACTCGACCTGCTCGAAGACGTCGTCGAGGGTCTTGTAGGTACGCATCTGCCACTGCACGAGGCCCACGCGGACGGTGGTCTTCTTGTCCACGAACTCCTGTGTCGGGGGCTGGTAGTAGATGTTGTCCCACTGCAGGAGCGTGGCGCAGTGGCACGACTCCTCGTCGTTGGGCAGGTAGTTGGGCATGACGCGCCGCACGTGGAAGTCGTTCGAGAGCTGGAAGGTCAGCACCGGGTCGTAGATCTCGCGCGAGCGGACGCGGTCGATGTACTCCTTGGGACGCATCCGGTCGGCGTACTTGTGGTAGTTGGGGATGCGGCCGCCGAACATGATCGCCTTGAGGTTGAGCTTCTCGCAGAGCTCCTTGCGGTAGTCGTACATGCGTCGGGCCAGGCGCAGGCCGCGGTAGTCGGGATGGATGAATACCTCGATGCCGTAGAGGATGTTGCCCTTGGGGTTGTGGGTCGAGAAGGTCTCGTTGCCGGTGACCTTTGCGTAGGTGTGGTCGCCCTTGACCATGTCGTAATCGACGATGATCGAGAGGGCGCAGCCCACGATCCGCTCGCCGACGACCGTGACGATCTGCCCCTCGGGGAAGATGTCGATCAGTTTGTGGATCTGCTCGCGGGTCCAGAATACGTCCTTGTCCGCATATACGCGCGTGAAGGACTGTGCCAGCTGCCCGTAGTCCTCCATCTGGAGGTTGCGGACCTCGACCCGGTTGATCTTGTGCATGTCTGCCATATGCCGTGAGATTATGTCGTTGTCGGGAAACGGCGCAAAAATACGCATTTCTCCGCCATATTGTCCCGTTGGAGGCGATTTTCACGGTCCGCAGGGTTTCCGGATCGGATATATTTGGTATTTTTGCAGCATGGATCATCCGACAGCATCCGCCTTGGATTATACGGCCCGGGACTACACCGCATCGCTCCCGGCCGCCGACTTCATCGCGCGTTTCCGCGATGCGGAGCGCATTGCGGGCTATTGCCGCGCCTGCCCCAACTACGGGCGCAGCTGGGCCTGCCCGCCCTTTGGCTTCGGCCTGGAGGAGTATCTCTCGGGCTACGCGACGGCCCTGATCGTCGCCACGAAGATCACCCCGGCCCGCGAGGGGCTTCCCTTCTCCGAGGCCGGGCGGCTGATCCGCCCCGAACGGGTGCGCCACGAGCGGCTGCTGCTCGACATGGAGCGCCGGTACGGCGGCCGTGCCTTCGCCTATGCCGGCACGTGCCTCTATTGCCCTGCGGGGGAGTGCGCGCGGATCGCCGGGAAGCCGTGCCGCCATCCCGAGTGGGTGCGCCCTTCGCTCGAGGCGTGCGGCTTCGACCTCTGCCGCACGACCGGGGAGCTACTGGGCCTTCCCCTGCGGTGGAGCGGCGACGGCCTGCTGCCCGAGTACCTGACCCTCGTCAGCGGCTTCTTCCACAACGAACGGACGGTCGAATGGGAAGGGTGAAACGCGGTATGGAAATGAGACGTATCATCGGTTGGATTTTCGTTTTTGCGGCACTCATGGCCGCGGGGTGCGGACGCCGCGGAACTCCTCGGGAGTTCTCGGTGGACGGATTTTTGGCCACGGAGCATCCCGACAGTGCACGTCGGCTCCTCCAGCGGATCGATCCCGAACGGCTCAACCGGGACGATCGGGCCCGCTGGGCGCTGATCATGGGACTTGCCGAAGTCTCGTCGGGCGATACCCTGACAGGCAAAAAGTTCCTTGACCGTGGCATGCGCTACTATGAGCGTCACGGTTCGGACGGCGAGCGTGCCGCGGCGTGGTACACCTACGCCCAGGCGCACGTCAAGACAGGCAATCTGGAGGAGGGAATCCGGGGCTACACCCAGGCGGCGATTCTGGCCGAGAAGGCCCTGGTCGCCGGGTCGTCCGACGATTCGCTGCGGCGGGGGACCGAGACGCTGCTCGTGGCCGTCTACCACACGTTGGGCCTGCTCTATTTCGAACAGGGATACGATGCCGTGGAGCCCTTCGCGAAGGCGGTCGAGGCGGCCCGTGCCAACGGCAATACGGAGCAGGAGGGATACAGCCGCTTCATGCTCGCTTCGGCCCACTGTGCCGCGGGCGATTACCGGCAGGCCATCGAGACGCTCGCGCCGCTGGTCGAGGTGGCAGATACGATCCCGTTCCGCTATTTCGCCCAGCAGATCCGCCTGCAGAACCTCATTTTCCACACCTACCTCGGCGACTGGACGCCGGAGCAGCTCCTGGAGGCCCGCAAAGGGATCGATCTCAAGGTGATTCGCCGTGCACCGCTTTCGTACGGCTCGGCCGTCTCGGAGGATACCGGGCGGTCGTTCTACGACGTGGCTTCGGCCATCATCTTCCAGCGCGACGGCCAGCTCGATTCGGCCCGCTGCTATATCGAAGAGTCGCTGGCCTGCCGGGATACGTTCCATCAGGGGAGTGTCGGACTGTTCAACCTGGCAGCGGAAATCTACCACGACCGGGGCGACGACGCCCGGGCCTATGACTACATGCAGCAGTATGTTTCGGTGAAGGATTCACTCTTCGAAGCGCAGCGCGGGGCGCAGGTCGCCGAACTCGAACGACGCTACCGCACGGCCAACGAGGTGGCCTTGCGCGAGGCGTCGCTGCGCTACCGGGCCTGGATCGCCGTGCTGGCGGCCGTGCTGGTCGTCATGGCGGCGGGGTGGGCCGTCGTGGGCTACCGCCGCAAGTTGCGCCGCCGCGACGGGCAGTTGAGCGAGTCGCTGGCGCTGCTCGACTCCTACCGCGAGTCGCATGACAGCCTTACGTCGCGGCTTGATGCCTCGAATGCCCGCGAGGCGGCCGTCAAGCGGCTGCTCGAGGGGCGCGTGGCCGCCGTGCGCGACATCGCCGCCACCTGTTACACCTTCGGCGAGGGCGAGCGCCTGACGGCCAAGATGCGCGATCTGGCCTTGAGCCCCTCGGTGCTGGCCGACGTCGTGGACATGGCCGACCTCTACAGCGACCGGGCCGTCACGCGGCTCCGCGAACAGCTCCCGGGCTGGACGGCGCGCAACTACGACTTCGCGGCGCTGGTCATTGCCGGCTTTTCTCCGCAGGAGATCTGTGTCATGCTCGACATGTCGCTCAACGGGGTCTATACGCTCAAGTCGAAACTCAAGCGGCGCATCGCCGAGTCCGGGGCTGCGGACCGCGAGCGGCTGCTCGGCTATTTCTCCTGACGGACGCCTTTCGGGGCGGGCGGTCCGGCGGCAAGGCATGCAGCCGGTACAGCAAGATTTTTTCCGGATGCCTGTGTTGTAAATCAGTAAGTTGTGTTCCGTGTAGCAAGATCCTGTCTGCACCGGCAAGGCCTTTTCCGACGTAATTTTGCGGAACGAAGAGACCCTTCGAAACACATCGAAACATGAAATCACACCATCTGCAACTTCTGTTGATTCCGGTGGCGATCCTCCTGAGCCTCGCCGCCGCAAAAGCCCAGACTGCCGCCCCGACGGAGAGGCCTTCCGATGCCGTGATCCGCGGGCGGGTCATTGATCCGTCGGATGCGCCCGTCGCGGGAGCCGCCGTTGTATTGTTCAACCGCGATTCGGTCTACCTCGACGCCGTCGCTTCGGATGCCGACGGGCGCTTCGAGATCCGTTCGGCAGTGCGGCCCTACCGGCTGCAGTTCCAGCACATCGCCTACGAGGTCCGCACCATCGAATCGGACCGCACGGACCTGGGCGACATCCGCCTCACGGAGACCTCGACGAAGGTCGCGGCCGTGGTGGTCGAGGGCGAACGCCCCGTCGTGAAGGTCGAGCAGGGACGGCTCGACTACGACCTCGGCCGGCTGACCGAGGGCCAGGCCGTCAATAACGCCTACGAAGCCCTGACCCGCCTGCCGGGCGTCATGGAGCAGGAGGGTGCGCTGACGCTGGCCGGGGCCTCGTCGGTGACGGTGATCCTGAACGGGCGCCCCTCGACGATGACCCCCGAGCAGCTGGCCACGCTGCTGCGCTCGACCCCCGTCGATCGGGTCGAGAAGGCCGAGGTGATGTTCAGCGCGCCGCCGCAGTACCACGTCCGCGGGGCCGCGATCAACGTCGTGCTGCGCCGCAGCCACGAGACGGCCTTCTCGGGTGAGCTCCATGCCAACTACACGAACCGCTATTACGACACCTACGATGCCGGCGGCAACTTCGTCCTCTCGTCGCCCAAATGGTCGGCCGATGTCACCTATTCGGCCGCCCGGAGCAAGGAGCTGACGAGCTACGACCTGCGCTCGCTGCACACCTTCGAGGGACGGCAATACGACATCCGGCAGGATGAATGGATGACCGCCGAGGGGTGGAGCCACCAGCTCCGCGCCGCTGCCGAGTATGCTCCGAAACAGCGGGGCCGGGTGAGCGCCGCCTACACTGCCTCGTTCTCGCCGAACACCGACGGACTCTCCCGTTCGACGGGAAGCTACGTCAGCTCGCTCTCGCAAAAATCGAGCGACCGGTCGCTGCACAACCTTGCGCTGCGCTACACCTCGGCATTTGGCCTCGACCTGGGCCTCGACTACACCCATTACGACAATCCAGAGCAGTCGCGGCTCGAAAACAGCTATGCCGACGGGTCGGCCACGGCCTTCGACGTCGGCTCGGGACAGCGCATCGACCGCCTGAACCTGACGGCCGACGAGCGCCATGCCTTCGCCTCGGGCTGGGAGCTGACGGCCGGCGGCGCCTTTTCCTTCGCCCGCTCGCACGACTGGCAGCACTACACGCTCCTTGAAGGCTCGCCCGCAACGGAAGACACCGATTCGCGGCTCGACGAGTACACCGCCAACCTCTATGCCGGTTTCGGCCGCCAGTTCGGGAAGGTGGGTCTCACGGCCTCGCTCGCCGGGGAGTACTACCGCATGGGCGACTACGAAAACTGGTCGCTCTATCCGCAGGCGTCGCTCAACTGGATGCCCTCCGAGCGACACATCCTCCAGCTCAACTTCTCGTCGGACAAGGAGTATCCCGCCTACTGGGAGATGCAGGGCGCCATCTCCTACATCGACGGCTATTCGGAGATCCACGGAACGCCGGGACTCCGCCCCTCGCGCAGCTACGAGGCGCAGGCCGTCTACATCTACCGCCAGAAGTACATCTTCGTCCTCTTCTGGAACGAGCGCCCCGACTACTTCACACAGGCCGCCTGGCAGGCCTCCGACCGGCTGGCGATGATCTACCAGTCGCTCAACTGGAACTTCAACCGGCAGTGGGGCGCCAATGCCGTCATCCCGTTCCGCGCAGGCAAATGGCTCAATTCGCGGCTGACGCTTACGGGGATGCGCATGCGGCAGAAGTGCGACCCGTTCCACGACATGTCGTTCGACCGCGCGAAATGGGTCGGCATCGCCCGGCTCGTGAACACCTTCCACCTGAGCCGCAAGCCCGCCATCGACCTCGAGGTGAACGGCTTCTTTCAGTCGGGGGCCATTCAGGGCACCTTCGACATCAATCCGCTCGGTTCGGCCGATGCCGCCGTGAAGTGGACCTTCGACCGGGGCCGCGCTACACTTTCGGTGCGCTGCAACGACCTCTTCGACAGCGGTGCGCCCTCGACGAAGGTACGCTACCGCGGGCAGTGGCTCGACATGGGGGCGCAGCGCTACACGCGCACCGCAACCGTACACTTCTCCTACCGCTTCGGCGGCTACAAGGCCAAAAAACACAAGGAGGTCGATACCTCGCGTTTCGGACACTAAACGGACCGGAGTGTCATGAGTCTTTCAAGACTTCGGAGGACGCTGCCGCGTCGCGGTTCGGCCGGTCAGACGGGTGTTGGAAACGGGCTTGCAGGGCGGCGGGCAACTCGCTGTAGACCAGATCCGATCCTGTCGCATGTGTTAGATTTCGAAGCCCGGGACGCAACAGAAAAGCGTCCCGGGCTTCCTAATTTTGCAGCCGGGAACGGATCCCGCAACTCAATACGGATACTCATGCTTCTGGCCCTTCTCTTCTTCCTGTTTCGTCTGGCCGCAATCCTCCGGCGCCGGGCCCGCGGTTCGGCATAGAACCTTTGCGGGTATTCTCTTCCCGTATTTTCCACAGTGACGGGAAAAAATTTTTTTACTGACGCATATCCCCTGTCCGCGAGTGCGGTATGTCATGCCGTACGCACTCCGGATCTGTTTTCAGGCATCATAATTGTTAGAGACTTCGCGGAGTATCCTCCCCGGTGCGGGGGGGGGAGACTTCTTCCGGGATGGAATCGTCCCGTGAACGGTCTGTCGAATCGAAAAGTGGCGATGGAATGTGGCGAGTGATGATTGTGACGGCGATCTTTTGCGGGGCGGTCCGGACTGTGCCCGCCCAGGAGCTTGCGTTGAAGACCAACGCACTCTACTGGGCGGCATCGGCCCCCAACATCGGAGTGGAGATCGGTACGGGGCGTCGGATGACCCTGGACCTTTTCGGCTCCTACAGGCCGTGGCGGCTGCGTGACGAGGCCGATGCCTCCTTCTGGCTCGTGCAGCCCGAACTGCGCTACTGGCTGCGCCGGAGTTTCGAGGGTCACTTCTTCGGGGTTCACCTCCACGGCGCGCAATACAGCGCCCGCGGCCGCGAACGCATCTACGACGGCAGTCTGGCCGGCGGCGGATTCACCTACGGATACTGCTGGAGACTCTCCCGCCATTGGCGGCTCGAATCCCTTCTGGGCGTGGGCTATGCCCGGCTGTGGTACGATGAGCGGCTCGGTCTTCCCTGTAGAAAATGCGTGGCGCGGCGCTCCGACAACTACGTCGGGCCGACCCGCATCGCGCTCACCGTCTCGTGTCTGTTCTGAAACGGCTGCAACCATGGAGACCATACGACGATCCTTGCGCCCGCGGCGTGACACACGGCCTCACATGCCGGCTGCGGGCCCCTTCCGCTCCGGAGCCGTACGCCGCCCGTTTGCCGGCCGCCGCAGCCGGGCTGCCGGGCTGCTCCTCTGCGCCCTGCTCCTCGCCTTTTCGGGCGGCTGCATCCGCGAGACCCTGCCCGAGTGCCCGCCGCTGCAGATCACGCTGACGGTCAAGGACCGGAACTACTTCAACATCGACGATGCCGTGAAACTGGGGATGATGGAGCGTGTGGCCGACGACCTCCCGTTCCGCCGGTATGTCCATTCGCTCTACTATGTCGTCCACGACGAGGCGGGACGCACCGTTGCCGAGCAGCGCAACATCCGCATCCGGAACAACGATGCCACGCAGTCGATCGTCCTCCCCGCATCGCTTCCCTACGGGCGCTATACCCTCACCGTGTGGGGCAACATGGACGACGAGGGCTCGCTGGGCGCCGGATCGACCGAGGCGGGCATGGAGTCGTCGGGAACCGCCGCGAACGACATCTACCTGGCCTGCGCGACCTTCGACTACCGCTATGGCTCCGAGATCCACACGCTCGGTATGGAGCGTACGAAGGGCAACCTGCTCATCCGCGCGGAGGGAATCCCCGACAACATCGACTTCTCGACGAAGACCATCGCCGGGGTGTTCGGCCTCGTGGACAACGGCTTTTCCTACTCCGAACTGACCGACGTGCAGACCGAACTCGACTGGACCGTGCGCAACGAGATCCAGACCCAGACGCTCGTGTGTCCCTCCCCGTTGTTCGAGGGATCGACGCTCAGCATCGAGTTCATCGACAAGTCGCAGGCCCCGGCCGGGCGTGCGACGCTCCAGCCATCGCTCTCGCCCCGGGACGTGAACATCACCATGGGACGCAACGAGATCACGATCCTGAGGTATGTCTACCGCGAGCAGTCCGGCGGCGATTTCGACATCTACCTCCGGGTGAACGACAACTGGGAGCTGCTGCACAGCATGGGGATCGATTGACTGCGCGGCAGCATGACGGAAACACCTTTTTTCTAACCGATATAAAAAACGTTACGATGAAACAGATCTACCTTTTCGGAGTGGCTTTGATGGGATCACTGGCACTCCAGGCCTGTTCGCAGAGCGACGGACAGACCACCGGTTCGAACGCGGACCGAGACCAGGTGATTGCGCTGGCCGTGGCCAACGGCAACGGGATCGCCACGCGCGCCGGGCGTCCGCTGCTCAGCTCGGAGGCCAACCACACGATCGAGAATGTGGTCGTGTACGTGGTGAAGGCCTCCGACAATACGGTGGTGGCCACGAAGACCTTCAGCGACTGGCAGAACGAGTCGGCCGACTACCGCACCGACGACGGCCGGTATGCGGAGTTCCTGCTCGACGACCGGCTCGATGACGGCGATTACAGGATCTTTGCCGTGGGCTACCACAACGACAGTGCCTACGGGGACATTCCGGGCACGCTTGTTCCGGCCGGCACCTTCCAGGAGAACGCCGTGCTGTCGCTCGCGGCCGATGCGGGCGCCGAGGAGCTCTTTGCCGGATCGACCGGATCGTTCTCCGTCACCAGGGACCAGGGTTTCAAGAAGGAGATCGTGCTCAACCGCCAGGTGGCCGGCGTCTACGTCTATGCCCGGGAGATCCCCTACATGGAGCAGGGCACCCGGCTGCGGCTGGTTTCGTCGGCCGAGAACAACCGCCTCGTGCTCGGGCACTTCTCCACGCTCGACCTGACGGATAACGGGACGGGCAGCGGTGTTGCGGAAGCCGTGGTGAACGGGACCTCGGCCGATCCGGCCTTCGACAAGGTGCTCGCAACGATCGACCTCGCCGAGTGGTTCGTCTCGATCGAGGATGCCGATGGCGACAACCTCATCGATACGGGCGTTGATTACGCAAACTGGCGAAAGCCCGCCCGCTACAACGGCGTGGCTACCTTCGAGAAAGGTTCCGTATTCGCCGGCGAGTTCGTGATTCCCTTCGCCCGGGTGGATGCGACGCAGAGTCTCAAGCTGCAGCTGACCACCGCCGGCGGTGTGGTGAAACGCGAGTGGAACGTCAATCTGCCCGACACCGAGGCCTACACACTCTATACCTGGAACGGTTCCGGCTTCGGCTCCGGCGAATCGGTGACCGAGGACGGGAACTCGTACAATATCGTCCGCAACCACCTCTACGGGCTGGGTTCGCGTGCGACGAACGACCCCGGCCACGGCACGGATCCCGATCCGGGTACGGGTGACGACGAGCCCGTCTCGCTGGACAACAAGCACGAGCTGAAACTCATCGTCAATGACAACTGGGAGGTGATCCACGACATGGAGATCGATTAGTCTCCGCTCCGGCGTCCGGCGCCGCCGTCGGGGTGGCGCCGGAACATGCCGGCGGGGGCCCTCCGCCATTCGGAAACGCAATACCAACGGACCATGAAACGCTTCGGACAGATCGGTGCGGGCGTGGCCGCAGCGCTCCTCTGCCTCTCGTGCGGCGAGAAACCGTACACCGGCGGGGGAACGTCGGGCTCGGCCGCAGCCGAACAGCACTTCATCGTCGCCGTGGAGAGCATGGGCGAGCTCTTCACCGGGGGCGAGGGGGTCGATGTGCCCGTCGCCACGCGCCGGCCCATATCGAGCGTGGCACCGACGCAGACCTTCGACCTCCTGAGCATCATCATTGTCGAGTATGCCTCTCCGGCACGGGTCGTCTTCAAACGTACGATCGGCAGCTGGAGCAGCCCGGACAACATGGCCAGCATTCCCTGGAGCCTCGAGAGCGGCCAGGGCCGCTATGCCACCGTCACGCTGAGTGGCGACGAGTGCCTCGAAGAGGGACATACCTACATGGCCTATGTCATCGGATACCAGTCGGGGACCTTCGGCGGCTACGAGCCCTTCCGGGACTTCGAGGTCGGCGATGTCTACAACCGCACCGAGGTGGCATCCGTGCCGGCGGGCGGCTCTGCCGAGGAGATCTTCGCCGGAGCCGAACTGTTCGAGGTCCGGGACGGGGCCATCCTCTCGGGCCGCGGCAACGGCACGACCGTCGGGCAGGGCGTGCTGGTCGCCCGCCGCCAGGTGGCCGGCACCTTCGGCTACTTCACGCGCATTCCCGTGCGGGTTTCGGGCCGCGATGTGGCCGCGCTGCGGCTGGTGGCCACGCGGCGCAACCGCAGCCTGATTTTCGGCGGGTTCCGCGGTCTGGACGACCTGTTCGACTTCAGCAAGGACAATGTGATCAACGGCATGAATGCACGGACGGACTACGACGCCCGTCTGGCCGGATCGTCGCGCGACGACGCCTTCGTGGTCTACCGGATCGACCTTTGCAAGTGGTTCCCCGGGAATGCGGAGCAGCCGCTGCTGCCGTTCGATGCGAACGGCGACGGCTATCTGGACGATGGTGACGACAACTGGCAGATGGACGCGGAGACCTACCCGCAGGGGACGATCTCGCTGCCGCAGGGTACGGTCTTCGGCGAGAAGTTCTGGATCTCGGTGGCCATGACGCAGGACGACGTGGTGTCGGGCACCCCGACCTTCCAGATGCAGCTGCTAGATGCCGCAGGCGCGGTTGTCATGTACTGGGACGTGGCCCTGCGCGATTTCGAGGGTACGGATCAGGACCGTACGCTCGTCTCGCTTCCCGACGGCCCCGAGGGGCGTACGCTCGTCACGCACGTCGAGAACCTCGATACGGAGACCTGCTTCAGCATCGTCCGCAACCGCCTCTATACGATGGGCGAGAAGAGCCAGTCGCAGAGCTATGGCGAGGATGTACCCGTCGATCTGAGTGCCGCCGGTGTGCTGGTGCTGAATGCAAACCACCAGTGGCAGATCCAGAACTCCATTATTTTCAATTGATTCCGGGCCTGGATGTACTCCGGTCCGCAACCTGCTATCCGCCGATGAGATGAAACGTTTCGTTTCCATACCGATTCTCCTTGCCCTGATGCTGGGCGGCTGCACGTCCGGCATCCCCGATGGCGCCGAATCCGCTCCGGACGACATGCCGTCCGTCGAGGTGGAGTTCCTGCTGGGGACCGATGCCGAGCTTTCCGCTTCGGTGCGGAGCGATGCCGCCGCACAGACGTTCGTTCCCGACGGCTCGCTGCTTCCGCGGCGCGAACCGCCCCGGACGGTGCTGAGCAGCAACGACTGGCAGCAGGTGAACGACGTGCGGGTATACTTTTTCCGCCGCAACGCCTCGGGCGACTACGTCTACGTCAAACCCCTCGACGCGCAGGGACGGCCGCTCGACTGCCTTTCGGCCGAGGAGTTCACCCTCAAGTTCGGGATCAGTCCCTATGTGGTCTGGTGGGGCGGCGAAGAGGACGCCGACGAGGCGCATGCATGGGTCGGGAGGGTCCGCCTCGATCCCGGGGAGTACCGTTTCCTGGCCATAGCCCGCGATGACCGGCATGTGTCGGGAGCCCGCTCGCTGGCCGATCCCAATGTCGCTGTCGCCGACTGGGAGTGGACGGGATGGACGGCCGGAACCACCCGCCTCGAGGATGCGACCCTGGCCTGTGCCCGGACCTCTCCGCTTGCAGCGACCGAGCTCTTCTGCGGCAGCTCCTCCGACCCCGTCCGCGTGGACGGCTCCCGCACGGCTTTCCGTTGTGCAATCGGGCTCGAGCGCGCCGTGGCCGGCATCCTGCTTTACGTCGAGCACATTCCGGCCACGATCCGTGCCTGTGTGCACGATGCCTCGGGGACGCACCATACCGCCGATGTGCCGGTGACGGGCCTTGCCGTCGTCCGCGGGGGCAGACTCTCGGACCGCGTGCGCCTCTGGGACCGGAGCGCCGTTGCGGGGACCCTGACCGCCGTCTCCGCACAGACTGCCGCCCCGGACTGTCCGAATCCGCCGCTGCCCGCATACAGCCTGCTCGAGGTCGCCATTCCCGATCACGCCGAGGTCCGTGACGGTATCTACACGAACCTCACGCCCGGGAATACGGCTCATCCCGACGCCTTGCTGCAGGGCGGATTCGTCCTGCCCCAGGCGGAGCCGGAGGTGGCCGGCTCCGATTCCGGGGAGGACTACGACCGGAGCCTCTACCTGGTCTTCCTCGGCGAGGAGGGGTCGGGCGGGCGACGCATCGCCCTCGAGTGGCGGCCGATTAGGCTGGCGACCGACGACAGTGCTTGCGATCCGCTCCGTTTCCCGCTTCTGGCCAACCACTTCTACAGCATCGGACGGCGGGCCTTCTCCGCCGACGGAACGCGCCTCGATGCGGCGGACGATCTCCCGATCGACCTCAGGTCGGAGGGCGGGGCACAGATCACGATCCGCATCGACCCCTTCTGGAACGAATACTACGGAGGTGCGATCGGCAATCCGTCGCACGGAGTGAACGTGGACCCCGAGTGGGGCGAGCATCCCGGCGGGTCGCTGCAGTAACCGACAAAAACATGAGAGACATGAAACCGCGAGTTTTATTGGCGATGTGCTGGATCGGGCTTGCTGCCGGATCCGTTTCGTGCGGCGTGCCGGACGATCCGGCCGCACCGGCCGTGCAGGTCGAGTTCGATGTGGCGCTCCAGGCGCCGACCAGGGCGCCCGAGGCGCTCGACCCGACCGTCTATTCGGCCAAAGTCTACCTGTTCCGCGAGGAGACTCCGGGCGGCGGCCGCTACGTCTATTCCGGCGAGCAGACGCTGACGGGCGGAAGCCTGTCGCTCGGCGGACTGACTGCCGGGACCGCCTACCGGTTCGTCTTCCTGGCGGTGCCCAAACGGCAGCAGCCGGCGCTGCCCGACTGCACCTCGACGCGCCCGGCCTATTCGGATGCCACGACAACCTATCTCTCGGGAGTGCAGACCTCGAACGAGATCTTCCGGAGCATCCTCTCGTTCAAGGCTTCTGCCGGGTCGAGCTCCTACTCCGTGGTTCTGACCCGGCAGAACGGGGCGTTGCAGATCCGGCTGGACAACACGTACGGGGAGATCAAGACCGTGAAACTTGAGGCAGCCGGCCTGTCGAAGATCTATTTCAACGACGGCACGGGCGGCAGGGTCATTGCCACGGGTAGCGAGATACAACTCTCGAAGAGCGACCGTCCGTCCAGGACCTCCGACTACCGGATCAGCATCAACCTGCTCCCTGTCGAGGACCTTACCGGCAAGGGGCGGCTGACGCTGACCTATTCGTGGGGGCTGCAGCGTGTTTATTCGCTCCGCTCAACCTCGGGGCGTATCCCGATCTATCCCAACCAGATTACCTGGCTGGTACTCGACGAAGCGTGTTCGGGGAATGCGGATGAAAACGGCAGCGGCGGAGACCTTTCCGTCTCCGCCGCTGCTGGCCGGGCCGCTTTCGGCCGTGTTGGATTTGCTGCTGCCGGGAGCCGCCTCGAATGAGGCGCCGCCCGTGAAAAGGGGCCGCAGCCGGTCAGAATACCGCCGGATGCGGCCCCTTGTGTTTCAGTCGGTTTCCCCCGATCACCGCAGGCGTGGCTTCACATAGCGGTCGTCCGCAGAGGTGAACGAGAGTCCCGGCATGCGGCCCGCCTCCACCGAACGGCTCATCGTGTCGAGCTCCGAGAGGTCGTCGGCCGCGATGGCGTAGAGCCGTTCGGTGCGGCCGTTCTCCACGCCGACCGTCCAGTGCATCAGCGTCGCGATGATCGTCATCGACTCCCGCTCGGGGTCGAACCGCACGCGGCCTACCGGCCGGACCGCATAGCCCGGCATGGTGACGGCGTAGAGGCGGTGTGCATCGTCGGTCAGCAGCGCGAGCGTCTGCCGGCCGCGGAACTCGGTGATGAACAGGTGCCGGGGCCGCACCCCCTCGGGCAGTTCGACCGCCCGCACGTAGGGGCGTCCCTGCACCATCTTGAGGTGGAACAGCCGCCGGTCGGCGTCGAGCAGCACGTAGCCCTCGTCGTACTCCTTGCGGGCGGTGGGGTTGCCCGATACCTCGCCTACGGGGAAACGCACCCCCTTGCGGAGCATCGTCTGCGTGAATCGCCGGCTCTTGGCCGTGTCGATGCGGTTCGAGGCCATGTCGATGAACTCGATCCCGTCGTCCGACAGGCGGAAGGCGTCGGAGGGCATCTCGAGATCGACCCGCCCCGAGCTCGACTCGAGCAGGAAGCGGATGCCCGATTCGGGGCGGTTCACCTCCTTGGGCGACGAGCGGAAGAAGAACGAGGCGTTCTGCACCTCGCGCAGCGTGACCGCGCGTCCGGCGATCGAGTCGGGGAAGCGGCCGTCGGCCACCAGCTGGCGGGCGTAGAAGAGCGGCAGCAGCGAGTCGAACTCGCGCCGCGAGTAGCGGTTGCCTGCGCGGTCGAGGTATTCGATCTCCTTGTCGCGGTGGCGGATCAGGGCGAAGTCGCCGAGCACCTCGCTGTAGAGGGTGAAGGGGGTGTTCGCCGGCTTCACCGTGAGGTAATTGACCGCCCACGGCAGCTGCCATGCGATCAGCACGAGGACCAGGAACCAGAAGAATGTTTTGGCAAAACGGGTCATCTTTTTCGGGTGTTTTTCGGGTTTAGTCCTGCCTTCCGGCCATGAACCGCACGACCGAGATCCAGCTCAGCGAGGCCGTGCATGCGGTGAACAGCGCCAGCAGGGGCAGAAATCCGTCGTAGGCGTGCGGCACCTCCCCCAGGAAGAAGAGGCGCAGCACAAGCAGCGACATGAGGATGTTCACGGCGCGGAGCCGCCACGTCGGTTCGAGGATCACCCACGCGCCGAGTAGGTAGGCGGCCATGCCGGCCAGAAACCACGGCAACGCCGTGCAGAGGATGTTCCCGGCCAGTTCGCGGGCGATGACGGGCAGCGGGCCGAGGCCGACAATCGCCACGCCGATGCCGAAGAGGACCGACAGCGCCGCGAGGCCGAAGACCAGCATTGCGCCCAGCGTGGCGAGAGCCGGCACGGGAAGGTGCAGCGTCAGCTTGAGGCACTTGCGCTGCATCTCGGGCACGAATTGCACGACGGCCAGCAGCAGCCCGGCCAGCAGCGGGACGAACTTGATCGGGTCGATGAAGACGGCGTTGCGCGTCACCATCACCTCCCAGATGTGCCCGGCTCCCATCAGCTCCACGGCGCGGTAGAGCCTAAGCAGGCCGTAGCCTGCGAATCCGGCCGTCAGGAGCAGCGCCGCGAAGAGGTAGCGGCGCGTTTTGATCCATTCCTTGTATACGATGGCTTTCCACATGGTTCGATCAGTATTTTCCGGTCAGCCCGATGAAGGCGTCCTCGAGGTTCAGCGTCTCCCACCGCAGCTCCCCGCAGGCGATTCCGGCCTGGGTGAGGCGGTTGCGGATCTCGTCGGGCGAGGCGAACGAGTAGAGTTCGCCGCGGCCCTTCCACACGGCGGGGTGGTAGATTCCGTCGCCCTGCGGCAGCGTGGCACCGTCCGCCGCAGGGAAGGTGTAGCGGCGGAAGGTGGCGAGCAACTCGGCGACGGGCTGCTGCACCAGGATGCGGCCGTAGTCCATGATGATGCAGTCGTCGATCAGGCGTTCCATGTCCTGGATGATGTGCGAGGTGAGGAACACGGTCTTCCCCTCGGCCTTGGCGAAGTCGCGCAGGTAATCGACGAACAGACGACGGTATCCCGGGTCGAGCCCCATCGAGAAGTCGTCGAGCACCAGCAGGTCGGCGTTCTGCGCCAGGATCAGTCCCAGGGCGACCTGTGACCGCTGTCCGCACGACATGCGGGCGATGCGCTGTCCGGGCGCCACCTGCAGCTTCTCCATCAGACCGTAGTAGGCGTCGCGGTTCCACGCCGGGTAGAAGGCGGCGTAGAAGCGCTCGATCTGTTCGATCGACAGGAACTGGTACTGCACGTGCCCTTCGAGCAGCAGCCCGATGCGGCGGCGCGTCAGCGGCGACATCGTGCGGATGTTCTCGCCGAAGATGCGGCACTCGCCGGCCTGCGGCTCGAGGTAGCCGCTCAGGATGTTGATCGTCGTCGTCTTGCCCGTGCCGTTCTTGCCCAGCAGGCCGAGGATGCGCCCCTCGGGTACGTCGAACGAGAGGTTTTCGTAGATTTTGCGCCGCCCGTAACGGTGTGTCAGGTTGCGGCATTCGATAACAGGTTCCATGTCTTTCAGAGGAGGAGGAAGAGCAGCGGGATGAGGATTCCGACCGCCAGCTCCGCACCGCCGCGGCCCCACAGCCCCCTGGGCCCCTTCACCAGCAGGAGCCCCGTGAGCGTGATGAGGATCAGCCCGCCGGCAAAGATGTCGGAGAACGTGGTCCACCACGATCCCGGATTGTAGTGCAGTTTGGTCAGGGCGCTCCACACGGGCCGCCGCGTGAGCCGCTCGACGAGCGCTTCGCCGCTTTGGGTGTCGGCCACCAGCGACGAGCCTCCCTGGAGGAAGATCTTCAGCGTGCGGCTGTCGGGGAAGTAGTGCTTCACATACCCCTCGGCGATGCCGGCCCGTTCGAGCAGTGCCTCGGCGTCGGCCCGCGTGAAGGTGTCCTTGTCCGGGAGCGGTGCGGCGAGCGTCAGCCGCTGCTGCGATACCGAATAGTTGGGATTGAACGTGTCGCGGTGGTTCATCACGATGCCCGAGAGGGCGTAGATGAGCACCATGCCGGCGAAGAGGTACGACAGGTCGCGGTGTACGAGGCGGCACCAGCGCCGCAGCGTGTTACTGTTGAATTTCATACGAGGTGGCCGTCACGTAGTAGAACGAGAGGTACTCCTTTCCTTCGGCTGCCTTGCGGGCTGCGATCCGGGTTCGGAAGTCGGCGATGCGCTCCTCGACGGTGTTGCCCGTCTCCTGGCGTGCGGCCTTCTCGGTGGCGCATCCCGCCTCGGTCGTGCCGTGCTTTTCGGCCGTCTGCGCCTTCACCTGCGCCTCCCAGCGTGCGAGGTAGGCCTCGTCGATGCGCTCCTCGTCCACGCGGCCCGTGACGCGCACCACGCGGTTCACGCACTGCGGGTCGAAGCTGCCCAGTTCGCCGCTCTCGACGCGGATCGTCTGCGTGTCGTCGCTGCCCATGAGGAAGATCTTGCGGGCGCCGTGCTTGCAGGTGTGGGTGCATACCCCCTCGATGGTGACGGTCTGTCCGGCGAGCGAGTCGGCCGCCGCAAGCAGCTCGTCGATCTCCAGTACGGCCGTCGGGCGGGTCTGGGCCGAGGTCTGATCCTGGGTTTTGGCACGACCCGAGGTGTTGCCGCCGCAGGCGGCCAGTGCGAGTGCGCCGCATACGACGGCGAGACGGAGTGCAGAAGTGAGAATCTGTTTCATCGTGTGTCTTTTTTTATTTAATATAATGTATTGTCTGTCTGAGGAGACCGTGTGCAAAGATAGCAAAATTTGCGGGTTGCGCAACATACCCAGAAATGGGTATTTCGAGGTGCGGATTACCCCATTATTCGGGATTGTGCGGCAGTCCGGTGTGCTCTACTTTTGTGTCGCTGAAAACCATGCAAACGACGGAACAGATGGCCCTGCAGATCGGAATACGGATTGCCTGCCGCCTTGCGGCCGTTGCGGCCTGCGCGCTCCTTGCCTTGAGGAGCGCGCAGGCGCAGCCCGCGGCGGGAGGCTGCATCGAGGGCCGCGTGACCGACGCCCGCACGGGCGAGGCCGTCTGCGGTGCGGCGCTGGTCGTGGGCGACTCGCGGCAGTGGGCGATCACCGATTCCGAGGGTCGCTACAGTCTGGCGAAAGTGGGGGAGACGACGGTCGATCTGCGCGTCTCCTGCCTGGGCTACCTCTCGCAAACCCTGCAGGTGCGCCTGGGCGAAGGACATGCTACGGTCGATGTGGCGCTCCGCGAGTCGAACCTCTCGATCGGCGAGGTGGTCGTCACGGCGCAGCGGCGCAGCGAGGAGGCGGGCTCATCGTATGTCATCGACCGCCGCACGATCGAACATGCCCAGATGCTCAACATCAACCACATTGCCACGCTGCTGCCCGGCGGCAAGACGGTCGGCGACCAAAACCTGGCCTCGGGCAGCTCGCGCATCGCCCTGCATGCGGGCAGCGGCAGCGAACTGGGCAACGCCTCGTTCGGCACGGCCGTCGAGGTGGACGGCATGCGGCTTGCGAACAATGCGACGCTCTCCGAAACCAAGGGCGCCGACCTGCGCAACCTCGGTGTCTCGAACATCGAGTCGGTCGAGGTGGTCACCGGCATCCCGTCGGTCGAGTACGGCGACCTGTCGAACGGGGTCGTGAAGATCCGCACGCGCAAGGGCAAAACCCCGTTCATCGTCGAGATGACGGCCGAGCCGAAGACCAAGCAGATCGCCCTGAGCAAGGGCTTCGTGGTCGGCGGGGGCATCCTCAACCTCAATGTGGAGCGGGCCCGTTCGATCACCGACATCGCTTCGCCCTATACGGCCTACGATCGCAACAATCTGAACGTTACCTACTCGCGAACCCTTCACGATGCGCAGGACCGCCCCCTGCAGCTGACCCTCTCGACGGCGGGCAACCTCGGCGGATACAACTCCGAGGCCGACCCCGACGAGTTCAAGCAGACCTATACGCGGACGCGCGACCGGGCCGTGCGGGGTTCCGTGCAGCTTGCCTGGCTGCTCGACAAGCGGTGGATCACCAACCTCTCCCTGCAGGGCTCCGTATCGTACGGCGACCGGCTCTCCGAGGTGAACGAGAACCGGAGCAGCGCCTCGACGCAACCCTGCATCCACACCACCGAGGCGGGTTACTACATCGCGCAGAACTACGACGACAACCCCTCGGCCGGGATCATCCTGAGCCCCACGGGCTACTGGTACACGCTCTCGCGCACCGACTCCAAACCGTTGAGCTATTCGTTCAAGGCCAAGGCCGACTGGACGCGCCACTGGGGCCGCGTGCGGAGCGAGGCGATGGCCGGGGCGGAGTTCTCGGCGAGCGGAAACCTCGGGCGCGGGCTCTACTACGACGACCTGCGCTATGCCCCGACGTGGCGCGAATACCGTTACGACCTGCTGCCGTTCATGAACAACCTTGCGCTCTTCGCCGAGGAGCAGGTCTCCCTGCCTGTCGGCAGCCGCTCGTCGCTCCGCCTGACGGGCGGCCTGCGCGGCGACATCACGCGGATCCGGCAGTCGGCCTACGGCACCGTGGCGACCCTCTCGCCGCGTCTGAATGCCAAATACGTTCTTTGGGAGAACCGGCAGGCAGCGGTGAGCGACCTGAGCCTCTACGGCGGCTGGGGCAAGTCGGTCAAGCAGCCCTCGTTCATGGTACTCTATCCCGCACCGTCGTACAGCGACCGCCTGGCCTTCGCTCCCGGCACGACGGCCGACGGAACCTCCTTCTACGCCTACTACACGCAGCCCACGACCCCGGTCCGGAACCCCGATCTGAAGTGGCAGTATACGCTCCAGAGCGAGATCGGCGTCGAGGCCACGATCCTCGGCACGCGCCTCTCGGTGTCGTTCTACCGCAACCGGACCTTCAACCCCTACATGAGCCGCACGATCTATACCCCGTTCACCTACCGCCTGACGACGCAGGCCGATCTGGAGGCCGGCTGCACGATCCCCTCCGCCGACCGCATCTACACGATCGACCGCCAGACCGGCGTGGTGACCGTCTCGGACCGCACGGGCGCACAGGCCGATCAGGTGATGGGCTACAAGGAGCGCAACACCTTCGTCGCGCAGACCCAGTATACCAATGGGTCGCCCGTCGAGCGGATCGGGCTTGATTTCGCGGCCGACTTCGCACAGATCCGGCCCCTGCGGACGCAGCTGCGCATCGACGGGAACTACTACCGCTACAAGGGGCTGAACCTCACGGAGGTGGCCTCGACCCTCTCGTCCTCCTCCTCGATGGCCGACGGCAGCCCCTACAGGTATGTCGGGTACTACGTCGGCTCGACCTCCGTCAGCAACGGCAGCCTCGAAAAACAGCTCAACCTCAACCTGACGGTCATCACCCACATCCCGCGCATCCGCATGATCTTCTCCGTGCGTCTCGAGAGCACGCTGCTCGACTATGCGCAGGCGTTGAGCGAGTACGGCGACGGTTCGCCGCGCGGCTTCGTGCTCGAGTCGTCGGGCGACTACTTCGGCACCTCCGAACGGCTCTACAACCGGGGCCGCTACGTGGCCGTCTATCCGGCCTATTACACCACCTGGGAGGAGCCCGACGTGAAGATTCCCTTCGCCGAGCGCTTCGCCTGGGCCCGCGACAACGACCCGGCGCTCTACCGGGAGCTGGCCAAACTCGTCGTGAAGAGCAACACGAGCTACTACTTCGACGAGAACCGCATCACGTCGAGCTTCGCGATGAACTTCAACCTCACGAAGGAGATCGGACGCTTTGCATCGATCACCTTCTACGCCCGCAACTTCTTCTGCAACATGGGCCGTGTGCGCTCGTCGCAGACCGGCCTCGACTCCTCGCTGTTCGAAAGCAGCCGCATCCCGCAGTTCTACTACGGGCTGGCACTCCGTCTGAAATTATGACCAAACCAAATAAAAAAACAGAATGATGAAAAAATTGTTTACCCTGTTCGCATGCGCCGTGACGCTCTTCACGGCCTGCACCAAAGACGATGGCGGCACCCGGGTGCGCACCTATGAGATCGCCGTGCGGCTGATCTATCCCGACGACGGCTCCCTGACGGCGGCCGAAGGGGTCGAGGTACGGATGACCAACAGCAGCTCGGGAACCGTTGTACAGGCGGCGACCGATGCTCAGGGTGTGGCCTCCTTCCTCCTGCCCGAGGGCATCTACGAGGCGGCCGCCACCGACCGCCGCAGCGTCGAAGGCTACACCTACACGCTCAACGCCCTGCAGTCGAACGTCGTCGTCTCGGCCGCGTCGTGGAGCGAGGGAATGACCGTCGATCTGAACCTGGTGGCCAGCAGGGCGGGCCAGATCCTCATCAAGGAGATCTACAGCGGAGGCTGCCAGAAGGACGACGGCTCGGGGGCCTACCAGTTCGACAAGTACATGGTCATCTGCAACAACTCGGACCAGCGGGCCGAGATCCGCAACTTCTGCGTCGGCATGACGGGCCCCTACAACGCCAATGCGGCCATCAACAACTACGTCGATGGCAAGCTCTACTACGCCGATGCCGGCTACACCCCGTCGATCTGCGCCTTCTGGTACCTTTCGAAGGAGCTGGTGCTCGAACCCTGGGCGTCGGCCACGATCGTGCTGTGCGGGGCCATCGACCACACGACGACCTACGCCAATTCGGTCGATCTGAGCCACGCCGACTACTGTACCTACGATCCCGAGGTCTTCCCCAATACGAGCTACTACCCGGCACCGTCGGAATCGATCCCTTCGGAGAACTACTTCAAGGCGACCTTCTACGGCAAGGGCAACGCCTGGCCGGTGAGCGTCTTTGGCCCGGGCATGTTCATCTTCTCGACCGGTGACGAAGACCCGCACGCCTGGGGACAGAACACCGACAACCGCTACTACTTCCCCGGCAAGGAGAACAACGAGGTCTATGCCTGCGCCAAGATTCCCAACGAGTGGATCCTCGATGCGGTCGATATCTTCAGTTCGGAGTATGTGACCGAGTCGAAACCTCGCTTCCCGGTGGTGCTGGAGACCGGATATGCCGTGCTGACCCGTTCCCAGGGCTACTCGATCTACCGCAACGTGGACAAGGAGGCAACCGAGGCGCTTGCCGGCAACGAGGGCAAGATCGTCTACGGCTATTCGCTCGGCACGACCGACTACAAGGGGGCCCAGTCCACCGACCCGAGCGGCATCGACGCCGAGGCTTCGATCCGCAACGGCGCGCACATCGTCTACAGCGATACGAACAACAGCAGCAACGACTTCCACCAGCGTGCGAAGGCGAGTCTGAAACAGTAGCGGGTGCCGTGACGGGAATCAGACCGATCCTCCGAACCATGCTGCTGGCATGGGCTGTCGCAGGCGGGGCTTTCTGCCCCGCCTCGATGGCTCAGGCCCCGCCCGTGCCCGACTGGGCCCGTATCGGCGATGCCGAACTTGCCGACGGATGGCTGCGGAGCGGGAATGCCGCCGGGCTGGTGACCTTCGGCTACGGGCGACTCTCGGAGGTGTCGCTCTCGGCAACCGGCAAGAACGGCGGACTGAAGAACTACTACGATTCGGACGACTGTTTCAGCATCGGGGCCGAAGCCTCTTCGTATTACCGGCTGGGCACACGTACGGTTGTCGCCGGTGCGGTGGGCTACGACCGCTTCTCGGGCAAGCGGATGTCCGGATCCTACTTCATCGACCCGACGCAGACACCCTTCGACCTGGTGGAGTACACCTCCGACCATGCGGGCGACAAGCAGCTCGAGAGCTACCGCCTGAACGGGGCCGTCGGCTGCGACCTGACCCGCCGGCTCGCCGCGGGCGTCCGTTTCGACTACACGACGGCCAACTATTCCAAACGCAAGGACCTGCGCCACGTCAATTCGCTCATGGACATGACCGTCGCCCCGGGGGTGCTTTTCCGCCTCGGCCCGCGCCTTGCGCTCGGGGCGAACTACACCTACCGCCGCCGCATCGAGAGCCTGCTGCTCAAGGTCTACGGCAAGACCGACCGCGTCTACGAGTCGCTGCTCGATTACGGGGCCTTCTTCGGCAAGCGCGAGGTCTTCGGCGAGAACGGCTATACGAAGGAGAACGAAACCAAGCCGCTCTTCGACCGTTACCACGGCGGGTCGCTTCAGATCGACTGGCGTCTCGGCCGGCGGCTGACCCTCTTCAGCGAATGCTCGTTCCGCACGCGCGCGGGCTACTACGGCCGCCCGTCGCCCACGACGGTGGTCTACACCGACCACGACGGCAGCGAACTGGCATACACCGCGCAGCTGACGCTCGATGCCGGACGGCAGCGCCACATCCTGCGGCTTGAACTCGGGCAGCGAAAGGTCTCCAACCGCGAGAACATCTACACCTACCAGACCGAGGAGGTAGGCCGCAGCTACATCCTTTACCTCGGGCAGACGGACGTGGGCAGCCGTACGCGGCGCTCGGCATCGGTCGTCTATACGGGTGAGTTCGGACGCGGGCAAGGGGTGGCGGCGTGGCGGGCGACCCTCGACGGCGGGGCCGGCTCCCGCCGGATCCTGGCCGTGAACTATCCCGACTACCGGCTCCAGAGGCTGGCGTGGTGGCACCTCCGCGCCGCGGGCTGCCGCAACCTCGTGCGCGGCCGCAACCTCTGGACCTTCGGGCTCGGGGGCGGATACTCCTCGGGCTCGGGCGCCCTCTGTGCGGATGGCAGCTACGACAGTTCGGGCCAGAGCGAGACCCTGACCCGCACGCTCGACGACCTGCTCGTGCAGGAGTACGAGTTCCTGACCGCCCCGCGCGTCGGCCTCGAGCTCGACGTGCGGCTGACGCGCCGTTTCGGCAGCCGGGGCATCCGCGGGTTCGTCGCGCTGGACTACGCCTGGGACAAGGCCTTCTCGACGACCGCGCTGGGCAATGCCATGCGCCATACGGCCCGCCTGCAGCTGGGCTGCGCCTTCTGACAGGCGGGTTTCGGCCGCATGGCCGGGCGATTTTCCGATCGTGTTTCTTAAACTTACGGGGTATAAACCGTCTTTTCAGAAACACGAATCGTTATGGCAACAGTAAAAGTCAAGTTCAGACCCTCTTCGGTCGCGGGCAAAGCCGGCCGCATCTATTATCAGGTGGCACACCGGGGCCGCATCCGGCAGATCGCCACCCGTTTCCGGATTCAGACCGGGCAGTGGGACTTTCCGGCGCAGCGCCTCGCAGCCCCGGCAACGGAGGAGGAGGCGCTCGTGCGGCAGTGCATCGACAGCGATCTTGCGGCACTGGCCGGCATCATCCGCCGGCTCGAGGCTGCGGCGCGGTCCTACGATGCTGACGAGGTGGTCTGCCTCTTCGCCGCGCCGCAGCACCGGGAGACGATCCTTGCCTACATGCGCCGCCAGATCGAGCACCTGAACTCCTGCCGGCGCTTCGGCACGGCACGCAACTACCTCCGGGCCATGAACAGCCTGTCTCGCTACCTCGGCGGCGAGGACCTCCCGATCCGTGCGCTCAACGAGAGCCTGGTCGAGGGTTACGGCGCCTTTCTGCGGCAGCGTGGCGTGGTCCGCAACTCCATCTCGTTCTACATGCGTATCCTGCGCTCGGTCTACAACAAGGCCGTGCGGCAGCATCTGGCCGAGCAGTCCTATCCGTTTCGCAGCGTCTATACGGGCATCGACCGCACGTCGAAACGGGCGGTCGATGAGTCGGTCATCATACGCCTGTTCCGTCTCGACCTCGACGCGTCGGGCCCGCTCTCGCGAGCCCGCGACCTGTTCATCTTCAGCTACTGCACGCGCGGCATGGCCTTCGTCGATATGGCCTACCTGCGCAAGAGCGACATCCGCGGCGGGGCCATCCACTATACGCGCCACAAGACCGGGCAGCAGCTCTCCGTGCGGATCGAACCGCCCGTGCAGCGCATCATCGACCGCTATTGGTCCCGGTCGTCGGTCTACCTGCTTCCGGTGCTCGACACCGAGGAGCCGGCCGCGGCCTTTGTCCGCTACCGCACGGCGCTGAACTACTACAACCGGCAGCTGAAGCGGCTGGCCGCCATGCTGCATCTCGACTCCGGCCTCTCCTCCTATACGGCCCGCCACAGCTGGGCGACTGCCGCGCGCAACCATGATGTTCCCCTCTCGGTCATCAGTGCCGGCATGGGACATGCCTCGGAGCGCACGACGCAGATCTACCTCTCGCGGCTTGAGAACTCGGTGGTCGATTCGGCCAACCGCAGAATCGTCGGCAGCCTGCGCTGAAGGGCCGTCGTGCGGCCGTATTCCCTTCCGGGGGGATTGTCTTCCGGCGAAAAAACGCTATCTTTGTCCTCTGCCCGGGAGGGTGCTGCAGCCGTCCCGGGACAAAACGGAACGCAAACGGATATGGAACGCAAAAAATCGGTGTTCAACTGGAGCGGTGGCAAGGATTCGGCCCATGCGCTCTGGAGGGCGATGCAGTCGGACGAGTATGAGATTGTCGCGCTGCTGACAACGGCCAACCGCTCGACCCGCCGCTCGACGATGCACGGCATTCCCGAGTCGCTGCTGCTCGCGCAGGCCGAGCGGATCGGCGTGCCGCTTCATGTCGTGGATCTTGCGCCGCAGGGCGGCATGGAGGACTATGGCGAGGCAATGACCCGCGCCGTCGGGCATTTCCGGCAGCAGGGTGTCACGCACTTCATCTTCGGCGACATCTTCCTGCACGACGTGCGTAGCTACCGCGAGGCGCAGCTCGCCCCGCTCGGCATCGAGGTGGTCGAACCGCTGTGGGGCCGCAGTTCCGCCGAGGTGATGCGCGACTTCCTCGACTCGGGGCTCCGCACGGTGGTCGTCACGACGATGGCCGACGGCCTGGGCGCCGCGGCCGTCGGGCGGGAGATCGACCGCGACTTCGTCGCCTCGCTGCCCGCGGGGGTCGATCCCAACGGCGAAAACGGCGAGTACCACACCTTCTGTTACGACGGCCCGATCTTCCGCTCGCCCGTGCCGTTCCGCCTGGGCGAACCTTTCATGCAGAGCTACGACATCCGCCACGACGACGGCTCGGTGCACACCTACTCCTACTGGTTCGCTGACCTTTCGGCCGCCGAGTAGCCGGCCGTGCCGGCACGCCGCTACCGGTCGATGCCGTCGCGCGACAGCACGCCCTGCGTGTAGTAGTGCTTCACTTCGCGCATCTCGGTCACCAGGTCCGCCGCGTCGAGCAGCGCCTGCGGGGCATACCGTCCCGTGATGACCGCCTCGACCCGCGGGTCGCGCTGCCGCAGGGCCTCGAGCACCTCCTCCTCGGTCAGCAGCCCGAAGTGGAGCGCTATGGTCAGTTCGTCGAGGATCACTATGTCGTAATCGCCGCCATGCAGCAGCCCGGCGCAGCGTGCGAGCCCCTCGCGGGCCGCCGCGATGTCCGCGGCATCGGGCTGCCGGTCGATGTAGCAGCCGCGGCCGAGCTGCTCGATCCGGATCTGCCCGAATCCGGCTCCGGCGCGGCCGAGGAGCTCCTCGATCCGCGTCTCGTTGTACTTCATCGATTTGACGAACTGTCCGACATAGACCTTTTTCCCGGCGCACAGCGCCCGTACGGCCAGCCCGAACGCCGCCGTTGTCTTGCCTTTCCCGTTGCCCGTATAGATGTGGATGTATCCTCGTTCCATGCGGCAAATATAGCCTTTTTGGGTCGAACACCGAAACTTTTGCCGGCCGTATCTTACGTGTCGGCGGGGTGCGGATCGCCTCCGCCAGGGGGCTCCTCTCCGCCTTCCCGCCGCGTCAGTCTCACCACGTGGCGGCACCCTCGGGCCACCTCGGCCCGGTGGGTGACGAAGAGCAGCGTCCGGCCTGCCGTGCAGGCCGTCAGCCGCTCCATGAGGAGCCGTTCCGTCGCGGGGTCGAGCGCCGAGCTGAACTCGTCGAAGAGCAGGATCCTTCCCTGGCCGAGCAGCGCGCGGGCGATGGCGATGCGCTGCGCCTGCCCTTCGCTGAGTCCCTCGCCTCCCTCTCCGCACGGGGTGTCGAGCCCGAGCGGCAGCAAATCGACGAAATCCGCTGCAGCCGAATACAATGCACGTCTCATCTCAAGTTCCGAAGCATGTCTGTTCCCGGCGCGCAGGTTCTCCCGGATCGTACCGCTCAGCAGGCTGTTTCCCTGCGGGACGTAGACCAGGGCGCGGCGTGCGGCGGCCGACGCCTCGACCGGCCTGCACCCTTCGCCGTAGAGCGTCACCGACCCCTCCTGCGGACGCAACAGTCCCAGCAGCAGGCGGATCAGCGTACTCTTCCCGGCTCCCGTGGGCCCGATGACGGCCGTGGTGCTCCCGGGGCGGAAATCGTGGGTGAAACGTTCGAGAATGTTGCGCCGGCCGTTAGGATAGGCAAAGGTGACGTTGCGGCAACTGATGCCGCTCAACCGGTTGAAGTTCAATGCGTCGTTTGGCGTCACCTCATCCTCCGGATCAAGTTGTCCGATCTCCTCGAGCCGTTCGGCCGATGCCGCGGCGCGGAGCACCTCCGGCGCCTTGTGCCCGAGGTCCGCCGCAGGGCGCTGCAGCAGCCCGACCAGCTGGATGAAGGCCGCAAGGGTCCCGACCGTGACGGTGCCGTGGCGCAGCAGCAGGGCGCCTCCGATGAAGACCGCGAGGTAGCCCGCCCCGAATCCGGCGAGGAGCAGGCCGCGCATCCGCCGGGTCATCCGGGCGCGGCGGTCAGTCATCCGCCGCACCTCGCGCTGCAGCGTCGCAAGCCGCGCCACAGCCGTGGACGTGCGGCGCAGGGCGAGCAGCACTACCCGTTTGCGGAGGCTCTCCTGCATGAGCGCCTGGCTGCCTCCTTCGGCCCGGCGGATGGCGGTGGAGAGTCGCTTGATCCGCCGCGAAGTCCCCCGGGCGGCCAGCAGGCAGGCGGCCAGCAGCACCGTGACGCCTGCTGCCAGTCCGGCGTGGAGCATGCAGAGGAAGAGAAACGCACCGCCGGCCTGCAGCAGGTCGTTTACGCAGCCCGGCAGCGTCCGGCAGCAGCATTCGGCAACGAGGCGCACATCCTCCCCGAGCCGGTCGGCCGTATCGCCCGTGTGGAGCCGCTCCCGGCCGTTCCAGACGCTGCCGACCGCCCGGCCGAACAGCCGGCGCCGCAGCCGATTCGCCATGCGGACTTCGGTCCGTGCCGTGGTGTATCCCTGTCCGAGGCTGCAGGCGATGCCGAATGCCGAGGCGGCGGCCAGCCCCAGCGCCGGGGCGAGCAGCGGGGCACTGGTGTCCGATGCGGCCAGGTCGATGAGCCGCCGGCTGCATCCGACGAAGAGCAGACCGCACCCCGTGCGGAACGTGCCGAGGAGGAGGATCGTGGCGATCCTTCCCCGGAATCCGGAGGCGGCATGCAGGAGGAGGTGCAGCGGGGCAGTGGGGCAGAGGTTCATGTGCGGCGTTTCGGCAGGGCGTATGACGCGGATGCTGCAAAATGCCTGCCGGACCGGAAAGCGGCGGGGCGGAACCCGCAGTGGGTTCCGCCCCGTTCCGACAGCCCGAATGCCGGGCCGCATGCGTCGCACCGGTCAGGGTTCGGGGGTGATCGTCACCTTGTCCACGTTGTTCTTGTGGCCGTAGTAGGGGCTCTGGGGTTGGTACGACGTGTTGATCCCGCCGTCCCGGTCGTTGATGTAACGGACGTTCGAGGCCGGAGAGCAGTTGTTGATCTCGAGGGCGGCCGACCAGGAGATGTTGATGCCTCCGTCGCCGATGTTGCCGATGAATCCCGACGATGCCGAGATATAGGAGTAGCGGATGTAGATATCCTCCGTGCGGCAGTTGTCGAACGATACGCCGCGGTCGCCCAGCACCTGGCCGACCAGTCCGCCGGCCTGATAGCCCGTCAGGTGGATGTCTTCGGCCGAGCAATCCTTCAGTGCGGCCACGCGGCTGCCCGGATCCCCGCCGCCCGAGCCGACCCAGCCGATCAGTCCGCCGAGATTCTGCGACGTGGCCGACGATTTGATCTGCACGTGTCGGGCGTGTACGTTCTCGAACTGGCTTTCCATGCTCCACTGGTTGCCGCCGGTATATCCGATGCAGCCGGCGAAGTAGGCGTACTCCTTGCTGTGGTCCACCGGGTTGCCGTCCTCGTCCTTGACCGGGAATTCGGCGTCGGCCAGTCCGTTGATGGTGATGTTCTCGAACGTGAGGTTCTTCATCACTCCGTCGAACTTGCCCCATACGCCCGTGTAGGCCTCATACCGTCCGAGGACGAAGGGGCCGAGCTTGTATTCGTAGATGGCGCCGTAGGCCCCGCTCATCGAGAAGTTGCGCAGGGCGTGGCCCTGTCCGTCCACCGTGTAGATCCGTGCGCTCGAGTTCGGGTAGATCGGTTTCCACTCGATGCCGCTCATGTCGATGTCGTTGTTCAGCCGCAGCGTGAAGTTGGGATGGGCGTCGAGCATCTCGTCGATGTGTCCCGGCAGCCAGGCGAACTCCTCGCGCGTGAAGACATCGTAGGTGTTCGAGGCGGCGTCGTAGCCCGGCTCGACGGGGGTGATCGCCTGCCCGTTCCACCACTCCTCGCCTTCGATCCACTCGTTGGTGAAGCCCTCGTCGATGGAGATCGTCACCGATCCGCCGACGGTCAGCAGGTTGCCGATGAGCGTGGTGAGGTAGTTGCGCTGTACGGGGATGCTGGTCTGGAAATCGCGCGAGGCGACCTCGGTGTCGCCCTCGAACATCTCCAGGCTGAAATGGACGGCCTGCTGCTCGGGGGTTGCGATCAGGTAATCGACCGTCAGCGTGCGGTTGGTATCGCTCGAGTCGTAGCCTTCGGCGTAGAACTTGCCGCCGGCCTGGTCGGTTGCGATGGCTCCCGTATAGACCGTCGAGGCGTCGGCATCGGCGCCGCCCACGGCTTCGCCCGTCACGGCGTTCAATCCGGCAAAGCGTTCGCAGTCGTGGTAGGCGATCCGGAAGTTGTCGGGTTTGGCCGCCGCTCCGTTGGCCTCGTCCCAGTCGGTGGTCACCACGCGGATCTTGGCAAAAGGCCGCTTGAGTGTCAGCGAGGCGTCGAAGGTCTGGGAGATGGCGATGTTGGACGAGATGAAGTAGGCGTCGCGGCTCTCGTCATTGATCTGCGCGTCGAGGGCATCCCGGGTGGTGATGTTCGTGAAGTCCGAGGTGTCGTAGTGCAGGTCCTCGGAGGAGCCTTGTGCCACGAAGTCGGCCCAAGCCACGAACTTGTAGGTATTGTTCGGCGTCAGCCGGAACTCGAAGACCGTGGGACCGTAGGTGTCCGAGGTCTTTGCCTGCGGTGCGACCAGCAGCCGGCTGCCGTCGGACGAGTAGACGGCAATCTGGTAGCGCAGGTCGTAGCGCTCCCAGTCCACGTTTGTCAGACCGCCGCGGGCACTGTTCGTGCCGGCCACGGCGCGTGTCGTTTGCAGCGCCTCGGGGGCGTCGAGACGAATGCGGATCGTCTCACCGTCGGGATTCCATCCCGGCAGATCCGGGTTTTGCGAGCAACCTGCCGCTGTCAGTACGGCGAGCCCGCCCATCAGGATACGGTTCAACTTTTTCATGCGTAAAGGGTTTTATAGGTTGATACTTGTGATTTATGTCATGAATCCGAGGGGTCAGTCCGGGATGACGACGACGAACTCGTCGTCGAATCCCTCATCGATCCCGATGTCGCCGCTGCCGACCGACCGGGTCAGGAACGGCCCTTTGATGACCGTCTCGCGGTTTCTCCACAGCGGAACCTCGATGTCCTGGTAGTGGTTCAGCTCCTGTCCGTCCTCGTAGAGGAACACGTCGATCAGTACGTGGTCTTCCCGGTCGCTCGAGGTCAGCACGTAGTCGTAGGCCAGGAGCACGCTCCCGTCGGCCTCGACCGTCGAGGGCGAGGTCTCCATCGTGCGGCTCTCCACGAAGGCGTTGGGGTTCTGCGTATCGACGTTGTATCCGGCACTGACGTATTGTTTGTAGATGATCCGCACGTCGAGGTCCTCGATCCGTTTGCCGCTGGCCAGGAACTCCTGCAGGTCGGTGGCCCACAGCCTGAAGCGGCCCGATGCCCGCTCGAGATAGACCGGTATGCTGCCGTCGTCGGCGCGCGTCGCGCGTCCGCTCCGCAGCAGGATCGGGGCACCCTGCCTGTCGGCGGCGAAGTCGATGGCGAAGTCGCTCGATCCGGCGGCCGAACTCTTGTGGTGGTTTACCTGGGGCTTGTGCTCGACCTTGACCAGGACCGCATCGAGCGAACCGGTCTCGAAGTGCCAGTCCGATACGTTGCTCTGCGGGGCGTAATCGGCCCAGCTCAGGGCCCGGTAGCGGCCCTCGGGTACGCGGAACTGCAACGTGTCCTGCGGAGCCTCCATGAGTCGCTCGACCGCGATTTCGCGCCGGGCGACGAGCCGCCCCGTATTCGTGCGCGATTCGGTCGAGGCGACCTCGTAGAGTTCGGTGATGATGCGCATGCAGAGCCTCTCGTCGGCCGTGTAGGTCTGTGAAAGCTCCGGAGCGAGTTCGGTCTCGGAGCGGTTGCCGTCCTGGTCGTAGACCAGCTCCTTGTAGTACTGGGGAGGGGTTCGATCGACGTTCAGCTCCACGACGACCAGCGATTCGCCCTTTCCCGGGTATTCGTGTATGGTGGCGTCGCAGGATGTGGCAAGCAGCACGATCCCGCAGACGGTTGCCGGATATATGGAACGAAGGTTCATGGCGTTCAGTTTTTGGGTTTTTTGCGGGAGAGGTCCCATTTGTAGGAGAGGGTGATCCCGGCACGGGTGATGCCCCAGTAGCAGTCGGATCCCGATGCGAATTTCTGTCCGTTCTCCCGGTTGCGGTAGGCGTCGTAGCGGTATTTGGCGAATCCGGCGCCGAGGGTGAACTCCAGCCCCCAGCGTTGTGCCCGGCCCAGCGGCAGGGCATATCCGTAACTCAGGCCCAGACCCCAGAGCGCGTGGTTGGGGTCCTGGTAGCGGGCGTAGTCGTCGAGGGCGATGTTGAAGCCGGCAACGTGGGTATGCAGGCCGATGAAATGGCCCCGCAGGGCCTCTTCGGGCCACCAGCGGATCTCGGGCTGCACGGCCAGCAGGCGGATGTTGCGCCGCGAGGTGATGTTGTAGGGCGAGTACCACACGGGAATGTCGAGCGACCAGTGGGTGCAGGGGCTGATCTCGATGCCGAGGTTGGCGACCAGCGCCGCATCGAACAGCAGGTTGGTCTTGGCGGCGATCAGCCACTTTCCGCAGCCGCAGCCTCCTTCGGGGACGGCGGGAAGGCCCGCGGCCGGGAGCGGCTGTTCCGCGACGCGGAGAAGCGGGGCCGGGAATGCGGCTTCGGCGCCGATGCCGTCGTTTTTCGGCCGCTGGTAGACGATGACCATGCGGGCATTGCGCAGCGGGGGAAAGAGTTCGCGGATGATTTGTTGCCAGGTTTGTCCGCCGTCGAGGTCGCGGATCTTCCGTTTGCGCGCCTCGTTGTCGGGGGTGCTGCGGAGGATCTCCAGCACTTCGTCGCGCTTCGGGATGCGGCGGTCGGAGGCAAGCATGCGTTCGAACGACGTCCAGTCCTCGCCCAGGTTGTCGGTTCGGAACCACTCTGCCGAAAGGCCCGTCTGGTCCCCGATGAGCCGGGTCAGGGCATCGGCGCGCCGTTGGCCCAGGCGCAGGTTCCAGTCGGCGGGGCCTTCGGGCGAGGCACTGCCTCCGATCCAGATGTAGGTCAGCCGGTATACCGGGTCGTGCCGGATTTCGTCGAGCAGTCCGAATGCCGGTTCGAGCCGGTCGTTCGGTTGCGGCACATCCCGATTGACGGCAAAATGCACCGGTGTGACGAAGCCGCCGGTGAAGTAGATCAGACTGTCGGAAGAGCCTTCCGATATCCGTGACAGGCTGTCCGGGAAACAGATTTCGGAGGCTTCCGTGAAATCGGCCGTCTGTTGTTGGGCGTGGATGACCGGTGAGCAGAAACCGGTCATCAGCAGAAGTAGCAGTTTTTTCATAGGCCTGCGATTTCTTTGCGGTTTGGGGTTTTGTATTGTCTTGCTCGTTGGGTTCGCTCTTGTCCGATTCGGATATCTCTGGGGCGTTCCTGTGATTTTAAAACGTTGGTCTTTTCTTCAAATTTAGATATATTCTGGGAATAATCCAATTCGATGGGACGAATATGCTTATTTTATCGGACGTTTTGTGTAATATTTGAAGTCACGACCGGTGGTTCCGTTGAAGATCCTTCGCTGTTTGGAAAAGACCAACGTTTTTTCCACAGCCGTCTGTCCGGACCCTTGGAAAAACGAATGCAAATTCGGTGCCATTCTGTTCCGGGCCGCCGAGCGGGGAGCAGGCCCGTATGCCTCCGAACGGAGCCCGCCGAGCGATAAATGCGGGCCGGACCTGTCCAACCGCGTCCCTGCAATATCCGCACGTACTATTTTTCTCTTCTGACATTTTTTCTATTTTTGCAAAATCTATTTTTGTTTATTTTTAATATCGGCTGTTTATGGAGAAAGAACTGCGCCCCGGCAGGCGGACCTCTGCTTCCCTGCTCGGGAAGATATCGGTCGTCGTGCTCAAGACCCTGGCAGCACTGGTCCTGATCGCTCTTCTGGCGGTCTTCGTCACCAGCGTGAGCCCCATCTACGATTTTGCCGAACCGAGGCCGTTCAGCGGACCGGACATCTTCAACCCCTATCGGGACGGCGGTGATTCGGCGTTCTGCTGGAAACGGGCCAACTTCCATACCCACACCCGTGTAAAGGGGATCCTGAACGAGTGCGAGCATTGGCCCGACGAAACCGATGCGGCCTACCGCAAATTCGGCTACGACATCGTGACCTTCTCGAACCACAACGAGCTGACCGTGCATCCGTACGACCCGCTGCTGCAGGTCAATGTCTACGAGCACGGCTACAACCTGTTCAAATACCACAAACTGGTGTTCGGGTGCAGCGACGTGAACCTCTTCGACCACCTCGTTCCGCTCTTCGCCTCGCAGAAACAGTTCCAGCTGGACCTGCTGGGCAAGGAGTCCGACTTCATCCAGATGAACCATCCCCTGCGGACGATCGGCACGTCGGAGGACCACATGCGGAAACTCGGCGGCTACCGGATCATGGAACTCGACAGCGGCAAGAGCAAGGAGAACGAGTACTGGGACTGGGCCCTCAGTGCCGGGCACTACAGTTTCGGACTGGCCAACGACGACCTCCATTTCCCCGACCGGTCGAGCGCCATCGCCGTCCGGTGCAATTTCCTGTGCTGCCCCTCGGCGCGCTATGAGGATATCCGGAAGACGCTTCTCGGAGGGTGCTATTACGCGATGCGCGTACCCGACTACGGTCGTGGGGACTGGGAGGTGAAATACGAGCGGAACCGCCACCTCCCGTCGGTCGAGCGGATCGGCCTCGACAGACAGACGGTCTACATCGCCCTGTCGTGCCCGGCCGACAGCATCAAGGTGACGGGGCAGGACCACGCCACCCTGGCGCTGGCGCTGAACACCTCGGAGGCCCGGTACACCCTGACGCCCGACGACCCCTATGCCCGAATCACCGCCTATTTCCCCGACGGCGAGGTGATCTACACCAATCCCTTCGCACGATACGACGCCTCTGCGGCGGAGAGCCCCTATGTGGCACCGGCGCACACGGTGAACATCCCGCTGACGGTGCTTTTCAACCTCGTGATCCTCGTCCTGTGTGCCGGGACCCTGTTCGCGTTCTATAAAATTGTGATCAAATGGTAGGATTCCTCAAAGAGAAGGCCAGCCTCACGCGTGTGGCCTCGGTGCTCAGCCTCTTTACGCTCGTGGCATACCACCGGCCCTTCTTCCGGCTGGTGCTCGACAACCTCGAAGGGGGCTTCAACGGCGTGATGATCGCCGGAGGGCTCGTCGTCGTGATGCTGGCGCTCAATTTCCTCGTCTATTACCTGCTGCTCTTTCTGGGCCGCTTTGTGGGGAAATGCCTCCTTGCCTTCACCTTGATCGGCAACGCCCTGAGCCTCTATTTCATCAACACCTATCAGGTGCTCATCACGGACAAGATGATGGGCAACGTCTTCAACACCCGCTATTCGGAAGCCTCCGGGTTCTTCTCCTGGGATGCCGTGTGGTATCTCCTTTTCCTGGGCGTCGTGCCGTGCATCTACCTCTTTGCCCGGCGCGTAGACTACGGCAGCAGGCGACGCTTTCTGACCCGTACCGGTGCGGCGCTGGCGCTCTCCCTGGCCGTGGCGCTGATCAACATGCAGAACTGGCCCTGGATCGACCGCCACGCCCCCAAGATCGGAAGCCTGATCATGCCCTGGTCGTATGTGGTCAATTCCGTACGTTACTACAACTCCGAGCGGAAACGCAACCGGAAGGAGATTCCGCTGCCCGATGCACGGATCGCTACCGACAGCCGTGACGTCTGCGTCCTGGTGATCGGGGAGTCGGCCCGGAGGGCGAATTTCTCGCTCTACGGATACGGGCGGCCGACCAATCCGCTCCTCGAGCGGGACAGCGTGACCGCCCTGATGGCAGATGCCGCGGCGACCTACACCACGGCCGGCGTGAAGGCCATTCTCGACCACAAGCCGACCAACAAACTCTATGAGATCCTTCCGAACTACCTCTACCGGAACGGTGTGGATGTGGTATGGCGCAGTGCCAACTGGGGCGAGCCACCCCTGCACATCGACAAACACTACGGCACCAGGGAGCTCAAGGCGCGCTATCCCGAGGCCGACGACCGTTATGACGGCATCCTGCTTGCCGGACTCAGGGACGAGATCCTCTCGAGCGACAAGGACAAACTGCTGATCGTGCTCCACACCAGCACGAGCCACGGGCCGACCTACTACAAGAAATATCCGGCCGGGTTCGAGGTGTTCAAGCCCGTATGTACCACCGTGGAGATGTCGAAAGCCGACCCCGGGGAGTTGATGAACGCCTACGACAACACCATCGTTTATACGGACTATCTGATCCACTCGGTAATCGAGATCCTTCGCGATGTGCCCCGGCGCAGCTGCCTGATCTTCGTCTCCGACCACGGGGAGTCCCTCGGTGAGGGCAACCTCTACATGCACGGGGTTCCCATGCTCGTTGCCCCGAAGGAGCAGATCGAGATACCGTTCCTCGTATGGACGTCGGACGGGGAGCTGAAGGCGGATGCCGGGAAGCAGGTCGGCCAGTACCATGTCTTCCACAGCATCCTCCGTTTCCTCGGGATCGACAGCCCGGTCTACGACGAATCGCTGGACATCTTCAGCCCCACAGAAAAGGAGTAACGTCGCGTGGGGAAGCGGGATCGCCGCGCCCGGGAGCAACCGTTTCGCGCCCGGGCGCGGCGGTATCGTTTCGTGGTGCGGATGGTCCGGCTACCGGGTCGCGCGGAAGAGCTGGAATTTGATTCCGACCGAGAAGTAGACGATTTCGTCCAGCCCGAGATGACGGTTCCCGCACTTGGCGACGATGTCCAGGTCGTTGGCCGAAAATTCGTAGAAGAGCGTGATGTGCCGCAGCAGCGAGTCGCCCTTCAGGTAGAAGGTGAACCGCTGTCCGACATAGAGGTGGAACCGGAGCCGCGAGGTGAAGTTGTAATACTGGTCTCCCGGGTAACGGTCCGGTTCGCGGATCCAGAAATCCTCTCCCGAGATGAAGTTCATGTAGATGCCGCACGACAGGGGCTCGACGGCGAAACGTTCGCCGCAGCGGATGCTCCACGGGATGTAGTTCTGTTTGAGCGTGAAGGTCATGTGCGTCCGGTCGGAATAGGCTTTGGGAAGTACCCCGATCATCATGTCTGTCTCCCAGCGGCACTTGCGGCCGTAGTCCCATCCGTAACCCGCGGAGAGGAAGCCCATGCCTCCGGCATACTGGGCCTTGACGTGCGTCGGCAGCAGCCTCTCCCACGATTCGTACCCGCAATGCTCCCGGCGGTCGAGGGGGCGGGGCGCCGGGGCGGTTTCCGTCTGCCGGGACCCCGCGGAGGCGACCGATGCCGTCAGAAGCGCGGCCAGTAGCAGCGCCCTCCTAAAATTCGATACGCTCGCACGCATAGCCCTCTTCGTTTACGGTGAACAGCAGATAGGATCTCTTGGCGATGTTGTCGCACTCGTAGTAGAGCACGCCGTCGCTGAACAGGTCCACGACCTTGTAATTGTGTCCGTGCCCGTTGATGCAGCACTGCAGGCCCGGAAAGCGCGTGACGAGATACTGGAATCCCTTGGCGACATTGTCTCCGAACTGTTCCGTGTAGGGCTTCGCGTGCATGGCGACGATGGTTTTCGACGCCTCGGGCGGGAATTCGGTCAGCTCCGTCTCGATGAATTCGAAGTTGGGCACCGCCTCCCGGAGGTCGAACTCCAGGGCATTGGTGTTCAGACAGAGAATCCGGACGTTCCCGGCCGTGAAGGCGGTGTTGAAGTCGCCGAAGATCGTGCGGAAGATCTCCTCTCCGGTGGCCAGACAGTCGTGGTTGCCCAGCAGGACGACGTAGGGAACGTGCAGGCGGTTGAGGATATCGCGCTGGCGCTCGAACTCCGCCTTCATTCCGAAGTCGGCCATGTCGCCCGTGTGGAGCACGAAGTCGATGTCGCCGCGGGCGTTGAGGGCGCTGACCGCCTCCCGGGTCTCGTCGTACCAGCGCTGCGTGTCGGAGATCACGGCGAAGCGGATGTCGCTCTTCCCGGCGGTCGAGGCCTCGATGCGGGCGATGTTCTTCGCGTTGATTCCGCACTCCCCGTCGATGCGGATGTCGTATGGATGGTAGTCCACCTGGCAGGCTGTCGCCGTTGCCGCCGCCAGCAGGGCAATTGCAAGTCTCTTCATGTTCGACAGGTTTGGATGGCAGTCGCGCTCCCCGGAACGGGCATGCCGCAAAAATAGCATGCCGGGAGGTGCGGGCGGTTGTCTTTTTCAGCCGCAGATTATCCGAAAAGTCCGACAGATCCTTTTTGCGACAACATGTCGAACTTCCCGAACATGCCCCGTCGGTTCCCGTATTGCGGCCTTCCTGTCGGTTGGGATGATCAGATAGCGGTTCCCGTATGGTGAAAAAACGGGACAATTTGTTAAATTTGTGTGCGATTTCCGGTTTCGCCGATCTGCCGGGCCGTTTCATGCCGGCCCGACGCGCGCTTTTCGGCCTTCGGAATGCTAACGAACGGGAACCTCGATGCAGCGGGATGCTGTTGCCGGGGCCGGGGGCTTTCCGCCTGGCCGGAAGGGGCATCCCGCGACTGTCATCAAAACATTATTGCCATGAGACAGATCATAAACCATTTTACCGACGATGACCTTTACAAGTTCACCATGTGCTGTGCCGTTATCGACAACTTTCCCAGAGCACGTGTGAAATATGCATTTACGGACAGGGATGATACCGTCTATCCGGCTGGATTCGCACAAGCGCTCGAGGAGCAGATCCTGATGCTGGAGTCGGTCATCATAACCGATGAGGAGATCGACTTCATGAAACGTCGGTGCCGCTTCATCCCCTCCTGGTTCTATACCTATCTGAAGGGGTTCCGGTTCGACCACCGATGGGTCAGGGTCCGGCAGGACGGGCAGGGGCATCTGCACCTGGATATCGAAGGCTGCTGGTCGGAGACCATTCTGCTGGAGGTGAAGCTCCTTGCCATCATCTCCGAACTCTATTACATGATGACCGGCGCCGACCGGTGCTTCGACTATCGGGCCTATTACGACAAGACCGCCGAAAAGGGCCGGCGGCTGTTGGATGCCGGGTGCGTATTCAGTGATTTCGGGACACGCCGCCGGGCTTCCTATCAGGCGCAGGATACCGCCATATCCGCCCTGAAGAGCTGTCAAGGGGCATCGAACGGGACCGGCCGCTTCGTCGGAACGAGCAATGTGCATCTGGCGATGAAGTACGACCTGCTGCCGATCGGCACGATGGCGCATGAATTCATCTGCGCCATTGGCGGCATGTACGGTCCGCAGATGGCCAACCACATGGCCATGAACCTGTGGCGCAACACCTTCCGCGGGGCGCTGGGGCTCTTCCTCTATGACAGTTTCGGATGGGATATCTTCAGCCTGAACTTTTCCGAGGATTTTGCGAACCAGTTCAAGGGCCTGCGCATCGACAGCGGGGACAATTACGAGCAGCTCATGAGAATTGTCGGGAAATACCGTTCGCTGGGAATCGATCCCCGGACGAAGCAGGTCGTGTTCAGCAACGCCCTCGACACGTCCGCAGCCATCCGGATCCAACAGTATGCCAAAGACTATTGCCAGCCCTCTTTCGGCATAGGCACGCACATAACCAATGATTTCGAGGGGGTCCGGCCGCTCAATATCGTGATCAAGCTCATCGCCGCAAAGATTACGGAATCGTGGCCCTTCTATAACGAGACGTGCAAGATCAGCGAAGACGAAGGCAAACACACGGGCAATCCGGAAACGATCAGGCGCTTCATGGAGGCCCTGCACATGGACTGACGGAGTTGCGGCCGACGGGGCATGCCGTGTCCGGTTTTGCGGATCAGGCGACGATGCCCACACACTTGTTGGACGGCGACTGAACCATCTGCCCGAGGCGTGTTGGTTGATCATGCAGGTCTGTCGCTGATCTCCTGTTTGCGGCGGACACTGACCGAGAGCTGGCAGCTGCGGCCGGCACCTCCGACCTGCTACCAGCGCTATACGATCACCTACAACGGGCCGACCCAATGCCAGGAGAGCAAGACGGCACGGACCTATACCGTCACCCGGAAACTGCTTGATGAATTGCTGAACGATGTCTCCGGCCTGTAAGATCGTTGGAGACGGAGATACATCCGGCTTATTCTCTGTCTCCTAATTTCTTACAAATCCTCTTGCTGAATCTTACAACGCTTACGGACTTACGGCACCGACTGTCCTGTAAGAACGTTGTAAGAGGGCAACCTTTCTTTCCCATATTCTCCCCGGATCCCCATCCGGGAATATCTGGCCCGCTGCGCCATCCGGCGCTGCTCGGAGACCTTGCCTCATGCGGCATTGTGCCCGGGATTGCGGCGGCTTAATGTCGGGAAGTGCGCTATCAGGTTCGCTGCCGCTGCTTTTTCGCCATCGGCCTCCGGAATGACTGCGGAGGCTGGGAGCTGCGGTCCGAACGCTTCAAGGGGAGCTCCCCGCCCAAACAGATAACGACCATCGACCACCAGGCCGACAAGGTGATCGTCTTCGAGGGGTTCATGGACTTCCTCGCCTGTCTTTCGATGAAGCACTCCGCACCGCTCGGTATCGACGCCGCGGTGCTGAACCCGGTGGTCAATCTGCCGAAGGCGCTCCCTTTCCTCGAACGGCATCCGACGGTCCATGCCTTTCTGGACAACGACGAAACGGGACGTCACACCCTCGCCGAATTGACCCGTCGGTGTCCCCGCAGCCAGATGATCGACCACGCGTATCTCTTTTTGGATTGCCCGCAGACGGTTTCGGAATGATTCGGAAGGGGTAAAGGCTGAATCCCGAAAACCGAAGTTACGACCCAAGGGAGGAATGATAAGGGAGGCAAGGTTGCGTTTCTGTCAGCCAAAAACCGGCCGCAAGGCCCTATCCCGATGGTCTCAACTCAAAAATTCCAATCCATGAACACACCGAAAAAGGGGGCCGTCCGCCTTTGGGACGCGCCCGGAAACAGGAGTACCGCATCACCTTGCGGTGCAACACCTCCTGCAACTTCAAGCTCCGTGCCCTGACCCGTGCGGCCGGTATCCCTTCTCCGCAGCGGGAGGTGGTGGAGCGCAAGCGCCGCATGGAGGCACGTTCCCGCAAAATCGGATAACCAACCTAAAATACGAAAGATAATGAATGAGAACATCCTGGAGCTCTCTTTCGAGATGTATGAAGAGTTGAAGTAGACCCTTATCAAGACACTCCGCACGGAGCAGGCCGAGGCCCGATCTCAACCGGCAGCAACCATAGCAGCTGTAAATTCAGATTCTGCAACTGAAACAGACCCAGACCCAGACAAGGGTAAGCGAGGCACAGCAGGAACGGGGCCATCGGATCGAACAGCGGCTGCATGCGATCTCCGATCGTCTTCTCGTTCTCACGGGACGCAACCCGCAACTCCAGGCTCTTCATGTCGATGTTTATCGTGATCGTTGCGCAGTCAGCCGAACTCTACCTGAAGAGGTGGCCTGACTGCAGCCGGTATGACAACGACCTGAAGTATCGCTATGTGCTGATGAGGGGCGGGGCAACAGGTTGCGCAGTTTCCCGATGCTCGTTACCAGTAATTCTTCCGACATGCTGTTTTCTTCTTTTGCGGCAAAGAAAGTTTCAAAATAGTTGCTATTGCATATTATTTTTCACCTGCAAACTCAATATCCGCCTCCGAGGGCGTGGTAGAGGTTGATGACACCCTGAATCTCGTCGAACCGGTCGGATGCGGCATCGAGTTCGGCCTGAAGCAGCGATTGCCGGGCCGTCAGGACTTCGAGGTAGTTTTGCGAGCTGTGCTGCATCAGCAGTTCCGAGCTGCGCAGGGCAGAGCGCAAGGCCTCGATCTGCCGATTGTCCAGTTCAAGGCGACGCCGGGCCGTCTGCCACTGCACCAGTGCGTCGTTCACCTCCGCCCCGGCCGTCAGGAGGCTCTGACGGAAGTTCACCAACGCCTCCTCCTGCTGGGCCCGGGCGATTTTCAGATTCGCACGGTTCCGGCCCCGCGTGAAGAGCGGCTCGACCAATGAGCCGACGGCCGTGAACAGCCATTGCCCCGGATTGGAGATGGCCGCCCCCGCGGCGTTGGTCCACCCGGCAGTGCCGCCGAGCGTAATCGACGGATAGAATGCCGAGCGGGCCGTATTCGTGGCGTAGAAGGCAGTCGCCAGGGCTGCTTCGCTTTGGCGAACGTCCGGACGCCGGCTCAAAAGCTGCAACGGAATGCCTGTCGAGAGCGAATCCGGGAACTGCTGTTCGTCGAGCGAGGTGCGGCCGATCGCCCGGGGTGTTGTGCCGAGCAGCACGCAGAGCGCATTCTCCGTCTGGAGAATCTGACGCTCGAGCGCAAGCATCGACGCCTCGACCGACGCCTGTTCCGCCGCGGTCTGCGCCACGGCCATCTCGGTCGTCTGGCCGGCCCGTTTGAGTGCCTCCATGACCCGCACGTTCTCGGCCCAGATTTCCGACGTGCTGCGCGTGATTTCCATCTGCCGGTCCAACATCAGCAGCGTATAGTAGCTGTTGGCTATGGTCGCCACAAGCTGCGTCTCGACCGCCTGGCGGTAAGCCTCCTGCCCGGCCAACGCAGCTGCAGCCCCGCGCTTCTCGTTGAGCAGTTTTCCGAAGAGGTCTACCTCCCATTCGGCTGCGGCTGCCAAATCGTAGGTGCGGGTCGCCGGCGCATGCTCCGGCGCATTGACTGCTCCCTGCGGGGTAAGCGACAGGGAGGGAAGGTAAGCCAGCCGCGAGGCCGTGAGCGAGGCCCGGGCCTCCGCCACACGCAGCCGTGCAATCTGCAAGTCGCTGTTGTTCATGATTCCCGAGTCGATGAGCCGTTGCAGTCGGGAATCGGTGAAGAGCTCCCGCCAGGTGAGGTCGGCGAGCGACGTCGTGTCTGCTCCCTGCACGGGCTGCCGGAAAAGGCTGTCGATCTCAGGCAGTTCGGGGCGCTGATAGGTTCGATATATCTGGCAGCTGCCCAGCCCCGCGAGCAGGCACAATGCCATGACGATTCGTTTCATGCGTGAGATTTTGATTCCGGTTGAACAGATTCGGGGTCGGACTCTGCGAGGTTTCTGCCGGGCATCCACCGCTCCTGCAGGTATTGGAAGATCATGAACAGGGGCGGAACGATGAACAGCAGGGCAATCGTGCCAATCAGCATGCCGCCGACGGTTCCCACACCGATGGACGCATTGCCGTTGGCTCCGACACCCGACGCGAACATCAGCGGCAGCATGCCGAAAATCATCGTCAGCGAGGTCATCAGAATCGGGCGCAGCCGGACCTTGGCAGCCGAGATGGCAGCCTGGGCGATGCTCATGCCATGCTGCCGTCGCTCGGCGGCATACTCCGTCAGAAGGATGGCCGTCTTCGACAACAGGCCAATCAGCATGATAAGACCCGTCTGGAGGTAGATGTTGTTCTCGAGCCCAAACATCCGGGCAAAGAGGAAGCTGCCCGCCAGGCCGAACGGCACGGAGAGGATCACGGCCAGCGGGATGAAGAGGCTTTCGTACAGCGCGCAGAGAATCAGATAGATGAATACCACGCAGATGACGAAGACAAGCGTCGTGGTATTACCCGTCGAGGACTCCTCGCGCGACATGCCGCCGAACTCGAAGCCGTAACCGGTCGGGAGCGTCGCGGCTGCCACCTCGCGCACGGCCTCGATGGCCTGTCCGGAGCTGTAGCCCGTGGCCGGGGTGCCGTTGACCTGAATCGAGGAGAAGAGGTTGAAACGGGTCAGGATCTCCGATCCGTAGACGCGCGTCAGGGTCAGATACTGCGCGATGGGCGACATCTCGCCCGCATTGTTGCGCACGAAGATGTTGTTCAGTGATTCGGTGTCGAGGCGGTACTCGGGCGGCGCCTGCACCATCACGCGGTAGAGCTTCGAAAAGCGGTTCATGTTCGAGGCGTAGTTGCCGCCGATGTAGCCCGACAGGGTGCTCAACACGTCGGCTGGGGAGACGCCGTTGCGTTTGCAGCGGGCGGCATCAACCTCGACCAGATACTGCGGGAACTTGGTGTCGAACGATGTGGTGGCGCGTCCGATCTCGGGGCGTTGGTTCAGCGCCTCGATGAACTGCCGGGTGTATTTCAGCAGATCCTCGGTCGTGCCGCCCTTCTGGTCCTGGACATAGACTTCGAAACCGCTGCTCACGCCGTAGCCCGGAATCATCGGGCGCGTGAAGGGCATGATGTCGGCGCTGGTGATGAAGGCCGTACGGCGGCTGATTTCATCCATCACGGCATCGATGTCGTCCTCCCGGTCCGTACGTTCACTCCAATCCTTCAGCCGGATGGTGAACATGCCGTTGCAGGCTCCCTGTCCGCTCAGCATCGAGTTGCCGGTGGTATTGGACTGGAGCTCGATCTGGGGGATCGTACGCAGGCAGCTGTCCACCTGCTCCATGACGATGCGGGTCTGCCGGGTGCTGTTACCGGGCGAGGTGCGCACGTCGATGAAGACGGTTCCCATATCCTCGTTGGGCACTAGACCGGTCTTGGTCGTAGACATGAGAAGCGCGAAGCCCGCGCACGCCACAACAAGCAGCAGACCGGCCAGCCACTTGCGGCGCAGCATGAACAGCACGCCGAACTTGTATCGCGACACCAGCCGGTGGAACGCCGCATCGAACGCAATGTGGAAACGCGACGAAAAGCTCAGCCTCCGGCCCTCGCCTGCGCTCTGATGCGGGGTCATGATGAGTGCGCAGAGGGCCGGGCTGAGCGTGAGGGCGTTGATGAGCGAAATGGCCACGGCGGCGGCCATTGTCAGACCGAACTGGGTGTAGAACGTACCGGTCGTCCCGCCGATGAAGCTCACGGGAATGAAGACGGCCATGAAGACAAAGGTCGTGGTGACCAGCGCCGAGGTGATTCCGTCCATGGCGTCGATCGTGGCGCGGTAAGCCGAGCGATACCCCTCGTCGAACTTGGCCTGCACGGCCTCCACGACGACGATGGCGTCATCGACCACCGTGCCGATGACCAGCACCAGCGCAAAGAGTGTCAGCATGTTGAGGCTGAATCCCGCGGCATATAGGAAGGCGAAGGTCCCGACCAGGGAGACGATAATCGAGAGCGCCGGGATGAAAGTCGAACGCAGGCTTTGCAGGAAGACGTAGACCACCAGCACCACCAGGATGATGGCCTCGATAAGCGTTTTGATGACGCTGCGGATCGAAGCGTCGAGGAAATCCTTGGTACTCATCAGATCGACAATCTTGATTCCTTCGGGCAGGGTTTTGGAAATTTCCGCCACCGTGCGGTCAATCTCCTCGATGATTTCGTTGGCATTCGACCCGGAAGTCTGGGCAATCATGATGTTGCAGCCCGGATGGCCATTCACCTCGTTGATGTAGTCGTATGCCCGGGTTCCGAGTTCGACCGTGGCCACATTCTTCAGCCGCAACACCTCGCCGTCGGGCAGCGACTTGATGACCATGTTTTCATAGTCTGCCTCATGCTCGTAACGGCCGCGGTATTTCAGCACATATTGAAACGTGTTCTCCGATTCGGCGCCCAAGGTTCCAGTCGGAGCCTCGACGTTCTGTTCGTCGAGCACGGTGGTGATGTCCGAAGGCACCAGTCCGTATTTCTGCATCTTGGCCGGGTCGAGCCAGATGCGCATCGAGTATTCGTAGCCGAAAACGTTCACCTCGCCTACGCCGGCAATACGCGACAGGCGCGGTTCGATGTTGATCTTCATGTAGTTGGTCAGAAAAGCCTCGTCGAACGAGTCGTCGGGGCTGTATACGGCCAGCTGCTTGATGTTGCTTGTCTGGCGCTTGCGCACAGTGATGCCGCTCTTCGTGACTTCGGCCGGGAGCAGTCCCTGCGCCGTGGCGATGCGGTTCTGGACGTTGACCGTCGCCATGTCGGGGTCGGTCCCCTGGCGGAAGAAGACAGAAATCTTGGCCGAACCGTTGTTCGACGCCGTGGAGGTCATGTACATCATGTTCTCCACGCCGTTGAGCGCCTCCTCCAGCGGTACGACGACACTCTTCTGTACGGTCTCGGCATTGGCACCGGTATAGGTGGCCGAAACACTGACGGTCGGGGGTGCGATTTCGGGGAACTGCTCGATGGGCAGCTGCGAAAGACCGATGAGCCCCACGATAAGAATCACCACCGAGATGACTCCGGCCAGAATGGGCCGTTCGATAAAGGTGCGGATGGTCATAGGGCTGCGTTGTTTTCGGATTCATCGCCTGCAGCGGGCGTAATCTGTATTCCTTCGTGCAGCAGTCCCGCGCCCTCGGCCACGATGACATCTCCCACGTCGAGTCCCGACTCGACAATGTAGGAGGTGCCGTCGTTGTATTTGTAGACGGAGACGGGCGCCGACTGGGTCTTGCCGTTTACCACCTTCCAGACAAAGATGCGGTTCTGCAACTCATAGGTGGCCGACTGCGGGATGATGATGCACTCATTGAAGTGCGTGGGCACCGACACCGAGGCGCTGCCACCGTTGCGCAGCAGATGGTCGGGATTCTCGAAAACAGCGCGCAGACGCACCGCACCGGTCCCTTCGTCTACCGTGCCGCTGATGGCGTCGATGCGCCCCGCAAGGTCGTACATCGCCCCGTTGCCGAGCCGCAGTCCGACATCGGGCATCTGCTCCCGGGCCGCTTCGAGCGAGCCGTACTGCAGAATCAGGTCGAGCATCTGGCTTTCGGCCATCGAGAAGTAGGCGTAGATGCGCGCGTCGTCCGAGACGGTTACCAGAGGCTCGTCGATATTGCTGTCCACGAGCGCCCCGACACGGTAGGGAATCATGCTCGCCACACCGTCGACGGGACTCTTCACCTCGGTGTAGGAGAGGTCGTTGCGGGCGTTTGTCTCCGCAGCCCGGGCCTGAGCCAGGACCGCCTCGGCCTCGAGCTGTTCGTTACGTGCCATCTGCACGTCGAAATCCGACACGACCCGTTCACGGAAAAGCGCCTCCTTGCTCTTCCTCGTCAGCCGCGCGGTCTGCAACCGGGCCTCGGCGCTCGTTACATTGGCCTCGGCCGTTTCGAGCGCCGCCCGGTAGGGAACCTGGTCAATGATGAAAAGCACCTGTCCCTTGCGTACGACGGCGCCTTCGTCAATAAGTATGTCGGTAATGATACCGCCGACCTGCGGCCGGATTTCCACGCTCTGGCGACCCCGCAGCGTGGCGGCATAGTCCGTATGGAGCGTCATGCTTCCGAGTTCGGCCGTCAAGGTTGCGTATTTCCCGGCAACAGGCTGCGGCCGGTCGCCCGAACATCCGCCGAGCATCGGTATCAGGAGCAGGAGAAAAAAGATGCGATTCTTCATTTTTGGGTATTTGTTTCTGTTATTTGCACTTCGTATCGCCCAAATGGGAGCTGCCTCCGATGCGGGAGCCTCCCGTCTGGACAAATTTAGAGCACCGCCGCCGAACGGGAAAACAAGTGATGACCAACGACCGGAATATGATGACGAACTCCGCAGCGAGGAGTGGGTTTTTAGCGCGCAAAGAACTATCTTTGTATCGTCTTCCTCATATGAAACCGCTCCCGTCATGAAGCTCACCCGCATAGCCCGATACGTCGACCTGCTGTTCTGCCTGGTCATCATGCCGCTGGTCATCACGCTTCTGCCCGTCGACCGCTGGATCGTACACAATACGGCCTTCCTGCTCACGCTCGTGGTCTATATCTACGGACTTTATTTCATCTATCGCCGGACCAGACCCGCTCACCTGTTCCTGCAACACAAGTACCTGCGGATTGTCCTGTTGATGCTGCTATTGGTCGGAGTGACGGAGCTGCTTACTCACTTCCCGATGCACGAAAGCTCCCCGGCACTCGATGCCCGCCAGCTGGCGGCCCGCCAGAACATGCGGACACAGACCATCTGGTTCTTCTTCCTCGTGGTGACGGGCTTCTCGCTGGCCATTGAACTGACCTTCGAACTGTTCCGCCAGATGCTGTTTCGCCAGGAGCTGGAGGCCGAGAAAAACAAGGCCGAGCTGGCCCTCTACAAGGCGCAAATCAACCCGCACTTCCTCTTCAATACGCTCAACACGCTCTATGCCCTGACGCTGTCGAAATCGGACCGGGCGGAATCGGCTTTCGTAAAATTCTCGAACATACTCCATTACATGTATGCGCAGGCCGACCGTGAGATGATTCCGCTGGTCGATGAATGGGAGTACATCCGCCAGTATGTCGATCTGCAGCGGCTACGGCTGAACAGCCATACGCAGGTCGAGCTGACCGAGGAGATTGACGACGACCGGGCAGCGGTTCCCCCGATGCTCTTCATCACCTTCGTGGAGAACGCCTTCAAGTACGGCATCTCGTCGGAGACCGACTGCTCCATCCGAATCGGGCTGCATCTGCACAAGAGCATGCTAGACTTCACGACCGAAAATGCCGTGATGCGGCGGCGGGAGGAGGCTGTTCCCGGCATCGGCATCGCGAATTGCCGCAAACGGTTGCAACTGCTTTTACCGGGACGGTTCGACCTGCAAACATCGGAGCGGGAGGGTCTCTACCGCGTCCGGCTCACCATTCGACTGCACGAGGAATGAAAACAATCCGCTGCATAGCCATTGACGACGAACCAATGGCGCTGCTGGTCATCGAGCAGTTCTGCCGCCGCAAGGGCGGTCTGTCACTGGAGACCTTCAGTGAACCGCATGTGGGGCTGGAGACGATCCGCCGCACCCGCCCCGAACTGGTCTTTCTCGACATCCGGATGAACGGCATGGACGGTCTGGAGGTCGCCCAAGCACTTCCGAAGGGCTGCTGTCTGATCTTCACCACAGCCTATGCGCAGTACGCACTGGACGGCTTTGACCTCGATGCTGTCGATTTCCTGCACAAACCTTTTGCCTACGAGCGTTTCGTGCGGGCTGTAGACAAGGCACTGCGACGGATCGAGGCGCGCGCCAAATCCGACCGCACGGAGACCGTGACTCTGAAACAGGAATACAACAACGTGGTCATCCCGGTCAATGAGATCCTCTACCTCGAAGCGATGGAGAACTACACGAAGGTGCACCGTCGCAACGGCCGATACATTCTCTCGCGCAACAGCCTGAAGAGGACTGCTGAACTGCTGCCCGCCGACCAATTCTTGCGGGTCCACAAGTCCTATGTCGTGGCCTTGTCGCAGGTGGCGGAATACTCGCATGTGCAGTTGCGGCTGAAAGAGAGTTCGGTCATCATTCCCATCGGTCGGACGTATGTCGACGTTTTTCTGCAAAGAATAAGAAAAAACGATGAGGTCCCTGCCGAGGCCCCATCGTCTGGAAAAGTTAATTAGTAAATAAATGGATCACAGGAGCTATTCCTGCTCCTCTCCATTCTCGCCATAGACAACAACCGTCTCGACACCATCCTTGTCCAGGAACGTCACCTTGTAGGTCTTCGTACCACCCACCTCCTCGACGGCGGCCTCTTTTATTGTCAGCTCGGGATATTTTGCGGCAATAGCGTCCTGGACGGCTTGCGGCAGGTCCTTGATATTGATCGTCTGATAATCCATCTCGACGGAGGCCTGTCCCCTCAACGAAACCTTTTCAGCGGCCGACGTTGCGACCGTGGTTCCCATCGTCAGCATCATGGCGGCTGCAAACAATACTTTTTTCATCATGTCAGATTTTTTCGTGAAACAATCGTTTCGATTACAGAAACAAAGATACGCGATGGTTTCTTTCCATAAAAGTGTCTGTTGATGAACGGCTTGAATCCGATGACAAGCGGCATCTGACGTCATTTTCCATTCCTTTTTCCGGAGCATTCGGCCCGACGCCGAAAGTAGATGGAATGGCCGTGTTTGAATGCAAAAATCAGAGTCACATCTCCTACCTTTGAAGAAATGCGGACAAAATGCGGACACAGAGGGTAAAATAAGAATTCCAAACAGCTATAGATTAGCTGTTTGGAATTCTTTACTGGTACCCGGAGCCGGGATCGAACCGGCACGGCCATTGCTGGCCACAGGATTTTAAGTCCGGCGTGTCTACCGATTCCACCATCCGGGCGCAGCCTTCCGCGGGGAAGACGTCGGCAAAAGTACGAAATAATTTGCGATCCGCAAAATCCCGGCGTTGGAACCGTTGCCGATTCGTGTTCCGAAGCCGGGATTTGCACCTGCAGCCGCGATCTCCGACCCGCTCCTTGGCTGGAAACCGAGCCGGATTCGAGCCGGCACTCCGGATTCCTGCTCCGGCTTGCAGTCCCTTTCCGTGTCCGGCGCACCCGTTATAGACCCGTATTCGGGGAGGCTTTTTCAGAGGCGGGGTCCGTGGTGACCGTCCTGTCGGTTACTCTTCGCCGGAGGCCGCCGGTACGGCCGCCGTACTGTCGATGTAGTCGAGGATCGCCCGGTCGTCGTTCGGGGCGAACCAGCGGATCGCGGGGTCGCGCCGGAACCACGTGAGCTGCCGTTTGGCGTAGCGGCGCGAATTGCGTTTGATGAGCTCGATCGCCTCGTCGCGCGTGATGCGACCGTCGAAGTATTCGAAAAATTCGCGGTAGCCGACCGTCTGCAGCGCCGTGAGGTGCCGGAACGGGTAGAGCCGCCGTGCCTCCTCCTCGAGTCCTTCGCCGACCATCAGCTCCACCCGCCGGTCGATGCGTGCGTAGAGTTCGGGGCGGGGCAGGTCGATGCCGATCTTCGTGACGGCAAACGGTCGTGTGCGCTGCCGTCCCGTGCGGAGCGACGAGTAGGGTCGTCCCGTTTGCAGGCAGACCTCCAGGGCCCGGAGAACACGCGCCGGGTTGCTGCGGTCCACCTGTTCCCAATAGGCGGGATCGAGCCGCTTCAGCTCGTCGGCGAGCGATTCGATCCCTTCCTCGCGCAGTCGCGTGTTCAACCGCTCGCGCAGGGCCTCGTCGGCCGGCGGCAGGTCGTCCATCCCTTCGCACAGCGCCCGGACATAGAGCCCCGAGCCGCCGACCGCCACCACGATGTCGTGTGTGGCGAAGAGCGCTTCGAGACGCGCCAGCGCCTCCGCCTCGTAGGCCCCGCAGTTGAGGTGCCGGTCTATTTCGCGGTCGGCGATGAAGTGGTGCTCGGCTGCCTGCAGCTGTTCGGCGGTGGGCTGCGCCGTGCCGACCGGCATTCCGCGGTAGAACTGCCGTGAGTCGGTCGAGAGGATCGGCGCGCCGTAACGGCGGGCGATGCGGATGCTCAGGTCCGTCTTGCCCGAACCGGTCGGCCCGACGATGACCAGCAGGCGCTTAATACTCATCGTCGTAGTTGTCGTCGCCCTCGAAGTCGTTGAAGTCGCCCATCATCTCCTCGAAGGCCGAACCCTCGTCCTCGTCTTCGCGGTTCTTCGAGGGGTCGTACTGGTCCGGAGCCTCGGCCACGGCGTAGATCTCGCGCGGGTAGGAGGCCTGCGGGTCGGCCTCGTAGGCCCCCGTGAGCTCGAGGTAGTAGGCCCGGTCGCCGAACATGTCGAAGAGGTAGATCAGCCGGTCGCGGAGGTTGTGTATGATCTGCCCCAGGCGGATGCTCTCCATCGTTTCGGGCCCTTCGCCCGAGCTGTCGCCCATCTCCATGAGGGTGAATTCGCGCTGTTTCTCCCAGCGGTCGTCCGCCGTGAAGAACGATGCCATGCAGGGCTCGTACTCCAGCGAGTCGAGAATGAAGTTGTGGAATTCGAGCAGCGTCGTGTCGTACATCACCTCGTAGTCGCGTACGAAGTGGTCGTTCTCGTCGCTCAACATCCGGAATCGGAATACCATCGACATTGTGATACTGTATTAAAGGTCTTTCTCTTTGCAAAAATAGAAATTTATCCCAACCCGGCAAGCCATGCCATCACGTCCCGGTCGTCGGGGTAGTCGGTCAGGGCGGGCGACTGGGCCTGCCCGAACGCTACGCGGCGGCTGTGGGGCAGGCATTCGGTAACGACGCACTGGATGCGTTCGTCGTGCCGGGCGAGCCATGCCGCCACCTCGTCCGTCGAGCGGTAGTGCGCGCAGGCAACCTGGCCCAGCATCGGGGGGAACTCCTCCTGTTCGACCGCCACGGAGTCGCCCCAGTCGAGGAACGTTCTTCCCTGCATGGTAAGCAGCGCCCGGGCCTGGCGGCAGTTGTTGCGGTATCCGGGGTGCATCGGCGGTGTGTGGAGTTGCGGCGTGTAGCCCTCGGGCAGGAACAGGAGCGAGACGTTGCGGCATCCCAGACCCGAGTAGGCCCAGATGTCGTCGGCCAGCCCGGCCAGCTGGGCTGCGCTCTCCGAGCCCGAGAGTACGGCCACCGACTGCCGGCTTCCGCGCAGCAGGGCGGGAATCCCGGCATAGCGGGCCCGGAAGTAGCGGTTGGCGTTGTCGCTCCCGGTGGCGATCACGGCATCGACAGGCGCCGTGCCGTCGTATTGTTCGACGGCCGTTTCGGGATCGATGTCGAGCAGCTGCCCGATGACGTGGAGCATCAGTGCGGAGTCCTTGGCCGAGGGCTTGACCAGGCAGCGGTGGCCGCTTGCCACGACGCACAGCAGGTCGAAGAAGCCGACCAGCGGGATGTTGCCGGCCATGATGACCAGCACGCGGTGGGGCTTCGCGACGGGGAGCGTGGGGTAGAGCTCCAGCCATCGGCCGAGCGTCTCCTCCTGCAGCATTTCGTCGCACAGGGCCTTCACGGCACGGCGGATGTCGTCGGGGGTGAACCATCCGTTCTCCGTGCACGCTTGGGCGATAACGCGGCGGCTCGTGTCGTCGCATCCGAACGTGCGCAGGCGCTCCCCCAGCGCGGAAAAGAGTTTGATCGCGTTTTTCATTACGGCAAAGATAGCACATCGGCGACGGATTTCGAACGCAAAATGCGCTTCACCGCTGTTTTTTGTCCGGCAACCCGGCTTCGGGGGCGGAACGGTCCGGCTCCGAAACGGTCGGTTGCCGTCTCTCCGGAGAGAAAATTTCGGGATTTTTCAGAAAAAATTTGGAGATTCGGATTTTTTGCCTACCTTTGCACTCGCAATCGAGCAATGCGGAAATAGCTCAGTTGGTAGAGCGCAACCTTGCCAAGGTTGAGGTCGCGGGTCCGAGTCCCGTTTTCCGCTCCAGAGGGGGTCAGAAAGAAACCCCGATAGAAAGCAAAAAGCCTTGTATATCAGCGATATATGAGGCTTTTTCTTGTATTCCCCCACTCCTGTTGAAGCAAAAGGCAGCAAGTATTTCACGCCTTAATCGTGACCTTTTTTGCTCGGACCGAAAATAGGTCACGATTTAGCTCTATTTCGCTGATTTGCATCATTTTACTCTGCAACATTCCGGTGCTGAAGACGTTTAATTTACTCAAAAACCAAGCAGCCATGTTGCCACGAACCACCTTCAGCGTTGTCTTCTTCTGCAAGAAGACCAAAGTCACGAAAAAGGGCAAGGCCCCGATCTATGCCCGTATCACTACGACCGGTCAGTCGACCGAGGTCTATACACAATGCCAGATTGAGCCGGAACGCTGGAACCAGCGTCTCGAACGCTCGCTCTACAAAGACGAAGTCGACCAGCAGATCAACCGCATCATCGCCAGTTATCGAGCCTCGATCCTTGCCGCTTACGACCGGCTGATCCAGGAGAACAGGACACCGACCTGCTTTGCCGTCAAACAGCTGCTGGGCTCCGCCTCTTCGAGCCGGATGCTGTTGGCCGAATTCGGCAAATACTGCGAGAAACGCCAGCAGGAGGTCGGCACCCGGATCACACAACTCACGGCCAACAAGTACCACCGCCTGCTGCGCTACATGACCGAATATATCCGGCAGGTGTATGGCAAGGAGGACCTCCCGCTGGAGACGGTCGACTATGCCTACGTCGATGGATTGAACACCTACATGCAGACGGCTTACAACTGCCACAACAACGGGGCGGTCAATCTGCTCTGCTGTTTGAAAAACTTCCTGCTCTATGCGGTCCGCAACGAATGGATCGAGAAGAATCCCTTCCGCTACTATAAGATGAAGATCGACAAGACGAATGTCAAGGTGCCGCTGACGAAAGCGGAACTGGACCTGCTGCTGAAGCGGCCGATGCCCAACGAGCGGCTGGACCGCATTCGGGATGTCTTCTGCTTCTGCGCGCTGACGGGATTGGCCTTTACGGATGTCGACCACCTGCGGCAGGAACATTTCACGACGGACGAGGAGGGACAGCTGTGGATCCATAAGCCGCGGGAGAAGACTTCGGTGATGAGCCGCGTTCCGGTGCTTCCGCAGGCGGCGGCCCTGCTGGAGAAGTACTGCGACGATGCCAACTGTCGGGCGCGGGGCAAGCTGCTGCCTGTCCCGTCGAATACGAAGATGAACGCCTACCTGAAGGAAATAGCGGATATTTGCCAGATCCACAAGCATCTGACCACGCACCTGGCCCGCCATACGTTTGCCACCCTGGCGATTGAATACGGGATGCCGATTGACATTATCGCCAAGATTCTGGGCCATACGAATACGAACATGACACGGCGCTATGCGAAGATCTCCGAGGCGAACATCAGCCGTGAGATGCGTCGTATCGGCAAGGTGCTGAAGGCATAAACCGGCGTTTGAAAAACGAAGATGCGGCGGCGAGGGTTCTATTGCAGATCCTCGTCGTTCAATTTATAGGTATTCATAATCCTAATCCGTAAAAGCCGCACATTCTTCCATGAAATCGTTACGTCGGTTGCTTCCCGCCAGATTACCTTTGCAGCAGACATAACGGTCATAATTCTGTTTGACCGGGGGTCAGATAGATAAACGGGAAGCGATATGGATAGACGTGATTTTCTTAAAAGCGGACTTTTTGCCGCAGCTGCCAGTGCGATAATCGGTCCGAAAGCCCTGGCGCAGGAGGTTGAAAAACAAGTCGTACGGGAGCGGTTGTCGAGAGAGATTCTCAATTACAATCCGCAGATGCAGTACCGCCCGATGGGGCGGACCGGCGTGAAGGTCTCGGCGCTGGGTTTCGGTATGCTGCGGCTGCCGATGAAGAACGGACACGTAGATTTCGACCAGACCACGCCCATGGTACGCCGTGCCATCGAAGGCGGTGTAAACTATATCGACACGGGGCGTGTCTACCTGGGCGGAGAGAGCGAACAGGCGGTGGGGCGTGCTTTGGCCGGAGGCTGGCGCGACCGGGTGTATGTCACCTCCAAGATGCCGTGGTGGGAGATGCGGTCGGCGGACGATTTCGAAAAGTTCTTCGACCAGTCGCGCCGTACCATTGGTACGGACGTGATCGATTTCTATCATATTCACATGATCATGCACCGCGCGTGGAAGGATTATGTGCTGCCTTACCGGCTCATCGAAAAGATGGAGCGGCTGAAGGCCCAGGGCAAGATCCGCTTCATGGGCTTCTCATTCCACGACAGTCTGCAGCTGTTCAAGAAGGTGGTGGAATACACCCCGGCCTGGGATTTCTGCCTGATTCAGCATAACTACCTGGATTACGAATACGAGGCAGGGGTGCTCGGCCCGAAGTATGCCGCCGCCAACGGAATGGGGCTGGCGGTGATGAAGCCCGTCCGCACGGGATTTCTGGCCCGTCTGCCGCAGACGATGCACGATGCACTGGCCTCGACAGGGATTCGCAAGCCCGATGCCGAGTGGGCGTTGGACTATCTGTGGGATATTCCCGAGGTGAGCGTGGCGGTCAGCGGCATGGGTTCCATGGCGGATGTGGAGGAGAATCTGAGGTATGCCGCCAAGGCCCGGCCGAACATGCTCTCGCCGGCCGAGCGTGAGGCGTTGGGGGCTGCCATCCAGGTCTACCGCCAAGCGCCGGGCCATATCGACTGCACGGGTTGTTACCAGTGTATTCCCTGTCCGCACAACGTGGCCATCGGCTACATCTTTGCCTATGTGTACAACAACTACCTGTTGCACGGCAACCTGCAGCGGGCGCTGGCCGACTATACCGTGTCGATGTCGCCCGTTCAGCGCGGTGACCCGGCCTCCTCGTGTGTTGCGTGTGGAGAATGCCTGGCCAAGTGTCCGCAACATCTCGATATCCCGAACCTGCTGGCCCGGGTCCGGGAGACGATGGGTAAATAAAGACTGACAAATTAGATACTTTCTACACAATTCTAAAAGATGGAAACCAATCTTATGTACGACATGTATGTTCCGACCCGGGTGATGTTCGGGGCCGGGATGCTGGACAAACTGAGTGAACAGCCGATGCCGGGACGCCGTGCCCTGATCGTGATCTCCAACGGAAAATCGACCCGTGCCAACGGCTACCTCTCGCGCACGGAGGAGCAGCTGCACAAGGCCGGCGTGGAGACGGTACTCTTCGACGGCGTGATGCCGAACCCGACGGTCGGCAATGTCGAGGCCGGGGCGAAGGTCGCCCGTGACCACGGCTGCGACTTCCTCGTGGCGCTGGGCGGCGGCAGCGTGATGGACAGCACGAAGGCCATCGCCGTGATGGCGACCAACGACGGGGAGCTTTGGGACTATGTGCCCATCGGTTCGGGCAAAGGCAAACCGATTGCCGTCCGTCCGCTGCCCATCGTCGCCATCACCACCACGGCCGGGACGGGCTCGGAGACGGACAACTCGGGCGTCATCACCAAGGAGGATACCTTCGAGAAGGCCTTCGTGGGCGATGCTTCGCTCTTCCCGGTCCTCTCGATCGTCGATCCGGAGCTGATGGCCAGCGTGCCGCCGACCTTCACGGCCTATCAGGGTTTCGATGCCTTGTTCCACAGTACCGAGGGCTACATTGCCCGGGGAGCAAACCTGATGAGCGACATGTACGCCCTGACGGCCATCGAAAATCTGGCGAAGTACCTCCCCCGCGCCGTGAAGGATGGCAAGGACATGGAAGCCCGCACCCACGTGGCTTTTGGCAATACGCTGTCGGGCGTGGTGATGTGCCTGACGCTGATCACGAGCGAACACGCGCTGGAACACGCCCTGTCGGCCTACCATCCGGCACTGCCTCACGGCGCAGGACTGATCATGATCAGCCGGGCATACTATAAATACTTCATCGAACACCACGCCTGCGACGAACGTTTCGTCCGCATGGCGCAGGTCATGGGAATGCCCGAAGCCACGAAGCCCGAAGATTTCCTCACGGCCCTCACCCGGTTGCAGGAGGCTTGCGGCGTGGCCGACCTGAAGATGTCCGACTACGGAATCACGCCCGACGAATTCGAGTTGCTGATGCGCAACACGCGCGAGGTGATGGGCGTCATGTTCACCAGCGACCGGGTTCAGATGAGCGACGAGGAGATCGTGCGCATCTACCGGGAGTCGTACAGATAGTCGATTCCCGATCCGGACTTTTGGAAAGCGTCAAACCATTAAAAGAGAAGCGTATGAAAAAGCTGTTTTTGATCCTCTGGATGCTGCTGTCGACGCTTGCCGTGTCAACGGCCTGCGGCGAGACCAGTCCGTCATCGAACGAGCCGGAACAGACCTCGCCCGAGGATAACGGGAATGGGGACAACGGAGACAACGAGGAAGGCGGCAACACGAACGGAGCCAACGGGCGTTACCTTGTCCTCTACTGCTCGCGCACGGGCAATACGGAGCGGATGGCACGGACCATTCAGTCCACATTGGATTGTGAGATGGCGGAGGTGGAGCCGGCTGTGCCCTACGATACGGACTACAACGCAATGCTCGACCGCGCACAGACGGAGCTGGAGGCCATTGCACAAGGCAATTTCCCGGCCATTACCACCTCAGTCGAGAGTCTTGACGAATATGATATTATCTTTGTCGGCTATCCGATCTGGTTCGGGCACATGGCTTCGCCGATGCAGGCATTCCTGCACGATCATGCCGCGTTGCTGGCCGGAAAGCGGATTGCCCTCTTTGCCAGCAGCGGGAGCAGCGGCATCGGCACCTCCGAACGGGATGCTGCCGCGTTGGTTCCCGAAGCCACATTCGAAGAGTCGCTGCTGCTCACCTCCGGTTCGTTGGGCAGTATGACGACCCGTATCCCGGCCTGGCTGGAGACGCTCGGAGCAGACCGCGAGGAGCATTAAAAAGCATGCGATATGAGAAAGCGACTGTTCACTTTGCTGCTTGCGGAAATGCCTTTCGGATTGGCGTCTCTTTACGGACAGACGGTCGATCTCCACACCCACATCATCCTTCCCGAATACCGGGAGGTGCTGAAGGCGCACGGTGCGGAGCTCGAAGAGACCTTTCCGCTGCCTGTGTGGGATGCCGCGCGGCACATCGACTTCATGGACCGTGCGGGCATCCGAACGGCTGTGTTGACGATGCCGGCTCCGCAGCCCTACTATGGCGATACGGAGGAGTCGGCCCGCTGCATCCGCCGTGTGAACGAGGCCTCGGCCGAACTGAAACAGCGATACCCCGGCCGGTTCCGGTTTTGCGCCGCGCTGCCGCTGCCCGACGTGGAGGCCGCCATCCGCGAAGCAATCTATGCGCTCGATACGCTGGGGGCCGACGGGGTGAAACTGGCGACCAACAGCCGCGGGCAGTATGTGGGTGACGAGGCGCTGGATCCGCTGATGGAGGTGCTCGACGAGCGTCATGCCGTCATCATCCTCCATCCGCACCGCCCGACGCTCTGTCCCGAGGAGATCATCGCCGTCACACCGCTGGCCATGTACGAATATCCGGCCGAATCGACCCGGGCCATGGTGAACATGCTGGCGCGGAACGTGCTGGTCCGTTACCCGAATCTGAAGGTGGTCGTACCGCATTGCGGTTCGTTCCTGCCGCTGGCATTGCCGAGAATGAAATCCATCCTCCCGACGATGGTGTCGCAGGGCCATATGCAGCCGATTGATTGGGAGGGCAACCTTTCGTGTCTCTATTTTGATCTGGCGGGCAATCCCTCGGCAGAGGTCCTGCATGCGCTGCTCACCATCACCACGCCCGACCATATCCTCTACGGTTCGGACTATCCCTATCTGCCCGATGCCGTGTTGCAGGCCAATCTGGAACGATTGAAACAGACGCTCGCCGCCGACGGCGAGCTGGCAGGATATGCCGACCGGATTCTGGGACGGAATGCCGAACGGTTGTTTGTCAGGAGCGCCGCCTGCGGCCGTACTCCGTCGGAGTGATACCCTCCTGCTTTCGGAACATGCGGCTGAAATGCTGCGAATACTCGAATCCGAGGCGGTCGGCCACCTGCGCGACGCTCTCTCCGGCGGAGAGCCCGTCCTTGGCAAGCTGGATCACGAACCGGCGGATGTGGTTGCCGGCCGTGTCGCCGGTCGTCTTCCGGATGACGTCGCCGAAGTAGTTGGGCGAGAGACACAGCTTGTCGGCGCAGTACTGCACGGTGGGCAGCCCGAGGGTCAGCTGGAGCCGCTGCTCGTAATAGTCGGCGAGCAGCTGGTTGAAGCGGACCAGAATGTCGGAGTTCTCCGTCTTGCGGGTCTGGAACTGGCGGTTGTAGAAGCGCTGGCAGAAGTTGAGTACCAGTCCGATGTAGTTGACCAGAATGGCATCCTGCTGCGCGTCGCGGTCGTTGTCGAGCTCTTCGCGCATCCGGCGCATCAGCGAAACCAGGATGTCATGCTCCCGGTCGGTCATGTGCAGCGCCTCGTTGACGCGATAGTCGAAAAAGGAGTAGTCGCGGATCCGTTTTTCGAGCGGCGTGCCGCGCAGCAGATCGGGATGGAAGAGCAGCGCCCAGCCCGTAATCGAAACCTGCTCGCCGTTGTCCTCCTTGCCGCCTACCTGTCCCGGGGCCACGCACAGCAGCGTGCCCTGGTTGTAGTCGTAGCGTCCGCAGCCGTAGTCGAGTTCCACGCTGGCGTCGTCGCGCAGGAAGAGTGCGTAGACGCCGTAGTTGTTCAGACTGTGGCGGATGGGCGAAACCTCGGCATAGTCGATAACGCTCACCAGCGGATGGCGATCGATGTGTCCGACCCAGCGGCTGTAATCACCCACGCAGTTTATTCTCAGAATCTTGCTCATCAAGGAAGGCTTTGAGGGGTTGTCTTCGCAAAAATAACGATTTTCGGGCATATCTCCGAATCGGTGGGCCCGGGATTCCGTAAAACGGGTAGGAATGCCCCGGCTTTCGTTACATCCGGAAGCGGGTAAACCGCTACTTTTGCGATGAATGTATAAAACGACAAACCATGACAAACCGCATGATCATTTTCGCGTGCCTGCTGCTGGGCCTGACGCTGTCGGGCGGCACGCTGGCACAGACTCAATCGTCGAATCCATCAAATACAACCACCATGGAAAAGAAACTCATCGGAAACACGTTGGCACTCTATCCCATGCCGCTGACGGTTGTCGGGGCCGAGGTGGAAGGCCGCGTAAACTGGCTTGTTGTGGCGCACGTCGGGATTATCGGCCACGACCGGATTCTGGTCAGCATGAGCCAGAGCCACTACACCAACCGGGGGATCCGCGCCACGCGCAAACTCTCGGTCAATCTCGTCAGCCGCGAGATGCTGCCTGCGGCCGACTATGTGGGGAGTGTGAGCGGAGCCCGCGAGGACAAGTCGCAGGTTTTCTCCTGGCATCGGGGCGCGAACGGCGCGCCGGTGATCGACCGCTCGCCGCTGACGATGGCGTGCGACGTCGTGGATATTTACGAGACGGAGGGTTTCGACAACTTCATCTGCTCGATTGCGGCGACCTACGCCTCGCCGGAGGTGCTCGACGACCGCGGACGGATCGACTACGCGCGGCTGAAGCCCGTGCTGTTCGAGTTCCCGACCTACTCCTACCTCTCCACGGGCGAGGTGATCGGCCGCTGCCTGCGGCTCGACAGCGAGCCTTCGATGTGTGCCAAGGAGCCGATGGCCGGGGACGGTATCGTGCGGCTCTCGAAGATCGAGGTCCGGCCGGAGTATCTCGACGAATATATGCGCTTCGCCGCGGAGGTGGGCGAAGTTTCGCTGCGCACCGAGCCGGGCGTGCTGACGATGTATGCCGTGGCCGAGCGGGAGAATCCGTGCCGGATCACCATCCTCGAAACCTACGCAAGCCGTGCAGCTTACGAGAAGCATATCGCCTCGGCGCATTTTCAGAAGTACAAGCAGGGAACGCTCCACATGGTCCGGTCGCTCGAACTGATCGATCAGACGCCGCTCAACCCGGCCAACCGTCTCCATAATTTCATCCAATAGAAAAAGGTCGCAGCGGGATTCCGGCATGGAGCGTGGAATCCCGCTGCGGCCTGCATGTGATCCGGACGTTCGCGAGCGGAGGTTAGAACCGCTGTGCCAGAGCTGCCGCCTGTCGGCAACCGTCAGTCCGGGCGATGTCACCTTCGTTCAGTACGCCCGGGATGAGCACCTCGCCGACCATCTCCCATTTCAGCAGGGCCGCCGTGCGCTCCATGGGAATCCGCACGCCGTCGAGCACCGTCGTATCCTCCTCCTCGCAGCAGGCGATCAACGCACACCGCTTCCCGTCCACCGGCTTGCCGCCGACGACCAGCGAAAACAATCGGTCGATCACCCCTTTGATCTGTGCCGGGATCGAATACCAGTAGACCGGCATCGTGAAGACCACGGCATCCGATTCGAGAATGGCCGGGGCGATGCGGTTGAAGTCGTCGTCGAACGAGCAGGCCTTGCCCGTCTTGTAGCAGGTCATGCAGGCGTGGCAGCCGCCGATCTTCAGGAATGCCGCGTCGAACCGCTGCACCGTATGTCCGCGGCGCTCCGCCTCGCTGATGAAGGCTTCGGTCATGGCGAAACTGTTGCCCAGCTTGCGGGGGCTGCCCGTAATTACCGTTATTTTCATGGCGTGTTATTTTTGAATGGTGTTTGAATTCTGGTTGTAGGCCTTGGCCACGCAGCGCCACGTGCCGTCGATCTTCATCATCAGCAGGTAGTCCGTAAAGTCGATGCGGCCGCCCCAGTTCTCCTCCAGCACGCGCACGACGGCCAGCGTCTCCTCGACATCCAGCACGTCGATCCGGGCCCTGAATCCGGCATCGGCACCCACGCTGTCCACGTTCCGGTAGAACTGTTCGATGCCGCCATGCTCCAGCCGGCCGTCGAGGTATCCGAACAGCACGGCCTCGTCGATGAACAGCTCGCGCGCATGGCTGCTGTTGCCCTCGGCAACGCTTCGGACGAACTTCATGGCCGCCTCCTCGACGGCCCGGTACTCTTTGATTTCAGTTTTCATAATCGGTCTGTTTGAAAGGTTCTTGTCGGGACAAAGATATGGCCGCGGCACCGTGCAGTCAAGTACCGAAAAATGATTCATATACCGAAAAATTTGTCGGGTATGCTCTTTTTGGCAATTATCGCTACCTTTGTTTCACAAGAACCGAAAACGGCCCTACGCACATGTACGAGAGAAAGCTACCCGTCGATCTGGAATGCCCGCTGCGGCTGACCATGAGTCTGATCAACTCGAAATGGAAGTCCTGCATCCTCGACGAACTGCGCCACCATGCGCTGCGTCCGAGCGAATTGCACCGCATCTTCCCCGAGGCCACGCCCCGGGTGCTCGATCTCCAGCTCAAGGAGCTGGTCGAGGACGGTCTGGTCCGCAAGACCATCTACGCCGAGTTGCCGCCCCGCTCCGAATATGCCATTACCCCTTTGGGCGAAACGCTCATTCCGATCATCGACGCGATGATCGAATGGGGTACCCGGAATGCGGAACTTTTCGAACGGAAATACGGAAAAAGGGAACCGGCAGACCGTACCGAATGATCATAAGCCTGGCAATTGAACCGGAAATGTAACAGGCCCGCTCCAAAATCCAGCTGTTGCCGTCTGCATGGTCTGTGTCCGGTTCCGGCGTGCTGGGAGGAAATACGACAGGCGTGATACCGTTTGTAGCGGCATCACGCCTGTCGTTTGCCGTATGAAGGCCTTACCAGCAGACCGGATCGTTCAGAATCACACCGTCGGTAGCGTCCTCGGGCGTAAAGCTCCCGCCCTTGTACTGTACGCAGAGCATGACAAGTGCCTCGCGGCCCGTATTGCGGACGGAGCGCCGCCCGGCAGGAGCTACCCGCACGACCGAACCTTCCCCGATCGGGAAGATCTTGCCGTCGACCTGGAATTTACCCTCGCCCGAGAGAAAGAAGTAAAGTTCCTCGTGTGTTTTGTGGGTGTGCAGGAATCCGGTTTCCGTACCGGGAGCGAACGACTGGAAGGAGAACTCCGCACCCGTTGTCTGCAAGGCGGCACCTCCGAAGACCTTGCCCGGAATCTTGACGGCCGGATTCAGTTCCAGTACGAATTCGTTCAGTTCGCTCAACTTGCCGAGCCCGATAGCACTGAAATTTTCGGCTTCGGCGATTTTTTCAATCTGTTTCATCGTTTATCGTGTTTTGAAAGGTTTTCCGTTCGAGCATTCTTCCGGTCTGCGGGCCGGTTATTGAGCCGGATCTTTTCATGGTAGAAGTAGTTGACCACGACGGGACGGCCCTTCTCGGAGCGTCCGTACGGCAGGTTGTTCACCCGGTAAGGCATTCCGTTTGCTGCGGCATAGGCGGCCATCTCGAGTTCGAGCGCCTGCCAGTAATCCGTCCGGCGGCGGTTGTAGATCTCCTCGTACAAAGGCACCAACTGGGGGTGCTTCTCGCGGATGTAGGCCAGGATCGTTGCCTTGAACGACCCGCGCAGGTTGAGATTTTCGAGCCATACGAGATCGGCAAACTCCCGGACCCGTTCGATGATCGCCTTCGGGCCCGTGATGCCCGGAAAGATCGGCGAGACAAAGCAGACGGTGCGGATCCCCGCCTCGTAGACCTGCCGCATGGCTTCGAGACGCCGCTCGATACTCACGGCACGGTCCATGTCGGCGCGGAAGGCCTCGTCCAGCGTGTTGACCGACCACGAAACCGTCACGCGCGGGAATTCGCGCAGCAGATCCAGATCGCGCAGCACCAGATCCGACTTCGTGCAGATCAGGATCTCGGCCGTCGTGCCGCGCAGCTGTTCGAGCAGCAGGCGGGTTCGTCCGTAATACTCCTCATAGGGATTGTAGCCGTCGGTCACCGAGCCGATGACGATACGCTCTCCGTCGAAACGGTGCGGATCGGCGATGGGCTTCCAGTGCTTGACGTCGAGAAACGTTCCCCAGGGTTCGGTGTGGCCCGTGAAGCGCTTCATGAACGAGGCGTAGCAATATTGGCAGGCGTGAGGACACCCCACATAGGGATTGACCGAATAGCCGCCCACAGGCAGCGACGAACGGGTCATGACGCTCTGCACGTCGATGTCGCGAATCAGTTCCTGTTCCATACTCTTTGTTTGAATGCTTCGGGTAACTCTTGTATCATGCCGCTCTCACCCATGATCGGCAACAGATCCTCCTTCATGAAGACCGCCACGCCCTGCACCCGGGCCTGGGCGACAATGCCCCTCACCCATTCGGGCCGGGCATCGACCTTGCCGCGGCGTCGTCCGGTCTCGGTGCCGACGACGATCCACTCCACGCCCGTCAGGTCGAGCCCTTCGATCGGCCCGAACAGCGGTTCGAAGGTCACGTGGTAGTGACGGGCCCTAGCGTGTTGGCGCAGTGTGGCGATACGTCCCTTCTCCGCCTCGCACGTCACGGTGACACCCATCCAGACGTTGTCGTTGTCGGTCTGCAGGTCGAGCCGTTCGGGTCGTTTGGTCAGAAAGAGGTAGGCGTGCTGCGGATTACGGGCCATGCGATCGAAAACTTCCGTCGTCCACTCGGGCCGCCAGTCCGAGAAGTCGCTCATGCCTGTCATTAGAAAGACCCGCGGGTCGCGGCTTTCGAGAATGCGGAGCTTGCGGGGCATGTACTCCGGGACGGAAAAATCGTCGGTCATGTGGAAGCGTCGGCAGTTGTTGCGGGCATAGCAGTAAGTGCAGCCAACGGTGCAGCCGACTACCAGATTCAGATTGCGGATCAACGATTTGATGCAGACACTCATGGACGGATGTTTTTTCACAGACGAATCCGTATCGGATCCTCCGTCGGCAAAGGTCCGAAGATTTTTTGCGCAAAACTATGCCCGAAAGGGGGTAATGTATGCCATTTTGATAAATGATGTCGTATCTTTGTCTTCGGACAAACCGGATGCGAGCGATGAAGACAACGACAAATCCCCGACGGCTGGTCACCGTGCCGTTCAGCAAGACGCAGTGCGGCGTCGACTTCTACATCAATACGGGCCGCAGCGAAGAGATCCGCGGCGTACTGACCGAGAATCCGCTCTTCCGGACCGACTTCTTCGAGTTCTTCTTCCTGCACAGGGCCCGAGGCGTGCTGTTGCTCGGCGGACGCCGCATCGAGCTGCACGACGGCATGGTGCTGCTCCTCTCGCCCCACCAGCAACAGCGCTGGCTCGTAGACGAGGCGGAGCTCGACTACACGTTCCTAATCTTCCGCGAGGATTTCATGCGCACGTTCCTCGCTGACAAGTTCTTCGTCTACCGCCTGCTCTACTGCTACCAGACCGACACGCCGCCGTGGTTCGATGCCGCAGCGGAACAGCTGGCGGAATACGACCGGCTGCTCGAAAAGATCAAGGCGGAGCTGCGCGCCCCGACGGCGGACAGCTACAATTTGATCGTCGCGGTGCTCTATTATCTGCTGGTGACGCTCAACCGCGATTATGCCGCCGCCTACGGACTGCCCGTGACGTTGCCGCGCAATAACTGTGCATTCCGCTTCAAGGCGCTGCTCGAGGAGCATATCCGTGAGGTGCAACGCGTCGAGGAGTATGCTTCGATGCTGCGCGTGAGCCGCGTGACCTTGAACCGGGCTGTCATGGATCAGTTCGGCGTCACGGCCGTACACCTGCTGAAACAGCGGCTGCTGGAGGCTGTGAAGAACGACCTACTCTTCGAGAGGCGCAGCGTCAGCCAGCTGGCCGATGCGTACGGCTTCTCGGATCCGAGCCACCTGATGCGCTTCTTCAAGCAGCAGACCGGACGGACCTGCTCGGCCTACCTCGAAGATTATCGGCGCGGCGCGGGCGAATAAGGCCTGTCGGAATCCGCAACCGGTCTGCGACTCCAGTCCCTCCCGGTGATTCGGAGATGCGGTTTGCATGACTTTCGTCCCAAACTACCCTTTTGAGCTTCCGGCTCGACAGCCCGTATCCCGTCTCTGTCCGTGTATTATCATAGGCACGTTTGCCATATGCGCAAATCAGAATGGCTATAAACCGGCGTTTTCACCGCAGTTTGTCCACCCTCGCGACGCCAACCGACGCCAACCACTGCCACATCACTTTGCGAGCGAAACTTTTGAGGGGCAGCGCACGTTATCCGAGTGCAAGCTTGCAGGAACAAAGATTCATAAACCGGAAAAAGATGAAACGCCGAGCCTTTCGGATCCGGGACTGCTGAATGTTCGGTGTCCCCATCCACACAGAGTGCAACCCACAGAGGCGGGTTGCTGCATAGTCAAACCAAACAGAAAGAAAACCATGGAAAAGATCGTATGTATCGGAGAGCGGAGTTGGCAGCGGCTCCTCGAACGGGTGGAACACCTCTCCGCCCTTGCCCAACGCCTGGAACGCCGTTTGACGCCACCGCAGGACGACGGGTGATTGGACAGCGAAGAGGTCTGCCGGGCACTGAACATCACCAAACGCACGCTGCAGAGTTACCGGGACCGGGGAGCAATTCCCTGCTCGCGTCTGGGCGGAAAATTCTACTACCGACGCCGGGACCTTGCCGTATGGCTCTCCCGCAAAACCGTTCAAACGCGATAGCCATGCCGCTGGATTATCTCAACGAAGCGAGCGAAGAGGTACAGCGCTTGTTCACACGGCTGAACGGCGTGGAACTCACGCTGCGAAAGGCCTCCGAGGAGCGCCGCCCGATGATCGGCGAAGAGCGCTACCTGACAGGTGAGGAGGTTTGCACACGCCTGCACCTTTCACCGCGCACCCTGCAGACGCTGCGGGATCGGCGGCAGATTCCCTTCACGGTACTTGGCAACCGCCTGCTGCTCTATCCCGAATCGGGGATCCGGGCGGTGCTTGACCGCAACCTTCGGCCGGCTGCCGGCGAGTTTCCGCATTGATGGAGGCTGGACCGAAACAGCAGGCTGACAAATCGGGAACCGATCCTTATCGAATCAACGAACGGAAATCGTTCCACCCTTTTATGCTGCGACAAGCCGGACCTTGTCGCAGCATTTTTTTTGAGATGCGGGCCGATTATGTCTCGGACTGATTCCGGTACTCGTTCGGCGTCATGCCCGTAGCTCGCTTGAAGACTCGCGTGAAGTGCTGCGGATATTGGAATCCCAATCCGTAGGCGACTTCGCTGATGCTGTGTGACGGCATCAGAAGCCGTTCCCGAGCCAGGCTGATGATCTTGTGCTGGATGTATTCCCAGGCTGTTTTGCCGGTTTCGCGCTTGATGAGGTCACTGAAGTAGTTGGGCGACAGGCACAGCTCGCCGGCACAGTATTTTACCGTCGGCAGCCCCTTGCGCAGGGCATTGTCCGCCGTGAAATAGGCATTGAGCAGCCTCTCGAAACGGGTCAGAATATCGCGGTTGGCCTGCTGTCGGGTGATGAACTGCCGCTCGTAGAAGCGCAGGCAATAGTCCAGCAGCAGTTCGATCTGGGTGACCAGCAGCCGCCGGCTCATGCGGTCGACATTGTGGCCGAGCTCCTCGCGGATAGCCTCCAGGCAGTTGATGAAGGTCGTGCGCTCGCGCTCGGAGAGGTGCAGCGCCTCGTTGACCTCGTAGGAGAAGAAGGTGTACTCGCCGATATGGCGTCCGAGGTGGGTGCCGCGGATCAGGTCGGAGTGGAAGCAGAGCGCATAGCCTCGGGGTTGGAACTCCTCGCCCGTATCCTCGATGCCGATGACCTGTCCGGGGGCGAGGCAGACGACCGAACCCTTCTGATAATCGTAGTGCTGGCGGCCGTAGATCAGGTCGCAATTCTTCTCATCCTTGAGAAATACCACGTAGAAACTGAACGTATGCTGCATGTGATGCATGGGGCGGGCCTTCGCAAGGTCGATCACACTCACCAGCGGATGCAGTGTCTCCACGCCGAGCAGGTCGTTGTATTCGGTGATGGTCTCGATATTCAACAGCGTCTTCTCCATAGGGGCGGATTTGCGGGTTTTGTTTTACAAAGTTAGCAAATCCGGATGAGTTTTCACCCTCGCTACGACGGGATCGGTGGATATGTGAAGCCTTCCCGTGTTTTGTATAACCCCGGGATGCCGCGCGCAGCATAATTTTGCCGTTGAAACCCAACCAACAGTTACTCATTGCCATGAAACAGACGAAGAAATGGATTTTGATCGCGGTACTTTTACCGGTTGTATTGTTCCCGGTATTTTTATCCGCACAGAATATATCCGTAAAAGAGAGACACATGAATACGAAAAAGATTTTGGTGGCCTTCTTCTCGCGCACCGGGGAGAATTACGCCGTGGGCCACATCGAGCAGGGGAATACCCACATCGTGGCGGAGCTGATCGCCTCTGCGACCGGTGGAACCCTCTTCCGCATCGAGCCGGCAACACCTTATCCCGACGATTATCGGGCCTGCACGGAGGTCGCCCAGCGGGAAAAGCGGTCAAAGGCCCGTCCTGCACTTGTCGGAGATATCGCTGCGGAGGAGTATGACGTCATTTTCCTCGGATATCCCAACTGGTGGGGCGATCTGCCGATGTGCGTTTACACATTTCTGGAGCAACACGACTGGCAGGGCAAGATCGTCATTCCCTTCTGCACGCACGAAGGAAGCGGACTCTCCGATACGGAGAACCGGCTGCAGGAGGCCTGTCGGGGTGCTTCGGTGCTGAACGGGCTGGCCGTGCGGGGCTCCGTGGCGCAGAACGAGCGGGAGAAGGCTTGGAAGCAGGTGCTGGAGTGGTTGAAACAGTTGAAATATTGATGATATGAAACAAGTGATGATACTGACCGGTGCCGGACAGATCGGTATGGCAATCGCCCGCCGCATGGGCGCCGGCATGAAGATCGTCATTGGCGACAAGAGCCCGCAGCACGCCGCATCGATTGCCGAAACGATGAATTGGGCCGGATTCGATGCCGTCCCGGTCGAGATGGATCTCTCCTCGCGGGATTCGATCCTCGCGTTGATCGACACGGCCCGGAGTTGCGGCGAGATCTCGATGCTGGTCAATGCGGCGGGGGTCTCTCCGAGTCAGGCCTCCGTAGAAGCAATCTTTCGGGTCGACCTCTACGGCACGGCGGTGCTGCTGGAGGAGGTCGGACGGGTCATCAGCCGCGGCGGGGTCGGCGTAACCGTCTCCAGCCAGTCGGGACACCGGCTGCCGGCTCTTGGCGAAGAGGACGACCGGCTGCTGGCCACGACTCCGACCGAAGAGCTGCTTGCGTTGGAGATTCTGCAGCCCCGCAATATCCGCGATACGCTGCACGCCTACCAGCTGGCCAAGCGCTGCAACGTCAAGCGCGTGATGGCTGAGGCGGTCAAATGGGGCCGGCGGGGCGCCCGCATCAACTCCATCTCGCCGGGCATCATCGTCACGCCGCTGGCGCTGGACGAGTTCAACGGTCCGCGCGGCGACTTCTATAAGGAGATGTTTGCCCGATGTCCGGCCGGCCGCCCCGGTACGGCAGACGAGGTGGCTAACGTCGCGGAGTTGTTGATGGGACCCCGGGGTTCGTTCATCACCGGGAGTGACTTCCTGGTCGACGGTGGCGCTACGGCCTCCTATTTCTACGGAGCCTAATTCTGATACGGGATCCCTTCATTCAAACCGGACTTTCTGCGGAAGGCCCGGTTGTTTTTTGTCTGAAGCGCAGGGCCATTTCCGGTATCAACTGTGTGGACCGAATCTAAAAGAGCCCTTGCGGTGCCCTTTGCTTTGATTGCGCAGCTACCTGCAAGATCGCGCAATCGCGCCCCATGGTGAAACAAACCGACAGCTGGTGCCGTTATCCTCGAAACAACGCAAAAACCACCGACTATGACAACACCATTCATACCCTCCACGGCTCCCCACTGAAGAGCCGACCATCTTCCATCGGTTGCCCGCCGTCCCCGGTTGGACGACGGCATGCCCCGATCCGTTCGGGCCAAAAGCGACACGCTCCCCATCCTTGCCGCGACATGAACCTCCTGCCGTTTGCCGGTATGGGAGCGCCTCCGCGCTGAAGCCTTTGCGATCCCGGGATTCCGCACCGTTCGACTGCTGGCGTCGAACGTGCTGCCGGCTCCCGGGTCCGAAAACCGAAAGGAGCGAGGTTGTGTTCTTGTGGCACAAAAACCCCGCATCGGGTTTTTGGCTGCCACTTCGAACCACCTCGCCCTGCGGGGCTGCCCCGCCCGGTCTGCTCCCGAGGGTCGCATACCGAACCATCCGCCGCTCGCCGGGCTCGCTGCGGATTCGGGGCACAGGACGTCGCGCCAGTCCGACGAAACACGCTACGCGAAACAATCCCCGATTGTTTGTTCCTCCATTAACGTCCCCGAGCCATGGAGGTAACGAAAGCCAAGGGCGGACGCCCGCGGAAGAGCGCGGCGACCTTGCGTTCACGCACGGTACGTTTCCGCGTGAGCGAGGCGGAGTACCTCCGGGTGCAACATAAGGCAGCGGCCTGCAATCTGACCCTCTCGGAGTATGCCCGCCAGGCGATCGTCTCGGGTCGGATCCTGCGCCGAATCGGCACCGAGGAGTTGCGCTTGGTCTCCGAATTGACGCGCGAGAGGAACAACTTGAACCAACTGGCCTCCCTCCAGCACGCCTTCGGTGTCGCCTCCCACGAGGAGGAGCTGCGGCGGATCCTCCGCTTCTACGACGAGGTGATCGGACAGCTGAAACAAAAACTCTAAAACGATGATCGGCAAAATCGTAACCGGCAAATCCTTCGGCGGCGCGGTGCGCTACCTGCTCGGCAAGGAGCCGGGAAAAGCTTATATCCTGATGAGTGACGGCGTGGAGCTCACCTCCCAGCAGGCACTGATCGGCAGCTTCGAGTTCCAACGCCGGGCCCGCCCCGATGTCGAACGGGTTGTCGGTCATATCTCGCTGTCGTTCCACCCCGATGATGATCCGCGGATGTCGAATCAGCTGATGTTCGACCTGGCACGGGAGTATATGCAACGCATGGAGATTACCGGCACGCAGTACCTTGTCGTGCGCCACACCGATACGAAGCATCCCCACCTGCATATCCTCTACAACCGGGTGCGCTACGACACAACGCTGGTCTCGGACCGCAACGAACGCCTGCGCAACATGCGTATTTGCAAGGAGCTCAAACAGGAGTACGGACTGACCTTCTCGCACGGCAAGGAGCAGGTCGCCACGGAGCGGCTGCACGGCCCGGAACAACTGCGCCACCGCATTTACGACCACCTGCGGGAGGTGCTGCCCGACTGTACCTCCTGGACAGCACTCGTTGAAGAACTGGCCAAACGACATGTTGCCACGAACTTCGTTCATCGGGGCAGTGATCCTGCGAAGGAGATCCAGGGCGTGACCTTCACCCTGGAGGGACATACGTTCAAGGCTTCGCAGGTGGACCGGAAGTTCAGTTACGGCCGCCTGACGCAACGGATCGAACAGAACCGCCTCCGACAGGCGATGATCGAGCGGATCCGCAACTACACAGATGAACAACGACCGCAGGTCTCGGCTATTCTGCAAAAGCTGGAAGAGGGAAAGCTCCTGCAACAGCAGCCAGAACAGCCGCATCGGAATCTGTCGATTGCAGGCAAGCCCTTAACCAAGGAGCAGATCGAGATGCTCCGCAAAGGAGAGCCGATCTTCGTGCGGGGAACGCAATCGGAGGGTTATGTGGTGATGGACGACCGGCTGCAGATGGCGTGGGTTTATCAGAGCGATCCGCGGGACTGGGTGGAGTACGGGAAATACACAATACGACGCATGGACCGGGACCGGATCGAAGCGGGCTACGTGGTGCGGGCACTGGTGAAATGGTGGGGAGGCACGACGGCACGGCCCTATCTGTGGAAGGAGAAGGCATCGGATACGACCTACCGGGAGAGTTGGGACGATCCTCGCGAACCACGTCCTTCACAGAACCAAAAGCAGCAGGATCGGCCACGCTGCTTTATCACCCCGAAGAAGAAGTCGCGTGGCCCGAGTCGGTAACGAATTTTGTCAGATGACCGTGTGCGCCAACTGGAATTAAAAGCCTATCTTTATAAGGCAATAACCCGAAGAACGTATGAAAGAGAAATCCGAGAATTACCGCTGCTTTTCTACTGCCAAGAATGCTTGCCAGAAGATTGGACCGCCAAGTCCTCAATATAAACTGAGGAAACTCACGGAGGAGGATATTCCCGACCTGCAAATCTTGTTTCGGGAGACTGTTCTTCATGTAAATGCGCGGGACTATACCCGCGAAGAGGTGGAGGACTGGGCTTCGTGCGGGGACAGTGCAGAGCATATGAAAGATCTATTGGCTCGCAATGACTACGTAGCTGCACTGAATGAACGGGACGAGATCATCGGCTTCTCGTCGATGAATGTTGAAGGCTATCTGCACTCGCTGTTTGTGCACAAGGATTATCAGCAGGTCGGCGTCGGGAGTTTGCTGCTCTCGGCCGTAGAAAAGAGAGCCTGGAAATACGGAGTCTCGGCAATCACTTCGGAAGTGAGCCTGACGGCTCGTCCTTTCTTCGAGAAGAGAGGGTACGAAGTAGTGAAGGTTCAGAAACGCCGGGCAAATCGGTTGGAACTGACCAACTTTGTGATGCGAAAGCGTCTCAAAGACTGACACAATCATCCCTTCCCACCCGTCCGCAAAGATCCGACTTGCCGGCATCGGCTGCAAGGCTATACAGAGCGTCCCACGGGGACGGCCTTGCATCCGTCGCCGCCAAGTCCGGGGCTGGTCGCTATCGGGAGGAAAGGATAGAGGAGTGGGACAGGTTCTTTTAGAGCTGAGGGAATAAATTGAGTTTATAAATCAGATCGGAGTCAAACGTGATTTATGGTTGAAAATTGATATATTCTCTTTATTCCTCTTTCAACTTTCCCAGACGCATGACAATAGAGGTTTGGCTTCGGCCCATCTTCTCTGCAATGTAGCGGATGCTTTTCCCCTCATGGTGAAGTGTGAGCAGATATTTATCGGCTCGACGGGTCCATCGCTTGTTGGCATTCGGATGTTTGGCATAACTCTCCTCATTGACTCGTTCCGGATGGAGAAACTCATCGACAAAAACAGACGGGAATCGTCGGTCATAAAGCACCCAGGTGTGGACTTTTGCCCGAGTAATCGCCACATAAAAGAGCCGACGCTCTTCACCGTAAGGATATTGATCGCTCTTGGTTAATACATATTGCAATGTCGGATCGTCGCTTACGCGCGAAGGAAACCCGTAGGTGTCCTTGTTGCACTGCAACAGAATGACATAATCGGCTTCGAGCCCTTTGGATTTGTGAACTGTCAGAAACTCGACCTTGCGATTGCCGATCAGATAATAGAACCGATTACCCTCTTTCATGCTTTGATACATGAACGACAGGTAATAATCATCGAATGAATAGCGGCCCAGCAGGAAAATCGATTGGTCGGCAGGAACCGAGGCGACCAGCCGTGCAATCACATGGCAATACTCATTCCGGTCGTATGCTTCGAACGACAGATCGGTCCGTATTCGGTCATTGAAGGGATGAATCTCTTTTTTAATTTGGGCAGCATTGCGTTGGATAAACCGGGATGACAGGCTGACCAGGGGCTCTCCGAAGCGATAAGTCGTTTCGATCTTGTTGATTTCAGTCGGGCCGAAAAATTCGGGGAAGCTGTTAAAAAGAGCCATGTCGCTTCCCGAGAAACGGTAGATCGACTGCCAGTCGTCGCCGACACAATAGAGTTTGGCGGGAGGCGTACTCTCGCGCAAAGCCTTCAGAAACCTGTATCGGTCTACGGAGATGTTCTGAAACTCGTCCACGATGATATGGTCGAAAGAGACGGGATGCGACTTCTGGCAGATGTCCGTAGCCTGCAGAATGGCATCCGTAAAGTCAATCTGTCCGCTCTGTTGTAACATCTCCGTATAGCGTTCATATACGGGGCGGAAAATCTTTCGGATAACAAACCTGCTTCTCTCGTCGTTCTCCCGTTCGACCTGCCGCAATACCTCATTCAACGATCGGCAACTCGACTTGAGCAAAGTTGTAAACGTCGCCATCAAGCGGATAAAGGCCTTCTCCTGACGACCCCCCTTTGGGCAAGATCGATTCGAACATTTCTTCGTCGGTACGTTCCTGGATCGGAACCCCGGCCTCTTCAAGCTGCCGTTTCAATTTCTCTCGGATATCGGCGTAATAGAAATCCGCACTTGACGAGGTCAGCAACACGGTGCCGAACTTCTCGTGAGCCGCTTTTTTCCAGGTAATACCGTCGTTATACCGCTTGTTCGCCTCTTCATAGGAGATATTCCGATCTTTTGCAAACCAGGCAGGAACCATCCCGTGTTCATCGACTCCGAAATGCTCCAGATAGATGCGCTTTCGACGTCCGCCTTGTTCAAAATAGATCGAGAAATCCGGTTTGTACTGGGCATGCATCTCGTCGGCTACCGGATGCTCGTAGGGCTCCTCGTAACGGAACTTGATGCCGAGCGACGCGAGGACAAAGCAGATTTTCTGTTCCTGTTCGCTGCGAACATAGATGGCATTGCCGTCCATATCGGGAAGCAAGGCTCTCAATCGTAGCGTCTTTTGTTCACTTAACTGTTGGCGACATTCCTGCTTTTTCCGTTCCCAATCAGCGTCCTGCTCCTGATAATCGACGAAATACTCGATTGCATGCTTGCGAAATGCCACGTCATTCAGCAAATCCCGATACACTTGAATGAAAAGTGCGTCCGTGTTGTCGCAGATCGAGGGCTTGCGCCCCGTATATTGTCCGATTAGATCGATTGCCAACTTGTGAAAGGTATATCCGCGTAGACCGGGAATTCCCATGCGTTCTGTAAGTTCGGCGGCCGCTTTGTTGGTATAACTGATGAGGAGAATCCGCTCCGGCGCAACCTTTTTGATGTTGATCAGATATTTGACCCTCCCGACGATGGAAGAGGTCTTGCCGCTCCCGGCGCTGCTCACTACCAGGCAGTTCTCCTCCTCTGAAAGGATGGAGCGTCGTTGCTGTCTGTCAAGCGGATATTTCAGGCAGTGGTCGAAAAAGGTCTTGTGTCGATCCAGCAAATCCCCGAAGATCTTTTCGTTGTGATTCCGGATGATGTCTGGAATTGCTTCGAAATCACGGATGAAACGCCGGATCGCATCCGGGAGAGAGACGTGTCCCTGTTGGGCTCGCTTGGCCAGTTTGCAGGCGTCCCAGTAGAGTGCGGCAAAACGGTTGGTGAAAGCCTCCTGCAACGCTACGGTCAGCACCTGACCTTCAAAACACATTGCCAGATTTTTGTCGAGGCTGGTTGTGCTATTTTCTGTTTGAGCGGATTTCGAGGGCTCGGCAAAAGCCTGTCTTATTTTTGCGGTCAGTTCATCCAAATCCTTGGACAGGTGAATCCGGCGGTATGTAAGGACGGTAATTGCGACAAGGAGGATTCCTGCCTCTATGACTAACAATGACGACGGCATGATTCTGTTTGGTAAAAGATGTTAATCTGTTGATAAAGGTACGCATAAGTTTACTATCTACAAAGGGCCTACAAGGCAATCAGCTGCCCTTTCCACCCGTCCGCAAAGATCCGACTTGCCGGCATCGGCTGCAAGGCTGTACGGAGCGTCCTACGGGGACGGCCTTGCATCCGACTCCGCCAAGTCCGGGGCTGGTCGCTATCGGGTGGAAAGGGATGGCGGAGCGGAGAAAATTGTATAAATAATGATTGGCCTCAAAGAATCTACGTCAGTTACATCATTATATCGTGAATTTTCGCTATCTTTGTCAAAAGCATTGGGATGCAAACGAGTGCATGATGACCGCTTCACAGGAGTGACCTTCGAGGAAAATGCTTCACGTAATGCGCTGATTGTGAACGAGGAATATGCTTGGGTCGGAAATCCGTTTTCCGCTCCAGAGGGGGCCAGAAAGAAACCCCGATAGAAAGTAAAAAGCCTTGTATATCGCTGATATGCAAGGTTTTTTCTTTCATTTTCCCACTCCTGTTGAGGCAAAAGGCGGCAATCCTTTCACGCTTTCATCGTAGTTGTTCTGCCCGGACCGAAAGCAGACCGCGATTTAGAACTTCCAAATGGGATAATCAAGGACTTTTTCTCCTCTCCTTTTGTGGTAACAGACTGTAATGGCAATAGCCAATGCCATGCTGACTATTCGGGCCATATTGGATATCAGGCCACCCGCCGCGACCTCCGTACCCTCCATAATGAAAATATGCCAGGCTCCGTTCATCAGTATGTGCAATCCGACCGGAATCCATATGTTGAAATTCCACTCGACGTACATCCAGCTGAAATAGAGTGCGCCGATGAAGGTTACACCGAAAGCGGCGAGCGACGAAAGGGCATCGTGTCCTTGATAGAGATGTACGGAGCCAAAGTAGAGGGCCGGCAATATGACAGCCCAGAAGAATCCTGTTTTTGCATATCGGAAAAGCAAACCGAACATAAGCGCCCGGAACACCAGCTCTTCCTTGAACCCGGTAAGGATGCATCGGTCATAAAACACGGTGAATGTCAATTCTGTATTGAGGCTGCCGAAGAAAGGAAATACAAGATACAGGGGGAGCACGCAAAGGAGTGCGATCCCGAATCCCTTGAGCATGTTTCCACTCAGCCCGAGAAAAGAAAACACTTCTTTCGGCTTGACGACGACTGTCGTCAGGATGAGGACAGCAAGAGTCAGGAGTAACGCCTTGATCGACAGCCCGAGAATAGAGCTGCCCGGCATATCGAGAAGTGTTGTCGCAAAGCCGATGTTTCTCCAGAAGAGAATAATCATTATACCCGCAATGAGGGAATAGGCAATCCTTGCGGTTTTCGATGCAGGCTGAATCATAAATTCGAACTGATTGTTTTGCAGGCAAAAGTAGAAAATAATTCTCCATGATTGGGGCTTGCGGGGTTGTTTTTTGACATGTGCGTCGTTTGTCCCGAGCGGAGGCGCATGCCGGGGCTTGTCCGGCGAGTGGGTCGATTGCACCGAAAGGAGTCCGAGCTGTAAGGCGGAGATCCTTATGGATTCGCAAATCCCTGCCGCCTGTCTTGTGTGAGGTCTCAAATGGTGCTTTTTCAACCGGGAATAGCTTCCGATTTATAATCTTTGCCTCCACAATTTCCGACCTGAATAGATGCCCCGCAAAGACCATATGCCGGACTGCAGGCCAGCCGGCGATTCGGCGAGGAGGATCTCGATCCCGTCGCGCTCGACCGCCACATCGCCGTACTCTCCACGTCGGTCCTTTTGTTCGGGTGTGCCGTTTCGGTCTTCGGCCTGCACCGCAGCACACGTCTACGAGTCGGAGTTTCACCGGGCGCTTTTCAGCGATCCGCAGGGCGGTTATGCGGGGCGGATTCATCCCGATGACCTTGAGCAGGAGGCCAAGAACGGCGTGGCGGGCATGCGCCATGTCTTTCTGCGCCGGAATCCGAATATGGATGTCCGGCCTTTCGAACTGATTTGCGAATATCGTACCTTATTTTGGCGAATACGGGATGCTGATCGACATTATCGCCAAGATTCCGGGTCATACGAATACGAACATGACACGACGCTATGTGAAGACCTCCGAGGCGAATATCAGCCGCGAGATGCGTCGTATCTGTAGGGTGCTGACGGCATAGTAGATGATAATGACAAGACGCTAAAGGTATCTGTCCATATTTTACAGGTCAAATCATCTCGTTTTCGATCTACCGGAATTTGTTAATTCTCCCCTGCATGATGTTTAAGTTCTTTGTGTGCTTTGTTATTGAAATTCTACATCACACCACAACTGATACAGCATGACCCTGTATCCGGCTTTCGTTGTATCTTATTGAAATTCTACATCAAACCACAACTCAGAATGCCCTGCAACGTCAGAATCTCGAGTTGTATCTTATTGAAATTCTACATCAAACCACAACATCAACCCTATTCGTGCTGAGGAGTGTCTCGTTGTATCTTATTGAAATTCTACATCAAACCACAACTTTGCACTTCTGTCCTTTCGATATATGATGTTGTATCTTATTGAAATTCTACATCAAACCACAACTCGGCACGTCGTCTTACCTTCGTTGCTTCTGTTGTATCTTATTGAAATTCTACATCAAACCACAACTTCTCTGCCTCTCTCGAGGTCCTCCGCTGAGTTGTATCTTATTGAAATTCTACATCAAACCACAACTCCCCGAACTCGATCACGCAATTCTCGCCGTTGTATCTTATTGAAATTCTACATCAAACCACAACTCTGCTGTTGCCGCTATTGCGCGTATGGTGTTGTATCTTATTGAAATTCTACATCAAACCACAACTCTGCTGTTGCCGCTATTGCGCGTATGGTGTTGTATCTTATTGAAATTCTACATCAAACCACAACTTTCTATGCCGGTCGATCGAATGAAGTACAGTTGTATCTTATTGAAATTCTACATCAAACCACAACGCGTCCGGTGGCGATGTCTTCAAGGAGCGTGTTGTATCTTATTGAAATTCTACATCAAACCACAACTCCCACCGGGAAGGAAATTCTGCATCAACGTTGTATCTTATTGAAATTCTACATCAAACCACAACTATAGCATCTTCACAACTTCGAGAACGCAGGTTGTATCTTATTGAAATTCTACATCAAACCACAACTTCGCTGTGCGCTATCATCAGATGGCACGAGTTGTATCTTATTGAAATTCTACATCAAACCACAACATGACCAAGAAATTCACCTTGCCACAAATGTTGTATCTTATTGAAATTCTACATCAAACCACAACCCGGTTGTTGCTCCTGCGCCGCCGCCTTGGTTGTATCTTATTGAAATTCTACATCAAACCACAACTCGGCATTCAGGGGTTGTTCCTCTCTGGCGTTGTATCTTATTGAAATTCTACATCAAACCACAACAAGAATTCGGGAAAAGCCTCAAATATTGGGTTGTATCTTATTGAAATTCTACATCAAACCACAACTTCTTTGCCTCAATCACCTTGTTCACCCGCGTTGTATCTTATTGAAATTCTACATCAAACCACAACCCTCGGCAAACATTATGGATGTGATGAATAGTTGTATCTTATTGAAATTCTACATCAAACCACAACGCCGGGGGTGCTATTTGTTCGATTTCAGTGCTTTATGCCGTTTTGTCCGGCCGGGAAATCGAATGCAGAACCTTCGTCGAAGTGAGTTTGATGCGCTTTTTTGTATTTCCAAGAACAAAGATACTGTTTTTTAGAAAAATTCCAACTGCTGCGGCATGTCCGGTTTTGCCCGTTCGCTCTTGCCCCAGAAGTTGAGAATGTCTCCATACTGTTTGTCTGTCACAGACAGAATACTCGTAAATCCAGCCGGAGGCATCGACCGTCGAACGCGATTGATGTGAACCTGCATGTTTTCTTTCGAGGCACAATGCCTGACATACACCGAATATTGCATCATTGTGAAGCCGTCCTTTTCCAACGCTTTGCGGAATTGTGCCGCATGACGCCGTTCTGTTTTGGTATTGGTCGGCAGATCGAAAAAGACAAACAACCACATGATCCGATAGGCATTCAATCGCGTTTCTGACATGGTCCTATTCCAACAAGGGATATGATACCTTTTTTTGTGTACCAGCGAAGCATTTTGCTATGGAAGAGGTTGTAAAGGTTAAACCTACCTCAAGCGGTCGTACAATCTTGTCGAAACGGGTATCGACAAACAAAATCCGCAGCAATTCCCCTTTTACCTCCCTGGTTAGCTGTATATGGCCGTTTGTATAAAGACGGTATACGATTTCGTCAACAAACGGCCGATAGGGCTCCATCAGATCGTCGGCCAACGGAAAGGCGTTGTAACGGTTTCGGTGGAAGATGCCCAGAGCAGGGAAGAGTCCGGATCCCATGATCGCACGGGCTACAGCCGCCCGCAGGATCGTATAGCCGTAATTGAGCAGGTTGTTTGGCGGAGAACCTTCGCGGGAGCGGTAAAATTCGCTGCCGAACAACTCTGTCCAATAGATTTTGGCTGCTGCCCCTTCACGATTGTCCGCATCGGCGCTCTTGACATTCATGTAGTAGGGCTTCAACCTATCTCCGTCGCGCCCCAGTTTCCGCAACAGGGCCGCTTGGTTTCGGATCTTGGCCTCGACGATCTGTTTCCAAAGCCCTTTTTTCAGCGGTTCGCTGGCCTCGATCTGCTCACGGTAATTTTCTCCTTGCGTGCGATTGGAATCCAGATTCATCAACATGGCGTTCGGCATGCGGTTCTCTCCACAAAGAATTACTGCCACGTTGTTATCCGACAGCGCATTCAAGAGCGGCAGCGTGATGGAGGTCTGCTGGTCCTCCAACACTACGAAGCCGATATCCTCGATCGGAATGCTTTTCCGTTGATCGGGAGCCTCGCGCGTGTGGACGATCATCTGCCCGTTGCGCAGGCTCAGACAGTAGGGGGTCGAAAAAAACAAGGCGCGTTTCAGCATGGTCTTCCGTGTTTGAATTTTATTTCTCCCGTAACGGTCAGTTCGAAATCATAACCTTCCACTAACATGTTAAAATTGGAAACGCTGAGACGCAATTTCGGTGATGGATTGGATTGGCGAAATTGAGAAGCCCCAGCTCCATATAGGGCGGTAAGCGTTTTCTGATCTCGGGCTTCCTGATGAAAGAGGAATTGTACCCGTCCTTCTGCCGCCATTGCTGTTACTTTATATAGTCGTTTTGTTAGCTCCTTGGGTGTGCAATCGCAAAGTTCCGCCGGCGAATTTTCATAAAACAGGACCAGGGTACCTGCTTTCAAAATGCATTTCAGCGGAAATCCGTTCGCATCGGCCTGCGGTACCAGATCGGGGCACGCTTCCCGGTCGGCACTGGCTTTGAAATATTGTGCTGCTTCAAGGTTGCTGACAAGTTCAAAGGAGCGTTTCAGCTTGCCTTTTTTGTCTTTACCTTCATAGACGGCCATACAGTAGTTTCCGTCGTTCGCAACATGATAATCCTGCTTGTACTCTTTGTCGGAGAGATCTCGCTGTTTTTTTAGTGCAATCGGCTGGGTGACGCCGGGCGTGAAGATGCGCACCTTGCGGATAGGGATTCCCTTTTCGCGGTTCATCCAGATCGTGTATTCATCCGGATTTATCGCCGTCTTGAATCCGACTTCATCAATTGCCATCCGTACGCGATCCCGGACTGCATCGTCCACAATTTTGTCGATGTCGCTAGGTTGCAACAGTTTAATCGATTTGCGTACAACGTACCGAATTTCGTCTTCTCGCTTGATGGCTCCGTAGAAGGTCTCCTGATGCAGCCGGCAACGGGCCGTATCGCCCTGTTGATAGATCGGCTTTCCGTCGGCACTCAGCTTGACCCGGCCGCGAACCCGCAACTTTTTGCGTGTCTGTTTGGCCATGTTGTCGGGCGTATGGTGGGTCACAAGCAGTTCGTCGGCCACCGCCTTGACATCCTCGGTAAAGGTCGGCCACGGCTTCTCGAAGCGGGGTTTGTCGGTTTCACCGTAATTGAATCGCTCCTCGTCGGCGGCGTACTGCGCCCAACGGTCGTACTCCCGGCGGCCGATGCAGGCGATCGTGATGGCGTCGATGCAGTGGTGGATGTGATTCACGCGCTCCTTGCGGGTGTATTCCTCCTGCAAGCCCCACATTTTGCGGAACGCGGCAGTCGTGGAGCCCTTGACCGTATAGATCCGGTCAAAAACCGTCTTCAGATAGAGCCGTGCATATTTCCCGATGATGCCGATATCGATTCCCTGTCGGTTACTGAAACCTTCGGGAATCTCGGTCATGGTGAACCGTTCGCATTTTCCGCGCCAATAGTCAAGTTGCATCTGCAAATAGTGGCGACGTTGAATTGCGCTGTCCTTTTCGGGTTTGGTGGCTGCACCTTTGCTCCTGCGGACCTGAGCTTCGATCTGCTTTTGCAAGCTCTCCACCTTCTCCCGCCAGCCGAACGATTCGATTCTCTCCATGATTTCGGCATGGTTGGATAGTTCGGCCGGCAGTTTTGCCCGTTTGGTCTCCCGGTTGAATCGGTTCTCGCAGAGAGTCTTGTTCATCTGAGAATCATCGCCGCCAAGGGCACGCGGAAGCGTATGTTCGATGTCGAACCCCGGATTGGCCCCGATGAAGTCCGAAATACGAATTTGCCGGCCGGTGTAGGGACAGATGTGCTGCTGCTCCTCCCACAAGCGGTATTTCAGCACCTCGTCGTCCGATGGCTCTATTTCGCGGCCGGTTTCGGCGGTGTATTGACGGCGGATCTCTTCGACGAATTTCCGATTCTCAGCCTCCCGCTCACGCTGGTACTGCTCGATGGCCTTGCGGCGGTTGGCATCATTGAGCCCGCGGGCGAATTCGATGCGGATCTTCGTGTCGCGGTCGATCCGGCCTTCGCGCAGCAGCGTGTTTATCAGGTCGCGCAACCGGAACAGCGCCCGCATGGCCATCGGGTTGCGGATGGCCGAAGTCCGCGGGGATCCGAGCTGCATGATTCCTTCGGCATTGGGTTTTGCATCCGGATAGGTCTCGATTTTCGAGGGATGGTACAGCCGGTCCAAACGGGACATATCGAGCCCGTGGTCGCTGAAGTAGTTGGCGATGCGACGCTCCTTCGAATCGAATTTGTCGTATGGATTCCGCTTGTAGTCGAGCAGCAGCGAGGCAATCTCCTGCTCGATGTTGTGTCGGCGATCCTCGTCTGCGTAGACCTCCTTTGGGAGTGCCGCGCGCAAGTTGGCCAGGAAAACTGCTTCGTCATACCGATAACCGCAACGCAGGTAGGGAAGAATCTTGTTGATGGCATTCAGGCTCATGGCGGCATAATCCTGCGGAAGTTTGATCGCCGCAAACGCTTTGGCCTGTTCTTCCGAAAGCTGGAGTTTTTCACAGGCCCAGTCCCGGAGGCGCTCCTCGTCCTTGAACGAGAAAAGGGCATGCCAGATGTCGTTCAGCACCTGTTCCTCGGTTTTCCCGTCGCCGAGCAGATAGAGACCGCGGATTTCCCGAAGCCACTCCTTCCCGAAAATGTCCATGAGCGAAGCCGTAACGGGACAACCCGACACGGTGGCCGTGCGGGCGAAATTGAAGCGGTAAGGGGCTTCGATGCGCTCCTCCCTGCAGGCGTATTTCCCCTTGCCGGCGATCCTGCGGGCAATCTCCTCGAAATCGAAATAGGACTTGCTCTTCCGGAAGAAGAGCGGCCGGATCGTTTCGATCTCCTTGGGGGTCAATGGCCGCGGCGTGCCGTCATCCGGGCCCGTTACCCGGATGTTGTTGATAAACGACCACATTCGGAACTCCTCGAACCGGGGGTGTGAAACGGGACACCGGCTTTTCGTCGGCTCGAAGGTACATCGGCTGACCGATCCCTTCTGTGATTTGAGGTCGCGTTGGAAGAAAATAGCACGATGCAGGGCTCGGCGCCATTTGTCGGGCAGTTGCTGTCGGTCACAGATGGCATTGAATTCGGTCAGGTAATGTTCGTTGCGAGAGGTGTATTTGCCGCGAATCCGCTCCTTATGTTGGTAGAGCCCGTAGAAGTACTCCCCGAGATACCGGCATCCGGCTGCTTCCATCTCGGCCGACAGATTCTTGATGCTCTCCTTGACCGTTCCGTCTTCCTTTTCATTCCCGGCCTCCTTGCGGTTGCTGAGGAATCCGCGCCGTTGTGCCAGATGATAGAATGCTCGTCCCAGTAGCCATCGCTGTGCGCGATTCTCGAGGTCGAGCCGCTCGGTCAATGCTACATAACGGTCGTGGTAGGGATTACGGTCTTCGTTGTCGTCGGTCCGCTGCCAGCGAAGAAACTCCTTATCGAGCGGGTATTGCTTTTTCTGACGCCAAGTAGAGAGTTGCTCGTCGGTTAATGGTGGACAGAGGTCATAACGAACGAGTACCCTGAGCAAGTCGATTTTGCGAAGCCGTCGCCGAAAATAGTGACGGCGTAGTGCGCGGGCATCCGTCCGATCCTGAACGGCCGGTTTTTCATTGTTCTTGTCGCGTGCAACCCCTTCTTGAAAAATGGCGACGCCTTTGTCCAAGAGCGCATATCCATTCTCCGATTCGTCTACAAGCGCCCATCCCAGGGAGTTCGTGCCCAGATCCAGCCCCAATACTTTAGTCATGTGGAAGATATTTTTTTGTGAAATTAAATAAAAAGTTGCAATAAACCTCCTTTTTGCTTATATTTGTGACGTAAGAATTCTACATCTTACCACAATAAGGCTATAGGCCGAAGGTTTTTAACCTGTTGTCTCCGCGTACTCCGTGGAGACTTTTTATTTGTATCTGCATTTAAAAATCCGATAGTTTCCCCGCTGCCAGCCCTTCCTTGCGACTCCGGTTGCGGCCTCACTTCCCACAAATCGTGTCCGGCCCAAACCGTGAGACGGCAGGGACCGCCACGCGCTATATCGCTCCGAATACGAAGTCGCGCCCCCGAGCCGATAACGGGGGTGTTTCCTGCGGGGACGGCCTTGCCTCCGATGCCGCCAGGTCGGGGACCGGTTGCCGTCGGATAGCAAGGGATGGGGCGGAGAGAGACGTTTGCCGTGTCAGATGTCGATCCCGTTCCGATCGGCTACATCATAGATTACAGATGTCTGATCGTCAGCAACGTAGCGCAGCATGTAGAGCAGCATGAATTGCCGGATGTCTCCGATCGATGCATATTCCTGGCGGATATGGGCGTGCGAATTGTATGTGCAGCATTTTTCCAGTTTGTCGAATACGCTGCGGTGTATGGTGTAGCCGCGTCGCTCGATTTCACGCAGGATCTTTACGGCAAAAGAGAAATCGCGGCTGTCCGTTTGCATGACGTGGCTGAGTTCAACTTTCAGGGCGGTAAAAAAGGTCTCGGGAGCGATGTTTTCCCCGTATTCTCGGATGATGCGGTCGTAATACTCCTGCCTGAGTTCCGTGTTGCAACACCAGTCGGTGACGATGGCTACATATGTGTATATGTCGAACGGGCAGTGTTCGCGCATCTCGGCAAGCAACCGGACCTTCTCTTTTTCGGGATAATAGATCGACAGCAGCTGGTTGTAGGTTTTTTGCGTGCAGCGTACCAGATGCCGTTCGCGGAGAAGCTTCAGATACTCCGTGGCCTCGCTGCGGGCCGCACTCGTTTGGAAAGCCGGGCCGTGAAGGGCTCCCAGGGCATATTCGAACAGATGTATGTCGATCGTTGCATCGTGTTCGGTGGCATATGTGTCGAGCAGCCGGAAAATCTCTTCCAGGTTCTTGCTGCGAGCAATCTGCCCCTTGATCTTGTCGCTGTCGGTCTGCCGGTTGTTCCCGCCGAGCAGGTAGCCCATCCGGCGCTCTTTGCACAGTTTGTATAGTGCACTTCCGGCCGTTTTGCCCGGCTCGACCTTCCCGGCGAGCAGGTACCTCTGCAGGCGGATGAGTTCCTGGTCTGTTTTTATGTACTTGCACAGCTGAACGATGCTCTTGTTGTCCGGCATGTGCTTTTCGATCCCCGTTTCGACGGCCCGTCTGTGGAAAAAGTCATAGACGGCAAGGGCCTGCTCGAAAGTGATCTTATGGAGGCATCCGATCAGCAGATAGTAGGGGACGTAGCTCAGCTGGGGGAATTGTTCCATCTCTTCGGCAAACGCCGGGGCGATCTCCGTCGATTCCTGCCCGTCGAAGATCTCTTCGAAGTAGGTGGCATAATAGAAGGAGGCCGTGTCAGAGTTCATGGAGATGTAGGGCCGGTATTGTTCGAAGATCGCCCGGAACTCCTCCCTGTATGCGGGGGTAAATTTGTTGTTGCCCGAGGTCAGAACCCGGAACATGTTGCAGAAACAGATCGGGCAGATGGGGCGCGATCCGGGCCGGGCCATGGCAAGCAGCGGCTTCAGGCAGGCCTTTTCGTATTGCCGGAACAGTTCTAGCGCCCGGGGATAGTCGTCGCATCCGCGGATGCGGATGGCATGGATGTTTTCGTTGGATCGTACGTTCTCGCAGAGCGGGCGGCAGTTGCGTATGGTCGTATCGACCCATTGCGGGTCGTTCTTGAAGATCCGGTAGAGGAAATTGACCGCAAAGGGATCCAGCGATACGCCCGCGAAGTCGGAAACCTTTCCGTCGCGGTTGCAGATCACCCCTTGCGGGTTGATTGCCGGAATCAGCTCCTGCACGGTCTTGCAGGCCGTGGCGTAGGAGGTGCGTATGGTGCGTCCGCGCTCATGCTGTTTCGCGTGCGAGATGCTCGCGATGCAGGTCTGGAAGATTTTCTGCAGGTAGAGGTTCAGCGTGTAGTTGTCGCGGTATGGCATGGCCGCGACGATCCGTTGTGCGATGAATGCCGACGGGGCCTTGCGGATCAATGAGTTGTAGCTGTTGATGTGGAGCTCGATTCCGAAACGCTCCTTCAGCCGTTCGATGTCCTCGTACAGCCGTTCGAAGTCTTCGCTCTCCTTAAAGTCCCATTTTGCGATCATCGATGAAAAATAGGACATGTGGATCTCTCCGGGTTGCAACCGTTCGACGAAGCTGCGTGCCTGCATGTAGTCCGTGGCGTTCTTGATCAGGAGCCCCATGGCGATCGCTTTGAAGTGGAGCCGGTCACGGTCGGAGGCGAAGGCCGCTGGTTTGAGGCGTACGATCGCCGCGTCATATATGGCCTCGAGTCTCTCCGCCTGCCCGTCGGTGTTGTCGATAAGAGAATATACCGGTTTGACTGTGAGAGAGAACGGACAGGAGGGGTTGTTCTGGTTCCAGCGTGCGTATCGGGCCATGATGTCGTCCAACTCTTCGGCCTCGCTCACGCGGTCGCTGATCCAGTAGAGCAGGGCGTTGATGCTGTATTTCTGAAAGGAGTCGATGGTCGGTCCGTGTGGCTCCGTCAGCTCCGGGGCCATGCGCCCGACCAGTTCGCGAACTTCGGAGTAGCTGTCCGACAGCTGTACGCGCCGTTGGACGTAGAAGAGGTCGTATTCGGAGATCGCCTCCTCGTACTTGCGGATTGTCTGAAGCATGGAGTTTGGGTCGAGCCCGTTGCGGCGGGCCGTGAGTACATGCGAGTAGAGCCCGCCGATCTGCATGCTGGTCAGCGGGAAGATCTCCCGGTAGGTCTCGATCAGCCCGATCGCAGTCTCGAACGTGGGGGCATAGGAGATCTGCACCGAGAGCATGCGGCGCCGCTCTTCGGGGTCGATCGCCTGGTCGTGCAGAATCTGGTCCGCATACCGGTCGTGAATCTGTTGCCATGCGGCTGCCTTGTCTTCGGCCCGGGTGATCGCCTTTGAATAGCTTTCGGTCATGGGGAACGTCGCCAGCATCAGTTCGATGACCTGCTCCTGCCCGAACCGGACGATGGACGGATGCTCCATGATGCAGGTGAGCAGGATGTCGTCGAAATAGAAGGTCAGCCATTTGGGGAGAATCGGCACCACATTGACCCCTTCGATGACCTCCCTGTTACGGAAATTGAAGTAGTCGCCGGTGATGCGGTCGATCTCGTCGTCCTGATCGAACAGCCGTATGACTCCGCGGGTTGCCAGTGCGGTCAGTTGTTCCGCCATGACGTCCGGATCCATCTGCTGGTTGCGCATGGCCATCAGTTCGGCCGTGGCCATGACCGAGTATCGGAGCAGCTGCCGGCTGTTGCGTGAGAAGGTGCAGACGGTTTTGTAGGCCATGCAGAAGGCGCGTACATAATTGTTTTGCAGCAACTGGTCCACGGTTTGGGCGATGTCGTGTCTCCGGGGGACGATAAAACCTACGGTGAGCGACTGGCGGTTGGCTCCGTTCCCGAAGTAATGTATGATCCGGGCGTCGTCCTCGTTGTTCGGGTCAAGGGCTCCGATCGTGATGATCTGGGTGTTCTGTGGTTCGATCGCCTGTTCGACGGCCTGGTATCCTTCGAGGGTGGTAGTGGCGTAGATGTGCAGTCGGCTGTGGGTGTACACCTCGTCGCACAGACGCTCCCAGCGGCGGACGAAATCGTCGTTGTGGACCGAACTGAGCCAGAACTTGTCGATCTCGTCGATGATCAGGTAGTAGGGTTCCTTGATGACGAGCTCGTCGAATTCGTAGCATCCGTTCCGTTCGGAGAACAGCGTATCGAACAGGGCATCGAACTCCCTGTGGCTGTGGAGCACGACGATCTGCTGGTTGCCCAGCGCGTTGTGGATGTAGTGGAGCAGGGCACGCGATTTTCCGGCGCCTGGCAGCCCCTTGATGAGGACGAACGAACTGGTCGGGTTGGCCAGTTCCTCCCGGTCTACGCTGCGCTCGAAGTAGATCTCCCCGATGTACCCGTTCTCGACCCGGCCGCGCCGATTCATGATCTCCTCGCTGCCCACCTCTCTGCCGGGTTTGGCGAATTGCCTCATCTTGAGTCGCTCGTTCGTCAGGATCTTCCGGATGTTCTCCGTGCAGACCTCCCCGAGCGGGCGGGGAGCCAGCGGATTGTCGTAGTCGGTCAGGAAGTGGGGGATCCCGCCCGTTTTGTTCCGGCCCGCTGCCCGGTCCGCCGGGGCGTAGGTGTCCGACAGGTTGGCGATGGCTTTCGAGAGGTTCTCCAGCGTACGGTCGGTCGGCCCCTTGGAGCAGGCGACGGGCTGCTTGCTCTCCAGTATGAGACAGATGGGGAATCCCGTCAGCAGATAGGACTTGTAGGCATGGAGGATCTCCAGATAGGTGTAGTATCCGATGTATGCGGCATCGAGTATGGCGATGAACAGGTCCGTGTCGTGGCGGATGGTTGCCAGATATTCGTTCTGTTTGGGGGTGTCGCGCAGGGTCGAGTCGTCGAGGTTGCAGTCGTATTTCGCGGCTTCGGCACCTTGGGGCAGGGATATGTTCTGTTCGGCGCAGACCTGTTGTACGCACTCCTTGACCGTCTCCCTGTTTCGGGAAAAACGCGATGATGAGATGAAATAGCGCAGTTTCATTCGGGGGTTGTTTGGGGCCTCCGGCGTGGGGTGGAGGCGGGTTCCGGCGACCGGGACTTTTCGTCCGGGCATACAGTGAGTAAAATTAAGCATAAAATCTCGTTCGTGCAATCCAATCCGCGCCTGCAATTCCGAATTCGGATAAAAATACTTAACTTGCATCGGCAAATGTCCTGCTGCGGGCAGGCAAAACGAACCATTGCATGGAAACTTATATCCCTTCACCGCTCGACACGCAGGATGTCGAGCTGCCCGAGACTCTCGGGAAACTGACCGAACAAATGGCCCGCAACGTCCACGAAGTCTGGGCGCAGGGCCGCCTCGCCGAAGGGTGGACCTGGGGCGAGCGGCGCGATGACAGGCGGAAAACGCACCCCTGCCTGGTGCCCTACGAGGAGCTCCCCGAGGCCGAGCGCGAATACGACCGTCAGACTGCTGTACAGACCCTCAAGCTGATCCTTAAACTCGGATTCGAAATTCGCAAATAATCGCCCTATGGAACCGAATGCGTTGCAGTTCGCCGAACGGCTCGAAGCAGCCGCCCGGTCGTTTAGACGGACACGTCTCTGGATGTTGGCAGTTACACTGGTGGCACTGGCCGGTATCGTCTGCTATGCCGTCTTCGGCCATGACATGCCGGTTTGCTTCGGCGTGCTTGTTCTCGCAGGCTGGGTGCTTGTTGCCGGATGCGCCCTGTGCTGGCTGGGCTATTGCTGCAAGCGGTTGCTGGGAATCTGTTCCGAAAGCCACAGAAGGCTTTCGGAGACCGAACTGACGCTCTATCAGGAGGCTGTCCGCCACGAACGGTCGGTGCGGGATAAACAGAGTGAGGCGGCTGGCCCGGATCCCGAGATAGCAGCCAAACGCAGGGTGGTGGAACTGGCCCGGCTGGAAAAGGAACTCCAGTCCCTCAGGTAATCCCCTCGGCCCGTAATCTCCAAGTTGCAACCCATGGGAAACTCACTGAAACGATTCTTTACATTGGGCTTCGACCGGGCCTTTTCGGGTCGAGGCCGCAAGCAGTTTGCCTGGCTGGTCGGCATCCTGCTGCTCTTTTTCTGTGTGATCTATCTGGTCAGCTGGTTCTTCTCCTTCCCGGAGCCTTCGGATGTGGCGACACCCGATTCGCAGCATGGAGCCAGCGGCAGCGATGTTCCGATGGGGCGCCTGCTCCAACTGATCTGCCTGTTCATCGATCCGGGCAGCGTGGCCAATGTCACGCCCGAACTGCGCTGGTTCTCGCTGGGAGTGGCCATTCTGGGACTGCTGCTCGTCACGGGCCTGCTGATCTCGGTGGTATCGAACATGTTGGAGCGGCGTGTCGAACGCTATCGCGAGGGCGAGATTGCCTATCCGCTTGAGAATCACGTCGTGGTCATCGGTTTCGACGAGATGGTCCCGATGCTCGTGCGGCAAATCTGCTCGGACCCTCGCTACGGGAATTGCTATATCCTGATTCAGAGCGTGCAACCCGCCGCCAAGGTGCGCAACCGCATCCACACGGTGCTCGATGCCCGGCAGGAGCGGCGTATTCTGGTGCTGCACGCCCAGCGCAATTCGACCGAGGAGTTGGCAAAGCTCTGCACGACCCGAGCCCGCGAGATCTTTCTGATCGGCGAGGCGAACGAGTACGACCACGATTCGCTCAACATCGATTCGCTGCAGAAGATCGTGGCGATCCATAGCCGGGAACCGAATTGTCCGCGCATTCCGGTTTCGGTGCTTTTCGAGTACCAGACCACTTATGCTGCTTTCCAGATTTCGGACCTGGCCGAGGAGTGGCGCAAGCAGATCGACTTTCACCCTTTCAACTTCTACGAGGAGTGGGCCAAGAAACTGCTGGTGAAGCGGTGTTGCGGGGATGGGGATGACAGGATCGAATATCCGGCGTTGGACCGCGAGCCGGTCACACGGGAGAGCGACCGGACGGTTCATCTGGTCATCATCGGCATGAGCCGCATGGGGGTGGCTCTGGGAGTCGAGGCTGCACACCTGCTCCATTTTCCGAATTTCTGTCGCGACCGGCGGCTGAAGAGTCGGATTACGTTCATCGATGCCGCGATCGACGAGGAGATGAACTTCTTCCGTGGCCGTTACCGCCACTATTTCGACCTGGCGCCGAGCCTGTATCGTGACATGGAACATCCTGACGAAGAGCGGATCCTGCCGCCGAACTGGATGTATGGCCCCCGAACGGATTTTCTCGACGTGGAGTTTGAGTTTATCAAGGGACGTGCCGAGACGCCGGCCGTGCAAAAGTTGCTGGCGGAGTGGGCCGAGGATCCCAAGCAACAGTTGTCGATCGCCATCTGTCTGAATTTCCCACCGCAAGCTATGGCCATGGGGCTCTACCTGCCCGACATCGTTTACGCCCGGGATATTCCGGTCTTCGTGCGGCAGGAGACCTCAAGTGCGCTGCTCGACCTGCTCAACAACTGCCGCGGGAAGAAGCAGCAGAACCGCTATTCGCACGTTTTCCCGTTCGGCATGCTGGCCAATCCGTTTGACCTCGACCGCCGCAATACGCGCCGGGCACAGTTGGTCAATTACATCTATGCCTTCAAGAGCACATACGGCACGACACCCTCGTCGTGTCCTTCGGATGGCGAGTTGCAGGGCGGCTGGAACGAACTGCCGGTAGCGCTGCAGTGGTCGAACTTCTATTGCGCCGATTCGGTGGAGATCAAGTTGCGCTCGCTGGGTTTCGGCGTGGCGCCACCCGAGCGGCTGACTGCTGCACAGGTCGAGCAGATGGCCGAAGTCGAGCACAACCGTTGGAACATGGAGAAACTGCTGCTTGGTTACCGCAAGCCGACGCCTGAAGAGGAGGCTCTCTGCCGGGACGACGGTATCCGCAAGGAGTACAAGACCAAACGTTTCATACACACCGACATTCGCCCCTACGGCGAACTCGGCGAAGGGACGAAGGGGTACGACCGCTGCATTGCGGAGTGTCTGCCGCTGATCGTCCGTTCAACGTTACGGTAGATCGGGCAGCGAGAGCGGGATGGCAGGGTAGAGCTCTTCGTAGGGTTGCAGGGGAGCCATGTGCAGCGGCCGGGAGGCCGAGCGGAGGAAGCCTTCGAAGTCGGTGGGGAAGAGTACGACCTGCCCCACGCGGGAGCGGAGCGTGGTCAGCACGACGCGCCCGTCGCTCATGCGCCCGATGTGCTCGAGCCGGTCGCTGCGGAGCATCCCCGGGCGCAGGCGCAGCACCTCGCCCGTCCTGCGGTCCCAGATACGCGCGAAGTCTACCCGCATCGAGTCGCATGACCCCAGAATGAGTATCCGTCCGTCGCCGAAGGGCCGGAGTTCCGACCAGGGATCCAGGTTCGGCATCGCGGCGGCCCGGCACCGGCGGGTGTCGAGGTCGATCTCCAGCATCCGGGCCATCGACTCCCGGTTGCCGGCGGCGACCGTCAGGATGCGCCCGCTGCCCGCTTCGGGCACCGAACCGTCGATATCTGCATACTCCGATACGCCGAAGTCGAGCCGCGTGAAACTCTTGCCGTCGCTGCGGTAGAGGTACTCCCGGCCCCGTCCGACGTAGATGCGTCCGAGGCCGTCGCAGGCGAACGAGCAGCGCTTGTCCGATTTGGGCAGCGGCAGCCGCTGGACACGCTCCACGCCCTGACCGTTCATCGTGAGCACCGTGGCGCCGAGCCCGTCGTCGAAGCAGAGGAAGCGCCCCAGCCACCGGGGCCGTTCGCCCGGGAAGAGGACCGGATCGCCCGGCATCGGCACGCTGCACAGCCGCTTCCAGCCGTCGGCCTCGAGCGGGTTCTTCCCGCCGAGCAGCATCCAGCACCGCATGGCCGGAATGTAGTGGAAGGCGGCGTAGAAATCCAGTTCCGGGGAGTAGACGAGCCGGCAGAACCCCTTCCAGCGAACCTTGACCGGCTGCAGGGGACGTCGGCGCAGGTCGGCGACGAAGTTGCCCTGCCACTCCTCCCGGCCGTGCTCCTTCCACCGCCCGCTGCAGAAGTCGCCCGCCAGCGAGTCGAGCATGTAGACCCCGTCGTCGGGCCACAGCGCCTCCTCGCAGGGCATCGCCTGCCCGGGATCGACCTCCCGGGCCGCCATCCCCGGGTCGCGCCGGGGCTGCTTGAGCAGCCGGCAGTATTGCCCCGCCTGGCGGCAGGCCTGCTCGAAGGCTTCGGCCCGGGCCTCGGGCTGCAGCGTCAGCAGGTAGATCTCGTCGCCGTCGAGGTCGTATAGGCGGTAGCCGAGGCAGGTCAGCTCCTGTCCGATCGCCGCCATCCCCTCCTCGTGCGGGAGGCAGGCATACTGTTCGACGATGCGGTCGAACCGCCCGTCGTGCAGAGCCGCGGCCTCGTTGCCCCAGCGGCCGCGCATCTCGCAGAGCGAGTCATCCACGTCTCCGTCGTGTTTGAGCAGGTCCAGCGCCTCCTCCACGGCCCGCTCGACCTCCGGGAATTTCCCCTTTCCGTCCGGCGTGCCGCCCGCATCGCTCTCCTCCTTCGGTTGTCCCGGCGCCTCCACGGCAGCCTGCCCGGCCTCCGAAGGTTTGCGCCCGAGCTGATTCTCAAGCATCCGGAACACCTGTACGTGGGCACTCCGGATCCCCTGGCTCGTGTAGACCATCACAGGCTTACGCACCAGCCGGATGCCGAACCCCTCCAGCGCGTCGAACAGCTCCGGGAGTTGCAGCGGCGTGAACATCTGCTGCTGCATCACGCGGCGGTCGTCGATGAACAGGTCGCCGTGGCCTTCGTTCCACATGCCGCGCGTCGTGTTGTCGTCGTTGCGGAGCGAGATCTGGTAGCTGCTGTGCCGACGACAGCTGCCGTAAAGGCTGCGGGGGCTGGTCAGCTGGAGCTTCAGCACCACGCGCCTGCGGCGCTCCTCCTTCGGAGCCGCCGGATCGGCATAGGGCTCGCCGTCGGAGGAGAACTGCGCGATGACCTCCCATTCGTATGATTCGGGCCACGGAATCCCGGCGGCTTCCAGCCACCGGAAGGCCTCCAGCTGGTGCGTGACGGTGTCGTAGAAGGCTTCGATCCGGCTCCGGAGCTCCTGCAGGTGGGGAAATGGGAATCCGTCCAGCAGGCGGACGGTGCGCCGCAGCAGATACAGTTCCGCGGGATCCTCGACCATCAGCATGCGCGCCAATACGAGCAGATAACGCATGGCTGCCGGCTCCGCCGAAAGGGCGAGAAGCGCCACGCAGTACCAGAATCTCACGATGTCGTAATCCTTTGGCAGGCCTGTCGTGTGTTGGCGTTCGCGCTCCTCGGGTGAGGTCGGGATGATGGAGTAGTCGTCGAGCGTCGCCGCGACGGCCCGCGCCACCTCCGCGTCGGCGGCGAACGGCTCCATGCGCAGCACCTCCTTGAGATTGAGCGGTGCGTGGATGAACGATCCGAGCTTGCGGTTGAGTGCGTCGATCTTTTGTACGGCGTCGGGAGTACTGTCGGGCAGGGGTTGGATGTGCAGGGGTGTCATGGAACTGCGGGGTTATCGATTTTCAAAGGGAGAACGCTCGAGCAGGGTGCTCGCGGGAATGCCGGCCGAGCGGGGCCAGAAAAATTCATCCTCCGTATCGTCGCTCCAGAAGAGCGGCAGCATCAGGGGCTGATACTCGAACAGGTGCCGGCCGTCGGTCAGGCTGGCGAAGAGCGCGATGAAGGTATTCATCCCCATGCACTCGTCCCAGGCAAAACGCCACGAGAGATAGAGGTGCTGCATCCGTCCGTGACGGGTTGCCACATCCACGTCTCCTTCTTCGTCGGGCAGGAAATGGCCCGAGTCGAGCGACAGTTCGCCCAGTTCCATGAGCCCCTCGGGGGCCTGGAGAACGCTCATGGCCTTGAAACACTCCCCGCGGCGGATCGAGCGGTGGGGTATCGTCACGCGCACCACCACCCAGACCGAATCCGCGTGCCGGATGGCGTGTTCCACCTCGAAGCGCACCTGCGGACGTTCGAGGGGTTTCAGGCGGCGGTGTACGACCTCGGCATCCCGATAGAGCCAGGTCGATTCGGAGACCACGAAAGCCGGGTCGATCTCCGCGGATTTGCGGGCGCTTGCGCAACTTGTGGCGGCGAGCAGAAGGATAAATGCGATCAGGTGCTTGATTTTCATGTTTTTTTGCAATTTTCGGTTACGTGTAGCGGGCCAGCAGCCAGATGGCGAGCCCGACCGCTGCGGCCACGGCCAGGAACTGCAGCAGGCCGCGCTGGATCGAGGGCTCCTCTTTGGGACGGCAGCGGAACATCCGGGCCAGCTCCTCGAAACTCCGGCAGCGGAACACCGCGCGCCGGAAATCGGCCGGGCCTCGCCAGAGCTCCTCCCCGAACCACGCCGACTGCGGGAACTCGCGGGCGATCCACTCCTGCAGCTCCGCGAGCGGGCAATCGCGGACGGCCTCCTCGAAGTCGGTCTCGTAGCGGACCGTGCGTCCTTCGCGCGGCCCGATGCGGCCCCTGAGTCCGGCCGGCCCCGTCTCGCGGCAGCGGCGGATGAGATACCTGCGCCCCGCGGCATCGACCACCTCCTGCCCGGCCCAGCCGCCGGCCTCCGTCAGCAGCCGGCGTGTGGTCACCGCCTCCTCCCGCCAGAAGACATGGACCATGTGCTCCTCGGGCGCGAGGTAGAAGACCGGGTATTTCAGTGAGGCCTTCATGCCCCGTGTCCGCCTATTGCCACCTGTAGCATACCCACGGGCTCTTCGGGTCGCTCAGCAGGACGTCGGCCGTCGTCTTCATCACCGAGTTGTAGGCCCGTTTGCCGCCCCACAGCGAGCGGCCGATGATGTAGCTCATCGCCAGGTCGTGCCACGACCCCAGCGCCTCGTGCGCCAGCGCGTCGGCCCGATCGATGTAGCGCCACGCCTCCTCTTCGGAGAGGTAGCCCATTTCGCAGCAGGCCCGTGCCACGAAGACGATGCGCCCGGCATCCCAGCCCGTCACGCCGTAGCGGAGCAGCTCCTCCCGCGAGGCGACGACCCCGCATGAGGTCAGCTCGTCCCACGTCTGCTGCAGGTTGAGCAGCTGCGAGGTGGCCTTGTCGTAGTCCTCCTGCGAGGTCATCCGCTGCTGGAACAGCGTATCCTGTTGCTGACGATCTTCGAGCTGGAAGGCTTCGAGCACCGTGGGCCAGTAGTAGCGGAATCCCTTCTCGCAGAGGTAGTCGAGCTGCTCGCGGGCCTCCCCGGTCGAGCCGATGCCCCACCAGCTGCCGAGGATCTCGGGCAGCGTGTCCAGAATGCCCGTCTCCATCGAGTTCTGCCAGGCCCCCTGCTGCGAGGCATACATCGCCCCGATGGCCAGACGGCGGCAGTGTTCGGCGTCGAGCGTCGATTTCGGATTGAGGCAGATCTCCCGGAATGCCCGGCGCAGCTTGCGTACCGTCGTGATTGCCTTGCTTCCTTTTCTGTAGAGCCACATCAGGGCTCCTGCGGCGGTTACCGCCAGCATGACGTAGAATTCGAGTCCCCGTTCCATGGTTGTCCGTCTGTTCGGTTACTCTTTCCACGCAAACTGCCGCCAGGGCGACGTCTCGTCCTTCTGCAGGGCGGTGACGATCTCCCAGGCCGTCTGGCAATCCTCCTCGTCGCCGTGCCATACGCCGCGTCCGAGGGTGAAGCTCAACCCGTACTCCTCCCACGATGCGAAGTGCCCGTGTGCGGCGTCGGCCGCCACCTGCATCACCTGCCACATCTCCGCCTCGGAGAGGTAACCGCAGTGGAAGGCCCAGCGCCCGAGGTTGGCGATGCGCACCAGATCCCAGGCGATGGCCGTCTTCGGGAGCGTCGCGGCCGTGCAGTAACCGTTTTCGATCATGAACTCCGCGATCAACTGCACATCCTCGGCTTTCTCCTCGGGATCACCCGCTTCGGGTTGTCCGCCGCGCATGAGCGCCAGTGCGGCGTCGGCGTCGGCATGGTGTCCCTCGTCGAGCAGCCACCGGACGATCCCGAGTGTCGAGTCGCGGTCGGTGATATCCCACCAGCTCCGCAGCTGCACGCGGAACGTCTCGGGTTCGATCTCGCTCTCGACGGCGTCCACGCACTCGTCGTTGTAGACCAGCAGCGGGGCGGCGAAGGCTATCAGGCGGCGCTCCTGCGGCGTCAGCCGGCAGACAGGGGCGTGTTTGATCTCCCACTCTTCGCCCGGCAGGTCGAGGGCCGCGGCATTCGCCGCCTGCAACTGGCTCAGCAGGTTGTCGTCCTGCAGCGCCTGCGCCGCTGCCGAGGCCTGGGCCATGTTGCGCCGTGCGGCTTCGGCCACGGTGGCGGCATCCACGCCGCCGAGCGTGCCCATCGCGGCCTGCTGTGTCTGGATCTCGGCCAGATCGGGCACGGCCGCCTGCATCTGGGCCATGATCTGCGCCTGCATGTCGCCCATGCCGGACGTCCCGAGTCCCGGGATGTTGCCCATCATTGCCTGCATCTGCTCCAGGGCGGCCTGCTGCATGGCACGCGCGATCTCTTCCGGAGTCTGTGGTTTGGTTTGTTTGTCAGCCATTTTGTTTTTGTTGTTTTAAGTTGTACTTTATCTCTTTTATCCTTCGGCTCCGGCCGCGAGCAGCAGCTCGACGATCTCCGTGAAGCCGCGCTCGCCGGCATAGTAGAGCGCCGTGTGCTGCAGGTTGTCGGCCGTATTGACCCCGGCGTTGTGCTCGACGAGCATCCGCACGAAGTCGTTGTTCCCGGCGCGTGCCGCCACAAGCAGCGGCGTCTCGCCCGCATCGTTGCAGGCATCGGCCGACGCCCCGGCCTCAAGCAGCGCCTCCCCGAGGAAGCGGTTGCCCGACCGCGCTGCCGCATGCAGCGGTCGGGATCCGTTGGGCAGCGCGCGGTCGGCGTTGGCCCCGGCCGCAAGCAGCATCCGGGCGATGTGGAGGTTCCCGCGCCCGCACGCCACGAGCAGGGGCGTCTCGCCCGCGTCGTTCGGCGTATCGAGCTGCGCCTTCGAGGCGTCGAGCAGCGTGCGCACAACTTCCGCACAATCGTTGTATACGGCCTGGTGCAGCGGCGTGTTGCCCTCGGCGTCGCGCGCATCGTCGTCCGGCCGGCTCAGGCGCACAACCACCTCGCGCAACCCGTATGCCGTGGCGTAGTCGAGGGCGCGGTGGCCCGTCCGGTCCGTGCGTGCGGTGTCGGCCCCGTGGTCGATCAGCCACAGCGCGGCGTCCGTGCGCCGGCTCTCCAGCAGCCGCATCAGGGGCGTGCACCCCTCGTTGTCGGCAGCGTCGGGATCGGCGCCCCGCGCCATGAGGCGGTCGATGATCTCGCGGTTGCCGCTCCGCGCCGCGGCATGCAGGGGAGTCTCGCCGCGGTTGTTCGCCAGCGACGGGTCGGCACCCCGTTCGAGCAGCAGGGCGGCCACGTCGCGGTATCCCTGCCGACAGGCGTAGTACAGGGGTGTGTTGCCCTCGGCATCGCGCCGGTCGAGGTCGATGCCGCCCCGGTCGGCAAGGATCTTCACGATGTTCTTCTGGCCGTTGCGGCAGGCGTTCAGGAAGGTCTGGTTGTTGTCCATGACTATGCGTATTTCAACAGGAACTTGAGCAGTGTTTCGTTGTTGCGCTCCGCGGCGACGTCGAGCGGCGTGCGCCCCCGGTTGTCGGCGGCCGACACGTCGGGACGCCCGAAATCGAAGAGCATCGCGGCCGCCTCGCGGGCCTGCTGCGGCGAGTAACCCTCGGCCACGCAGTGCAGTACGGTGCGCCCCTCGTTGTCCGCGGCGCAGGGATCGGCTCCGGCTTCGAGCAGCAGCTCCTGCATCTGGCTCTGGTAGGGCCCGGCGCTGTGCGGGCCGAAGAGGCGCATGAGCGGCGTGCGTCCCTCCAGATCGCGTCCGTTCACCTCCACCTTTCGTTCAAGCAGACGTTGCAAAATCCACATTGCCAGCGGGTAGTCGTCGTGCTGGCAGGCGAGTGCCAGTGCCCGCTCGCCGGTCTTGTTCTGCCCGGCATCGGGGTTCCATCCGTTGGCTTCGAAGAGCTCCACGAGCGAGGCAAAACGCTCCACGCCGTCGGAGATGCGGCACCCCTCCTCGATCAGGACGGCAAAGGCCGTCGTCCCTTTCGAGGTCCTGACGTTGGGGTCGGCGCCCGCCCGGAGCAGCATGGCCGCGGCCTCGGTCTGCCCCCATCGGAGGGCGCACACGAGCGGCGTCTGCCCCTCGAAGTCGTACATCTTCGGGTCGGTGCACTCCTGCTGCAGATCGACTCCCGCCTCCAGCAGGGCCCCGAGTGCCTCCATGTCGCGCTGCCGCAGCGCCTGGAAGATATCCATGCCTCCGGTCTTCATCGTCGCCTCGTCGAACGGGTCCTGCCCCGACAGCAGGGCGCTCACCCATTTGGCCCCGCCTTCGGAGGCGATGGCAAAGGGCGTCTTGCCGCAGCTGTTCTTCTCCTCGGGGTCGAATGCGCCGCTGTCGAGCAGCAGCCCCGCCGTCATGTAGCAGCGCATGGCCTCCTGCTGCTGCTCCTCGAGTTCGCGCTGCGTCTCCGCACGTTGTTTGTCGGAGACCCACCGCTCGGCAAAGCCCTCGATGCGCCGCTCCGTCTGGCGGATCTCCCGGGCCGTATGCGCGGCCGCCTCGCAGAGGATGTGCAGGGCGCTGTTGCCGTAGTTGTCCGTCGAGTCGATCCGCTGGCCCGAGTCGATCAATGCCGCGGCGAGTGCGTGGTGGCGGTTGCGCACCGCCTCGATCAGGGCCGTCGTTCCGCGTCCTGAGCGGGGCAGGCTGGCCCCGAGGTCGAGCAGCAGCCGGCCGGCATCGGCGATTCGGTCGCCCGGGATGCTCTTCTCGCCCCGGCGCATGGCCAGCCGGAGCAGCGGGGTGCATCCCTCGTCGTCGCGGGCCTCGATGTCGGCCCCGCGTGCCGCAAGCTGCGCGATAGCCTCCGTGTCGGCGAATTCGGCGGCGAGGTGCAGTGACGTGCGGCCGCCGTTGTCCTCGTCGCGCTCGTCGGGCGCGATCTCTTCGAGAAGCGCGCGGCGGCGCTCCTCGGTGGCGGCTTTCGGGTAGTTGTAGTATTCGTACAGTTCTCTGAGTGGTGTCATCGGTCGAATTTTTTGATCCAGGTTTCGATGTGTCCGTATCGGTTGCCCAGAAGTGCGGCAATGGCACGCACCTCCTCGCGGCGGCCGAGCCGGGCTGCCGCCTCGGCCCGGAGGCGCAGCATCAGCGTGCGTGCCCGGTTGCGGGGAAGGCCGCCGGGCATCGGGCAGCGGGGCGGCCCGTCTGCGGCCTCCCGGCGGCGGAACGGTTCGGGAAGCTCACCCCCGGGGTTGCCTCCCTGCTCCGCGCTGCCGAGCGTGCCTTTCGGCTGCGACTCCCCGTCCGGCGGCAGCATCCGCTCGGCCTCGCAGACGAGGCGGTGGCACTCCTCGTACCATGCGACCCCGAAGCAGCAGAGCGCCATGTTGTAGAGCGTCGGCGCATCGCGGCGGCCCGTCTCGGCAAAGCAGGCGTAGGCCTCGCCCCAGGCTTCGCAGCAGAGGCAGGTTACCCCCGCCGCAAAGAGCTCACCGGCCCGGTCTCCGGGTAAGGGACCGGCCGCAGGGCTCTTCGCTGCGGCCGGCTCCGGGCCTCCTTTCGGCCCTCCGAGCAGTCCCATGCGGCCGTTACTCGTCGATGGAGACTTCGCCCGCGGCGTTGGCCGTGAAGGCTACGGTGTAGTAGTTCGTCACGATCGAACGGCCCTGGTATTCGGGCGATTCGTTCTCATCGACGAAGTTGAACTCGAAGTCCACCTCCAGCTGCTTCGACTCCTCGCGGAACTCCTCGCTGCGATTCCAGCGGTCGGTCTCGCGCAGCAGCACCGGCCATACTCGGAAGCGGAACATCCCGGCCGAGCGGAGCGTGAGTTTCTGTCCCTGCTCGTCGGCCTTGACCATGGCCTCGGCCTCCTCGCAGATCTTCTTGAGGTATTCGAGGTTGATGGCCTCGAGGTCGAGCGGCGTCGAGCACTCGTAGGAGTTGTACTGCCGGTCGCTCTTTTTGGGCCCGTCGGTCACGAACTGACCGTCGGTGAGCGTGAACGCGATCCGGTAGTCGTTGTTTTCAGTGTCGGTGTAGTATGCCTCCACCTCCGTGAGGATGTTCTCCAGCTTGCGGTCGCCGCGGTCCTCGTGCCACGACACCTGGTAGATCTTGTTCTTCGAGGTATCGACGTTCGCGCGGATCAGCTCCTTGATCCGGTCAAGTCCCTCCGGGGAGGCCATCGGGTAGGTTTCGCCCGAGCCGCAGCCGGTCAGTGAGAGTGCCGCCAGCGCTGCGGCGCACAGTGCTTTGGAAAATCGTGTAATCATGTTGTTCTGGTATTTAAGGGTTTTGTATTCAGGGTGTGCATCATCCGAGCAGCGAGCGGAAGGCCTCGAACTCCTCCCACGAGTCGAAGTATTTGGTCTCGAAGACGACATACTGGTCCGGCAGCGAGACCTTGCACTGGTTCTCCTCCTCGTCGTCCTTGATGTACTCGATGTCCGAGGTGAGGAACGTGCGGTATTCGACCTTGCCCTTCTTCACGTCGGGGTAGGTGATCTTCGGGCCGTCCACCGTGATTTTGCCGCCCTCGGCCTTCAGGGCCCGGGCGTTGCGCATGCTCAGCCACGTGAAGAGGAGCAGCAGCACGCCGCCGACGATGAGGATCGTCGAAAAGGCGGCCGGCGAGAGGATCCTCAGGTGGCGGATCCGGATGCCGAACGGCATGATGGCCGGGACGACGATCATGCCCACGCCGAAGGCGATGTTCGACCACTGGTTCGTGAAGATGCTTGCCGGGGTGTAGTTGAAGGTCCTCTGGACCCGTTTGAATTGTTCCTTTTCCATAAAAGTTACCGGTTGGTCATTTTTTGTTTATGCAAAGATAAAATAAAAAAGCAAAAATATGACCGGCTGGTCATATTTTTGCTTCGATTCTTGAAAAATGGTTCCGGAAGCGCCGCTACCGCTTCAGCAGACCATATATATAAAGGAAACGCTGCCTGAGCAGCTCGACGTCGAGGCCGTCGGAGAAGGACATCTGGTAGGAGAGTCCGATGAAGACCTGGCGGAAGAGGGCGGCGGCCTGCGCGATGTCGGTCCCGCTGCCCAGTTCGCCGCGTTCAACCCCCCCCCGAATCGCCCGGCACCACAGCTCGTATTCGCTCTCCATCAGTTCATGGAGCCTCTGACGGCCGTCGGGGTAGTAGAAGAGCACCTGCTGGAAGAGGTGGAAATATCCGGCATTGGCCAGCTTGCCGGGCATCAGCTCCCTGCGGACGTTGCCCAGGCGGACGATCTCATCCATCGTGCGGCGCACGCCATCGACGTATTTCTCGATGAAGTCGATCACCGTGCCGTCGGACGGAGCGAACTTCTTGGCGGGGTCCTGCAGGCCGAAGAGGAAATGGTCGGCCACATCCACGAAGAGATCGAGCTTCGAGGGGTAGTAGTTGAATATGCCCGTCTTGGTCAGCCCGACCGACCGGGAGACCATCTCGAGGCTGACGCGCTCGTAGTTCATCGACATGAACAGCTGCAGGGCACTCTGCAATATCTTTTCTCGACTGGTTTTCATCCGCCTGTCTCTTTTATACGACAAAGATACGGGCTTATTTCGGAAAACGTCCCGTCTTCGGGCCCTTTTTTCCCGCATGCGGTCTGGCGGATGCCCCGGAGCCGGTTTCGGGAACCCTATCGGATGGTCCGGTAGCGCAGCCAGAGAACGTCGTTGTCCAACCGTTCGACGTGTTCGAGCCGCAGGGGCACGGGAATGCGCGAGGCGTCGCCGATGCCGTCGAAGAGCGAGATCCCGCCCTTGCGGCCGTCGATGCCCGGGGCCAGCAGCAGGCTCACCTCGTCGATCAGCCCGGCCTCGAGGAAGCCGCCGTTGATATGCCCTCCGCCCAGCAGGGCCAGGCGCCGGACGCGGAACCGGCTGTAGAGCGTCTCCATCGCCCGGTTCAGGTCGATGCGTTCCTCGCCGACGGCGATCCAGGAGATGCCCTGTTCGCGGAGCATTTCGAAATACTCCGCGGGGGCCTTCTCGCTGGCGATGCACACCAGCGGCACGTCGTCGATGCGGTTCGAGTTCCAGCAGAGCCGGCCCGACGTGTCGGTGGCCACCATGTAGGCGTCGGACTCCTCGGCGACGTACACCGAGCCGTGTCCGAGCGGCCGGTTCACGGAGGGGGTGAACGGCTCCCTGGCTGCATAGTAGTGTTCCATCGTCACGCGCCCCTCGAGCAGGGTGGGGCAATCGAGCTGTTCGAGCGTCGTGCAGTATTCGTCGCCGCTGATCTTCTCCACCATCGCACAGTCGATCCGGCCGTCGATGGACGCCACCATGTGGCATACGATATGGGGTCTCATCCTTTCGGTTGTTTGTCGGTTTTCGGTCTCCGCCGTCCGGAATCTCCCTTTCTTTTCGGGCGGCGGGGTGTTGCGGGGCGATGCTCCCGCGCTTGCTCCGGGGAGCATCTCCCCGGCGACAAAGATACGATGCGCCGTGCAGCGGAACGGTATCTATTTTCCCGATAAATCTACCCCGATTACGGATTGTGCACCCGTGCTCCCATCCCGTGGGCGTCTTCGGCCCCGGACCTCCATCCTGCCGGCGCCGAAACTCCGGATGCCGGAACCTTTTGCCGCAAAGCTCCGGTTATGGGCTTTTGCGGGAAAAATTGCACATTTTTTCGGACGATCGGGTAGGGGGCGGACCGGTGGATTTTCCGATTTTTGCGCCGAAAATGTGCAATGTTACCATGGAGCGTTCGAATCCGCAAAACCAAACCGCCCCGAAGGGCAGCCCGTTTACGGGCATACTGTGGGGCCTGCTGATCGTCTTGCTGCTCAACGGGCTGATCTTCCCGAGTTTCTCGGGCGGCAGGATCGTCGAGACCGACTACGGCACCTTCATCTCCAAGGTGGACAGCGGCCTGGTCCGCGACGTAGTCATCAAGAACGGAGAGATCTACTTCACCTCGTCGGGAGCCGGCGACCGCACGGAGGCCTACCGTACCGGTGCGATCGACGACCCCGGACTGGTCGATCGGCTGCTGCAGGCCGAAAGCCCGAATCCCGACGGGAGAATTGCGTTCAACCGGGTCGTTCCGCGCGAGAACTCGCCGCTGCTCAACTTCTTTCTCATGTGGGTGCTGCCCGGACTGGCCTTCTACCTGATCTGGCGTCAGGCCAGCCGGGGCATCCAGGCCCGCATGCGCGAGGGCGGCAACTTCATGTCGTTCGGCAGCAGCGGGGCGAAGATCTATGCCGATGCCGACGTGAAGACCTCGTTTGCCGATGTGGCCGGTCAGGACGAGGCGAAGGAGACCCTGCGCGAGATCGTCGATTTCCTGCACGATCCCTCCAGATATGCCGAGATCGGGGCCTCGCTGCCCAAGGGTGCCCTGCTGGTCGGCCCTCCGGGTACGGGCAAGACGCTCATCGCGCGTGCTGTTGCGGGTGAGGCCAAGGTACCTTTCTTTGCCATATCGGGCTCGGAATTCGTGCAGATGTTCGTCGGCATGGGTGCCGCCAAGGTCCGCGACCTCTTCCGACAGGCCGGCGAGAAGGCTCCCTGCATCATCTTCATCGACGAGATCGACGCCATCGGCAAGCGCCGGGATTCGGCCGTCGGCGGCAACGACGAGCGCGAGCAGACGCTCAACCAGCTGCTGACCGAGATGGACGGGTTTGACGGCCGCAAGGGCGTGGTGATCCTGGCCGCTACGAACCGTCCCGAGAGCCTCGACAAGGCATTGCTGCGCCCCGGGCGCTTCGACCGTCGGATCCAGATGGAGCTGCCCGATCTCGAGGGGCGCAAGGCGATTCTCGAGGTGCACCTCAAGCGGGTGAAGCACGAGGCGGTCGATTTGGATATCGTGGCCCGTGCCACGGCCGGCTCCTCGGGAGCCGAATTGGCCAACATCATCAACGAGGCGGCGCTGCGTGCCGTGCGCATGGGCCGCAGGCGGGTGACCACGGCCGATCTCGAAGAGAGCGTCGAAACCGTGATCGCCGGAGCGCAGCGGAAAAACAAGGTGCTCTCGTCCGAGGAGAAGCGCATCGTGGCCTATCACGAGATCGGCCACGCGCTGGTTGCCGCCCTGCAGAGCCATTCGGCTCCGGTCCACAAGATCACGATCATCCCCCGTACCTCCGGGGCGCTCGGCTATACCATGCAGGTCGAGGAGGGCGAGCAGCTGTTGCAGAGTCGCGAGACGCTTTTCAACCGCATCGTAACCCTTACGGGCGGACGGTCCGCCGAGGAGGAGGTTTTCGGGTCGGTCACCACGGGGGCCGCCAACGACATCGAGCAGGCCACGCGGCTGGCCCGTGCGATGGTTTCGCGCTTCGGCATGAGCGGGAAGTACGACATGATGGCGCTCGAGTCGGTGAACAGCGCCTACCTGGGCGGCGATGCGGCGCTGACGTGCTCGACCGCCACGGCCTCGGAGGTCGATGCCGAGGTGCTGCGGTTGATCCGCGAGGCCCATGCCAAGGCCCGGGAACTGATCGCCGGACATCTGGAGATCATGCACGAAGCTGCGGCGTTCCTCATCGAGCGGGAGACGATCACCGGCGAGGAGTTCATGCGCATCGTCCGCGCACATGCGGACTGTGCGTAGCCGCCCTCCGTCATCGCCGCCGGTATTCGAGCGGGGTGCATCCCGCATGTTGCCGGAAGAAGCGCACGAACGAGGAGGCGGTCGAGAAGTGCAGGGCCTCGGAGATCTGCAGTACGGTCAGGTCGGTTGTTCTCAGGCAGCGTTTGGCCTCGACCAGTGCCGCTTCGTTGAGCCATTCGAGTGCGGTATGTCCCGAGGTCTCCTTGACGGCGGCCGAGAGCCGTTTGGCGGTGATGCAGAGCCTGTCGGCATAGAAGGAGACCTGCCGCTGCGACTCGAAGTGCTCCGACATGAGCTCGAAGAAACGGCGGGTGAGCCACTCCTGGCGCGAGACCTTCGAACCGCCGGAGGCTGTGGCGGCCGGTTCGACCTGCGCGATGATGATCAGCAGGAACGGGAGCAGCAGGGCGTCCCGGATCGGTGGGGCCTGTTTGTTGTCGGTGTCGTATCGTTCCAGCAGGGTGTAGAGGGCGGTAAGATCCGCAATCTTTTCTGCCGGAAGCGGCAGCCGGGGAGATGCCTCGATATGCTTGAGCCAGTCGAATCCGAAGGAGACGGGCAGCGCGTAGAGGTATTCGGGCGATACGAGCAGCAGTTTGACCGACAGGTCCGACGAGCATCCTGTGGTCGTGAACAGGTGCCGGGGCAGACAGATGAACACCTCGTTGGCCGTCATGCGGAATTCGCGGTGGTTGATCCGGAAGAGAAAACTTCCCGAAAGGCAGAAGCCGAAGACGACGCCGTCGAAGAGCGTCGGCTGGCCGATCCACTCCTTCGAGTCTCGGCCGGTGAGGTCCATGAACGCAAAATTACCCAGTTTCAGCTCTTCGGTCCGGATTTTTCGTATATCCTTCATCTCTTCTGTGGGTTGATTCGGGGCGAATATACGAAAAATTGCACATTTTCGGGCAGGGTGGGGTAATGCGGATGCGCTGCGACTGGACTATCTTTGCCTGAGTTCAATCAAAAAATACAGAATTATGTGGAAGGAAATGCATCGCACGCGGAACCTTTTCCGGTATTGGTGGGTTTCGCTCGTCGTGGGGATTCTGAGTATCGTGACGGGTGTCTGCTGTTTTGTCGTGCCGGCAGACTCGCTGGCCGTGATGACTGCGTTTTTCATCGCGGTGCTGGTCACCGCCGGTATCGTCAATGTGCTCTGGGCCTTTGCCAACCGGGAGTGGAACGACAGCTGGGGCTGGAGCCTGGCCCGGGGGCTGCTCGAGGTCCTTTTCGGCATGTGGCTCCTGTTGATGCCGATGCCGCTCGTCGCGACCCTGCTGATCTATGTCGTCGGATTCTGGATGCTGTTCCACTCCGTGCTGGGTATCTGTGAGGCGAGCGAACTCTCCGGGATCGGAGTGAGGGGCTGGGGCTGGCTGCTGGCCTGCAACATCCTGAGCCTGATCTGCTCGTTCGTCTTCCTGGCCGCTCCCGTCTATGGCGGCATCTTCATACTGGCCTATGCCGGGGTGTCGTTCGTGCTGTATGGGATCTTCCGCATCGCACTGTCGTTCGAGTGGCGGCGGATCAACCGTAAGATCCGCTCGTCCGATGACGACGGATTCGTCGAGGCGGAGGTGATCGACGACTGAGCCTTTTGATCGGGCCGCTTCCGTCCGATGAAAGCCTGGCTGTAAAATGCAAAAAGAAAGAGCACTTGCCTTTTTGAGGTAAGTGCCCTTCTTTTTCAGTAGCGGGAGAGAGACTTGAACTCTCGACCTTATGATTATGAATTAAAGCCAAGTATTTTGCAGTCAATCATTTGTGATTTATCTGCTCATTTTTGCAAGTTTTTTGCAAGTTTATTCACAACTTTTCTGCAAATTTATTCAGTACATTTTGCAGGTTGCAATGATATCATCTTTGTATTTATAGATGTCGTTCAAAGATTCAAGCAGGTGCTTGGTCCCCTTCTTATCAGCATCGAAGGTTTCAATGTATTTGTTCGAGCTGTTGAAGTGCAGACGGCAGATTGGTTTGCGGTTGTTGTCGTCAAGCAGAATGCCGAAATATGATTGCGTGTCCCGTTGAACGACCCGAGTTATGTCATCGATCTCGGGGTATAGAATAGCTCGAACAATGTAGAAACCCTGCAGCTCTTCGTCTGTTGTTGTTATCTTGTTTTCGGGCTCATCGGTCTGAACCTCTTCCGCGCGCGGGCTCTGAACCGGAGATTCTGCCTTTGCTTCGGCCCGATTCTCTACGACCGCATCTGATCCAATTGCGGATTTCAGGCGCTCGTTCATATAGTCGTTCGCATATTGTGCGAATGCCTGCTTGACGATGGCGCGGAACTGTTCCAACGTTACATCGTTGAAACGTCCCGGATAAACCGGACGTGCGAAATACTTCACAAATTCATCGCTGGGGTTGTTCACCTCCTGGACGATGGCGTTCCGGATCTCGTTCGTATATTTCAGTTCGCTGGCCGTATTGAGAATCGTGTCGACATCGAAATAACTCTTGTGGAATTCGCGCAACTTTTCGACCTGTGATTCCCTGTATTTTTCCAGATTGAATTCGAAGAAGGGCTTCTCGTCCATCTTGTTCTTCTCTACCAAATCGGTGTAGAACCGATAGACGATTCCATTTGTCAGGATGCCAAAACGTGCGTTCGATACATGGAAATAGCGGAACAGTTGGCCGTTGTGGGAATTCAGATCCTCTTTCCAGTGCTTGCATTCAATCAGGATAATGGGCTGTCCGTCCTTGTGGATGGCATAGTCTATCTTTTCGCCTTTTTTGATTCCGAGGTCGCAGGTGAACTCGGGAACGACTTCGGTAGGGTCGAATACATCATAGCCGAGTGTCTGAATCATCGGCATGATGAACGCTGTTTTGGTAGCCTCTTCGGTCAGAATATTTTCTTTGAGCTTGACAACGCGGTCGCTCAACTGCTTGATTTGATCTTTGAAGTCCATGGTGGGTTATTTTTTTTGAGAGTTTTTGATTATTATGGCTGTTCCGGTTATGCTGTAGTAGCCGGTTCTGCGGTCGAATTTGATGTGTAGCCCGATGATCCCGTTGGCGCCCATCGACTTCGCCCGTTCGACGAACTCGGCCAAAACCTCGTCGTGCGTGATGTAATCGTTGTCGCTGGGAATTCTTTCACCATTTACGGCATACGCTGCGCTCGCACGATCTTGTCGGACGGCATATTTGTCGATTGCGATATCGGCCAGGCAATCGTACTCGAAGGGAACGGCGTCCGATGAATAGATCCTGAATCCTTCTTCCAGATAGGGACGATAATCGACTATGGAAACATAGTCAGGAATTGCAGCACAGGCTGCAAACAAAAATGTCACTATAACCAGAAGCGTCTTTTTCATCTTACAGTGTATTTTTCGAGATACCTCCCTTGACCAGATAGAGGCGCAGGATGTCGTCTTTCTCGATCTCGAACGGATCGAACTCTTTGTTTTCCGAGACGCACAGCACGTGTTGCGCGTCTGATCCCTTGCGCAGGTATTTCACCATGCGGTTGCCTTTCTTCGTGATGACCAGATAGACGTTGCCGTAGTCGATGAACGACTCCATCCATTCCTTCAGGATGATGATCTGTCCGCTCTTGTAGAGGGGCAGCATCGAATCTCCGTATAGGTTCACGGCATCCGTACAGTCGCGGAATTCCGGGATGTCGATATCGATGTACTTGGTTGTCACCTGGTCGTCGAACAGCGTGACTCCTCCGGCCGTTGCATCCACATCAACCCAGTAGCGGATCCGGTTGTGTGTGGCTGCAACGTCGGTCGATTCGTTCAGCATATCTCCTTCACCGGTCAGGAGCCATACTCGGTTCAGATCTTGATAAAAACTCAATATTTTATCAATGGCTTTTTTGCCGAGATCACTGTCCCCTCGTCGTGCTTTGCCCAATAGCCCAACAGATAGGCCGCAGGATACTGTGACTTGATTATCATTCAAGTCTTTGGCATTCATGTATTTGTCGAATCTGTCGATAATGCGCATGTAAAATATATTGAAAAAATATCTATATAATTTTGATTTTTGTAGAGTTTTATTCTATATTTGCAATGTCCAATCAGTCGTACAACAAAAGTACAGCGAATTGGACAATTTGAAATGTAAAGATTTACAATTTTTTGGACAAAAGCAAATGGCGGAGGTAAAAAAAGATGATCGGATTGTGCAGATTATCATCACAAGACGAATGCATGGAACGCTTGATGATTTTCGATTGAAGCCCTTGGCTCGGGGTGGGGTTGATTGTACGATTGAAGTGGATGGCCAAATCGTATATGAGATCCGGCAGTCTTTTGTCCACTACAAGCAAACAGAGCCGTGGCTGTTTGAGCAATGGCTGGCATTCGGGATTGGTTCATCGGAACAGGGAAAGGGGCAGCAGAATGAACAATCCTATCGATGCGGTTTTGTGAAAAGAATTCGAACTGTGATGAAATTGATTTTAGGAAACAAATAGCGATGATAACAAATCAGACACGCAATCCCGACAACTCCTTCACCAAGGGGATCCGCGAGATCGCCGCACGCGACCTTCGTGAAGCTGCCGAGGTCCGCCTGGAGATCCGCCAGGTTCTCGGAAACTTGAGCCGATCGGGCTATTACTATCGGCAGTGGGGACGCATCCCTCACACTCCGGTTGAACGGAGTGGTATCGAAGCGATTTTTCGCCGTCATCAGGTGATGCAGCCATGGGGCCTATGAAACGCAATGCAGACAGCCTCTCGCCGGCCGAGGCCCGTGTGATGCGGGCGGTGATCGAGACCCGCGGCGGGAACATCTCCCGCATTGCCGAAGCGCTGCACGTGACCTATCAGGCAGTGGCCAATACGCTGTCGGTTATGTACGACAAGTTGCAGGGGGATCTGGACGGCAATCGGACGATTCAGGCATTGGTCGTCTGGTATTATCGGGCCGAGATCGGGCGCCGCATCGGTGCCGCCTGCCTGCTGGGGCTGTTCTGCACGTATGTCTTCAGCGGCGGTGAGTTTGAACGAACAACGCGACGAGCCCGTCGGGTGCGACGCGAAACGATTGAATACATCATAGAATAGAGCGATATGAAAGTCAAGTTAGACCGGGAAGTTCCGGTTCTCTACCTCAAAGGTAGCGAGGAACTCGGGCGTGCGACCGGCATCACCAGCGAGAAGACGCACGCGAAATGGCGAAGCGAGGGGCTCAAATACCTCGTCATGGGCGACGGGACCTTCCTCTATGATCCGCGGGAGGTGACGAAGTTCCTGAATCGCTTCTATGCGCCGCAGCAGTTGAAAGAATCATTAACCTAACCATGAATGCCATGATGATGATTGAACGCTGGCCCGATCATGGGGCCGAGATCCGGGTCTATACCCTGACGCCGGAGGAGATCGCCCGGCAGAACCGCCGGGACAACTGGTGTCGTCGGCGGGCCATTGTCCGCTGTGCACTGCAACGCTGGATCGGTAAATGCCGGATGTGATGAAACGGAGCAGCAGACCATGGAGCGATGATGAGATCCGCCGGATGCTCGACATGGCCGATCGGGGAGTCCCCTACAGGGAGATCGGTGCGACGCTTGGACGCACGGCTCAGGCGGTGGCATTCAAGCGGTGTCAGGTCAATCGGAACGGATTGTTGAGATGCCGGCTCGGAATGTGTTGTAATACAGACGGTAGTCGTCAGCATTCTGTAGAGGAGCGGAGGCGCCGTCTCGACTGCATGCCGAATCCCTTTGCCCGCGGCCGTCGCGGCCGGTGGTAACCACAAATTTTTCCCGGAATGAAACATAGTGCGAAGAGACCGATCATGGTCGTCGATATTGACGGTACCCTGTCCGAAGTGGGGCCTCGCAGACGGTTGCTCGAGGAGTCGCCCGTCGATTGGGAGGCCTTCTACGAGGACGAATTCGACGATCCGCCCAAGCGGAACGTATGCTCGTTCGTGTCGTATGCGGCGCGGCGGCTCGAGGTGATATTCTGTACCTCGCGCCGGGAGAGCGTGCGGCTGAAGACGCAACGGTGGATCGCCCGCCACCTCGGACTGGTCTCCGGCGGTTACCGGCTCATCATGCGCGAGAACGGAGACGTGCGTCCTGCCGTGGTGCAGAAGTGGGACCAGTTCCGCAAGGAGACGACCGAGGAGGAGCGCGGCCGGGTTCTGTTCATACTCGATGACGACAAGACCGTTGCCCACATGTGGCGGCGTCGGGGATTCGTCTGCTTTGAAGTGAAATGACCATGGAAGGGTGGATCAAGATACATCGCGGGCTGCTCGATTGGGAGTGGTACTCCGATACGAACTGTGTGCGGTTGGCCCTGCACCTGCTGCTGATGGCGAACTTCCAGACAAAGCGCTGGCGGGGGATCACCGTCGAACGGGGTCAGCTCGTCACGAGCCGGTCGATTCTCTCCCGCGAAACGGGACTTTCCGAGCGGGAGGTGCGGACGGCCATGTCAAAACTTGAAAAATCGGATTTTCTGACCATCCGTGCGACCAGCTCCTATACGATCGTAACGATCTGTAATTACGAAAAATATCAGTCGTTTGAAACGGCCGATCGACCAGCCTGCGGGCCAACTGCCGACCAGGATGCGGCCAACTGCCGACCGGGCGCCGACCAGCCATCGACCACAACTGAAGAATGTAAGAAAGTAAGAAGAGAAGAATACACACACACGGTAGGTTCTGAAAAGGGGGTTGCAGGGGGAAAACCGGCCGAGATGTCCGAGGCGGTCGATGTGCTGCAGGCGTGGATCGGCGAACGCTTCCCGCAGATCGCCGCGATGGCAGAGCCCTTCACGCGGCAGCAACTGGGATGGATGCTCCGCAAGTATGACGTCGAGGACATCCGGCGCATCGTGGCGGCGATGGACAACAAGGGGGCCTGGCGGAACCGGAGCGCCTTCTGCACGTTCACCTCCTATGTCGGCCGGGATCACGAGCTGCTGACGCGCCGTCAGGCCGAGGCCGAATGCGGCCGGTTGTACACCTACCTGCAGATGGTGCAGATGCTTCCGACGAACGGCGGCCGCTACCGGGCGGAGGATTTCGAGACGGTCCAGACTCCGCAGGGGGTCCGCTGGCGGATCCGCACGACACAGGACTGACCAATGGATCGGCAGGGCCTCCGTGCCGGCGGAGGATGCCATCGGCCTGTTGCAGCCGTAGCCCGGGTTCGACTCCCGGCGATCCGCAAAACAAACCAAATATCGAAAAACATGAATGCAAACGCAACACCCGAACCCCGGGATCAGGAGGTGCAGACCCGTTACAGCGAACGTCGGGGGCAGGCCTACTTGCCAGAAGATATGCTCGGGAATTACTTGGCCGCGCCGCTCAAACGGACGTGGTCGCAGGATCTTTTCGACGATGAGACGGGCGAGGTCGTATCCGTGGAGCGGAGCGAGTTGATAGCGGCCGCCGGTACGAAGATCGATGACGATCTGCTGACCCGCATCCAGTTTCACCTGCAGGCGGGCGATATCACGTGTGTCGAGGTGACGAACCAGCTGCGACTGGGCGAGGAACGCGCGGCCTATGGGCTGATCCCGTGGAGCGTGACGGCCCTCATCGGCAAGAAGCGCCGCAAGCTGCTGCTCTATGCCGATTCGGCACGGATGGCCCTCGACGTGGCCAAAGACTGGATTGAACTGAACTGCTCGGGAACGTTCCACATTGTCGGCCTGAAGATGTTCGATCACTGTGTCTTCATCAAGGAGCCGCAGAAAGAGATCGATCCGAACGAGTCGGCCAAGGAGCAGGACGACGAGGCTCCGGAGTTCTACAAGGTCGAGGTGGCCCTTCGCTATCGCGACACGGGCACGACCCGCTACGACACGTTCGTCCTGCTGACGAAGGATGTGGATACGGCGGCGACGGCGATCTACGACTGGATTGTCTATGATGTCCGCAACAACCCGGATCTGGACGACGCCCAGAAGGCTGCCGCCCTCGATTTCGATCTGACGGTTATCTCTGGGGTGACGATTCCCTGCTACGGCTTCATCGAGCGGGAGTTCTCGGAGGTCTACTACGCACATCGCCCGAACGGGCTCGAGTAAGATGGGCCGGCAGATTCACCACACGAGTCGCTGCCTGGGGCGGGAGTTCACCTTCGAGGAGTGGATCGCCTATCTGAAGGCGCATCCGGATGCCGGCGGCGAAGTTATGCACTCGAGCCCGTCCGGATTCGGGTTCAACCTCTTCGATGTCTGCTTGAATCCGAACCGCCCCGTGGCCGTCGAGTCGCGACACGGATGTTTCGAGGTCCACACGTCACAGTCGGACAACGGACGATGGGACGCCGGTTATTCCGTCCGGCTCGAGACTTCGCGATACCGTAGCCACCCGTGCGGGTTTGTCGATCGCGTGGAGACGGGATATCCTACGGAGAACGAGGCCATCCGCGCTGCTCTTCTCGAAATCCGTGAGCTGGTCTTGAAGGAGATCTGCGTGCTGGATTGCTACCGGGACCAACTGCCGGAGGGTTGCAGCTATTCGACGATGCGCACCTCGTTGACGGGAGTTGTCCGGCAGATCGAAGACGAGATCCGCCGGTTCACCTTTGTCCAGCTGGCGCTGTTTTGATCGATGGAAAAGAGCAAACAGGAAAACTGCGACGATCTGTATGAATTGGCCCGCGACTATGCCCGAGCCGAGGCGGAACTGGGCGTTCAGCACTGGGTGTTCATTGAGTTTACGAAGAATACCGGTGATGGATCCAGCGAGCGGATCTTCGCCTACGATCTCCCGCGCGAGGTCTACGAACGTCGGCGGTGGGTTATCAGGTGGCGGGAAGCGGCGTTGGTTTGCCGATTCCCCCGGGCGAATGTGAGTCGGTTCTGTTCGTACTACGATCGGAGGCTGGGGAATGATGTTCGTCTGACCGACGACCTCCGGAGACTGGTCGCCGCCAAGGCGCAAGTCACCAGGGCCCGGCGGAAGCTGGAGGAATACGTGGCGTGGAATCGGGCGAACAACCTCTTCTTCGACGAGGATACGGACGAAGAGCTCGCCCGGTTCCGGACGAAGTTGGTCCGGAAGATAGCCGGAGTTGAGGCCGCCGAGGAAAGGATGAGACGAAAAATCGAGGAATATGAAAATACTCTACCTGCCGCTCAAAAAGGAGTGGTATGAAATGATCGAGCGGGGCGAAAAGCCCGAAGAGTACCGGGAGGAGTCTCCGTATTGGAGACGGCGGTTGATCGAGTGTTACGGAGCCTTCGGATGGTGTAACGTGCGAGGATTTGACGGCCGGTTGTGCGGCGGTTGCTCCGTGGGACCGATATTCAAACACTTCGATGCCGTGTGTTTTTCGTATGGCTACACCCGGTGCAGGATGATGTTCGAATGCAGGAGGATTACGATGGGACAGGGGCGTCCGGAGTGGGGCGCACCGGATCATGAAACATTCATTATCAAACTGGGAAAACGGATATGAAAACAATGACGAAGGAGCAGCTGGCAATGCTGCTCGATGGGAACGAATCCGTGGATGAGATGACCCGGGATCAGGAACGGATCGCAGCGGAGAATAACCTGCTGGTGCTGTTCTGTCGGTCGGATGACACGCTCGAAATGCGTGGTGCGATCCATGGCGAGGAAGATGCGGCGGACGGAGGCGACTTCGCTCTGATTCTCGAAGGGGAGCAGTTCTCGGATGACGACTCCGATGCAATCCAGCGGGCCGAGTCGAATGCGGTCATGCGCATCTCGGACGAGTACGACAACGAAGACAATCCCCGGTTGATTCGGGTCGAGTGGTGCCGGGAGGATGAGACGCCGTTGGACTGGGGCATTACGTCGAATCTGTCGCGTGCCTGGTTTACGATCTGGGACAACGGCGAACCCTTTTGCGAGGGCATTGTCATTGACCTGGACGAAGTGGAACCATTAAAGCAGCATTGAGATGAAACGGGAGATATTGTTTCGAGGAAAAGAGATCAAGACAGGAAAGTGGATCGAGGGCGATCTGTTGCGTATGGGCGGCCATTCGTTCATATTCCCCGATCCTGCGCCGAAAGGATTCAATCAGTACGAAGTCGATCCGGAAACGGTCGGCCAGTTCACGGGCGTGAAGGACAAGAACGGGACGCGGATCTTCGAGGGGGATGTTATTGAGAGCCTCGATAGCTTTGATGGTCCAATCAGACATCGCGTCGGGTTCCGTCCCGAAAAAGGATATTTTGCTTTGTTCTTAATTAAAGGCGGAGATCCATGGGCTATTAAAGTTGGTAATCCTGATGTGGGCTATATATGTCAATCGCACATTGATAGGTGGAGCAAATACATAGTCGGCAATATCTACGACAATCCGGACCTGCTCAAAACAAAGTAAGCTATGCCAACCATTCCGAAACCATCCCGGCGGGCCTATCTGCCGCCGCGCGAAACCCAGGGCCGCCGCCTTCATGCGAACTCGGCCTTCTATCAGTCCGCACGGTGGCGCCGTCTGCGCCGGATCAAACTGAATGCCGACCCGCTTTGCGAGGAGTGCCGGCGCCGGGGGCTTGTCACGGAGGCCACGGTCGTCGATCACATCGTCCCGATCAACGAAGGCGGTGCCGCCCTCGATCTGCGCAACCTGCAGAGTCTGTGCGACGCCTGCCATAACCGGAAATCGGGCCGCGAGGCCCATAAACGAACTGCCCGCCGATGAACACCAGCGCCACGATCATCGAGGTGATCGACGAATGGATGCAGAACCTCGACGTGATGGAGACCACGCGCACAAGCTACCGGACGAAGGTCCAGCTCTGGTTCCGCTGGCTCGCGGCGCAGCGTGTCGATCCGCGATGCCCGGCCCGGCGCCACATCCTCGCCTGGAAGCAGGCCCTCGAGCAGCAGGGGCGCTCGGCCCTCACGGTCGATGGCTACGTCACGGCCGTGCGGATGTTCTACAAATACTGCGCGGCCCGCGGCTACTACTCCGACATCGGCAGCGGGGTCCGCTCGTCGGTTCGCTACCGGGGCCACCGCAAGGGACGCCTCACCTCCGAGGAGGCGGCGCGGCTGCTCGATTCGGTGGATGTCTCGACCTTCAAGGGCAAGCGCGACCGGCTGATGCTGGCGATGATGTTGTTGCTGGCGCTGCGCACGTGTGAGGTCGAGCGCGTGAATATCGACGACTTCGACTTTACGGAGGAAGGCGTGCCCGTACTCTACATCCAGCGCAAGGGGCGCCATGAGAAGGTCGAGGCGCTGGCTCTGCCCGATACGATCGTTGAACTGCTCTCGGACTTCATCTCCGTGCGCGGCGCCCGGCCGGGAGAAGCGCTCTTTGCAAGTGCCTATCCGAAGAACAGCCACCGGTTGAGGCGGACGTCGATCAGCCAGATCGTCCACCAGCGGCTGGCCGCGGTCGGGATCCGCCGGCCGAACATCACGGCGCACTCGCTGCGTCACACGTGCGCCTGCCTGATGGTCGAGTCGGGTGTCGATCTCGAGACCGTGCGCGACATGCTCGGGCATACGACCACCAACACGACGCGCATCTATGCCGAGGAGGTCCACGCCCGGATGCTGATCCGCAACACGCCGGCGAAGCTGGTCGAAAAGGCCATCGAATCGGGCCGCAGACCGGGCGGATGAAGTGTGTATATATAATTACTTCCGGGACTTTTATGATACGAAATTCGGGGCCTTCTTACGGTTTTACGGGCATTCAGACAGCGCGGGGTTAACGCACGAAGTGGCTGACCGTGAGCGGAACAGCGACCGGCGGATTCAGAGCTGTCGACGGGTTGGAATCCCGGCCGGATTACGATCCGGAGGCGATCGGAACCGCATCGGACTGCCTGTGGGGGGTAGGGGATCGAAATCACGGGAGGGTTGGCGCCTATCAACCGCCACCCCAGTCAAGAACACACACATCCAAAATCTGAAAATAATTTGAGAATACACGATGGGAAGAAAACCACTGCCTGATGAGGTCAAGGCGATGCGCGGCACGCTTCGGAAATGCCGGACCTCGAAAACGGAGACGGAGACCCCGGCGCGGGGCGTCTGCAAACCCGTCACCAAAGCCACGGCGCCCTCCTGGCTGGCCGACGACGCGCGGAAGATCTTCGACCGCACGGCCCGGATGCTGATCTCCTGGAAGGTGCTCACCAAACTTGACATCCCGCTGCTGGCGGCCTACGCGGCGGCCTATGCCAATCTGAAGAGGGCTTACGCCGACATCGCCTCCGGTCCGGGATATTTCATCGAGACGAAGACCCAGAACGGGGTGTCGGTCTTGATGCATCCGTCGGCCAGGCTCTTCAAGGATTCGCTCGACGTGGTGAACAAGGTCGGGGCGCAGTTCGGCCTCTCGCCCGTGTCGCGCCGCCAGGTCGAGTCGGCCGATGCCGGCGAGCGCAAAGATGCGGCCAAGGTCACCGATCCGTTTGACCAGTTCGTGGGGCAGTCATGAGGAAGCAGTTGCATCCGGCCGAGCAGTATGCCGTGGATGTGCGCGACGGGCGCATCCCGGTGAGCCGCTATGTCCGTATGGCTGTCGAGCGTTACTTCCGCGACCGGGCCGAGGCCGTCGAGCGGGGTTGGTACTTCGACGAACGGGCTGCAGCCCGGCCGATCGACTTCATCCGCCACCTGCCGCACATCAAGGGAGAGTGGGCCGGCCGGCCGATCGAGCTGGAACCCTGGCAGCAGTTCTTCCTGTGGAACCTCTTCGGGTTCCGCCGCGCGGCGACGGGCACGCGCCGCTTCCGGGAGGCTTACCTCGAGGTGGCCCGCAAGAACGGCAAGACGACCCTTCTGGCGGGTATCGGCTGCTACATGCTCTTTGCCGACGGCGAGTCGGGGGCCGAGGTCTACTCCTGCGCCACGACGCGCGACCAGGCCCGCGAGTGCTTCGGGGCAGCGCAGGAGATGGTCCGCCGCTGTTCGCTCTCGCGGCGGGCGAAGGTCTTCCGCTCGGCCGGCGGGTCGATCTCCTATGAGGCGACCGGTTCGGTCTTCAAGCCGCTGTCGTCGGACGCCAACACGCTCGACGGCAAGAATGCCTCCTGCACGATTGTCGATGAGTTCCACGCCCACAAGACCGACGAGGTCTATGCCGTCATGAAGTCGTCGATGGGCGCCCGCCGCCAGCCGCTGCTGTGCATCATCACGACCTCCGGTTTCAACCTCGCGGGGCCCTGCTTCACCTACCGGTCGAGTGCGATCAAGATGCTCGAGGGGATCTTCGAGGACGATGCACTGCTGGCGATGATCTACACTCAGGACTCGCGCGAGGAGCTCTCGGACCCCGCGACGTGGGTGAAGTCGAACCCCTGCTTCGGGGCTTCGGTCAAACCCGAGTTCCTCGAGGAACAGTACCACACGATGCGGACGAAGCCCGAGCAGGAGAGCGCCATCCTGACGAAGAACTTCAACCTTTGGGTGCAGGCCTCGGACATCTGGATCGCCGACGACGTCTGGTGCGCCTGCCGCTCGGAGACGCCCGTCGAGTCGCTGGCCGGGTGCGCGTGCTACGCGGGGCTCGACCTCGGGTCGGTGAACGACTTCTCGTCGCTGGTGCTGGCCTTCCACGAGAACGACCGCACGCAGCTCCTGCCCTTCTTCTGGATACCCGAAGAGAAGTACCGCACGCGGCGCGAGATGCAGCGCGAGAATGCGAACATCGACGTCTGGGTGCGGCAGGGGCTGCTGCGCGTCACGCCGGGCAACGTCACCGACTACGAGGTGATCCGCCGCGACATCGCCCGCCTGGCCGAACAGTACGACATCCGCAAGATCGGCTACGACCGTTGGAACTCCTCGCAGCTGGTCATCGACCTGTTGAACGACGGCCTGCCGATGGACGGCTTCCAGCAGTCGATCTCGAACATCTCGCCGCCGACCAAGGAGTTCGAGCGGCTGGCCCGGTCGGGGGATTTGGAACACTACGGAAATCCGGTCCTGCGGTGGATGGTCTCGAACGTGGTGGTCTACCGCGATGCGAACGACAACCTCAAGCCGGTGAAGAACCGCAGCCCGGAGAAGATCGACGGCGTGGTGGCCGCGATCGAGGCCATCGGCGAGTGGATGAGCGCACAGCGCACGCCGCCGGCCCGGTCGATCTACGAGGAACGGGGATTGCGAACCTTTTAACGAATGATATCATGAATCAGACAACGACGAATTACCAACTGGACGAGCCCACCCGGCGGTTCATCTCCGGGTCGCAGGGCTTCTACGAGCGCTACGTGAAGATGCTGGCCTACTACGAAACCAACGAACAGGCCTACGAGGCCACCGAACGGCAGTATGCCGAGGTGGTTGGGCGGCGGCGTTTTGCAAGTTTTCAGAGTTTCAAGACCGCTTACAGCCAGTTCTGCCGGCGGAAGCGACCCCGCTCAAAATAGCCTGCAGGGGCGATTTTGCAAAAAGTTAACGGCGTTAACCTTCGAAAGTTAACGCCGTTAACCTTCTTTTCGATGCACATTGCAGAATTTTGCTACAGCAAATCGCAAACGATGGGATTCTTTCGCAACATAGTGGCACGCGCCGCCTCCTGGGCGGGTCTTCCGGTCATCGTCAGCCGGGGAGGTCTCTCCAATACGATGGGTAAGATGGAGGACGTAGACGACGATCTCGCCCTGAAGATCTCGACCGTCTGGTCGTGTGTGCGGCTGATTTCCGACTGCTTCTCTACTCTCCCGGTTCATGTCAAGGAGCGCGTCGATGACCGCCGTCGGATCCTGCGGAGCGACCATCCGGTGACGCGGCTGCTGATGAAGCCGAGCCCGAAGATGAACGGCGTCTCGCTGCGTGAGGCGCTGATGGTCTCGGCCCTGCTGCGGGGCAATGCCTACGCATTCATCACCGAGCGTGACCGGCACGAGTACCCGACGCGTCTGGACTTCGTCCTGCCGGAGAACGTCTCGCTGTGGGAGGGTGACGACGACATCTTCTACTCGATACTCGGCAACTCGGCCCGGATCCCGAGCCGCGACGTCGTGCACATCAAGGGCCTTTCGGTAAACGGCCTGCTCGGCCTCTCGCCGATCCGTCACCATGCCCGCCTGCTTGAACTGGCGAACAACTCCGTGGAGTTCGCACGCTCGTTCTACCGCAACGGATGCCGCACGACCGGTGTCTTCAAAAACCCGACGGAGTTGAGCGAGGAGGCGTGGAAGCGGCTCTACAAACAATTATCCGACAACTATTTCGGGGCGCAGAATGCCGGGAAACCGCTGCTGCTCGAGGGAGGCCTCGACTATTCGGCGATTACGATCCCGCCCGAGGATGCGCAGTTCATCGCCACGCGCGTTCAGTCGATCGACGAGATTGCGACCATCTTCGGTGTGCCGCCCCACATGGTCGGCGACTTGAGCCACTCGACCTACTCGAACAACGAGCAGCAGAACATCGAGTTCTACAACGTGACCCTCTCGCCGTGGATCACCAAGGTCGAGGAGGAGATGAACGACAAGTTGTTCCTCGAGTCGGAGAAGGGGCGGCTCTACGTCGATATCGACCCCCGGGGGTTGCTGCGGGCCGACACGGCATCGCGCACGAACTATTACCGGCAGATGTACAACATCGGGGCGATGTCGCCGAACGAGATCCGCGCGGCGGAGGATCTCGATGCCTATGAGGGCGGCGACGACTTCTTCCGGCCGCTGAATATGGAATCTGTAAAACCACAAGGCAATGGACAAAAATAAGGACAAGGCAATCAATCGGCCGGTGATGCGCACGATGCGGATCGTAGATCTGCACGTCGAGCAGCGCGCCGACGGCCAGCCCTCCCGACGGATCGAGGGCCGCGCCGTACCGTTCAATGAGTGGAGCAACCCGATCTGGGGCGAATGGATCGAAATGATCGCCGCCGGCTCCTTCGATGGGTGCGACATGTCGGACGTCATCATGTGCACGGACCACGGTACGAGTTGTGTCGATGTGCTGGCCCGTTCGCGCAACGGCGAGGGAACCCTTGGGATCCGCATCGATGACGACGGCCTCCACTTCGCATTCGACGCTCCGGACACGACCCGCGGCAACGACTTGCTGGAACTCGTCCGCCGGGGCGATATCAGGGAGTGCAGCTTCAAGTTCAAGGTGGCGGAGGACCGTTGGACGTGGCGCAGCGAGTCAAACGGGTTGGAGTACGACCAGCGCGTGGTGACGAAGATCTCGAAGCTGTACGATCTGTCGATTGTCGTCAATGGCGCCTATCCGACCACCTCGGCCGTGGCCGAACGTGCGGCAGCTGACGAACGGGAGGCAGTCGATGAACTGCGTCGGGCGGCGGCGCGTCCGTCGGAGGCAGCCATGGAACTCGCCCGCGAGCGGGTGGCCCTGTACGCCAGAATCGCAAACCATTAACCACCATACACATCATGAAGAAGACAATCAAGGAACTCAAGGAAGAGCGTGCAGCGCTGGCGGCCAAGATGTCGCAGATGCTGGATGTGGCCGAGGAGCGTGAGGCCAAGGGCTTCACCCCCGAGGAGCGGGCCCGGTATGACGGCCTAAAGAAGGAGTATGAAGCCCTCGACGAGCGTATTGCGCTGCTCGAGGAGGACGAGGCGCGTGCGGCATCGTCGGCACGCCGTGTCGGCGGCGACGATGGCAAGACGGCCGAGGAACGTGCAGCCCGGCATCAGGAGGAGCTGCGCTCGGCCTTCATCGACTACATGCGCGGCGCTGCCACCAAGGGCGACATCAAGCCCGAACTGCGTGCCGAACTGTTCACCGGTACGGCCGAGAATCAGATTATCATCCCGAAACTCGTATCGGATCAGGTCGTGCATGCTCTGAAATCGACCGGAACCTTCCTCGAGGCGATTGACCTGGTGATTACCCAGAATGCGATCCCCTACACGAAGGCCACGCTCAACACCACCGACAAGGCTCTGAAAAAACTGGCCGAGGGGAGTGCGAACACGACAGACAAGGTGCAGTTCCAGGGTGTATCGATCAGCGCCTACGACTATGTGACGCCGATCTTCCCGATTCACATCGCGCTGCTCGAAGGCACGAACGTCGATGTCGAGGCGACGATCGTCGAGGCGGTTGCCGAGTGCGTGCGCCGCGGTCTGCAGGAACTGGCTACGAAGACCGGTACCGGGTCCAACGACATCAAGGCGCTGCTCACGGCCGCAACGAAGGGCGTGACCGCCGCATCGGATACGGCCATCACTTACGACGATCTGGTCGATCTCATGTCGTCGGTAGACAACGCCTATGGCAACAGCGAGCGCGGCCGATTCATGATGAACTCGACGACGAAGGCGAAAATCATGAAGATCAAGGACGACAATGGCAATCCGATCTTCATCCGGGACGTGCAGACGGGGGATGTCTCGCACATCCTCGGCCGCCGGGTCATCGTCAACGAGTCGATGCCCGATATCGCCGCGAGCGCCAAGCCGATCGCCTTCGGCGACTTCAAGTACTACCATCTCCGCATGGTGCAGGGCATCCGCATGACGGTCTTCAAGGAGAAGTATGCCGACAAACTCGAAGTGGGCTTCATGGGCCACGTCCGTGCCGACGGCAACCTGATTGACGCCGGAACGCATCCGGTGAAGTACCTCGAAATGGGTGCCGGTGCCTAACCCTCTGCGGCCATGATACTCACCAGAACGGAAAAGGTCTATCCGCGGCAGGTTATCGAGCGGATTGTCGGCGGGCAGATGCGGCTCGTCCCCGAAGACGGCGATCTCTACGAGAATGCCGTGCGGAACGTCTATGCGGCCTTCGACATCGTCGAGCAGTACACGAACCGGATCCTGGTGCGCAGCGTCGTGACGTTCGCCTTCGACCGCTTCGAACAGCTGCTCGACCTGCCGACGGCCCCCGTGTTGAGTATCCGGTCGGTGAAGTACCTCGACGCTGACGACCGCGAGCAGACGCTCGATTCGTCGTCCTACGAGCTCCTTGCCTCGGAGCAGACCTCCGTCCTCGAGATCTTTTCGCTTCCGACCCTCTCCACCCGGCGCCAGCGGGCCCGGGTGCGGGTCGAGGCGGTCTGCGGATACAGCGACTATCGGGACACGCTCACCCGCGAACCGGAAGACGAAGGGGGGATCATCCTCCCCGGGAACATCGAGGCAGCGGTGGCGCTCCGTGCCGGGACGCTCTGCGAGGCGGACGGCGATGCCGTGATCGGACGCTCGGTCTCGGCACTGCCCGTGACCGTCGAACGCTTGTTGAACCCCTATCGCATGACGCCCTATGCCGGCCGGAAAGGTTAGAATCACGCTGCTGCGCCCCGCCACGACGCAGGACGCCGGTGGCGAGATCGTGGGGGATCCGACTCCGTGGCGCTCGTTCTGGGCCACGAAGACCGAGAGCGGCGGCCGCGAGAACCTCTTCGCTTCGCGCATCGTCCACGAAGGGTCGGCCGTGCTGACCATTCCCTACGTGAAGGGCGAGGACGGACGCTCGCCGGCCGTGGATGCGCGGATGCTCGTCGAGATCGACGGCCGCCGCCGGCCGATCGAAAGCGTCTACGAGGAGGGATTCCGCAAGAAGTTGCATATTCTCATCTCGTTATCGGATTTGGATTATGACGCAGGATATTAAGATCGAAGGATATGCCGAGGCGATCCGGATCTTCGCCCGGCTGACCGACCAGGTGCAGCGCACGCTTGTGCGGCAGGCGCTGCGCCGATCGGCCCGGCCGATGGTCGCGACGGCCCGGGCCCGGGCTCCGAAGCGGACCGGGCAGTTGAGTCGCTCGATCGGCGTCGTGTCGCTGCGCCGGGATCGTGTTCCGACAGTCATCCCGATGGCCGTCGGGCCGGTCTTCAGCGTAACGAAGAACGGTAAGATCAACGCCTTCTATGCCCGCTTCGTGCACGACGGAACCCGTGAACGAAAGCCGTATGCCGTTTCCCGCAACAGCGCCCGGGCCGACCGTCGGGATGCCCGAAAGGGGATACACCGCGCCCGGGTTCTCAAGTTCACGGGCCGCGACGGAGGTGTCGTCTACACCCCGACGGCCCGGGGCATGAAGCCGAATCCCTTCCTGCGAGATGCCTTCAACCAGTCGGCCGATGCTTCGGTCAATGACTTCGGGACGGATCTGGCTACGGCGATCGAACGATTTGTAAACCGTAATTACCGAAAGATATGACCTCGACCGAAGCGCTTGTGCAACTGATGTCGGCAGTTCTGCCGAAAGAGAAGATCTATCCGGAGGTCGTGCCGGCGGAGGTACAGGCTCCGTTCGCGGCCTACTCGGAGGAGACGGACCCCAACGAGACGTTCGACGGGAACGCAGGCGATTCCGATACGACGGTGGTGACTGTCGCCGCGCATACCAAACGCGCGGCCCGGGCACTGGCCGACCGGATCGTCGAGGCGGTAGGCGGAAAAGTATCCGATGGCTATGCCTTCTATTTTCAGGGCCGCAAGTTCGTGATGTACGCGGACGAGAGGCTTTCGAGTTATGAATTAACCTTCAAAATTCTTTGATACCATGAAGACAGGGAAAGGGCGCAGTCTTACGATGTTGTGCGCCGACAAGAGCATCTATCACGCGCAGACACATACCTATACGATCTCGCCCCAGTACGAAGAGTGGGAGACCAAGGACACCAAAGGACCCGAGTACGAGCTTTCGAAAGTGGCCTTCACGGCATCCGTGGACGGCCTCGCATGCGTGAAGGAGAGCGACGGTGATCCGGCCGACGCACACGATACGCCCGACATGATCGCCCAGGCGATGCAGGGGCAGGCGGTGGATGTGGTGGCCAAACTGGCCATTGAGGGAACCACCGAAAAATCCTATACGTGCAAGTGCGTGATCGACAGTTTTGAGGTCAGCGAGACGGTGGCCCAGAAGGCAACCTACAAGGCTTCGTTCAAGGGGTACGGCCTGGCTCCGGTGGAGTAGCAGACCGGGTATGACGACTCCGGCGGAGGGCTCTCCTCCGCCGGTTAAACACGAAACAAGATGCTGCAGCAATTCACAACCAGCGGCCGGAGTTATCCGGTCAATTTCGGGATCCGCGCGCTGGCGGCCACGGCCGACCAGCTGGGTCTCACCCTCGACAACCTGGCCCGGGAGACGGTCGTCCCCGACATGCCGTTCGGTCGGCTGATCGAGATTGTCACGGTCGTCACGGCCGAGGCCATGACCGACGGCGCCCGCAAAAGCGGCGAACCGAAGCGCTACACGCCGGATGATGTGGTCGATCTGATCGACGGGGATCCGGCGCTGCTGCCGGCGTTGCTGGCGTTGTTCCGCCAGTCGATCGGCAGCGGAAACCCGGTTTTTCAGACGGCGGCCCGGCCCGAAAACCCCGAGGCCGCCGAGGTCGGGCACGGGGTCAAAAAGACCAGGAAGTCACCTACGGGCGGCTCTATGCCGTAGCGGTCGGGATGCTCGGTATTGCGCCGGCGGACTTCGAGATGATGACCCTTGCGGAGTTCGAGGCGGCCGAGCAGGGGTTCATGCGGCGGCGGGAGTATGACTTCCGCACGGCGATGAACATCCAGCGGTGGGGCAGCTTCGCCATCATGGCGTCGATGTGCGACATGAAGGGACGGGAGATGCAGGAGGTGCTGCCTCTTCCGTGGGACCGGGAGGACGGGCGTCGGCCGGCATCGGCTGAACGGAGGATTTCGAAACGGGAAATGGCGCAGATGCGCGAGAGCGCGCTGCGCGATGTTGAAAAATTGGAGCGACTATGGCAAGGAAAATAGCGGAGCTGCTGATCAAACTCGGCGCCGACACATTGGGGGTTACGAAGATGTCTGCGGATGTCCGCAAGCAACTCAACTCCCTGCAGAAGGATCTCACCGGTTTCGGGAAGAGCTGGTCGCTCTATGTGACGGCGCCTCTGACGGCGGCGGCCGGTGTTGCCGTGAAGGCGGCTGATGTGCAGCTCAAGAACGAGAAGCGTCTGCTCACGGCCTTGCGCGGGCGTGAGGATATCCAGCAGCGGCTGATCAAGCAGGCCGGAGAGCTGCAGTCGCGCTCGCTGTTCGGTGACGAGGAGATCATCGGACAGCAGGCCTTCCTGGCGTCGCTCGGACTGACCGAACAGCAGATCAACGACACGATCGAGGCGGCGGCGCAACTCTCGTCGGCCACGGGTATGACGCTCGACAGTGCCGTGAAGAACCTGGCGAAGACCTACGGCGGTCTCTCCGGCGAGTTGGGCGAGAGCATTCCGAAACTGAAGGAGCTGACCACCGAGCAGATGAAGAACGGCGAGGCCGTGAAGTTTATCCTCGAAAACTACAAGGGATATGCCGAGACGTTGGCTAAAACGGGAACAGGTCCTCTCAAACAATTGTGGATGGCCATTGGTGATTTGGCCGAAGAGTTTGGCAAGGTATTGATGCCTGCGGTACAATACGCGGCGGAAGCTATAAAGTCTTTTGTAAAGTGGTTGCAGGATCTTTCGCCGACAACAAAGACCGTAACTGTTGTTATAGGGGGACTTGTGGCGGTTGTTGGACCGTTGTCGCTCGGGTTGGGAGGTGTTATAAAGATGTTGCCAATGCTTAAAGTCGGATTGGCTTCTTTAGCTGGACCGGCCGGATTGGCAGCTCTTGCGATAGGAGGATTAGCGACTATTTTCATAGCAGCCAAAAATGCGCACCATGAGTTTGCCGTGGAGCTTGCTGACAAATCGACACTAACGGAATTGCAGAAGAAGCTTAAAGAGGTTCAGGATAAGATGCTTTCGACTTCGGAGCATGTTTCCATGCAATCGTCCGTTGGATTCTATGTCACAGAGAATCCGGCCTATAAAGTGCTTCGAAAGCAGGAGCAGGATTTGCTTGAAGCTATTAGGATCAAAACGGAGGCTATTGAACAAGAGGAACGGGCTCGTAAGGAACTTGAAAATGTAATTGACTCCCAGAAAGTGTCGGAGGAGGAGCAGTTGGGCCTGATTGGGCAGTTAGAACAGAAGATAAAGGACCTTGAAGCAGCCAAAAGAGAGGCTACTTCCACTTCGGAGATCCACAATCTGACCCTCTCGATTGCCGAATTGCGTGACGAGTTGGAACGGCTTCAGGCGATCGGAAGCAGCAAATCCATCGCGGGCGATACGGGCAATCTCTTCGGAAAAGGCGGGATCTCTCCCTTGGCGTTCGATCCGGATGCGATCAATCCGCCCGAGAGCGACTGGTCGGAGGCCAGACAGAACTTCGCTGCGAACCTGTCGAACTTCGCATCCGAGGCCCGTGCGCAAACGATGGACGCGGCGGCTTCGATTCGGGGATTTCTTTCCGACGTCGCCACGGCGATCGGAGAGGGGCTCGGAAACATCTTCACCGGGGATGGGACATTCGACGATATGTTGAATGGAATTGTCTCTGCGATGGGTAATTTCCTCAAATCGCTGGGCAAGCAGCTTATTGCTCTCGGAACGATGATGGTTGCAATCCGAGCTGCGGTGAATGCCTCGTGGGTCACTCCCTGGACGGCCATTGCCGTAGGCGTTGCCGCGGTGGCTTTGGGTACGGCCATGATCAATGCGTTCAACAAGCAGAATGAAGGTGGCGTAGCCCTTGCCGAGGGTGGCCTGGCCTACGGCCCGACGATGGCCCTGGTGGGCGACAACCGCGGTGCGGGGAGCGATCCCGAAGTGATCGCCCCGCTGTCGAAACTCCGTCAGTACGGGCTCGGGCATCAGACGATCGAGTTCGTGGGCGGCACGTTCCGATTGAGCGGTTCGGACCTGGTGCTCGCGATCAGCCGCGAGCAGGCGAAGATCAACTATGTAAATGCCCTTGCGTGATGGCTGGATACGGATTGAAATACCTTTGCGAGTACCGCTCGAAGATGCGCGGCCGGCTTCTCTATCGGATCGAGATCGAGGAGCGGGATGCCGCGGCGCGAACGGATGACACGGCCCTGCGGATGCGTCCCTATTCGGATGTGTTCTCTCTTAAGTGGGGAAGTTCGGACGATCCGGAGTATACGGCCGTGAAAGGCAGTTCGCTGACGCTGAAGATCCTCTGCGTGGACGATATGGAATACTTGTCGCTCTTCTCGGTCGATCCGTTGAAATACCGCATCACGATCTACGAATACCGCACCGACGTCTCCGGGCAAGACAGGAAACTGATGCTGTGGCGGGGGTTTCTGTCGGCCGGCAGTTACAAGGAGGCTTTTGCACGGCCTCCGTATGTGGTGACGCTTTCGGCAACGGATGGCCTGTCGCTGTTGGACACCATGCCGTTTCAGACATCGGACGGATCGAGGTATACGGGGTTGGTATCGTTGGAAAAACTGTATACGGATTTGTTCCAGTGGCTCGGGTCGGAAATGCGTGTAGTTGAATGGACTGGCATTGCGGAACCGCCATCGGCAGAGAGTGTTCCGTCGTTCTTGGATATCTGTATCGATGCCGATCGGATCTATGAATATCAGAACAGCCCCACATGGCAGGATGTGCTTGAGATCTGTACCAAACCGTTCAATGCCCAAGTGTTTCAGGCCCGCGGAGTGTTCCACATCCGTCGTATCGTGTCTTTACTGTATCCGGATCGCCCGGTCGGGTTCGATCCGTATGGAGATGTACTGGGCCTATCGCGTCCGGTGGTGCATGCGATGTGGCAGGACGGATGTGATGTCAATTCGTCTACGGAGTTGGGTCTGCTTCCTCCCTATAAATATGCGCAGGTTACGTTGGCGAACAGCGATGAGCTCTCCGAAGAGACTTTCTATGCGGCCGGTCGATGGTCGATTGGGAACGCTGTGTCCGAAGCTCGGTCGAGGATAATGCGGGATCGTATTTTTCTGGTTGGTGTAAATCCTGTTGCGGACGGGGTTGTCGCAAGAATGTCTCCGATGGAGAATACCAATATCAACATATCGCTCGAATTGTTCAATGCCAAGTCCTATGTTCAATATGCATATGTGGGTGTCCGTGCGGTGAGCGGGGAAGCTGTCAGGTATTGGAACGTATCGACAGGAATGTGGGAAACAGTCCACAGTGATGGTGCTTCCATGAAGAAGGAGATTGCCCGTTCGGATGTGGGGGATGTCAATGAGTTTTATCCGTTAAATAATTTGTCATCGCAAACTTGCCAGTTCAATATCACGTCTGTCCCCAAAATGGGAGATACAAGTAATGAAATGGTTGATATACACGTGGTGATATTGATCAATGAATATTCTGGCTACCGTTCGAAAACCTTCATTGCGAATATCAGTTTCAACTCCGAATCGGGTTCGGTACCGGTAGATTATTCGATGGTGAAACTCCCGATAACCCGGTCGAATGTTGATAAGTGCGAGTGGGAGATCCCGATACGTGATGGCGGATATTGTGTCAATGCCATGTCGTTTATGTCGAATGTCCTGATGGCGCCTGACGGTTCGTCGATTACCGGGTGGATCTCGCCAACGGAGCAAGGGTCACTGATGGGAATCGCAACTGCCGATGTCCAATATTTGAGATCACGAATTGCCCGGCAACTTTACGGAGAGTTGCGATGTCCCGAGGGGGTTGATCTGAACTCGTTGTTCTTGGACGGGAAATATACGGAGGCACTCTATTATGTCAATTCGCTGGAACTTTACGCCCATCGTCAGGTGTACAAAGTTCAGTTGCGGGAGTTGGCCGATCTTCGGCTTCAACTTCCTGCGTATGAATGGGTCACCGTGGGCCGGTTCGCTGCGTATGAGGAAATTGCAGCTTCGTTGTGCGGTGCTCTGTTCATGAGGTATATGCTGAGTGCGGAACAGGGAATTTACGGGGTCAGAATCTATAATACATTTACTCGTGAGGCGTCGGATCTTCCCTATTCCGGGACCCAGGTCGATGTCCGCAAAGGGTATAATGCCGTTGTGATATATACCGGAGGTTCGGAGGTGTATGCTGTGGACAATGTGGGAGATGCCGTGTCCATCATGCGTTCGGAGGTTTCCTCCATTCTGAAAATGGATACGGCGCTTTATGATGCGAATCGGAAAATATGGGTCTCTTACGATGTGGAGACCGTGATCGGAAAGACTGTCGTTTCGGTTTTGTCTGATAATCTGGAACTGTTGTCGCAGGATGAATTCGAAGTGCAGGCCACCGGTATGTTTCTGATGGCTAATGGATATGTCCTGATAAACGGTACTGCGGGAACGAGCTATTGGCACGGTTACGATATGCATTCATCGAATGAATTGCTGGGGGTGAATGATCCGTATGACCCGACGTCCGACAGTCAGTGGCTTATGGCGGCCGTATCCGATAAGATCATCGTCCGCTTTATCAGCGAGGATTATCTGTTGCAGGTCGCCGTCAGATATGGGTTGAAGATGAATGCAACGATTTGGTCTACCGGTGAGTTTCCGAGTAATGTGAATGTTGCTATGGTCGCCTGCAACAATCAGGTCGTAGCCTTGACCGGCCAGCGCGACGGAGTTCCGTCCGAGTTGTGGGCATATAACGTGCGGACGAGAAAGGCCTTTTCCCTGAATGTGCCTTGTGTGGCTGGGTGCGGCGTGAGCGGCAGTTGTGCCTATTTCTTGACTTGCGACCAGGCGGGGCCCGTGCGGGAACTGAAATGCATTCAATTGGAGCAGAATTGCCTTACGGACCGGTATTTCTATCTCCTGATTGACGGAGTTGCCGGTGATGTTGTGTATGATGATATTGCAACGGTTGGAGACCGATACGACATTCGGGTGCAAACAGATGGTACTCCGTACATTGTTTCGCGGGACGAACGGCTGCAGGTGTCGATTTCCGGCAATGGACCTGCGTATATCCTGACGATCTCTATCCCCCGGAACGAAAGCCATTCCCAGGTAGCATATGATCCGGTTGTCGTAGGCATCCGAGAGAACGTCGCGTTGTTGCGCAAGGTATTTTGTATGCAGCATGGCGTCATGAACTATTACCTCAAACTGAACAATTCCGACGGGAATTATTCGACTACGGTGATGGCCCAGACGACATTCTTTGACGTTCCGCTCGAAACGAACGGGACTGTGGTCGTGAAGTATGAAGGGATCGATTATATCCATTCCGAGGTGGCGCCCGACAAACGGTCGATCACGTTCACGGTGTCGGAGAACACCTCTCCGAAGGAGCGGGTCTGCAGCATACTCGTCACGCTGGAGGAGGATCCGACGGTGCAGCGATATGTGGTGGTCACGCAGAAGGGTGCGGTGCAGGTCCCGTATTATCTCACGATCGACGGCTCGACGGAGGATTATGTGGCGTCCGTAGATTCGGGCGCCGGCATGTTGTCGGTTCCCGTCCAGACCAATGGAACGGTGGAGGTGCTGACCAATGGCTCCTCCTTCCTGACGCCCTCTGTGTCGGAGAACAATACGTCCATCTCCATCGCCGTGGCCTCGAACGCCGGGGAGGCCCGAAACGGGACCTTGACCGTCCGATTGGTCGAAGATCCGAGCATCGTTCGGTATATCACCGTGAAGCAGGAGGGCGCATTGGATTCGTATTACCTGAAGGTGCGAGGCACCACTTTCAATACCGGCATAACAGATATACCCGCTGACGGTGCGGACTACAGTCTGAAAGTCGAGACGAACGGGACTCCGTACATCGTGTCGAAAGACGACCGTATCGAAGCATCTTTGTCCGGCGACGGATCCACGGTGTATTATATCGCGGTCACTATCCCGAAAAACGCCAGCACCTCCCCGGTCAATTACGAGGATCTCGTAACAGGCATCCGGGAGGATGACTCCCTGCGCCGGAAAACGTCATTTAAACAGTCGGGGGCTGCGCAGGCAGACTATTACCTTACGATCAACGGTTCCACGGATGATTATTATGTGGACGTGGATGCCGGGGCTCACGAATTTGCAGTCCCGATTCAAACCAATGGAACCGCAACGGTTTTTGCGCAAGGGTCCCCGTTCGTGTCGCCGGTCGTATCGGATGACAATGCGTCGGTAACCATTACCGTGGATTCCAATGACGGGGGAGTGTCGCGAAACGGGACTATAAGGGTAAGTATTGCCGAGAATCCCGATCTGGAGAGATTCATCGTTGTAAGGCAGAGCAATGTGTCGTCCTACTGCCTGAAGATCAACGGTCAGGATTCGGATGCCGCATACCGAGACGTGCCGGCCGAAGGCGCCGAGTACCATCCCTCGATCGAAACCAATGGCACGCCCCGTATCGTATCCAAGGACAACAGACTGGAAGCTGTTTTCCGCCAAGAAGCATCCGGCGTTTCCGGAATAGACATTGTAGTCCCCAAAAACGATATGGCTGATCCCGTGACCTATGAGAATATCGTCATTGACCTTGAGGAGAATAATGCCGTGCGTCGCGCAATATCCGTCAGTCAGCTTGCGGCGCCGTATTACCTGCGGTTGAACGGGAGCGAGGATCGATACGAGACGACCGTAAGTTCTGCTGCGCAGTCGTTCACGCTTCCGGTCGATACCAATGGCACGCCCAAGGTCATGCCTCTGCCGCTCGAATACATCCGGATCGAACTTTCGGCGGACGGCAGGTCCGTAACCTTTACGCTGGATGAGAATACCGCGTCCGAGGACCGCGTCATTCAGGCACTGATCACCCTTGAGGAGGACTCCTCCGTGCAGCGATATGTGACGATTACGCAGCAGAAGGCCGAACCTCCCGTTGAGATCACCTTCTCGAACCTCTCCAGCCTGAAGCTGTACTTCAAGAACCCGGATATCACCAGCGCATACGGAACGGTCGATGCCGGCTCGGATGTCCGGATCGTTCCCGAGGGAGATATCGGGTTTTATCAGATGTCTACTCCGTCTATTATTCTGAAAATAGTGTCTGTTGTGTCGGGCGTAGAGTGCGGGCACTGGGAATCGGCAGCGCCGCGGAGGTATGTCTTCGAGTACGACCTGTTCAAGAGGGAGGTGTACGACAAGACCGGGGAGACCAATGTTATGATCAAAAGCGGATTTTAGGAGAATGGAAAAATAGAAAAACTGCAATGAGACTGTTTCGAATTGGAAAAACTTTGAAAATCCGTTGGTCGATCCTGTCGGGAGGTACTCCCGAGCCGCTGACGGGCCGAGATCTCACACTCGAGATATCATCCGGAAACCGGGTACGGGCAACGCTGCCGTTTGTCGCCGACGGGAACGTAGCGGAGGCCGTATTTCAGGGGACGGACCAGCGTTATGTCGGTCCGTATACGGTGACCATGTGGGAGAACCTGGGGAAAGAAGGGCAGACGGTCGTAGACCGGTGCGATGCCTTCTGTCTGGTCTCTCGGTCTTGTGAGGAAGCAAAGGACGGTTCGGATGAAGACCCGGACCTCGAAATCATGTCGTTGGATTTGGGAACATCCAATTTCGAAGCTGGAGTGCCAGGCTCTTCGGCTTACGAACTTTTCAAGAAGTACAATCCCGATTCGAAACTGACCGAGGAGGAGT
>OMGN01000048.1_pt1 | contig 105990 bp, 86 predicted proteins | sample 1674111 | NCBI WGS metagenome assembly OMGN01 (sample SAMEA103958143, study PRJEB25191) | human gut metagenome | biome: human-associated habitat [ENVO:00009003]; feature: intestine environment [ENVO:2100002]; material: feces | place: Germany | collected 2013/2015
CCTCCGGCAGACACTTGCCCGAACGGAGCAGTTCCTTGGCATATTCCACCCGATACGTGTTCACCAACTCTTTCAGATGGCAACCGAAGTAGCGGTTGACCACGTTCGACAGATAAGTCTGGTTCGTTTCAATCATATCGCTCAGCTTCTTCAGTGAAAGCTTCGGGTCAAGAAACGCTTGGCGCACTTCCAAATAATACAATACATATTTATATAGCTCACAATCGACTTTCCTTTTCGGAACCACTTCGTTGTCCGCATACTTCTGCTCCCAATAAAGCCGGGCAGCCCGGAAGAGCAGATTCTTCTGCCTTTCGGAAGTAAAAGTGCGCTTGTCGCGGTGTAGAAACAGGTAGTCCATTGTACTCTCTTTTTATCGTCTCTATTTCAAATAAATACACATCTTTCAAACCCTTAAAAAAGAGTTGCGTTCGGTGCATCTCTTAGTAAGAGATACACCGAACGCACATAAGCACTTTATTATTAGTTGTTTAAGCCCATAAAAAAGCGTCCTGAAACTTAAGACTAAAGATATTTTTGCACTTGCCTTGTGATTTTTCTTCTCAAAAAGTTTTAATTATCAAAACTTTGTGTAAATTTGCAGCGAAAAGTGTATCTCTTACTAAGAGATGCACTTTTTTTCTTCTCTCTCCTGAAATCTTATTCACCACGTTCCTAACAGGTTAAGCATCATTAAGTGTTTGTTTTACTTCTGTTCCGTAAATCTTAACGGATGTCAACGTATCATAATGGATAGATTTTGAGGTATTTGGAAAAGACCAAAGAGTTTCCGAAAAAGAACTAAGGCTTTTTCAATAAGACCAAGACTTTTTAGCCAAAAGGGAGCAATCTTTGTTATTATTCTAAGCGTCGCTTGTCGGAGCTGCCGGATAGTGGAAGAAGACATTCGTAGGGGAGCTACAGAAGACGGGATGAAAAAGACCCGGACGGAAACGGTTTGCAAAATGAAGAGTGACGGAATTCCCTTTTCTACGATGGCCCAATATACAGAACTGTCGATAGAAGAGATCGGACAATTGTAAATCTCAGCTAAGGTTCGTCTAAAAGGTTCTACAACCGAGAACCTTTATTTAATCCGTGGCTGAGGGACATAAAAAACTCCTCACTATTTTCGCAAACAATGAGGAGTCGGCTATGTTAAAACAATATTATGTTAAAGTCGATATTATTCACTTCTGAGTGAATGATGTCCATCAATAGGAAACGGTTGTCCGCTCCATGCTTTCTGTGATGTCCATGGTTCGGCTGCATCTTTCCAGAACGGGTGATCGGCAGGCAATCCCAATGGCATGAATACCAAAGAAGTCATGTACAAACTGCCGTTGTTGGTATAATAATTGGAAAGGTCGGGCTGATGACCGGCAAATCCCAATTGGAGGAACCCTTTTTCGTTGAAATTTCCTTCCACTTTGAACATATTGTTCATTACGGCAGTTAATGCGCTGCGCACCTGGCCGTTGCTCATTCCTTCGGGCAGTCCGTATTTCCATGCTGCCATGGCAAGTGTCTGGAAAGCTCCCATACGGTACACTACAGACCGGCCAAATGCAGGATATGTGCCTTCGGGAGAAATAAGACGTTCCATAAATACATTGAAACGTTGCATGCGTTTGATGGCAAGTTTGGTGCTGATAGGTGTCCAGAAGTGATGTTTGTTCAGTACTTCCAGCATTTCGATATACATAGGGTGAATAACGTAAGCATTGTAATAATCAAGTGCGAACTCAGAACCGTCTGAGTACCAGCCGTCACTCAAATACCATTCATTTATCTTATTGGAAGCAACTGTCAATACATATTGGTCGGCATCTTCGCCTACCGACATCAGGAATGCTTCAATCAAGCCGCGGAATAATAGCCAGTTATTATATGCCGGGCGTACGATTTTCAAACGTTGGAAACGTTCGATGTAGCGTTTCTGAGTTGTTTCGTCCAACAACTGCCAGGTAGCTTCGGGTGCACGCAGGAAACTTTCTGCTATATAGGCAGCATCTACCAATCGTTGTGTTGATTTGGTTTCCCACAATAAGAAGTCGGGGCTGTCGGGATCTACGGCATTTTTGTAAGCAAGCACAGCCCATTCGCGCATCTGTTTGCGCATCTTTCCTTCTTCGGTATCATCGTCAGGCAATGCCAGCCAAGGCGAGATGCCGGCCATCAGTCTGCCAAACGTTTCCATATAGGCCACACGTTTATCACGTCCGTCCCAAGTGGGGCTGAGTTCGAGTTGCATGTTTTTTTGAAGTTCGCCCTTGCTCATGTTTTCAAGCACCGGAGCTGCAATGCGGTAACACAATTCAACCCATTGTTGTCGGTCGTTGACCGGTGCGGTAGTTTTCTTTTTGGCAGAGGCTGCCGTTAAAAAGAAAACAGATATAAATGCTAAAGTAATTAATCGTAGTTTCATGTGGAGTTTTATTTAAATACTTGTTTCATGGCACGTCCTGTCCATACTTGTGGCTGTTCTAATCCGAAAATGTATGCCATGGTAGCAGCAACATCATATTGTACCATGCTTTCCTGAAATTCTCCGGCTTTTTTTATGTTCTTTCCTGCGATGATAAAAGGTGTCTGCATTTCGGCCATTGTCTTTCCGCCATGACCTTTCTTGATACCTCCGTGGTCGGAAGTAATGATAAAGATAGTGTCATCATACATACCGGCTTCTTTTACGGCTGCCACAATGCGGGCAATGTAGCCGTCCAGTTCTTCCAGTTTACTGTAATAAGCCGGAGTGTCATGCCCTTCCTTGTGGCCTACGTGGTCGGGATTGTCAAAGCAAATGGCTACCAATGACGGTTTGTTCTCTTTGATGTATTTCTCGGCCATTTCGCACAGTGCGGTCGGGAACTTGTTATAGTCCGGTGCTACGGCATGATAGTCGGTAGAAAGTGTGTCAACCAGGAATTGGATACCTGCCCACTCGCTCAATACTCCGATTTCGGCCTTTGGGTTAGCGTCACGGTAGATTTGGAAGATAGTGGGGAAGATGTTATTCTTCACGATTACGCGTGAAGGCAATTCCGGTGTGCGTGACCCCCATTCTGTATATCCGTGAACTTCGGGACCGGCCCCCATGAACATGGATGCCCAGTTTACTGCGCTTGACGAAGGGAGTACTGTTCTTTTCTGCATGGTATAGCAACCTGTTTCCATCAGTGATTTCACGGTAGGCATATTTGCTTTGGGCATACTGTATGAACCCCAACCGTCAAGACCGATGTAAACTACATGTTTTGCTTTGGGCTTGGCTGCATAACTTGCCATTGAGAAGCATCCCAACAGCAAGAAAGCGAGAATCAAAAGCTTTTTCATGATACTTATTTTTATGGTTCTTATTTTTCAAGGTCAATTTTACGTTTTAATGCTTCCAGATAATAATAGTCGGCATAGTTCAACGGCACATCGATTTCACTGTTGTGAGGAATACTGCCCACGCTGTGCATCAACAGGAAACGTCCGTTTTCACCCAAAGGTGCGGTATAGTCGGCTGTAGCAAGCGATTCCATGATCTTATCAGCGTATTCTTTATAAGATTGCGGATTCTCTACGGGATATGTACAGATTTCGTACAAAGCAGAAGCAATAACGGAAGCAGAAGAAGCATCACGCGGTTCGTTCGGAATGTTGGGAGCATCCAAGTCCCAATACGGAACAAGGTCGGCAGGCATATTCTTGTGATTCTTCATAAATTCGAAAGTTTTGAGTGCCTGATCAAGATATTTGCGGTCTTTGGTTTCACGGAAGCATACTGTGTAACCATAGATAGCCCATGCTTGTCCTCTTGCCCATGCCGATTCGTCGGCATAACCTTGTGCAGTTTGGCGGTGACGTACTGTTCCGTCTTCTATGCTGTAATCAATCACGTGGTAACAGCTGCCGTCGGGACGGAAGTGTTCTTGCAGAGTACGGTCGGCGTGTGCCACGGCTACGTTATAGAATGTAGAGTCGCCTGAAAGTTTGGTCGCTTCAAACAATAATTCAAGGTTCATCATATTGTCGATAATCACCGGACATTCCCATCCGCGTTGTGACTGCCAGCTATTGCCTTTTACATCCCAGCTTTGGATAACCTGCGGTTTTTCACGGAAACGGGTGCAAAGCGATTTGGCTGCCTGTATCATCACATCTTTATATTCGGGCTTTTGGTTAATACGCAAACCGTTACCGAAGCTGCAATTGATAATGAAACCTATATCGTGGTGCCAAGTGAGGTATTGTGCTTCGCTGATGGCTTCAGTATATTTCTGTGCCAAAGGAAGTAAAGTTTGGTCACCGGTCAGTTCGTACAGATACCATACACTGCCGGGAAAGAATCCGCTGCGCCAGTCTGCCGGACCGCAATAATATACTCCTCCTTTACTGTTAAGGGTAACGGGGTTGAGGCATTTGCCGCTGGCTTCGATTGTATCTATCTCCAGACCAATCTGCGCCCGTGCGTTTTCGATAACTTGTTCCGACCAGGATTTCTTGGCGGGTGTTGTAGTACATGAGGTTGCAGTGAACAGAGCTGCACATCCTAGAAGAATTGAGGTTCTTAATTTCATATTATAGTTTTTTTATAGTAAATGAATAGTTCCCTTTGTTGGTTTGTTGTTTGGCTTTGAAGGACAGACGGTAGATTGTACTTCCCCATACTTTGGATAATCTGATATCATCCAGCTCTTTGGGTTCCACAGTCAGCTCAAACAAGGCAGCATCATAGAGCAGTGCTGCTTTTACATTATTGACATGAATGATAACTTTTCCTTTTTCCGACCGGTCTATTTCGCCCCAAGTCATAAAGTTGACAATATTGGGGGCTGTTGTTTCTTCCAGTTCGAAGGAGTCGCTGATGCGGGCCTGTTTACCTTTCACATGGTATGAGCGTATCCATTTTTTCACTTTGGCTTCTTCGGGATAAGCTGTGGCTATATTGGCTTCGAAACTGTTCTTTCCGGCTTTTACTTCAGTAGCTTTATATTTTTTTCCATATTTTTCGGGCACGCCGTTTATCATCGGAAGGTTGTGATAGTTACTTTGCATGGTCCAGATGCTATAACGTTCATTACTGAATGTCTGGCGGGTGTATGTGCCGACACCGGCATCTATTAAAATCGGTGTTTGGTTCATCCATACCGAGCAGGTTCCGGCATCGTTGTGATTATGGCTTTCGTCATTATACCCTCCTTTTGCTGCCAGGAATAATCCTTCTTTGGTAGAGAGATAGCAAAACTCGGTTTCGGGATACCAGGTAAAAGGGCGGTTTTCATGGCGGGGTTCTGTCTGTCGCAGTTCTTTGTCGACAGCGATGGAAGCAAGGGTGCGGAAAATATCGCGTCCGTTGTTGGGCGAAGATTTAGGTTGATGCATCAGGGCTGCGAAACCTTTCAGTTCTTCACTGTTTACAGCCTTACCGAAACGATAGATAAGGTATGAGTTGCCTTCTCCGCGTGCCGAAGCGTCGGCAAAGTTCACTACCCATCCATTACCTATGTAAGAGCGTGAGATATATTCACCCATGTTCTTAATCATCGGTTCATTGAAGATATTTACTTTGTCGCCGGTAATATCCGAAAGCAGTTCAAGGTAATCCAATGTTTTTCCGGCTGCATGTCCCCAGTAGGAGGGACCTTCTTCACAAGCTCCATCGGCTTTGATATAGTTTAGGAATTTGTCTACCGATTCCATTGTCAGATGGACAGCTTTGGCAAGTGTGTCGCGGTTGTCTTCAAGCAGCATGAAACACATCAGGGCGTTACTGTTGCACCACGGATTCCAATTGTTGAGCATACGTCCGTTGTAGTTGCGTCCCATCCACCAGAATGAATCATTATTCATATATGGGTCGAGAATGCGGGTTTGGAGTTCATGGCGCAGGCGGCGTGATATTTCAGGGTCTACCTTGTCAAATGATGGGCGCATGAAGTGATAAGTCCATGCGAGTAGTCCTCCCAAGTCACCGGAAGTAAGGTCGATGACAGGATAATCGTATGCGGGTAATGCTCTGTGGGAAGGTTGTACGATGATATGTGCGGCCAGTGCCCATGATGTCATTTCGCAAGCATTGAACACTCCGTTGATAAGTTGGTCGACAAATCGTCCTTTCCCTTCTGCCAACTCTGCCATCAGAAGGTCGGCAATGGCACCGTTGTTGGCACCAAAAGGTTTTTCCATGATTTGCCGGTTGCCTGTGCGTTCGAAAGCCAGGTAATCGGTGGCTTTTACTACTTGCCACTGATAATTTAGCCGTTTTTCTCCACGGCGGATATATTCGTCTTTGAATGTTCCTAGAAAACGGTCCCAACCGGCACGGTCATTATAATCGGGGTAAGTCACCCATTGGCGGTCTAATACCAGTATTTCTTTTAACCGGTTGATGTCGGCTTGCTTTTGGAGCAGGTCGCGTTCCGTGTATGCGTATGTGAGTGTAACATACAATAATGCAAGTAGTAATAGAGTTAGTTTCTTCATCGGTATATAGATTAAGATATTTATTACACTGCAAAAGTGCGAAAAAAGAATAGTGGCAATACTCTATTTTTGTCCTTAAAACATGTATATATTTTCCATAAGGACTGAAAAACAGCCTATTTTCGGATATGCATAAAAAAAGCCGCCTCAAATGTGACTTTGAGACGGCTTACTATCCAATAATACTTTTTACCTTGAAAAGACAGGGATATTACCAGCCCGGATTCTGTGTCAGGCTTGTATTCATATCTGTTTCATGTTTAGGTATCGGCCATACATAGTATTGGTCTCCACCCCATGTCCAGTTGTAAGTTATAACACCCCAAATGTCTTTCATGCCGGCAGTACCGTCAGCGTTGTTGAACTTGCTTTCTTTCCAGGTTTTCCAACGCATTTCTTCATAGAAGGAAACACCTTCACCGGCAGTTTCCCAACGATATTCGTGCCGAATACTATCTACCCTTTGTAATATTCAGTATATCAGAAGTATAGAAGGAAGGCTTAATATGGTGAGGTCCTGTAGAGGACCCTTTTATTATTTATAGTTGATAGTTAGATCCGGTAAACTATCGACAGCTTTTTGCTTCAGTTCATCTATTATATGTACATACTTTTCAGTGTGTCTGGTTGTTGAGTGGCCGGCAAGGGAAGCGGCGGTTTTAATGTTGGCTCCATTTGCCATGATATTTGTGATAAAAGAGTGGCGGGCACAGTGGAAGGTAATATGCTTTCGTATATTAGCGTCTATTACCCACTTACGAAGAATTCTGATTGTATATGAGTAGGAGGGAAGTGAGAAAACCAAGTCTTCTCTGTCTCCATTACATTTCTGTAAAAGTTTGAGAGCTGTGTGGTTTAAGTTTAAGTGCAAAATGGCACTTTTGGAATGTGTTTGTACTTTCTGTTGTATGATGGTTAATCTTCTTGCCGGAAAGTCAACATCCTTATATCGTAATTGATAGACGTCGCACCAACGTAATCCGCAATAACATGAAAAAAGAAATGCTCGTTTTACCTCATTATTTGGGCAGGAAGTAACAGCTAATTTTTGTATCTCTTTTAATGTCAGTATCTCCTTTGTTACTTCGTCAAATTGCGATAACCGTATCCCATTTGTCGGATTATGAGAAATTAACTTCTTTTCAACACATTTATTGATGCACATTCTGAATTTCTTGAAATAGCCAATAGGGGTATTGCCACGGAGTTTAGATCTTAAATAGTCGAGAAAATCTACACAAAATTCTCTTGTAATTTTGTTGATTGGTAAGATTTTCTTTTTATTAAATGTGCGTAAATGGAGAATGGTTGATTTTACCATTTTCTTATCTTTCTTATAATAAGTGCTTAGGTATTCATTCATGATGCGGAAAAAGTCCGGTCCGTTACTTGGTGCTTCGGGCAGGATATCTTCAAATGTTTCTGCAGTTTTATTTAAGGCATATTCGACAGACAAGAATTCAAGCTCTTTTTTTGCTCGAATCTGTTTAGCAATCAATATTTTATTCTTGTTCTCCGCTCTGGCTTCCGGTGTGACAGGCGCTTCTAGAATAATGCCTAAATACTCTTTACGGCGCTTGCCGTTGTGACTGTAATTTAAATAAAGAGAAATTCTTCCTTTGTTTAATTGTTTCTTACCTAGTGTAACTCCCATAATAATTAATTATTTATACAATAATGAATTTATATAAAGGACGGATGAGGGACTGAAAATGAATTCCTCGATCTTTCTTTCTATTATAATAATATCTTTTGTACCTTTGTGCGAGAAACAAAAAGATGGAAGAGAATTTTGATATACGTGAGCATCAGCTCACAAGCAGAGAACGTGACTTTGAGAATGCCTTACGCCCATTAAATTTTTCTGACTTTAGTGGGCAAGATAAGGTAGTGGATAATTTACGTATATTTGTCAAAGCTGCTCGCTTGCGGGCCGAGGCGCTCGACCATGTTTTATTGCATGGGCCTCCGGGGTTAGGAAAGACAACATTAAGCAATATCATTGCCAATGAACTGGGAGTCGGTTTTAAGGTTACTTCCGGGCCGGTACTCGATAAACCCGGTGACTTGGCGGGAGTCCTGACCAGTTTGGAACCAAACGATGTCCTGTTTATTGATGAGATTCATCGGCTCAGTCCGGTGGTGGAAGAATATCTTTATTCAGCCATGGAGGATTATCGGATTGACATAATGATAGACAAGGGACCGTCTGCTCGAAGCATTCAGTTAGACTTGAATCCTTTTACTTTGGTGGGGGCGACTACCCGTAGCGGATTGCTTACGGCGCCTCTTCGTGCACGTTTCGGCATTAATCTGCATTTGGAATATTACGATGATGATGTGTTGACTGCTATTATCCGCCGTTCGGCAAAGATATTGAATGTGCCTTGCGATGTACAGGCGGCGGGTGAGATTGCTTCGCGCAGTCGTGGAACTCCACGTATTGCCAACGCACTTCTTCGGCGTGTGAGGGATTTTGCGCAAGTCAAAGGTTCCGGCAGGATTGATGTGGAGATAGCTCGGTTTGCATTGGAGGCCTTGAACATAGACCGCTATGGTCTTGATGAGATAGATAACAAGATTTTGTGTACTATTATCGATAAATTCAAAGGAGGACCGGTGGGTTTGACCACCATTGCTACTGCTTTGGGAGAAGACCCCGGTACCATTGAGGAAGTTTATGAACCTTTCCTGATAAAGGAAGGTTTCTTGAAACGTACTCCTCGCGGACGAGAAGTGACAGAACTCGCTTACATCCATCTGGGACGGAGTATCTATAATAGTCAGAAGACATTATTTGATGATTAAATATGGCCGGATTAAAATCATTAGCCAAAGACACTGCAATATATGGACTAAGCAGCATTGTGGGGCGTTTCCTGAATTATTTGCTGGTGCCCATTTATGCAGCAGCTATGTCTGCGGCTTCGGGAGGTTATGGGGTGGTGACCGAAGTTTATGCTTGGACTGCGCTGCTGATGGTCATTCTGACCTATGGCATGGAAACTACTTTTTTCCGTTTTGTCAATAAGGAGACGGAAAACTCTGAGCGTGTGTATTCCACTGTTCTATTTATGGTGGGAAGTACTTCTTTGATTTTTGCCGCTTTGTGTATGCTGTTTCTTCATCCGGTTGCCGGCATGATGGGCTATGGCGACCATCCTTGGTATATCGGCATGATGGCACTGGTAATTGCGATGGATGCGTTTCAGTGCATTCCGTTTGCTTATCTGCGTTATAAGAAACGTCCGATACGTTTTGCCGCTCTGAAACTTCTTTTCATTCTGCTCAATATCACTCTGAATTTAGTTTATTACGTAGTGATGAAGGGTAGTGATGTTTTTTATGCCTTTTTCTTTAATTTGATTTGCACCTCGGTCATCATGGTACTGATGGTTCCTTATCTCAAATTTAACGGAGGTTTTGACAAGCCATTGGCGAAGCGAATGCTGATATATTCCTATCCTATTCTGATATTGGGAGTGGCAGGTATTTTGAACCAAGTGGCAGATAAGATTATTTTTCGTCATATATATCCCGATAAGGTGGAGGCCAAGACGCAACTTGCCATCTATGGCGCTTGCAGCAAGATTGCCATGATTATGGCAATGCTCACTCAGGCATTCCGTTATGCTTATGAACCTTTTGTGTTTGGAAAGAGCCGGGACAAGGATAGCAAGATTATTTATGCACAGGCGATGAAGTACTTCATTATTTTCACATTATTGGCTTTTTTGGCTGTTATGTTTTATTTGGATATATTGAAATACATTCTTGCTCCCGACTATTGGATAGGATTGCGGGTGGTACCTATTGTGATGGCGGCTGAAATTTTTATGGGTATTTTCTTTAATCTTTCATTTTGGTACAAACTGATTGACGAGACCAAGTGGGGGGCCTATTTTTCATTTGCCGGTTGCATCGTTTTAATCTTGATTAATGTGATTTTTGTTCCCTTGTACAGTTATATGGCATGTGCTTGGGCGGGATTTGCCGGATATGCGGTAGCTATGCTGCTCTCTTACTTTGTGGGGCAGAAGAAGTACCCCATTCATTATGATTTGAAAGCAATAGGTAAATATGTTGCATTGGCACTTGTATTGTTTGGTATATCGGAATACCTTCCTTTTCAGAACATTTTTTTGTTACTGTCTGTTCGTACGGTGTTGCTGATGCTCTTTGTGGCATACATCATAAAGGTAGATTTTCCATTGCATCAGATTCCTGTTATTAATCGGTTTATAAAGAAATAATTATGGCTGACATTAAAGGTAAGTTAAAAAACGATTTGAAGAATATGCCTTATATCAGGCAGTTCCTTCATGAATATTTTGATTTGGGCAAAGATAAGGATAATGAAGCTGTGACTGTCGAGTCTATCCGTAATGGAGTGGAGTTTAAAGGTACTAACCTTTGGATTCTGATATTTGCCATTTTCATTGCTTCTTTGGGGCTGAATGTCAATTCTACGGCGGTAATCATCGGCGCCATGTTGATATCTCCTTTGATGGGTCCTATCATGGGAGTGGGATTGGCTATCGGGCAGAATGACTTTGAACTGCTGAAACGGTCGTTGAAGAGTTATCTGATAGCGACTGTTTTCAGTGTTATTACTGCCACTTTATATTTCTCACTGACTCCCTTGGATGAAGTGCAATCGGAATTGCTGGCACGAACTTCGCCTACTATTTATGATGTTTTGATAGCTTTATGTGGCGGTTTGGCAGGTATTATTGCGCTTTCCACCAAGGAAAAGGGCAATGTGATTCCGGGGGTAGCCATTGCCACTGCATTGATGCCCCCCTTGTGTACCGCCGGCTTCGGGTTGGCAACGGGAAACCTGCTTTATTTCTTGGGCGCTTTCTATTTATATTTCATTAATTCGGTATTTATTAGTTTGGCAACTTTCATTGGAGTGCGCGTGATGCACTTCCAGCGGAAAGAGTTTGTGGACAAAGAGCGTGAGAAATTGGTTAAGAAGTACATTGTTATCATTACTTTGGCTACCATGTGTCCGGCAATATATCTGACATATGGTATTGTGAAGAATACCATCTATACGGCATCTGCCAATAATTTCATCAGCGAAGAACTGAATTTTCCCGATACACAGGTTATTGACCGTAAGATTTCGTATGAGAATAAGGAAATTCGTGTTGTGCTGATTGGTAATGAAGTTCCTGCAACAGAGATTGCTGCTGCTAAAGATAATTTGAAACATTATAATTTGGCCGGTACGAAATTGATTGTCATGCAGGGGATGAATAATGAGGCTATGGACATAGGAAGCTTGAAGGCTCAGGTCATGGAAGATTTCTATAAGAATAGTGAAAAGCGTTTGTTGGAGCAACAGAACAAGATACATGAGCTGGAAGATGAATTGAAAGTTTATGCCGCTTATAATGCGGTAGACAAGAAAATCATTCCCGAACTGAAGGTGCTTTATCCGTCAGCCGAAACCATTGCAATGGCAAAAACAGTAGAACTTTCCGTTGATTCGACACGCATGGATACATTAACTTTGGTTTTGATGAAATTTGCGAAGCACCCCAGCGAGAAGGAACAGGAAAAGATAACCGAATGGCTGAAAGCCCGTGTCGGAGCAAAGAAACTGAAATTAGTGGTGGAATAAAGACAGGACACCAAGCAAAACACTCGTGCCATGAAAAAAATATTGATGTTGCTCGTCTTCTTACCTATATATATATGGGCTGATGAAGGTATGTGGTTGCCTTGCTGCCTGAGCAAGCAGACTCAACAAGTGATGAAAGATATGGGGTTGAATCTTACTCCCAGGCAATTATATAATCCCGGCGGTGCTGCACTTTCCAATGCTGTGGTCAGTTTTGGAGGTTTCTGTTCCGGAGTGGTTGTCTCTCCGGATGGTTTGGTGTTCACCAATCATCATTGTGGTTTCGATGCTATCCGGCAGCATAGCACGGTGAAGCATGACTACCTGCGTAATGGTTTTGTGGCCGATTCGTTATCGGACGAACTTCCCAATCCCGATTTATTTGTCAGTTTTCTTGTTCGTACCGAAGATGTGACAGAGCGCATTTTACAGGCCTTACCGCAAGATGTGACTGAAGATAATCGTTCTTTGATTGTAGACTCTCTTTCTACACTGATTGCTGACGAAGCAGTGAAGAATGACACTTTACTGCGGGCAGTTGTTTCGTCTTTCTATGCCGGCAATGAATATTATCTGTCTGTGTATAAGGATTATTATGATGTTCGCTTAGTCTATGCTCCTCCCTCTTCGGTTGGCAAGTTTGGGGGAGATACCGATAACTGGGTTTGGCCGAGGCATACCGGAGACTTTTCCGTTTTTCGTATCTATGCGGATACTCATAACGAACCGGCAGCTTATTCTAAAGATAATGTTCCTTATCATCCTGATTATTATGCTCCTATTTCCTTGGCAGGTTATAAGGAAGGTTCTTTTTGTATGACGATGGGTTATCCCGGGACTACCAGCCGTTATTTATCTTCTTATGGTGTGGAAGAACGTATGAATGCCGATAATATGGCAAGAATAGATGTTCGTGCTATCAAACAGGCTATTTGGAAAGATGCAATGGAGAAAAGTGATGCTGTTCGTATAAAATATGCTTCGAAGTATGCTCAAAGTGCCAACTATTGGAAGAATAGCATTGGTATGAATCAGTCTATTAAAAAGCTGAATATTATCGGGAAAAAACGTCGGTTGGAACATCAACTGACGGAATGGATTCATCGGAAGCCGGAAGAACGAAACAAGTATGCCGGGATATTGACGGAGTTGGAAGACAGTTATCGCAATCGTTATAAGAATGCCCGTGCAATGGCTTATTTTGGTGAATGTTTTGCCAATGGTCCCGAGTTGGTTACTGCTGCATGGTCTGTCCTGAACTTTGATTTTGAAGCGGAAAAATCGGTTTTGGAAGAGAGGGTTCGTCAATTGTTGGAACTTTATGCCAATATTGATTTGGACATTGATAAGAAAGTTTTTGTGGCTATGCTTAAAGAATATGCGGCAGTAGTAGAGCCGGAGAGCCTTTCGGAAACTTATGCTACTATAGAAAAGAAGTTCAAAGGTGATTATCAGGCGTATGTGGACGATTTATACAGCCACACAGAATTGGATACTCCCCATGGATTTGAACGTGTAGTGAAAAAGGACAGTACTTATGTTCTTTTTGAAGATCCGGCTATTTCGTTTGTCATTGATATGTTGGTGAAATCTTACGAACTCAGTGCGGCTGTAGATGATGATAATATGAAAATAGAAAAGAATGAGCGTTTACTTAATGAGGCTGTGCGTGAGATGGAATCAGATAAGGATTTTTACCCGGATGCTAACTCTACCATGCGTTTCAGCTTCGGAATGATTGGCGGATACTCGCCAAAAGATGCATTAGAATATACTTATTATACAACGACCAAGGGTATCTTCGATAAGATACGTGAATACAAAGGCGATAGCGATTTCGAAGTCATTCCCTCCGTCATTGATTTGCTGGAGAACAGAGATTTCGGTCGTTATGCGGCAGAAGATGGAAATATGAATGTTTGTTTTATTTCCGATAATGATATTACAGGAGGAAATTCCGGCAGCGGTATGTTTAATGGAAATGGAGAGCTGATAGGACTAGCCTTTGACGGCAATTGGGAAGCGATGAGCAGTGATATTATTTATGAACCCAATTTACAGCGTTGTATTGGGGTGGATATTCGCTATGTACTTTATATGATTGAGAAATATGGAAAGTCTACGCGTTTGATTAATGAATTGAAATTAGTGGAGTAAGCATTTTGGGGTGAGGAATGCTTATTGTTTTTCCCACATGTTTTGGTGATAAAAAAAGGGAGTACCATCAGTTTTGACACTCCCTTTTTTCTCTTATAAGCGGTTTTATTTTTGTTTTTTTCTGCGTGCCCAGCCTTCTTCGTTAAAGTCGGGTTCTTCCCCTTTCAGTTTGTTGCTTTTTTTCTTGCTGTTGTCGCTGTTGAAAAACTGTTTCCAGTCATCTTGCTTCTTCGGACCGCGCTCTTCGGTATATCCGCGTTCGGCACGGCTAAGCTTTCTTTCCTTTGCTGCCTTGGGAGAAGCGGACTTGGCGGTTTTCTCCTTAGTAGAAGCCGATTTTCGAGAACTGCTGTTTTTGCGTCCTCCGTTATCGCTTTTTCCACTGTTTTCACCTGCTACTTCCACTACTACTCTGCGTCCGTTCAGGTTGACTTTATTGAGTGCGCTGATAACATCATTTGCCTGCTTCTCCGCCACTTCAAAGAAAGAGAAGTTTTGCATCAGGTCTATTCTTCCGATAGTGGTGCGCTGCTTCTTCATGTTGCGGTTAATCAGCTCAATAATTTGGTTGGCATAGAAGCCGTCTGTCTTGCCTAAATTCAGGAAAAGGCGTGTATATCCCTTTTCTGCTTTGCGTTCTGTCTTTTCGCGACTGCTGCCGTGGTCCTTGCGTTCTCTGGGTTCGCGTTCACCGCGGCGGTCGGTTACGGTAGGCGTTTCAATTTCGGGTGCATTACTGTAATACTCTAAAAAGCGGTTGAATTCCATAGACACTACGCGCTTTATCAAATCTTCTTTCGAGAGCCATTCCAGTTTGCGGTAAATACCCGGTAGGAAAGATTCGATTTCTTCCTCGTTTACTTTTACCTTTTCTATGTCATCAATCAGCTTGATGAGCTGCTGTTCACAGATTTGCTTGCCGGTTGGCATTTCGCCCACAATGAACTTTTTGTTGATGATACGTTCTATTTCGCGCATCTTTCCCCTTTCGCGTAAGTTGATGATAGCGATAGAGATACCTGTCTTTCCGGCGCGTCCGGTACGTCCGCTTCGGTGGGTATAGCTTTCGGTATCATCGGGCAGACCGTAGTTAATGACGTGTGTCAGGTCATTTACGTCCAGTCCGCGAGCAGCCACATCGGTGGCAACCAGCAGTTGCAGGTGACGTTGACGGAATTTCTGCATCACTAGGTCGCGCTGTGCCTGGCTCAGCTCGCCGTGTAACGAGTCGGCATTATAACCGTCCTGTATCAATTTGTCGGCAATTTCCTGTGTCTCCTTGCGGGTACGGCAGAAGATGATACCGTAAATTTGCGGATAATAATCGGCAATGCGTTTCAGCGCTGCATATTTATCTTTCGCGTGTACCACGTATGCAATGTGGTTTACGTTTTTGCTTCCTTCATTTTTGGTTCCGATGGTAATCTCTTTTGCATTACGTAAGTATTGTTTGGAGATGCGTGAGATTTCGGGACTCATGGTAGCCGAGAACATCAGTGTATTTCGGTCTTCGGGTACTTTTTCAAGAATAGAGTTGATGCTGTCGGTAAATCCCATGTTCAGCATTTCGTCTGCTTCGTCCATTACTACATTACCGATGGTATCTAGTTTGGCTACTTTTCGTTCCATCAGGTCAATAAGTCGTCCGGGAGTTGCGACAATAATATGAACTCCGCTTTTGAGCATGCGTATTTGGCTTTCGATGGATGAACCGCCGTATACGGGAAGGACTTTCAGTCCGTCAATATACTTGGAGTAATCATTCAGATCACCTGCGATTTGCAAGCACAGTTCGCGTGTGGGGCAAAGAATTAACGCTTGCGGTACGCGGTTTTTTACATTAATTTTCTGGATTAGCGGCAGACCAAATGCGGCTGTTTTTCCAGTTCCTGTTTGTGCCAGGGCCACTACATCGTTTCCTTCACCGAGTAAATACGGTATAACTTCTTCTTGTACAGGCATCGGGTTTTCATAACCCATTTCTTCTATTGCTTTCCTGATTTCGGGGGAAACGCCTAACTCTTCAAATGTCTTCATTTATTTCAAATATCTAATTCGTTACAAAGATACGGATAATCATGGGATTATATGGCATATATGAAATATTTGTTTGATCGGACAGTACAATTTATAGAAAATTGACTAAAAGGTGCCGGAGAAAATAATAAAGGATTGCTCAATGCAATCCTTTATTCCTTCCCACTGTAAGAGTTATGAGGGGGCAGGTATGAGAGAATTTATGTTAGAGTGTCTGTGTTGTGCCTGTCAGGTTATTCATTCTCTTCACGATACTCCAGAATGTCTCCGGGCTGGCAGTCTAATTCTTTGCAGATAGCTTCCAGTGTGGAGAAGCGGATAGCTTTTGCTTTTCCGGTTTTCAGGATAGAGAGATTGGCCGGGGTGAGATCAATCTTCTCGGCCAGTTCTCCCAGCGAAATCTTTCGTTTCGCCATCATTACGTCTAAGTTTACTATTATCGGCATAGTTCAGGTTTTAATTATTCGTTGTTTTTTCTTTTTAGCGAGTTCCACCACGAAGTATAGCGTTTGCTCAGTCTGTAATAGACATACATACAGAAGTATATCCATCCGATATTAAGAAAGGTTTTTGCTGTTTTGTGATCCAGCCATTGGCGTAACGTAAGTGTATAGATGAGTTGGACAACAAACAGTGTTATTATGAAACCGGCTATCAGGCAAACTATCGAAATAGTTTTTTTATCTTTTTCTTTCATGGCGGTTGTTCCTTAAATGGTTAATTCTTGTTCCTCTTTCATGCGGATGCCTATCTGGAACAGATATCCGATAAAGATGATGAATACTCCAATAAGGATATATATCATATAGGTTTGCCTTGGATTTGTTACAGGAGCGAACTCATTCAGGATAGCTTGCAGAATTCCGTTAAACTCGATGATAAGACCGATATAATATATCAGATTGGCGTTGGCTCTTACAAATATCAGATTGCGCTTTACATTGCGGAGCATCAGATAGATAAAAACACTGCATACAGCCATGGATAATAAAGTGATACCTTGTGGAAATGCTTGCCAGATAAATTGTTCGGATGCCGCTGCTTTTCCGGCATCTATGGCAGCCTGATTGGTCCCCAATTCGAAACACAATATTGCGTTTTGAAAGATAGTGATGAATGTGCAACAGAAACAGATGATGGTGAGGCAAGTCATAATCAGTTTCATTTCTTTTAAAGAATGCTCTTTGCTCTTCTCTTTCATAGTTGTTCTATATTTAAATGGTGAGGTCTTGTTCTTCTTTCATTTTCAGTCCGATGGCAAATACTTCGGCAATGACGAATGCCAGTACGCCAAGCAAAAGGCTGGAGTGTGAAAAGGGGTTGAGCCAGTTATAAGAATAACCGGGTATCTTCAATACTTGCGAAAGTTGCCAAGTGTGCATATAAGTGCTGGTCAAAGTGGCGGCGAAAGTAATCAGCAAAGAGGTGCCTAACTTGCGCAACAGTTTTACATTTGCCCAGCAGAAGATGTCCGAGCGGTTGATATTGCGAATGAACTTGATGAATTGCAGGACAGCTTTGATGCCGAAAATGATGAGGATGAAACTAAGAAGGGTGTTGATAAGGGCCAACCAGCCGGGTGCATCGGTGTCGACAGTCACCATGGATTGTATCTGCCATATCGGTACATTCTTTCCGGTCATCTCATTGTATATAGAGTCAGAAGTGCTAATCAGATTGTCCGGGAGCAACATCAGCGGATGGAGGTTATTTATTTCTCCTGCCTTATTTTCCATACCGGCTTTCCCACCTTCGATGGCTCCCCATACCATGGAATAGATATTCTCGGACAAGGAGAGTAATAAGACGGCAAATATCATGGCACAAAGCAGATTCAGTTTCTTTTTCATCGTTATATTTTATTATTGGATTAATCAATTTTGTGGGTTGGTTTCTTCCGCAGGAACAGGTTCGGTCGCTTCTACCGCCCACTGCACGGGTTTCACCTCTTTTTTGAATAACAGGAATGTGAGGCAGAAGATGGCGATTCCTGTCATTCCCCATACATGAACGGCAGTGGTGTTTCCTAAAATATCGGTCAGGGTATCTTTCTCTTCAAAAACATTCATCAGTATCAATGACAGAGTATTATTGATAAAGTGAAGAATGATGCTTGGAAGCAGGCTGCCGGTACGGTAATAAAGCTCTCCTAAGATAATACCGAACAGAAAGGCGAAAAGTATCTGTGCCGGATTCATGTGTATCAATCCGAAGATAAGGGCTGACACAAGGATAGCCCAACGGGTATTCTCCCATTTGCGCAGCAAGTATCCTTCGATGGCACCACGGAAAAAGATTTCTTCAAATATAGGAGCGATGATACATACGCTCAAAATACCGAATACATTGTTTTTCATTTGTGCAAAGACGTTTTCGGCTATATTGGGGAGATGGACCATCTCGCTCAGCCAGTTCATCCATATAATGGCGGCTGCTCCCATAAGGATGTAGAGACAGGTAGGTTTAAGAGGCAGGGACGCAAGAGTCTGTTTGTCCAGTTTTACATATTTATAATGTATCAGATGCCATGCCATGAGCAGGGTTCCCAACAGTGAAAGGATAATGGCCAAAGAAGTAGGGGCATTATGCAGGTCGAAACTTTGCGTTTCAAAGCATTTCCATATTGTGTATCCGAACATTCCCGGAATGGCTACAGCAAACTGATAAGCAAAATAGTAAAGTATTAATTTAATCGTGCGTCCCATCTTAATTTGTTTTTATGATTATTATTTCTTTAAATGAATACTCAGAAATTTATCCATGGCGCGATAGAAATCAAATTTATTCTCTTCGTTGTGGAAGCCATGTCCTTCGTTGTCTTTTACCATATATTCTACTTCGATGCCACGTTTTTTCAGCGCTTCCACCATCTGGTCGGACTCGGCTTTGTTCACGCGTGGGTCATTGGCTCCTTGTGCTACGAAGAGCGGGGCTTTAATCTGATCTACGTGGAACACCGGAGAATATTTTTCCATCATTTCCTTATCTTTCACCGGGTCGCCCACCATTTCGTACATCATGTCCAGCAATGGTTTCCAATATGGAGGAATGGTCTGCATGAAAGTAAACAGATTTGCAACTCCCACATAGTCGATGGCACAAGCATAAAGGTCGGGGGTGAAAGTGACACCTGCCAGTGTTGCATAACCGCCGTAACTTGCTCCGTAGATGGCAATCCGTTTCGGGTCGGCTATTCCTTGCTTGATTAACCATTCCACACCGTCGGTAATGTCATTCTGCATGGTCTGTCCCCATTGTTTGTAACCCAATTCGGTGAATTTGCGTCCGTAACCGGTGGAACCGCGGAAGTTCATTTGCAATACGGCATAACCGCGTGCGGCAAGGAACTGTACTTCAGGGTTATATCCCCAAGTGTCGCGTGCCCATGGACCCCCGTGAGGATTCACCACTACCGGCAGTTTTTTTGCAGTTTCCATTGTATAGCCTTTCGGCAGAGTGAGATATCCTTCGATGGTCAGTCCGTCACGGCTGGTATAAGTGATGGGAGTCATGGTAACCATCTCCTCTTCTTTAATCCAGGGAGCGGCATCGGCCACCTTTGTCAGTTTGTCTTCTTTTACATTATAGGTATAGTAAGTGCCATACGTGCGGTCACTGCCGGCATAAATCATGCGGATGTTTTCACTTTTGTCTTGGCTGGTAGTGCCTATATCATAACCTTTTAGTTTTTGTTCCAGTTTGGTGCGGATAGCCTCTTCGTCTTTGTCGAAATAGTGACGGATTATTCCTTTGTGTCCGGTACAGGATACGGAAGTCAGTTTTTTCTTCAGTTCGGAATAGCCCAATCCGGAAATATCATATTTGTCATTGGTGTAAAGCACTTCCTTTTCTTCGCAGGTGGCAGGATCCATCAGGACAAGGGCAGTTTTGTCGCGACCGATGTTAGTCAAGGCATATACCATCTTATTGTCGGGAGTGAAAGTAGCGAAGTTGACTGTTTCTTTGAAGTTTGTAGTCAATACCGGGCGGAATGGTTGTTCTTCTGTTTCACGGTATAAAATTTGGGTATTCACTCCGTCTACAATAGCCAGGGCTACACGCAACTTACCGTCGTGGTCGGTCATCCATCCCTGAATGTTTCCGGGGTTTTCAGCCAGTTGGGTCAGTTCACCTGTATTGAGGTTGAGTCGATAGGGGTCGAAGACCTGTGGATTACGTTTGTTCAGACCGATAATGACCAGTGAGTCGATATTCTCCAGCGGGTCAATGATTTGTGTTCTTACGTTGGGAAAAGCAGTGTATGCTTTAGGTTCTGTTCCGTCTACATTGACTCCGTAAAGTTGATAATTCTCGTCTCCGGCAGTATCTTTTATGTAAAGAATCCGATGACCATTTGCCCACATACTTCCTGCCAGGTTACGTGCTGTTTCCGAAGTAATTCGGGTTGTCTTGTCCGAACCGATTTCCTGTACGAACAGGTTGAGGCGGTTTTCATACGGTGCCATATACGAGAAGTATTTGCCGTCCGGAGAGATTTGATAACCCACTTTTTCGGGGTTCTTAAAGAAGTCTTCCAAAGGCACTTGTGCATTGACTTCGGAAGCGAGGCCGGTGGTTACCAATAGGGTAGCTGCGGCGAAAATACGTTTGAATGCTTTCATCTTAATGGATTTTTTAAGTTCTTGTTACTTTTTGTTTTGTGTGTCGGCCAGCAAGTTTGTGTTGCAGTCTTCACGGTAAATTGTTTCTTGTTTATTGTCATTAAAGGCGCTTTTCTTGGCGTTCCATTCAGTGTAGCTCAGTTTCGTTTCAGATATTCCGGGAGTTACTGTAAGCAAGTAAGCCGGCTTCCAGATTTCGCGACAGGCATCCCAGCGATACGCTTTCTTTTCAATTACTTGTCCTGTTTCATTGCGTTTGTACTCATATTTCACTTTGCGTGTTAATGTTTTGCCGTCTTCATTCAGTGTGTACACTGTTGTGTTTGTGTCGTCTTGACAATAAATGTACTTCGTGTTTCCTGTTGTTTGTGCGTGTGCTGCTGTTGTACAACTCATCATTACTGTTGCAATTGCTGCTGCTAAACCTGATTTCAATACTGACCTTTTCATTTTACTTTGTGTTTTAATGTTCTACTTGTGTTTGTTATTCGATATTCATTTATCGTTTATCGATATGCAAATGTACATCTTATTTTTATATCACCAAAGAAAAACGAGAAAAAATTATCGAAATTCGATAAAAATATATCCTTTCTCGTTGTTTGTGGGGATGAAAGAGGATGAGGATGCTGTTTTTATGTGTTTGGGGTAGGAAATGCCGGTAAAAAAGACACTTTGTTGTGAGGCGGGAATAGTTCTATAATAGAATCTTTGCGGCTTCTTCTCTGTCCTTGTGCATTTGGCAGATAAGGCTTTCAATGTTATCGAACTTTTCTTCGGGACGCAGATATTGGACGAACTCAATGCACATTTTTTTGTGATAGATATTATCCGAAAAATGAAGGATGTTCACTTCGATACTGAGGTCTTTTCCATTATTCATGGTAGGACGGTGCCCTATGTTCAACATCCCTGCCCATCTTTTCCCTTCTATATGTACATATACGGCGTATACTCCTTCCGAAGGAATGAGTTTTTCGGGATAATCTACTTTTAGGTTTGCGGTAGGAAAGCCTATCTTACGGCCGACTTTATAACCGTCGACAACGGTTCCGTCTAAATAATAATTGTATCCCAAGAACTGAGAGGCATGGGTTACGTCTCCTTCTTTTAGCAATCGTCGGATGACGGAAGAACTGATTTTATTTTCACCGTCGGTATATTCGCGCGCGCGTACTATATATATACCGAGTTCTTCTCCATAACGGTAATAATCTTCAAAACTCTCACTTCGGTTGTGACCGAAGCGGTGGTCGTAGCCTATTACCAGTATGCGGATATTGAATTTGTCGCGTAGCAATTGCATGAATTTGCGTGCAGAAAGCAATGACAATTCATGTGTAAACGGAAGCAGGATGCAATAATCAGTACCTGTTGTTTTCAATAAGTTTAATTTCTCTTGAGGAGAGGAGAGGAGTTGGGGGCAATAAGAGGTTTGTATCACCTGTCTGGGATGTACAGGAAAGGTGACTAACGCAGAACATAATCCTTCTTTTACAGCCACTTCCTTTACTTGGTCGATGAGGAAATGGTGACCGCGATGCACCCCGTCAAAAAAGCCGATGGTGGCAACCGATGGGGGAAGTGCCGGATGGTTTATGTCTGATATAATTTCCATTAGTCGAATAATAAACTTAAATCTTCACCGATATGGTAGTGGTGGGTTTGAATGCCAAGTGCCGCTGCTGCCCGGCAGTTAGTTTCCGAATCATCTATAAAGAACGTTTCCTCAGGAAGAATATTTGCCTCTTTCATTACTTTCTCATAGATAGCCTTATCGGGCTTAGCCAAATGCATTTTGAAAGAAAGAAAGGTGTCTTCAAAGAAATCGTCAGCTCGAAAACCTCGGTAGTTAAACATTTCTTCACCGGCATAATCCCAATGGATTTGGTTGGTGTTGCTAAGCAGGTAAACCATGTAGCGTTCGCGCAGCTCTAACAGTAAATCCAACTTTTCGCGGGGAATATTCAGTAGCATCAGGTTCCACATATCATCTATCTTGCGGTCGGTCAACGATTCGTCGGCTTCTTTGCGGATGGCATCCCTGAACTCTTCGGGTGAGATTTCTCCCAACTCGAATCGGGAAAATACTCCATTACCTTGCATTTGACGAACTTGCTCTTCTATGTTGGTGAATCCTGCTGTGCGGAATGCATTCAGACAACTGTCAAAATCCAGATTTATTAATACTCCACCTAAATCGAAAATAACATTTTTAATCTTACTGTCCATAACTCTTTATGCTCTTTTACCTAATTGACTTTTTTGTTTGCAACCGTTTTATCAGTCGGTAGATTTCACCTGCTACCAGCACCAAAGAGGTAGCGGTGATGATTATAATCCATTCGGTCAGGTTCAGCGGTACGGTGCGGAATACTTTTCCTCCGAATTCGACAATGAATATCTGACCTATCAGTATGATAACCGCTACACTGAGCATACCCAGTGCATGGCGTGAATCTTTAAATACAGAATGGTTGGTTCCGAAAACACTGGCGTTGAACAGATTCCAGAACTGAAGCATTACAAAGATAGTGAAGAAGCAGGTAAGAGCCCACTCTGTTTGTGAGGCGGGAAGTTGTCTGATACCTACGATGAGTGACATCAGTATAACCAAAAATGCAAGTCCTACACCTAATATATTATTGCGCATAGCCTTGGTGATGATAAAGTCATTGGTCTTGCGCGGTTTTTCGTTCATAACATCGGGACTGGGCGGTATGGAAGCCAGTGCCATGGCAGCAAAAGTGTCCATAATGAGGTTTACCCATAACATTTGAGTGACAGTCAGCGGAAGTTCCGTTCCCAGAAAGGCACCGAGCAATACACTTGCCAATGCCACTACATTGATTGTCAGTTGGAAGACAATGAAGCGTTGAATGTTTTTGTAGAGCGAACGTCCCCACATGACGGCAGTGGCGATACTGTGGAAAGAGTCATCCAGCAGTGTAATATCGCTGGCTTCTTTTGCGACAGAAGTTCCTGTTCCCATCGAAAGTCCCACTTGTGCGTGGTTGAGAGCGGGGGCATCGTTGGTTCCATCACCGGTAACAGCAACTACCGCACCTTTTTGCTGGAGCAGCTGCACCAGGCGTTGTTTGTCCATCGGGCGCGCACGGCTCATTACTTTCAGGTCGAGCACACGGTCGAGTGCTTCTTCGTCGCTTAAAGCAGCAAATTCCACCCCTGTGATTCGGTTGCGTTCCGAGTCTTCGGGTTTCCATAATCCGATTTGGCGGGCAATTTCGGTAGCAGTTCCCGGAGTATCACCGGTTACAATCTTCACACCGATACCGGCTGACTGACATTTGCCGACAGCTTCGGGCACATCGGGACGAATGGGGTCACTGATGGCAAAAATACCGAGGAAAGTCATTCCGCCTTCATTCACTAATTCAGAACAATCCTCTCCGACGCCTTCGGGGATATATTTATAAGCCAGTCCCAAAGTACGCATGGCCTTGTTTTGATAGGCAAGCAGGTCGGCATTATATTGTGCAATGGCATCAGGGCTCAGATTGCATTTACCCATTATAATTTCGGGCGCACCTTTTATATATAGCACTCTTTTTTGCTGGATGGGAGAGTCGACCAACGTAGCCATATATTTACGTTCGGTGGAGAATGTGAGCTGGTTGACAACAGTCGCTCTTTCACGCAGCTCCATGTAATTCTTTCCCTGCTCGTTAAGCCACAACAATAAAGCGATTTCGGTCGGGTTTCCTACACCGGAAGGTTTCTTTCCGGCCTCTGCTTCTTCCAAGAAAGCCGTGGAATTGGCACTGATGCCTTCAGCTATCAAGTCTGCTTTGGAGGTGTCGAGCTTTGCTTCATGCACTTGCATCAGATTCTGTGTCAGTGTGCCGGTCTTGTCTGTACAGATGACTGTGATGGCTCCCATTGTTTCGCAGGCATGCATTTTTCGGACAAGGTTGTTCGTTTTCAGCATACGGCGCATATTCAGTGCAAGGCTGAGAGTAACACTCATCGGTAAACCTTCGGGAACGGCGACCACTATCAGGGTAACGGCCATCATGAAATATTTTAAAACAATACGGGCGATATGCACCCATTGCTGCCAGCCGGTTATCTCGTTCATGCTCAAATATCCATAAAGGTCTTTGGCCGTGAAGATAATAAAGGTCAGTGTGGCAATGGTAAAGCCGATTTTACCGATGAAATCGGCCAGCTTTGTTAATTGAATATTCAATGGAGTCTGTTCTTGGCTCTGCTCTGTTGCCTGGCGAGCCACTTTGCCGATTTCTGTCGCATCGCCTACGTGCTCTACGCGCATCATGCCGTGACCGTCCACTACTGTTGTTCCACGCATGACGGTGTTGCTGGGATATGTGGCCTCGTCATCAAATAATTCTTCGTTGACCGTTTTGTTCACCATTAATTCTCCGGTCAGGTTGGATTCATTAATCTGCATGGAAATGGCTTCCAACAAGATGCCGTCTGCCGGCACCTCTTCGCCGGTATTTAATATGACGATGTCTCCCACAACGATGTCTTTGCGCGGAATCTCTTGTATTTTGCCGTTACGCATGACCGTGACGGGCGTTTCTTCACCTACGGCGTTCAACAAATCAAACTTCTTGTTTGCATCATATTCAAAATAGAACCCGATGCCGGTAGCCAGAAATATAGCGAAGAATATTCCGATAGTTTCGGCATATTCATCTTCAATGATGGCTATGACCAGTGAAAAGAATGCTGCAACGAGAAGGATGCGTATCACCGGGTCGCGGAACTTTTCGAGATAAAGTTTCCACATAGAAGGACGTTTAGGGGGTGTCAGGAGATTCATCCCGAATTTCTCCCTGCTTTCAAGAACTTCTTTATTTGTCAGCCCTGTAAAGGCGGTTTCCTGTTTTGTATGTGCCATACGGCTATTATCAATTAATTAGTGAAGTACAAAAATACAATTTAAATCCTTACGAATAAGTGAATTAAATCTTTTTATCAAATTTTGGGTGTGATTCTTTGCAAATTTCAAAGAAATGTTCTACTTTTGCACCTGCTAAGAAGAAATTCTCATAGCTCGGACTTGTAGCTCAGTTGGTTAGAGCAACAGACTCATAATCTGGAGGTCCCTGGTTCAAGCCCAGGCTGGTCCACTTTCAAAATCAAGGAGTTGCGAATTTCGCAACTCCTTTTTTCTTGCCCTTGCGTAAACAATGCGTAAACAAACTGTTTGAGTTGACCGTGTTTACACATAGAATTTCTGTGATACTCCATACAATCTTATATTTCAAGCCTATTAAGAAAATGTGGTTGATGAAATCTTCAAAAAATCTAAGGAATCTACTTGTTAGAAAATTTATTTGTCCGAAAAAGAAAAAAAGATGCATTCCTTTTTTCTTGTATTACTTACAGTAATATAAAAATAAAGCAAAAATTGGTGATTAAATTTATGCTTATTGTTTTGTTAATTGAGAAAAAAGTTTTATATTGTTTAGGTTTAATAGAAGAATAAAAAGATATCACTATGGTTATTTCGTCAAAAATCAAATGTGAAATATGTGATTCGTCTTTTTACATTAAGTATCAGATGGATCAACTGATTTACCAATATCCTTGGAACTTGGATTTTTATTGTCCTGATTGTGGGGATAGGATACATGTTACATTCTGCAAAAACGGATTGAATTGTAAATCTGAAAAAGGAGATAATGGCGGCAAGGCATATATGCTTGGCTATTCATCATGCTTGCCAATAACCAAGGAGATGTATTTGCCTTTAACAGAAGAGGCTGATAGAAGGTTATTCTTTTCACCATTTTTCAATTTGTCTCGCAAGTATTCAAATCAGAACTATGATGTCATACAAAAGCATGGGAATTTTATAAGTGCTATTTCGGCAAATATACTTCCATACAGGTCTTCACTTTTGCAGTTGTTGCCTTTGTTGAACAAGCAAAATATGAAACCAGAAGCATACACTAAAAAGATGGCAAAAGCATTTAATATAGATAGTTACAGAAAGGGACTTTCTACATATACCGATTGCGTTGCACATTATGCAGAACTGGTAGAATGCTGTTATACTAATCTCAAACCTAATACACCAGCAAGCTCACCTTATGGTATTCTGTTTAATGACTTGATGGTTTTTGCTTCAGATATGGATAAGAATGAACTGCGGATATTGAAAGATGAACTTAACCAATATTATTCTTTGAAGGAATGGCTTGTGAAAAATGCATTCAGCTACATTGCCAAGATAATCTCTAAAATAGAGAAATATTTTCCAGCCATGTTTTATGGCGTGACAGAAGAGCACACATGTCCCCATTCAAACCAGCTATATCTCGTGACAATCAATGATGAAGAAGTAAATGCAGATTACAGTTCTGGATATGAGGTCATAGAAAAAATATTACCAATAGTGGTGGCTCTTGAAAACAAATTAAGTAGGGGAGATATAAATGCCTTCGAAGATGACCGTTATTCCATGGATCAGTTCATGAAACTGACGGTTGGAATGCGGGTTAAAGCTTTGCAACAGAACGATGTATTGAAGACCTATTTTCTTAATTCGTTAAATAACAAGATAAGAAATGGTGAAACTCACGATAATTCGCACTATGATTCGGAACATCAGATATGTAGATATATAGATTTCAACAACCCTAATAATATGGTTGAAATACCATTAATGGACGTGGCATTCATGACTTATATACAGTTTATCCGTATTATGGAAATTGCATTGGTAGTTAATAAAATCCTTCAAAGAATATGGAATTAAAACAACTTACTCCAACAGAGAAACAAGAACTCGCATTTACTAAAAAACGTGTGATGTATAATAACAATTGGCATAAAAGTCCATGGTATGAATTAGCTCAGAAACAGTTCATGGATAGATTGAAAGCACTTCAAAAAACTCAAATTTTTGAAAGTGTCAAGTTGCATATTGATAATGCAACGACAGTTCTTTTTAATGATGCCTACCTGAATAAATTGCATTCCATCATCACGGATATCTATGACGATTTGCCTTTGTACCCGGATGCTGCCTTTGATAAGGCGTGGAGCGCATTGGAAATAGCCATGAACCTATATAGAAAGAGAATTTTGGATGGTGGCTATACAGAAACAGATAAGATGATGGAGGTGATTTGTAAGCAGGAACTGGCAAGTTTGTTCAAGGATAATCAAGAACTGAAATCCTCTTTATTCAAATTGTTTGATATTATGCCATTAAGCGTTGCTCGTTTTGCTTTTGCCCGATTGTTTCACCATAGGGAAATAGAGATTCAATCTCATTATGGTAAGATCAAGCAAAGAATACAAAGCCTGTTAGGCGATCAAGTCTACAATGGGTTATGTACGAAATATCAACTTACAGATGATCAAGGACAGAATGCCAAACTGCATTATGCCTCGGCACAAGAAATTCGGGATATATTTAAAGGAGCACCTATACATACTACAGAAAAAACATATGAAAAACTAGAAGAGTATAAAAGGTTATGGTTCATGATGAGCGGCGTTCTTTATACTGCACGTAATGAGCGTTTTCATGGAGACAACTTTTCACACTTTAAGAGTTCTCTATCCTCCATCAAGACCTATGGGCATTTTTATTACCTTTTGTTATTCACCTATTCTCTTTTATGGACCGTAATGCTAAGGTTGAGTCTGAAATCCGGTTATCCAGACTTTGTTACTGCCAACCAGGTTCAAACTAGCATAGATAGAAATATTGAACTATATAAAATGGCGTTTAAAGAGTAATATGTGCTGCATTCCAAAAGTTTTTATAACTTTGGGGTGCAGTTTATTTTAACCCTGCTCTTATTTTTATATTCTCTCTACCGCAGCCAGTGCTAACATGAATGATGCTACTTTTTTGTCGAGCAATTCCCATGGACATTTATGTTATCAATAGGCAATGGTAATATCTGTTTTCATTTACCTACTTGTCAAAAAAACTCAAATATATTCCATTTATATATTGATTTAAGAATAATGTTGTAACTTTGCAAGTGCAATGCATTTATGGTGAACCATGACCAAAGGGTGCTCTTTCCTCAAAAAGGAAAAGTGAGTTTGCCTAACCTTCGTGGGAGGGTCATCCCATTCCGATGAATCAATGCGTAGAGGGAGTATTAGTCGGAGAGTACTCCATGCCAAACAATACGCGAGAGTTGCTTCAGGGGTTGAGACCGATTAGCAGAAGCCCGGTTACCAGTCAGCGACAGAAGACAACGAGATTGCACCGCTGCATATAACGACAATGTTTTTATCCGTCCAAGGATAAGGACTCAGTGGTTATATGCAGCGTTTTGTGTATGTATGCCTCACATCGCAAAGCGGCTGTATTCAGAGGTTATGTTGAACATAAACAATGAATGCAATGGAAAAATTAACGAAATCATTGCCCCTTTTCAAAGAGCGTAACTGTTCTGTTTCTATCGTGTTGGATTCGCGTACCCGCAGAAAGAATGCGTATGAGTTTCCATTATCTCTTCGTTTCACGATTGACCGCAAGTTCTTCTACTTTACAGTTGGAAGTTCTTTTACTGAGAAAAAGTTCTCGGACGTCTGCAATGCGACGAAATGTAAAAGCGAGAACTACAAACTTCAGAAAGAGTGGAAAGATACCATTGCCCCTAAGTACAAAAAAATCTTGATGAACCTGAACAAAGGCGGCATCCTGACATTTGAGATGGTACGTCAATATATCATGGGTGAAGAAGTGGTGCTATCCAAAGAGAACACAACCCAATCACAATCCTTTATTAGTATATGGGAGCAAGTCATTCACGAATTGCGTACAGAAGATGGAGGAGTACGTTTCACCACCGCAGAAAGTTATGAGTGTGCGCTCAAATCATTCAGAAAGATTCTTGGAGAAAATACAATCAAGGGCTTTTGCATCTGTGCGGCAGAACTTCAGAAATGGAAGGATGGTATGCACAATGGAGTTAAAGACGAAAATGGTGCGATTGTCGGAAAAATCAGTGATACCACGGCCGGTATCTACTTGCGCTGTTGTCGTGCCGTATGGAACAGGTGTGTGCATGAGGGCTACCTCAAAGATGTTCCCTTTCCCTTTTCCAACAAGAAAGAGAAAGGGCTTGTGAGTATTCCCAAGAGTGCGAAACGCAAGCAGAACTTTCTGAACGTGAATCAGATGACAGAACTCTACAACCTTTTTGTTTCAAAGAAATATCCTAAACACTGGACAGAAGACTATGTGCAGCGTGCTCATTATTCATTGGGATTGTTTCTAGTCCAATACCTTTGCAACGGCTTCAATATGGCTGATGCAGGTCGTTTGACCTATAATAGCTATTATTATCAGACAGATGGCAAGGCTTTCCGCTTCAATCGAAAGAAAACATCCCGACGGAGTGCTGATGGCTCAGAGGTGATAGTCCCTATCATTCCTCCCTTACAATATATCTTGGATGAGATAGCTGCACCTCCGACTCGAGACGGTTTGGTGTTCCCCGATATATTAAAGGGAGCGGAAACGGAAGAGTTACGCCGCAAATACACCATGCAAGAGAACTCAAACGTGAAAGACCGTGTCATCAAGATTTGTCATGAGGCGTTACACTGGGACAAATCCATCTGCCTATCAGGTACATGGTGCCGTCATTCGTTTGCCACCAACCTGCATAATGCCGGAGTAGATATGGACTACATTTCAGAGAGCATGGGACATTCAACTTCTGACCATGCAATCACCCAAATATACATTGAGCATTACCCTCTCGATATACAGATGCAGAACAATTCTAAGCTGCTAAACTTGGATAATTCTTCAGAAAGGGATGTCCTGTTGGCAAAACTGGCAAGCATGTCAACAGAAGAATTGGTCAAACTGTTCAAATAACCTTAATGTAATAATGCAATGATAAACTTCATAGAGAGAATAAAAGATTATGCCCAAAGAAAGGATTGCGCAGATATGGCGATTCGTGCTTGGAAATCAGCCAACGAAGATTCGTATGCCGATTTCTGTAAGTGCATGGATGCCGTGAGCAAAGGAAACTTGTCTGTTTTGATGGATATGTACCAAATGATGCGGAGTTGTACTCCTCCTGAAGCCTTGATGCTGTATAACTGGCTTTCTGATTTCTTGGATGGTAAAGACATACAAGATATTGCCAATCAACAATGGGCTGGACAATACACGGATATTATTGCCCAATGTATCACCAATAAACGACTGTGGATAGGTGTCAATGTAAAAACAGGAACGGTTGAGTTGCTTACTTCTCCCAAATCAGAGTTGCTGATGGTTCATTCCGAAACGCCTGTTGAAATTTGGAATCGCCTGCCACAGGACACGAGAGCCTATTTAACAGAGCAGTTGGATGTGCTTATGAAAAACAACAAAGGATGTTATCTGTTAAGCAAGCTGGAACGAAAGATGGTGTACCAATCCCTAATGTATATATTTCAAATCATTTTTCTATCCCATGCTGTATTTATTGGTGGGTTCATGGCTAACCTGTATGACCGTGTAATAGAAAAGAAGGAAACTTTGGCTTATTGTATGTACTATTTCGTGATATTTGACCATGGCCTTTCACGTATGGTCAAATTACTCAACCAGTTGTTAAACAGCGGAGAGGTTGACAATGGTGATATGGTTCTGATTAAATCATGTGCTGCCGCCCTCGTAAAACAGAGCATAGGAATGGGATGTGAAAGCAAAACCGATTGGGAAAATACGGGTGAATCCTGTAATCCGGAAATATGGAAAGAAGTCATGTTTGTCTTGCGAAAAGTAAAAGGCAGACGAGGAAATCGAAAGGTGATACAATCATTGGATGATATTCTTACAGGAGATAAGGAACGCATCAAGCAGGGCATTCGTTTGTTTCTTGAAGAGAATACGGAGGACATAAGCCTTGCTTATCTGTTGAAAGCATTGACAAAAGCAGGAATTGTGAAACCCTCTATAAGATATATGACATTCCATCGTGCCATTGAACAATTCTCCCAACGGCATTATGGTCATGACATTCCACAAAAACGATATGGAGAAATCAAGGAACTGGCTTTGAACTCACCTCAGAGAGGAAGCAGTTATACCAAAGCAAAACGAATCATAGACCGATGGTCGGAGTATTTTATAAAGAACGGGTAGTTGGGGAATCCAGCTATCCGTTTTTTGCAAACATCTGTTGGAATACGGTCGGTAAATTTAAGGTATAAATAAACCGACCAACACACAGAGTTTCATGCGCTACCTTTGCTTGCGAAATCGGTTTTACAGAGTTGAACCGAGGCTTAAATTGTTTAATAACCAAATAAGTAAAGGTATGGAAGAAAAATTCAATCTTAACCAATTACTCCAAAAGCCCATCGCTATGATGACCGGAGAGGAACTATGTTTTCTTATCACCAAGAGTGTGGAGAGTACAGAAGTGGGCACTCCCCAAACGGCATCCAAAGGTAACTACTATGGTATAGAAGGCATTGCCCGAGTGTTCGGATGCAGTGTACCCACGGCAAACCGCATTAAAAAGAGCGGTATCATAGACAAGGCTATTACGCAGATAGGACGAAAAATTGTAGTGGATGCAGACCTTGCGTTGTCTTTGGCAAAGGAGTCTGGTGAAATCCGTATTAAAGAGTAGCAGTATGGATGAAAATTGGAAACAGCAACTGATGATTGACAGTTATGGAAATCCGGTTCGTTCCGTCAGTAACCTTCGACTTATCTTCACACAGGATGAGAATCTCAGTCAGATAAGATACGATACCTTTTGTCAAGACGATGTGTGTTTCTGTCCATTGTTCCTTAATGTCAACGGCAATAAAATTGATGAGGAGTCGTCAGGAAAGATACAGGACTACTTGGAAAGGACATATAGAATACGTCTGACACAAAATAAGGTGTTTGAAATGCTTAAAACGACCTCTTCGGAACGAAGTTTCAACCCTGTACAGGATTTCATCACCCAAGAGACATGGGACGGACAACCTCGCATAGCCACAACACTCATTGATTATTTGGGAGCTGAGGACAATCCACTTGTCAGAGAACAGACAAAACTTTGGTTTGTAGCGGCTGTTGCCCGAGTTTTCTGTCCCGGTTGCAAGTTCGATAACGTACTGACTTTGCCGGGTCCACAGGGTATCGGGAAAAGTACCTTTTTTAAGGCCATCAGTGGAAAATGGTTCAACGATTCATTTTCCTTCGCCAGTGGTGATAAGGAGAAAGTGGAAACCATCACTAATGGCTGGATTATCGAAATCAGTGAATTGAATGGCTTGAAAAGGGCGAATGACGCAGAGGCTGCCAAGGCTTTTCTGAGTCGATGTAGCGACTATATGCGCCCTGCATACGGACATAAAGTGGTGGAGTTTATGCGTCACAATGTTTTTGCGGCTACTACCAATGAGACAAATTTCTTGCAAGGGGACAATGGAAATCGTCGCTGGTGGATAATCCCCGTCAAAGGCAACGGTCATGTATCAGCCTGGTTGGGTAGATTGCAGCGTTCCGTTCCTCAACTTTGGGCAGAAGCATACACCTATTATCTGCAAAGAATGAAGCTCTACTTGTCACCAGACATGGAGATTCAAGCCAATGAAGTACAGGTACAACACTCCAGTATTCTTGTTGACCCTATTATGGAAGATTTGGAAATGTATCTGGAACGTGAGGTTCCTATGCAGTATGCAAGTTGGACTATTCCTACTCGGTTGGCTTATCAGAAGGGAGCATACTCGGAACCGAACTCAACCATGACTTCGCTTGACATGGTTTGTGCCCGACAGATTATCGAGGAAATGCCCAATGATTTGGTCAGACGAAATCCATCCAAATACACTTCGCAATACATCAATCGCCTGATGTCTATGATTCCTAATTGGAAACGTAGTGATCAAGAGAAAGTAAAGGGTTTGCATCCCGCTTATTGTGACAAGACAGGACGGACGAAACATCCGTGGGTGAGGGTGGACGCACCAAGTGAGGACACCAATATGGCATTGCCAACTGAACAGGATTTACCATTCTAATATTCAAAATAAGGGAAAAGAAAAACATCATGTCCCTTTGTCCCTCTTGCCTTTGAAAAAAAGAATAAAAACAAAAAGCAGAGAAAAGAGAAAGTTACGGAATATGCTTGGGACATGGGACAAAATAATTGAAAGCATGAGAAAGGAAGAACTTATCAAACAATTACAGAAGCGTGACCCATTACTTGCAAATGCGGTCAGCCACATGGTGGAGTATATTCAAGACCGTTACCCTGCGGAATATCCAATCAAAGAGCAGACCGAAGCGGTGAATGATTACCTGCGGAATGTTCATGCCGATGGTGACGGTACTATGTCAGAACGGAATTGTGAACATCGGCGTATTGCGTCACAGAACATTACCATTGCCGCCATCCGTGTATTGGACAGCCAACAACTGGACAGGCTGCAAAACGTACTTGACCATATCGCATACGACAGAGAGTATTATATGCCAAAAAGAGGATGCAGTATGCACCGATAATCTTCTCTTTTGGCTGCACCATTTATAAACTATCTTCAAAATAGACAGACGATGAAAACGAATTTGAATTATTGTATAGTACTTTCGTCAGAGCAGCTTGCGTATCTGGCAGGGAGCAAATATGGTATTGACCGCATGAAAATCCTGCATCGACTGATTGAGGCGGCAGTATTGAAAGAAACCGAGTATTCTATAAAAGGTTTCTCCACGACTTTGCAAGTGGGGCAAGCCATCCTCTCGGAAGTGGATTTGTCCAGCAAGTTGGGCTATGACAAGAAGACCATATCCCGTGTGCTTGATAAGATGAACCAGTTAGGAATTGTCGCATCCATGCAGGGCAACCGAACAAGCGTTCATACGCTAAAATGTATATCGGCATGGATGGAAAATGGCAACCGCATAGATAATCCTTTTTATGTACGTTTGAAAGACCGACAAGAAAAAGAAGAGAATGTTTATCCATTATCTGATGATACGATACCCGTTTTACAAATAACTCCACATGAGGATTTAGATAACCATACGGAGAAAAACTTACCCAACTTAAATGATTGTAGGCAAATAGAAGTTATGAATGAGGATTGCGTTTCTGATTCAGGTTTTTCTTTTGTAGGCAAATTGCCAGTTATATCAAACGATGGCGAACTACTCTCCCCATCTTCTTCTTTCCCTTCTGTTTCGGTTTCTCCACAGCCCTCGGCAGAGGAAGAATCCAACAGAAATATTTCAGAGAATAATCCGACATAATCATTATCAGAAAGACGGTGTGCTCGAAGTTGTTGTATACAGTATTGCAAGAAGTTCCTATGTCGCACAAATTCGCTTCGCTTATTCGTACCACATAGGCGTATTCCGGCAGTCGCAAGCTCCCACCGTGCTGTCCCTTTTTAGATTGATGTTTTACCCATAACGCAACAGAACATGAAGAAAAAGAATACCGACAAGAATGTCAATGAAGAAAACGCCAAGACAGTTACAAGGCGCACCCTGCGACTTGAAGCCAGAGTGACGGAACAGGAATATACCCAAGCGAAAAAACTTGCAAAGACCTGCGGTTTGTCCATGAGCGACTACGTGCGTCGTACCGCCTTAGGGCAGCACCCACGGCAACGGCTGTCTGAGCGTGAAGTGGAAGCCCTGTGCAATCTGACAGATGCGAGGGGTGACCTTATCCGTATTGCGGCTGCCGTGAAATCCATCCAAGCAGATAGACGGGCAATGTATTTTAGCGATACCCGGTTTGTGGAACAATGGATGAGGGCCGCTACTCAGCTTATCAATCGTTGGAGCCAGATAGAAAATTACCTTACTGAATAAAACTCCCCACCTATTATGATAGCAAAAGCCAGTACCATATCGCATGGCGCAAATGCCATAAGATATTCTGTCAATAAAGATAGAGCGGATATAGTCAAAGCCAACCTGTTGCCCGATGGCATTTCGCCAGAGGCGATGTATGGGCGAATGATGCTTGTGCAGAAAAAGTTTGCCGAGAACATAAACAAGGGCAGACCGCTTAGAAGGAATGTAATAAGAATTGAATTGTCCCCAGCCAAAGAGGAAAGTCGTGATTGGTCTATGGATGACTGGACACGTTTGGCAGACGAGTTCATCCGTGTGTTTGACTCTATTGACCTTTCCAGTAAGACCAAACGGGCATCCTCAATGCAGACAAACCTTAAAGGTTCGCAATATATAGTCGCCTTACACCGCGATGCCAAAAGTGGTATTCTCCACCTGCATATTGATGCCAACCGTGTGGATATGAATGGAAAAATAAATGATAGCCATAAGATTGGTGAGAGGGCAGTCATGGCTGCGAATATCATCAACGAAAAACGAGGATGGGTACAGTCCAAAGAAATCGGCATACGGCACAGACAGGAAATCTCAAACTGTTGTATGGAGATACTTCGTACAATGGACAAATTCAGTTGGCGACAATACAAAATGGAAATGACAAAACGAGGTTACAAAGTGCACATACAAGAAAATGGTGATGGCAAAGTTTATGGCTATTCCATCAAACGGGGTAACTCCCTTTATAAGTCATCCGTGTTGGGTGTCGGACGAAACCTTACTCCATCAAAAATAGAAAATACGTGGGCAAAACTGCATCCGCAGGAAAGGATGTTCGAGCCAGTAAAAAACGTGTCTCGACAAACACGGCCTGCTGACATGACTTCTGTTTTACAATCACCAACAGCTTCACAGCATGTAATGAAGCATTACGATATAGTGACAGATGAATATCATAGTTACCATGTGGAGATACCCGAAGCCGCAGACAATGTTATCCGGAAGGATTGTTCTTTGAAGGAAGCCCATCCGTTGGCAAAGATTGAGGAGATACAGCACACGGCTCTTTTGCTCTTTGCAGGATATTTGGATGCTGCTACAAGTATGGCGACTTCAAGTGGAGGTGGCGGTTCTGACACCGGTGGCTGGGGACGAGACAAGGACGAAGATGAACTGGAATGGGCACGCCGATGTGCAAGAATGGCAAACAGCATGTGCAAACGCAGGAGAGGGCTGCACAGATAATTCACTTTTTATAAATACAAGAACATGGGTATAGGAAAATCAAGGGGCACATCGCCTATAAATGTCAATGACATGCTGGAGAAGGTTGAAATCAACCAGCAAATTGAGGCTGAAAAATCAGAAGTAGATAAACTTCTCGTTGAGATAATAGAGGCAAAAGAAACGCTGATAAAGTTCAATGCGGATTTGGAGAAGGCCATTGCTGCCGAATGTCACATTGAGGGTGCGCTCAAAGCGGCAGTTGGCAGTTGTGATAATATAGTCAATGGCATCTGCAATGCCATTGTGAAAGCAGAACGAGACACGGAATTCAAGGCAACCATCACTCCCGAGCAGCTTACCGAACTTAGGCAACTCATAGACCATTCTATAAATAGTTGGACTTCAGTGTTGGCAAATCACCGTGCCGAACAAACGAAACTTATTACCGAACATGAATCCAATATGCGCAAAATGCTCAGACGGAATGAAGGCGTTTGGTATTCGGATTTCTGGATGAAAGTCTTGGTGATATTCTTGCTCGTTTATACGGTGGGGGTGGGATTAGTGGTATATTGTGCCACATAAAGTATCATTTGCAACGTAATAACAATAGGAAACAGTTTGGTCAGTCTCCTTTTTACCACCAAGAATTACGTCTCATATGTTCATGTAAAGGATTACAACGTTCTCCTTCTATGTAGAGATTGGCGCGTTTCAAACGAACAATAACCGCTTCTTGAGACACATTAAACTTGGACGATAATGCTCCAACTACTACGTTACAATCTCGTATATTGCATGGTTGATAATCGTGATAAAGTCTACCTGTTGTAATCCAATTTTCTTTGAAAAGCTTATTTACTTCTGCCATGAATGGAATATTAGGCATAAGAAGGTACGATGCAAAGGTGTTAGCCTGATACTCCATTCTACCATAGATTGATTTACTAATAATCGTATTCTTGTCACTTTCTCTGTCTTCAATTGAAAATAAGTTTTCTACGATAGACGAATGTAAAGCTATATGTCCTAATTCATGAGCAATGGTAAAATTTTGACGATGTTTGCTCAATGATGAATTAATAGTAATTACATGTTCTTTGAAATCGCATTTGCCTAAACAATCTTCTTGCATTTCAACAAAATTGATTTTGCATAAATTATAATACCCTGATAATCAATAGCAATACATAGGCAAACAATCTGTGTGTAACAAATTCGCAACAAACAAATGGAGAAATATTGTTCCTACGGTAGAACATAGGAATTAACAACATGGAAGTTCATTACCATTATGAATAGGGAGGCGACAAGTCTCTACTTCCCTAAATCTTTGATTTAGGTATGGTATTTCGTTTCTTTCCACGGAATAACAACCCAGAAGTTGTGCAATTTCGAATATTTGTGCTACCTTTGCAACTGAATTAAGCAATGTAATCGTTTCAATGAATACAGTGACAGACAAAATGCCTCGCGTGGGTTTGGAGACCGAATCGCAGACAGTCAAATCAGGACAGGATAAAAGGGACTGGGCGCAATGCTCACGGGCTATTGCCGTCCTTATGTCAAAGCGAATGTCGGAACTCGGCTTGTCGCAACGGATGCTTGCCGAAAAAATGAATTGCACCCAGCAATATATCTCCAAGATGCTGAAAGGGCAAAAGAACATGTCACTGGAAACCATTTGCAAAATAGAAAACACATTGGGCATCGAAATTATCAAAGGTCTGGACGAAAGCGAACAATAAAGCAGAACTATGGCGAAAGAAAGGGAAAATATAAACGGCATGGCAAAAGAGCCGGTCGCAAATTGCGACCAGTTGCCCGAAGTAATTAACATCCAGCCGATGATTCGGATTATAAGAGAGCGACAGGTCATGCTTGACAGTGATTTGTCCGCATTGTACGGTGTGGAAACACGAAGGCTGAACGAACAGGTGAAGCGTAATATGGAACGCTTTCCTGATGATTTCATGTTCCAGCTTAGCAAAGACGAGCTTGATAACTTGATGTCGCAAAATGCGACATCAAGTTGGGGCGGAACCCGAAAACTGCCTTACGCGTTCACTGAACAAGGAATAGCCATGCTCAGTTCGGTATTGAAATCAAAGACGGCTGTCGAGGTGAACATCCGCATAATGAGGGCTTTCATATCCATGCGCCGCTTTATTGCGACCAATGCCCAATTATTCCAACGGCTTGAGACTATAGAGTATCACCAACTGGAAATGAAACAGCATCAGGACGTGACCGACAGACGCATCGACGAGGTCTTCAAGCGTTTGGATGCCGACGTTCCTCCTGTGCAGGGCATCTTCTATGACGGGCAGGTGTTTGACGCTTACCGTTTCGTTTCTGATTTAATCCGGAAGGCTGAACAGTCTGTTGTACTGATTGACAATTACGCGGATGACACCGTGCTGACTTTGCTTGATAAAAGAAAGGAAGGGGTATCAGCCACTATCTACACGCAGCGTGTCAGCAACCAGTTTCAACTTGATGTTGACCGCCACAACGCCCAATATCCGCTTATCGAGGTAAAGCGGTTCAACAAGGCACACGACCGGTTTCTGCTCATAGACAATGAAGTGTACCACATAGGGGCTTCAATCAAGGATTTGGGCAGAAAATGGTTCGGGTTCACCCTCATGCGTGACATTACGGCAATAGAACTCATTAACAGGATTCAGCTTTAGTCCGGTTTGGCTTCAAAAGAACGTATCAGCATAGTGTGAACTTAATCCGCTTCTTTCATTTGTCGTACCAGTTCCTTATGCTGTTCGTGCAGTTCGGGGAAATGTCTTCTGATGAACTGGCCGAAGGAGCAGTCGTTGAATCCGAACCGCCGCGCCAGTGACTTTATGCTTTCGGTCGTCGTAGAGTACAGTTGTAGGGCTTCGGCATATTTCCCCATGCTGTGCGGTGCCATTATTCCACCGTTTTCCGTTTTTTTCATTCCCAAACTTGCGTGCAGTTCCGGCTCATGCTCTTTCAGGTACTGCCTGAAACAGTCGGGGTGCAGGCCAAATTCCTCCGCCACATTTGCCATGGTCAGTCCACCCTCTTTCAGCCTGGCTATGGCGTCAGCGTATTTGGCTGCGGTGGCAGGGTTATATTTCCGAACGGACGACCAGTCCACGGGCTTACCTTCCTCGTAAGGGATGCCTTCCGCTTACAAATCAAGTCCTTGTGCCAGGTTTGCAGGTAGTCGTAGAAACCTCTTATTGATACACCGGTCTGTTTGGCTATTTTTCGGGCTGACATGGGTGTGGTGCGGTATAAGTGCAATGCTTCCGCGTATTTCGTGATTGTTTCAGGGGTAGCGGCATGAAGTGTCCCTCGTCCCGTTATCTTGCCTTTGCGTTGCTGTCTTACAGCCCGTTCCCTTATCTTGATGCGATTTTCGACCAGCTCCTTGTGGTAGAATATCAAGTGTTGTTCCAATCCCGAGTAAGAGACGTTGCAACGCTCGGCGACCTCTTGAACCGTGATATAACGGTCAGCACGTAATAGTTTCACTGCCTCGGCATACTGTTCCTTACACACCTTCCGCGTACCGCGTGGCAGGTTGTCATTTAAGCCTAAACGCTTGCGTACCTTCTCGCGCCACTCGATGATTCCGGGATAATGCGTGCGTAACTGCCTGCCAAGGTCTGTACCATTCAGTCCGAACCGGCGGGCGATTTGCGAGACATTGTATTCGATATAGTCCAGACTTCCACATGCTTCGATGGCGTCTTTGTATTTGGCCCGGGTAGCGGGAAGCTGCCCACGAAGCTGACTCAACTTGATGTGAGAGGCTTCCTCCTTGTCGCAAGTAATGTCATAACGTGCCAGTAGCAGGGGACGGTGATATTGCGAAAGGTAGCGTTGAAATCCCAAAACCGTCACTTTGCTGATACGGCAGATTTCCGCACAAGACAATCGTGTCGAACGACACAGCTCGATTGCCTGACGGTATTTCTCTTCCGTCTCAGGACGAATTCCCCGGGAACGGTTGCATGGACTATCTCTGTTATCGGGAATGTTCACAACTTCTTGGCTTTGTGTATTAGGCTACTAAACAAGCAAGCCAACTTTCCTTTTTACAGATAGTCGGCTTGCTTAGTGGTTGTAGCTACTATTTGGTTAAGGATGAATCTTAGGGCTTTTGACGGACGGCACGAACTTTATGCGAATCCATTCTTGGTATACTTTGCGATGAACTATTCCAAGAATAAGCATTTGCATTGTTATTGTCATTGTTGGCCGTTGATGACCAGTATTGACCACTCAAGCCAGCACCATCTGAGAACTGATTAATTGCCGGAAGATACCATTTAATATCTGTTTGTTCTGGTATGATAGCATAAGTTATTTGGTTTTCTGAACCTCCTTTATGTATATCAAAAGCATTCAACTTAACCGCATACAGAGCGGCAAAGTTCTTGGTATCTTCATTCGAACCGCTTTCACTTACAATTGCATAGCCACTATTAATCAAATTTTGTTCTCCTTCGAAGGATGTTCCTCCAACATTAGAATACAGATTCCATGTGTTAGCCTGACCATCAGTTGCAGACATCGCAGATGTCACATTAGCTATTTCACTATAATCAACGACAACTGTCATGACATCACCACTTCTGGCAATGTTTACATAATCTACCAATGTAGGCCATAATAGAGACCCCAGCCACCCCAAAAAATCAGTTGGTTGAACTTTAAATGCTTGTTTGGTTAGCCACTCTTCAATATATTTCTCCAGCCGACTACCAGTCAAGGTCTTTTGTAAAGTAACTTTTCTATCCCATTTAAATCCATAAGGAAGTGTCAAGTTCTCTTCGAGAACTTCCCAGCCAAGGTCTCCTTGCCAATTCGGGCATTTCTGAACGACATCAATTGTTGCGGCTTCTGTGCCATCCTTGCTTAGGGTGAGCGTTGCTGTGCGGTCGATAGTCGAGTTGTTTTCTGAAACGAACAAATATAGTTCCACCTCACCATTACCTGATTTATCCAAAGTCTGCTGGCGTTCAACAGCCACTCCTTCTGAAGAACAGTAGTCAGAATAATCACCTGTGGTATTCAGCCAATAACCATCTTTCTCGTATGAAGTCAAAGCGGATTTAACAGTTACCCAAGACTGATTGGATGTTATTGTCCAATCTCCTTCCACGTCTTTGGCGTTTATTTTTATAGGGATGATGTCATAATGAGCATCCACTTCTGTCGGGATATCCGAAAACTCCAGCTCATATTCCGGCGTAATAGACAGCTTGTAAGTCACGGTTGTTCCCATCGTCCATTCCGTATTTCCGATGGAAGCGGTGAGGGTACGTTTTTCATTATTGGCATTGGCAAATACAACTTCTACCGTTGCACCTGCAGGCAATCTCTGCGGAAGCATCATGAAGGTTCCTTGTTCGCTGGTAATTGCGTCTCCGTTAGCTTCAGTTCCGGTAGTCTCTTTGTTCAAGGTCTGCGAGAAATCCACAGTCGCATCACCAAGAGACCATGTACCGGCAGCCATATCGTAAGTTCCGGTGTTTGGGATACCTTTCAAAGCCACGCTCTTGATAGAGCCGGGCTGCATCTGGCTGCCCACGGCAAAACGGACGGCGGTGCAGATGTGTTTGAAGGTGAGAGGCACAGCCTCATTGTTGTCGCCTTGTATTTCATTGGTAGTAGCCACCACGATGTCTTTCTGGTCGGCAGCGGCTTTGGGAACGGTGTATGCAAGAAGCTTGTTTTGGGGAGAGGACGGAGTGGTCAGATAATCGGTTGGTATATCCGTCGGTGCCCAGGCATAGAATTGGAACGAATGGTCTGCTCCCGGCCAATAGTATATTTGTTCCGTGCTCCAAACTGAACCATTATTAGTGGCATTCTCATCCATATAGAACTGGTTGTCAACGGACATCCCATTCTTACTCCAGTATGCCAGCACATGGAACTTGTCATAGAAATTGTCTTTGCCAACAGGCGTTCCGCGTGTCAAGGCCTGTTCGCCCTCGAAGCCGGACATGTTGATACCGTCCGAAACAATGGCACGGACACAAAGCGTGTCTGCCGAGTCGTCCGACCGCAACACGAAACGGTCTGCGGTATATCCTTCGTCATCACTACCGGCATATCCCCTTGTCTGCACGTCCTTATCGGACGATATGCCAAAACAAATGTTGTCACAGGCTTTCTCCGGATTCCCGCTTTCGAGAAAGTCCTCGTTATTGCACGAGAAAAGTAGCGTACACAGCAACATCGTCGCCATGCCGCCCGCCATCCAACTCGGATTTTTCTTATGTACCTTCATTTCTTCTGTTTTATATTTGTTTGCCTGAAGCAATACGCCCCGGCTGTTAGTGAGTGTAAGGGGACATTCAACCCCTTACACCCTGTAGGTAAATCGTCTATTCCATGAATGATAATTCCAGAATACACGATGCTAAACCGGTCTTATAAAAGATGTTGGATTAGTTGCCGCTCTGGGTTGTGGGAACTTCCAATGTCTGGTCAAGATTATCCTTGTTCCAGTCTGTGATACCGTCAACCGTAAATTCGATAGGCTTCAACGGATTCTCCGGATCCACGATGTTCCCATGTGTCAAAATAGCCTTGAAATCATAGCAGTAACCGAGTTTGAACTCAACATTCTCGATTTTTACTTCGTGGTCGTAAGAGCCCAACAGTACGTCACCATGATACAATTCTGCCGTGAAAGTTACAGTATATGTAGCGGTAGCAGCCATCGGAATCATCAGCTTTTCGTTATAGCTTTCAAGAGTTGCATCGTTGGCAATGAAGGCAGCTTCATCAGCGGTAGCATCATCGGCTACTACATTACCGAAATCCAATTCAAGTGTGTTGCTTGCCTGATTACTCCAAGTGTTACCGGCAACGGCTACTGTCAGAGTACCGTTTGTGTAAGCATCCGTGATTTTCACATTGCTTACTTTTACGTTGTAACCCTTACCCACTGCATTCTTGAACGAGAATTTCACTTTTGAAAGCTGGTGGCTGAATGTCATGGGAACAGGAGTTTTGTATGTCTCTGTTACCTCTGTTCCGGCAATTTGCGTGGGAGCTGCGTGAAGCAAGTCAACCTGATCCGCATCAGTGTTGGTGAAAGCAACCGTCATTTCTACTTTTGTGGCATTTTCAGGCAATGCTACATTGGAAACATTTGTCGCTACACTGTAAGGCGCAATGGCACCGAAAGTGTAAGTGTTGCCAGGAACCCAGTACTGCAATGCATCGTATGACCATCCGGTAGAGGCAGAACCTCCTTTATGCACCTTGTCACCCTTGAAGATCTGACCGTTCTGTGTGAAACCATATACGGCAAAGTCTTCCAAAGAAGTTGTTGTGAAACTCGGGTCCACGATACTGCGTGTTCCGTTGTTCACGAACGCGTTGCTGAAACCGATGGCCTTCTGCTGTGCCATTTCCACGGTCTCGTCGTTGCTGCAGCTTGCCAACATGGCTGTTGCTGCCAATCCAATCAAAAAGATTTTTTTCATTTGATTAAAAATTAAATTGTGAATAAAAATGTTTTGATAACTCTCTATGCAAATCAAAGAGGAAGTTCTATGTCCTCGTAATCTCCCCAGTCATCCACGTCCACGTCGAAGCCGGAGCCGCCTTCCGTACCCTCTTCATCGGATATCTCGATGCCCTTCACCACGATGACACCTCCCTGCGGTTGCGCCGCCACCTGGTCGGTCACGTCGAAATCGAACGACTTGATTTTTCCGTTCTTCAAACGTACTTCCAGATTCAGCCCGTACTTACGTCCGGCCCTTGTCCCGTAGTGTTCGTTAGGGAAATCAGGTATTCCGAAAGAACGCACCAAAGCCTGTGTGCCGAAATCTTCCACTGTACAATCGTACAGTACGGTTGCGGCTTCATCTGACGTGCGCCCGCTGTTCAACCATACCGCCTGCGCCATGCCCGCCAAGGCACCGCGTGCCAGCGACACGTATTCCACCCCGTGGCTGAACTCGTAACGCACCAGATAGGTGAACACCAGCGGGTGCATGGTGACAGGTATCACATCGGTCTCGGTCGAGCGTTCCGCCACGTATGACTCCATGTAACTGCCGTAAAGCATATCGGGCTGGTTCACCGTGTTCTCGTTTTTCGTGTCCATATAAGAATTACCGAGATAAGAGGAACGGGTACGGGTTCGTGTGGTGGCCTTTGCCGAAGCGAACGACTGCATCTCGTCGAACACGATGTATTCCGTGTCGTTGTTGTAGAACAGCAGGGAGTGTTCCCCCGGCCGCATATACACGACCTCCCCCTCGGGGGCGATGTTGACGATCTCATCCGAGTCGTCCGCGTTGTACACCTGCATACGCAAGCCATCCGGTATTCCGGGACGCAACGCGTCGTATTCCATACCGAACGATTCCTGCCAAGTGGGGAAGTTTTTCCAATCCGTACTGCCTTCATAGGTATATTGCCACTCCTTTTCGTATTCCGCTTCTATGCGCACCTCCGATTTCGGGGCATGCGGGTCATGGTCAAAGCACAAGTCCTTGTGCTCGCAAGATGAAAGCAGCATGAGCATTCCCGCGAACAAGGGGACATATTCTGTTATAATGTGTATCTTTCTCATTTCACGCCTCCTTTCTTATTGTTGCTGTTGCCTCTTCCGAGAAGCCATACCAGAGAGATTTCCGCCTTCGTGGGACCGAACCAGTGCCGGTTTTTAGTGGCCTGCCATACATAGTGGCCGTCCAAGGGGGTGTACGTGTAGTATTTTCCTCCCCAGTAGCCCACGCCAAGCGTGAAGTCGATGTTCAGGCGGTTTGCGACGGGCAGCGAGTAACCGTATTCCACGCCTGCCGCGTAATTCGTCTTGTCCCAAAGCGTTCCGCCGGGTTCTCCGCCCATGTAACCTTTGCCTCCCCACTCGAAGTCGTAAGTGAACGCCTGCCCGTAAACACCCACGTGATGTCCCGTGAGCGGCTTTTCACTGGCCTTCTTCCCGAACCAGTAGCGCACGGCGATGTCACCTCCGTATATGCGCCAGTAACGGTGGCTGCTGTTCTTTTTCCACCAGCCGTACATCCAGTTGCCACTGATTGACCAGTTCTTGCCTAAGTAAAATTCCACCCCGATGTTGGGAACGGCCAGCACATCGTAGAGCATGTTGGTCTTGAGAGCCATGTAGAAAGGTTTTGAGGTTTCAGGGGAAACCACCACGCCCGTGTCCGTTTTCTCCACAACGGATGTCGTGTCTGTAGGAACCGGCACGACCGGCTCTTCCTTGACAACCGATTTTTCCTCGATTACCGGTTTTTGACGGACTGTCACGAGAATGACACTGGCATTGCGGATTTGGTCAAAGAAATGCTTGTGCATGTAATGCCAGGTACGGCCATATTGCAACTCCATCAGGTGTTTCTTGCGGCTGTCAACCAGTACACCTTTATTGTCATAGGTAAATTCGGGCACGTTGCGCATCACGTCCACCGCCTCTTCCTTGTGGGGCATGTCGGACACCTCGACCAGCTCCGCGAGACGTTCCCACGCGATAAATCCTTCGGGACGTGAAATGATACTATCCGGAAGCGATACGCGTTCACGTACATAACGCTCCAGCGAATTGCGGCGTTTTTCCGCCAATTCCTTGTTTATGGCAAAGCCGCCCTCGGGTGAGGCGGAACCGCAGAAAGACACCTCGACCAGTTCGAGCGTGCTGTCTTTTTTCACACTTTCCAGAAACGACACCACTTCGGACAGGCGCATGGCGTTGTCACCATAAGCCGTGTCCAGTGTCGAGTTGCCGACCGGAAATCCGATGCAGACCTCCTTCCGGCTCTCTTGCCCGAACATCTGGATGCATCCGAGCAACATGAACGCTGATACTATTAAACCTCTCATGTGCATATTATCTTTACTTTAAGTCCGTTTCTTCCTAAGAAACGGATGTAAAATATAATTGCTTAATAATCAGGTTTATAAGTAATCAGCTTACTCTTGGTTTGTTTTACGGAATATTATTTTTTATGTGTAATCCTTTGAATATTTTCGTTCCAATAGTTTGATATTTAGGATTTTTATTTACTTTTGCATTCGGAATCCGTTTCTTAGGAAGAGACGGATGTTTTTGTCTCACAGCTTATCCTGTTATAATTCACTCACAACCAGTTCATTGGCATTGTCTATGACAGACGAGTCTATCGATGCGAGATAGATTTGTGTGGTAGAAACCGAATCATGCCCGAGCGCGTCAGAAATGACGTTGACCGGGACATTCTTCGATTTGGCGATGGTCGCCCAAGTATGGCGCGTGACATAGGTTGTAAGTGTAACCGGCAGTTCCGCCATTTCCGCTATGGTTTTAAGGGACTTGTTTACGCGGCGTAACGCTGATTCGTACTGCTTGCGCTCGTCCTTGCCGGGAACGGTTATAATCGGGAGCAAATACGGCAGCCCGTCGGTCGGGTATCGCCCGGTCAGTTCTTCAATTTGCCTTATGATCTTGACTTGAAGCTGCTGGCCGGTCTTGTGACGCCGGTATGTCAGTACCCCGTTCTGAATATCCGACTTTCTCAAGAAAGCGGCGTCTATGAATGACATCCCCCTGCACAGGAAAAGAAAAAGGAACACGTCACGGGCAAATTCAAGGTTCGGCCTGTGCGAGAGGTCAAGGTCTTTAATCCGCCTGATGTCGCCGATTGAAATAGCCCGTTTGCGTGTTTTCTCCGTTCCGGTAAACACGGTCCGGAAAGGTTTGCGGTCGATGGCCGGTTCCTGTTCGACCGCACGGTTATAGACCGCCCGGAGAATACGCATGTAAAAGGATGTGGAATTGGGCGCGAGCCCGGCAGCGTTCAGGTACGCCTGGTAATCCTCCATGACGACATGGTCTATTGCCCCGATCGGAATATCCTCGTGGGCCCGGAACCGCTTGAAACTCCCCAATGCTGCGCGGTAATTGTTGGCGGTGCCGGTGTGTCCCAGTTGCCTTAACCTGACAATGACATTCTCCATAAAAATAAAGAAGGTATTCTCCTTGCCGGTACGTTGGAACTCCGAGACGACATCGTCGGTAGAATAGCCGCGTTGCCGGCTGTCGAGTCTCTCGATGATTCCATGCAATCTCTCCACGTCCCAACACAGCCTTTGTGTAATTGATTTGATGGCAGCCATACGGCCATTCTCGACAGTGGAGACAAGCTGGGACTGCTTTTCGTCCCATTCGCAGGGAAACACTTTGTAGCCGGTCGTGATTTGCCTTACTACACGATGGTTAGTTACAATGATGATTATGCTGCCCGGACGGTCTGCGACTGTTGACGGGCGGAATTTCACTTTTACTGTTGCCATATCTATTATTGTTTAATGTGAGTACTTGTAAAAGATAAGGGAGACAACAACGAGGGTGACGGTAACCAATACAGAGAATATGGCAATCATTCCGGTCAGCGTCTCGGAATGAAACAACTTCAAGTTGGCGAATATGACGAGGGCAAAAAATATGGCAAGTATCAGCAGCAATACTATCATGCACCAGAATGTCGTCTGTGTCATGGATATGCGGTTCTCATTGCGGTGGATTTCCTTGTCTGCTTTTTCGCGTTCTCTGTGAATCCGTGATATGGCATTGCCGGCAATGCCATTGATTTCCTCCAGCAATGCTTGTCTGTCGTTTTCTGCAAACCTTATAGGAAATGAAGCCTTAAGCAGGTCATGGAGATTTATCATTGTACCTGAGAAGGCTTCAAGTTTCGTGATAAGGTTTTCCAAGTTTTTATGCGCATCCGCAATCTCCGGCTTGAGACTGCGGAACTCGTTGGCAAGTGCATCGTTCCGTTGTTCAAGTCTTTGCCGCCGTGCTTCTTCCGCCTTGATGTGGCTGACAGAGCATTGGTTTACCTTTTCCAGTTCTTCCTTTACCGCATTGATTTCCTTGAGCAGATTGCGCAATTCGGTAATCTGGCAGTTCACTTTCAGTAGCAGTCCTTCAAGTTCCTGCTTGTCCTCGTTCAGTTCCTGTCCGGGTGTATAATTGGCAAGCCGCTCCCGTAGAGCGGACGTATCGGGTTGTCTCATTATCACTGATGTTTATTGGTTTGTCATTTACGTTTCATTCCTGATTTCATTTGTCTGCCAAGCCTGTGCGAAGCCTCCCGCGCACAACGGCGCATGAACTCTATCTCGTCCTCTTCCGGGTCACGCCCCCATTTGAGGTCGGACTGCGAGCCGCCTCCACCACCGCCGGTGACCTTCCCGTAAGGAGAAGCGACAAGCGTAAAAAAGGCAATCGCCAGATTCTGCAAGGGCTGCCAGTTGGCCACTTCCCGGAAATCGAACTCGTCATTCAGGCAGTCAAGCACCTTTTCGGGAATATAGCGGTCGTAGTTCTTTCCGTCATGCTCGAACTCCGTGCGCAGGCGGTCGGATTGCCACTCCGTGTAGCTTTCATAAACCGGATTATTCCGTCCGGCATTGGTCTGTGTCTTTTGTCCGGCTTCATTATGAACAGGCGGCTTCACTGTCGTTACAACAGGCTGCTTCGGTGCCGGACTTTCCTGTTCAGCCTGTTCGGGATGCAGTTTCTCCCAAGTCCGCCCGATACGGGAAGCGGTCAGGTTGCGTCCCTTTCCAAGTTCCGAGCCCTTGAACCTTGAACTGCCCTTATGAAGCACATAGCCGCGTATCACCTGCTCTTCATCCTTGCGCAGATACAGCTCGTAGCCTTTGGCGGCAAGTTTCTCCGCATAGCCCTCCCAAGACCATTCATCCAGTTCACGCAAAACCTCCATGCAGTCCTTGCTGACTTGCGGAATACGGCTTTCATGTATGTGTTTGGCAGTTATCCATTCCCTTTGCAGGGCAATTTTTTCCGCCGCCCGATGTGCGCGGATGTGGATGGCGTGGTCGTTGTTGATGTTTCCGTTCTCGTCTATCCGGCAGACGACGGCATGGAGGTGAGGTATGCCGCTCTTGGCTTCCCTGTGCAGCCACACGCTGGACTTGCTGCCCGATATGTTGGTCGGTACGGAAATGACCTCGCCGTCCTCATTCAGAATTTCCTGATTGTCGAAAGCCGCCGCGAAGTCGTTCCACAGCTGCTGCCAGTCCTTGACCGTAAAATCTCCGGTATGCTCCATCGCCGGACTTATCTCCAAGCGTATGACGTTGTTCTTGATGTCCGGGCGGTCCATGGTGGCGAACTTCATTTCCGTCCAAATGCCCGAAGCGTCCATGCCCTGCGGCATGAAGTTGTCGCAGATGCGCGTTATCTTTTCTGGATGTTTCTTGTTCCTCGATTCGCCCGACACATACAGTATCGCCCTGATACCGTGACTAATGGATTTAGCCTTGGCTATCATACGGCATCCTCCTCAGTCTCTTCGTCCGTTGTCCCTGCCGGGTAACTGTTCGCCTTCTGTGCGGACTGCAGGAAGTCGGTAACATGGTCTGTCACTTGCGCCACTTTCTCGTACCATTCGAGCATGGTGGGCTGGTGCCGGAAAAGTCGTATTTTCTCATCGTCTTTCAGCCCGTGCAGGGCGTTGGCGAAGTTCACCATGTCCGTCCTGCAAGCCGCAAGCTGCCGCAGACCGTCCACCTCCGCAACCGAAAGCCGCTGTCTGGGTCTGTAATTGAGTGCCCTTGCCCGGATGAAGTCGCTGCGTGTCATGCCGCACTGCCCGGCGGTGCTTTTAATCTGTGAAAGTTCCTGCTCCGTGACCTTGGTGACTACCACCTTGTCACGCCTTATAACAGGCTTTTCCTGCCCGGATTCCTGATTCTCCTGTACTAAAGTATCTTCGTGTTCCATATATAAAATAATCGTGAAACGGTGTCTAAAAAAGGGAAGGTGCGAGCCTGCGAGCGGCTGGGACAACGACCTTTCGGGAAGTTGCGAGAGCGTCGTGGTAATACCGTCCGAAGGCGGTGATACCTCGGCATATCTCGTAACTCAACGCTATCGCTCCATTCCACTCCACCCGTGCGTCTGCCACTTCCTGCACGGGACGGATGCCGCTTGTTGCCGGACTGAGGAACAACAGGAAAGGCGGTTTTAGCCCTGTCAGTATTGGCTCGGCTGTTTTCCCGGCTGTCATTCGGCTATTACTCTTCCCTCTGTTCATGGGTAAATGGATTGGTTATGCAACCTCCGTCAGATGTTCTCCATTCACGGACGCACGGGAAGGTCATCACGGATGCCACCCTTGAACGGCAAGTGTCGATAAGCCCCATGTCCGTGAGTGCGTCCAGCAGGTTGCGTATGCGCTTCCTGCCCATGTTCCATTGCGTGGAAAGCTGTTCCTCGGAATACTGCGCCTGTCCTGCGGCAAGCGTGAGCGGTCTGCGGAAGCCCTTGCCCTCTCCGGCAGTAAGTGCCATTCTCGCCAACAGGTCGCCAAACAATATGAAGTTGCCTGTTTCCCAGCCGTCATCATCAGTCGTTGTGCTGAACAGCCATTGCAATGCTTTCTGAGAAAAGACCGATGACAGCGATGCGATACCTGCCGGGTACATGAATCTGTATGTTTCCTTGTTCATCTAATTTTGTTTTTATAAGTGTGATATTTCTGTCTTTTGAAAGGAATAAAACCGTGCAGGAGTCGGTATGGAAGTACCAATCTGCTTTCTTGTTGTTCCCTGCGCGGCTTCATTTTCCTGTAATCGTGTTATCGGATGAGAAAGGAGTAACTGTCATTCAAGATGCCCTCTGAATTGTCTGATCCAAAAGTAGGGAAGAAATAAAATGGTCATTTGAATGTCGGCCAAACACCTTTCTATCTTTTGCGTGGTTACTCTCCTATTCCGTTTGCGCCAGTTTTTCCTTGGGGACGGTTAGACGGATGCCGGACGTTTGGCAAGGTTTGATACGGCATGGCTGATGTCCTCCGCATTTACAGCGATGGAAAGCAAAGCCCTGTTTACCGTCACCAGTTGCTGCTTATCGCAGAACTCCGCCACACGTTCCAGCAACCCGAACGCACGGTTCAGCCGATGTCCCTGTGCGTTGTCCGCCGTCAGACGGTCGTTGTCCGTACTGCTGTTGAGATAGCGGTTGAGCGCAAGACGGTCATCCGCTGAAATGTTGTCTGCCGACACCTTGCCGTCGGCGATGGCGATGCTCACGCGCAAGGCGTCCGCCTCGTAAATGCCTACGCTCTCCAAGAATGCGCGGATGATTTGTGCGTCCTTGCCGCTCACCTCGCGTTTACGGTTCTCGTTCTTCTTCTCTGCCGGAACGGCTGCGGCTGTGCCGCCCTGTTCCATGTTCCTGTTCTGTTCCATACTGCATTTGTTTTTTGATGTGAATAAAAAGGTTGCTTACTTCCGTCCTGCCAGATAGCGGCCGGCTTCCTCCGCGATTTCTTCCTGTGAGGAGATACGGACACCCGTGAGGAAAGCGTCCAGATCCTCCTTCTTGAAGAAGCACAGTTTGCCCGTCGGCTTGTACATCGGGATAGCCCGGCGCATCATCAGCTTGCGGAAATAGGAAAGTTTGAAGCCGCAATACTCGGCCGCCTCCCTGGTACTTAAAAGTTTTCTTTGCTCTGTCATGTGCGTATATTTTAGTGAATAATATGCTTCGCCTTTGTCGTGGCGACAGTGCAAAGGTATGGCGTAATTATCCCGAAACAATTACTATAAATGACACAAACAGAGAACATTGCGGATTATAAATGCAACTATAAATGGAGCAGAAACGAAGTATAAGGGAACTATAAACCCTCCATAATCCCTGATAATCCGTACATGGTAACTTATAAGCGCGGAAAGAAACAGGCCTGTTCTCGGACGGGCATAAAAAATCCCGCCATCGGGTTACGGTGACGGGAACAAGGAAGAGGATTGTACGGATGATGCAGGTCAGACCTTCTTGAACTCTTCGAGGTCGTAGGTGTCGAGTTTCGGACGAAGGCGGGTCGCCTTGCGCAGCAGTTTGGCGATATGCCTCTGGTGTTCGGACGGGTTGTCCCTGTAGGCGGTCTTGAAGTTGCTTGCCAGCTGTGCGCCGTTGTTGAGCGGCCAGAACTTCTCGAAGATGACCCATTTGCCTTTCCTGATTTTTAGGGCTGCGCAAAGGGCACTGGCGATATAGGCATAGAGCGTTTGGTTGATTTCGTCATCTTCCTTTTTCATCAGCGGTTGGAAGTCCGTGTCAAGATAACCGTCCTCACGGAACAGTACCAACAAAAACAAGGCATCATTGGTCTGCAATGATTCGGGCAGTCTCCTTATCTGTTCCGGCTGCACCTTTGAGACAAGGCTGTCGTAGTGCCTGATTTCATCCTCCTGCTTCATTGTGACAGGCGGCGTGGATGCTGAAAGCAAGGCTTCGATTTGCTTTTCAATCGGTTCATCCGTGTGTTGTTGTTTCTTTGGAACAAGGCTGTTCCACCGTTGCAGCATCCATGATTTTATCTGTTTGCCGTATGCCATCCCGATGATGCAGGGCAAAAGGAAAACCACTGCGAAGAGCGAGGCCATGATTATGCAAGTGCTCCAATCCGTATGTTTGTCGGGAGTAAGAATAAAGGCAAGCAGCAGCGATATGACAAACCATGAGGCGGTCAGGACAGAACGGTCTTTGGAAAGCCACTTGTCTATGATGATGTCGTACAAGAGGAAAAACTCGGCAAACAGTCCTATCCACCCGACAATGGACAGGGTGGCAAATACAAATCCCGCCGTGGTCGCTCCCATGCGGAAAGCGACGGCGGCAACCAGACTGAATGCGGTTGCGGCTACTACAGTAAGCGGCAAAAGCATCGTAAGGAAATTATCGGAGATTCGTTTCATAAAAGGGTCTTATCGAATTAAAATATGCCATTCAGTTTATTTACGGCGGCTATCTTGTCTTCCATCAGCACCTCCGCATAAATCTGTGTCGTTGCGACAGAGGTGTGCCCAAGCAGTCGGCTTACCGTAGCTATGTCATTCGTGGCGGCAAGGGTCAGCGTCGCGAAGCTGTGCCTCGCTGTATGGAACAGAATATAGGAAGCAAGCAGATGAAGGGATGAGAAAGGAAAACGTAATTGGTTGAATATGAGCAAAAGTTCTGTTTTTTGCTGAGATAATGGAAAGCAAAAATGGACAGGATATTGCAGGTGTTCAGTTACCAGAATGTTAGCTGCCCAGTTACCTGAGCCGAATAGGTAACAGACTGAACAATGAAGAAGCTGTCACAGAGGCTGTTATTCACTATATGTCAGCATTTTGCATATCAAAGGACGCTTATAAAATAGGTAATTTTGCCATTAAAAAATAAGCGTATGAAAGTAGAAAAATTTAAGGTGTTGCTCTACCTGAAAAAGAGCGGTCTTGATAAATTCGGAAAGGCTCCGATAATGGGGCGAATAACGGTGAACAACACGATGGCGCAATTCAGTTGTAAGCTGTCATGTACTCCGGAGTTATGGAATCCAAGAGAAAGCCGACTGAATGGAAAGAGTAAGGAAGCCGTTGATATTAATGCAAAAATTGACCGGCTCTTGCTTTCGGTCAATTCTGCATTTGATTCACTTGTTGAACGTAAGATTGATTTTGACGCAACTGCTGTCAAAGAGCTTTTGCAGGGAAGTGTAGAAACCCAAATGACTCTGTTGAAACGGCTTGATATGCATATAGAGGATATGCGCTCAAGAATCGGTATTGATGTGGCGAAAAGCTCCATGTCAACATACATTTACACCCGCAGGTATCTTGGCGAATTTATTCAAAAACGATTCAAGACAAGTGATGTTGCTTTTGGACAGTTGAATGAACACATCCCATGGGAGTTTCAGGATTATATATTGAAGGACAAAGGACTTGCGGTAGATACGGCAAGACATTATCTGGCAATCCTGAAGAAAATCTGCCGGATGGCATTCAAGGAAGGACATGCAGAGAAGCGTTATTTTGTGAATTTCAAACTACCCCAAGAGAACCGGAAACCACCACGGGCTTTGAGTCGTGAGGATTTTGAAAAGATTCGTGATGTTGTGATACCACCGGAAAGAATCACTCATAATATAGCCAGAGATTTGTTTCTCTTTGCCTGTTATACAGGAGTTCCGTATGCGGATGCAGTTTCAATCACTAGAGATAATATATACAAGGACGATAAAAGCGACTTATGGTTAAAGTATCTGAGAAAGAAAAATGATTATCAGGCACGCGTCAAATTGCTGCCGGAGGCTATCGCTCTAATAGAAAAATATCGTTCGGATGAAAGGAAAGAGCTTTTCCCGATGATACACCATCCCAATATGCGACGGCACATGAAAGGTTTGCGTGATTTGGCTGGCATAAGCTGTGATTTGGTCTATCACATGGGAAGACATACCTTCGGAAGTTTGATAACCCTTGAGGCTGGTGTTCCCATTGAAACGATCAGCAAAATGCTGGGCCATACCAATCTGACTACTACTCAGCTTTATGCAAGGGTAACTCCTAAAAAACTTTTTGAGGATATGGACAAATTCATCGAAGCAACGAGTGATATGAAACTGATATTATAAAATCAAAAAAGAAAGAATCATGAGAAGTACATATAAGCAACTGTATTATATAAACCGCAGTAAAGTCAAATCTGACGGGACTACATCAATTATGTGCCGTATTACAATAGACGGAAAGGCTGTTGTATCATCGACCGGGTTATATTGCCGGCCGGAAGAGTGGAACAGCAAGAAAGGGGAAGTCAAGAACAACAGGCTGAACGGATTGCTTGATGAATATAAGAAACGCGTAGATAAAACTTATGCTGAATTGTTGAAAGTGAACGGCGTTATCAGTGCGGAACTGCTGAAAACAGCCATGACAGGAGTTGCCGACATTCCGAAGTATATATTACAAGCAGGGGAGGTGGAACGGGAAAATCTGAAAATTCGTTCCATTCAAATAGATTCAACTTCCAGTTACAGGCAATCAAAAATGTATCATTACTATCTGGGTGAATACATCCGTTCTCTGGGCAAGGAGGACATGCTTTTTACAGATATAACCGAAGAGTTTGGTATTAATTATATTTTATATCTGAAAACTAATTACCCTCATAAGTCATCATATAGGAACCATTGTCTTTGTTGGCTGAAACGTTTAGTCTATTTAGCCGTAGATAACGGAATCTTGAGGTATAATCCTTTGGATGATATAAAATATGAAAAGAAGGCACCTGCAAAGCTCATGTATATAAGCAAGAACCAGCTTCAGGAGATAATGAGCAACCCGAAACCGGATCCACTACAGGAACTTGCAAGAAGAACCTTTATATTTTCATGTTTTTGCGGTTTGGCTTATGTTGATGTACGTAACCTATATCCACATCATATAGGTACAACTGCGGAAGGGCGGAAATATATCAGAACATACCGCAAGAAAACAAGCGTTGAGTCATTTATACCATTGCATCCAGTCGCGGAACAAATAATTTCCTTGTATAATACGACAGATGACAGTAAGCCTATCTTTCCGTTGCCAAGACGTGACATGATTTGGTTTGAAATACATGGAGTTGGGATTTTCCCATCAGTTTAAACATAACTTGTCATACCATCAAAGCCGTCACACCTTTGGTACCCTGATGGTTTCAGCCGGGGTTCCCATGGAAAGTATATCCAAGATGATGGGACATACAAATATCAGGACCACACAAGGATACGCAAAAGTTACAGATGACAAGATTTCGGAGGACATGGATAAGCTAATAAAAAAGAGGACATAGTAAATATATATCCCGGATATACTTTATATAAGTTGTTAATCTGAAACATATAATAAAGTGTGTCAAGTGAAGGAAAAAGAAATTATTAACTTTACAGACACACTTTATTATATCCGTTTGAATTTTAAACTTCTGATTTGTAATGTATGTTTAATTCCTTTAGAATTCGAGTTAAATTTTGCTCAGCCTTTTTCACATCTAAACGTTCAGAGGCGGTTGTGGTATTCCTTAAATAAGATTTTAGCCTTTTTAGTATGTCACAACAAGATTGTATAAATATTTTTTGTTCATGATTATTTAATAACTTGTAAAAGCGTTCATAAAATGGGTAGTAATTTTGTGCTACACGGTAAGGATAGTATCTAACTTCTATTTTGTGTTTAGGATCCATTAATATAGAATGCGCATGTAGAAATGCTTCCATACATGTCTCCTTTGTCCCCAACTTTATCTCATTTTCTAGTATGAAACGAGCATAATGATTATCTATTTGATATGTATCAAAATTATCAATCCTTTTAGCAAAGGAATAAGCTGCATTAAAGTATATTTTTGCTTGCTCATAATCGTGTTCTGATAATTTTACTATTGCATATTGTAGCCAAAAATGAGGATTCCTATCACAAGAAGGAAGAGATTTTATATTTTCATAATATCTTAATATATTATATTTGTAATTAGCGTCCTCTTTGTTTAGAGCTTGTTGTATATTTGTAAACATCATCATATTTCTTAAAATTCTTCTAACTTTTTCATTATGACGGTGTTCATTAAGATTTCGGAAAATAGATAGCATTACATCCACAACAATTGTTGAATCAAAAATTTGTTGTAATAACACATGGGAGATTATTGAAGATTTAGATTTTATAGTATAGGTATCAAAATCAACAAATTCCCTGACAAAGGGATCCTTCTGAAAACTTGGACTATTTAATTGAGACATATTTAAGCTATATGCTAAATCTTCTAAGTCAAGATCTAATTTTGAAACTCGAGCAATAAGTATAAAAAGTATGGCTTCATAATAGCCTTTTTTTGTTCTTATTGATGCAATTAATTTTTGGAAACTATCTAAGATGTTTTTTGAATTAAGCAGTTTGAGTATGATGTTTTTAATTTGCCCTTTACATTCTGTTCTAATAAAATCCTCTTTCTTGTCAATTCGTTCTGCAGAAAATTTATTCCAAAATCCATAATGATTTAATATGTTAACGAATTGCTTAATTTCATTATAATCCAGTCTATTAAGATTAATATTGTGAAAACCTCCAAATAAATCACATAAATCATTATAATAGATGTCATTCATTGCGCTACGCTCTGAAAGAATCAAAATTTGATTTGTTCTATGTATTTTTAATTCTTTCAAACAATCTATATGAGACATGTAGTCATCGAAAACGAGTATATATTTCCCATCTTTCTGGCAAATTTGTTCTATTTCGCGATTATACGAAGTGTAATATTTGTTAAATTTTAACACATTATAACCCGCTTTGGATAAGAAAGCAATTAATGTTGCAATGAAAATACTTTTTCCATTGCCTAAATCTGAATGTATAAGAATATTTTGTTCGCCATTTTTAATTAGTTTAAGAACTTCTTCATGTTTACTTCTGCATATGGCATACACAAAGTCTTTGGGATTTATAGTAGAGTAATACAGTTTATTTATATCGTATTCCCCATAAACCAAGAAATTAAACTCGTCATTATCTAATATTGAAGTGGGTGACTCTTTTATTCTAGGCTGATTAAAGCATAGATAACAATCGGGAATTTTGGTTATATGTATATGATCATTCTTGATGTCATTTATTTGTGCCGTGAAATTTTTTATGCCAATAGGAAATGGCTGTCCGAATGTTTTGATAAGCATCTGTTCGGATTTTGATGCTTGCTCTCCTATTATGAAGAAGGTTTTTGCAATTAAATCTGGCGTTGAAAAAACTATACGTTGTAAATCCAGATCATACTGCATAGAATATCCTATAAAAAATATTGATTTTGCAGTTAGTAGATCGCTTCTAAAAAGAGTTGACCATTCACTCTTATTAAAATCTTCTGTCAAATAACTAATATTTGTCAGCTTAAACTCATTATTAAGTTTTTCTTGGGTAAGACGTTTGATATCCCCATTAATGTGTATACAAATATTTGATTTATTTTTATAATCATTTGGTCTATCAGATAATATAACAGATTGTATTCTCTTTTTTGTTTTTTCACAAGCCAATTCAAAGACATTATCGTAATTAGTTGTATAAATGCGTTGCCAATTAATTTTGGCAATAATTTCCTGCTCAGAAGTAACGTCTATTGCTGTATATTCTTTACGCAAAAATTCTACCAAATCTATTTCGCCTTTGGTGTCTTGATAAATTCGTGATGCTATACCTAAATCGTTAGTAAAATCTTTTTCTTCAAACTCACACTCCTTTAATAGTTTATGTGCAAGTGGAGTCGCGGTCTCAAATTTATCATTTTTTTCATTAGTCGCTCCCAGAGAAAAACCTGATCCAATAAATAATATAGCATCGCCATCGAGCGCATGAATAATTGCTTCTCTTATTTCCATAAAATAAATTCTTTAGGTTCATCAAAATACTAAAAACAAATATAGTGAATCATATTGGAATACACTCATGGTTAATATCTTATTTTATATCAGTCGCCCGTTTCCTTGCCGTCCATAGAAGTTAGTACAGACTCTATTGAAAGCGAAAAGGTCAGGCGGCTGTGCCGTTTCGGGCAGAATCTTCCTCTTTCAGAGCGTATTCAGCCCGAAAACCTTTTCCCTTTCACGTCTGTACAATGGACGCCGACGGCAGCGGAAACAAGCGACTGACGGAAAAGTCAGAAGACAAAACAGCATATAGATTAGTTCAAATAGGGCCTAATTCTATATGCTATTATTTTATTATTCAGAAAGGCTATTTTTTAGAAACACAAATAAAATGGGCAGGCGGTCAACTGCGCTCCCTCCAGAAAAATCAAAATCCTTGCGTGTTCTTTGTGGGGGACGCTTGGGATGTTAGTTCCTTTTGTATCTGTACGCCTCCTTGTAGCCTTTCATCAGTGTCTTTTCTATGTCGGAAGCCCGGTAGAGAATCTTGCCGCCTACCTGTGTATACGGCAAAATTCCGTTGTTGCGGTAGTCCTGCAATGTTCTCCGGCTCACTTTCAACAGGTATGCCACTTCCTTGTCCGTCAGCAGTTCATCGCCATAGGCAGACGGTTGCCGTTTCTCCAACAACTTTTCGAGCAGGACCAGCAGCCTGTCGAAATTTGAGTGGAATGTCTTTACCCACTCGTGGTCCTTTTCTCTGATTTCATTACTCATACGCGTTTGATATTGGTTATACATTATTCTTGAAACTCGTTCAAATGGCCTTGCCTTTCCAGCGGGCTTCCTTGCGTTTGTCCTCCACGTTTCCGACTACTCGCTCCACATCGTCAGGGCGGTAATAAGTCCGGTTCCCGATTTTGGTAAAGGCAAGCGTCCCGTTATCCCTCAGGGTCTGCAAGGTTCTCGGACTGATACGCAACCTGCGGCAGACCTCGTGGTTGTCCATCCATTCACTTGTTCCCTTCCCGCCGTGTTCACGGCACAGATTTTCCACCCGCTGCACGAAGCGATCCAGCTTGGCAGCTATTTCCTCGAAAGTCCTTTTTTCAAAGCTGATGATTTCCATTGTCTTCATTATTTTCTGTTAAACATATATTCAAAATTCCGGAAAAAGACAGGTCTTTTACAGCCGATATTCCATCATGTATCAGCGTCCTATTCTCGGCAGGAAATGTGACCGTTTATCCCTGTTCCCACTGCAAATAAAAGCAGTAGAAATTACACTGCAATGGATTTTCAGACCGGTGACGATGCGTTACCCGGAATGACATCATGTTACATATCAACCGCATACAATGAGCCTTTTTTATAAACAGAATCCACTTGAACAATCTTGTTTGTAGGAATCACTCCGGCAAATCACGGCAGGAAGCACCGACTGTCCAATCGGTATAGTGCATAGGGTAACATAATTGCCACAGCATCTCCATTTGCTTGATTCTGTTCACTATACACACTTCCTTTGCTCACGACAACGAGTCAAGGTGCGCACCGAGACCAGTGAGTAAACCGATTAAAATCAAAAATGTATGGTAACAAAAAAGAAATTGACCAAAGAAGAATGGGAGGCTATGACAGGTACGGACATGTCATTCATACTCCCGTCAGATGGCGGCATTGAAACTGCCCTGGAATCATCCTTGAATGATACCGGAAATAGAGAACAGGCAAAGTCTGTAGAACAAGTCGAAGTTCCATTCGAGTCCCAGCAATCGCCAACAGGAAGAGAGGAAGGCATTCCTCCTTCTCAGCGTCGTATAAGCAGCAGGCAGAGGAAACTTTCTCTGGACGAATACCGGAAGGCCTTTCTTCAGGTTCCGAGAATAGAAGACCGCAAGCCCGTGTTTGTTAGCGGCGAGGTACGTGACAGGCTGGACGAGTTTGTCCGCAGGCTGGGAGGACGCAAAATGAGCGTTTCCGGACTGCTTGAGAACATCGCCCGGCAGCATCTTGAAATCTACTCGGAAGACTTCGAGCAGTGGCGAAAGCTGTGATATTTTCCGGAATGACAGACTTGTTTACTGACTCCAGTCATTACAGTATTCAGACAGTCAGTAGTCGACCTGAGGGGGTAACGGACAAAACTTCAGTTTTGGGAGTTAGCGAGGTTATCTTTCGGGCATCCCGAAAACCTCGCTCCACTCCCGAAGAGTGGAGGCAATCCGCTCCCGGTGGTCGCAGATTGTGAGAAAAAGAATAATCAGAAATCAAACGAAGAAAATATGAATGACAGAAAGAAAAACAGACCGAGGGGACGCCCCAAAGTAAGCGGAGTGTGCAAACTCAGCAAAGCCGTTACAGTGAAATTCTCCAAGATAGACTATGAACGGTTATGCCGACGCAGCAGACAGGCCAACCTTACGCTGGCGGAATTTCTCCGCGTATCAGCCTTTGAGACGACGATAACAGCCAGACACTCTGCCGAGGAAACTGCCGTCATACGCAGCCTTACGGGTATGGCAAACAACCTGAACCAGCTGACCCGTCTGTCCCATCAGGCCGGGTTCCACCGTACCCAAAAGACGGTAACGGAACTCCTGCAGAAACTCAAGGAGATTATTGTCCGGTACAGGCACGGAGAAAGGAGGCCGTCATGATTGGAAAGATCAAGAAAGGGAAATCCTTCGGCGGCTGTATCCGCTACGTGATGGGCAAGGACAACGCGGAAATCATCGACTCAGATGGTGTATTGCTAGGAAATATCCGGGAAATAACGGACAGTTTCAACTATCAACGGGAGCTTAATCCGAAGATAAAACAGCCTGTCGGACACATCGCATTGAGCTTCAAGCCGGAGGACAAGGCATTGCTGACGGATGAATTTATGGCTAAAATAGCCCAGGAATACATGGAACTGATGGGCATAAGGAACACCCAGTTCATCCTGGTAAGACACCATAACACGGACAACCCGCACTGTCACCTGGTCTATAACCGCATCGGGTATGACGGCAAGGTAATCTCTTCCCAGAGCGATTACAAGCGCAATGAAATTGCCACAAAACTGCTTAAGGACAAGTACGGGCTGACATACGCCGAGGACAAGGGCAAGACTAACGTAGAGAAACTCCATGCCTCGGAACGTGTGAAATACGAAATCTTCAATGCCGTCAAGGCAGCTTTGAAGTGCTCCGGAACATGGAAAGAGTTCAACGATTATCTGCTTCGCCGGGGCATCAGGCTGGAATTTGTAAAGCGTGTCAGGGAGATAAAAAGGCAGGAGGACATACAGGGAATCCGGTTCACCAAGGACGGGCAGACCTTCAAGGCTTCGCAAATCAGCCGGGAGTTCAGCTTTGCCAGACTGAATGCCCGGTTGGGCTGGAAGACTTCGGAATCCCGACAGGAATCCGAACATAAGGTGCAGCAAAGGATACCGGACGGAGGCCATCTTCTCGAAAGTACAGGACTTGGACTGTTCAGTCCGACAAACGGTACCGCTCCCGAAGAGCCGTTACCTCAGGAAGAACTTTTGCGCAGACGCAGGAAGAGACAAAAGAGGAAAGGTTTCGGGTTGTAGTCCGTCTTTTCTCATTCAAATTATTCATGAACATTAAAATTGCAGGAATATGAAAATGGAAGAATGTATCGAGAGCATCTTCGGATGCCTGGAAAGAATCGAGAACAAAATCAACGGGCTGTCCGCTCCCTTGCCGGAAGGCAACAGCCCGACAGTTAATAACACACAGGATGAGTCCGTGCTGAATGAAGTCCGGAAAGGTCATGAGACATTTCGCAAATTGTTGGCTCGCGTGTACGAAGGTCTTGCCGCCATCAAGAACGATATGATTTCCATGGACAGGAAAAACTCGTCACAGGAAAGGTTTGGACAGGTCTTGTCAGAAATACGTAATGAACAGCGGCAGAACCAGGAGAAAGTGGAAACCCTGTTTTGTGAGACCAATGACACAATCAGAAAGAATGCCGTCAAGACAAGCAACATCAACCATCATTTCAGCCTGAGCTTGGAATCCCCGTACATTCTTGGGAGTTTTTCCGTGATGTTCGCGGCAATCGTGGCCCTGTCCGTGGCTCTCTATTTTTCTACGAGAACAGATAACGAGCAGGCCGATAATGATCTGAAGTACCGTTATGTCAAGATGAAAGGAGAGGCTACTCCCGAACAACTCGTGGAACTTGAGAACCTCTTTGGACCGAACCGGGATAACGGACGGATAGAACAGATGCATGAGGACGTGGAAGCCTACGAGGAAGCAGTACGGAGACAGGCCACCCTGACCGAGCAGGCACGGCTGAAAGAACAGGCCGCGAGAGAACTGGACAGCAAGGCGAAGTCCATCAAGGACAAGTCAATTACGGACGAACCTAAAAAGTAAGCCCATGGCCAGTGTCAAAGTAAAATTCAGACCTTCCACCATAGAGGGTAAGGAAGGTACCATTTATTATCAGATTATCCAGAACCGTGTAATCCGTCAGTTAAAGACGGATTACCGGATATTTACGGATGAATGGAACGAGACTGAGGGCTGTATCATTGCCAGTTGTTCGGAACGAAGCAATCTGCTTCTTTCCTTGCAGGAACGCATGGAATGGGATCTGAAGCGGCTGGACATGATTATCCGACAACTGGATAACCGGAAAGCTGCATATACGGCAGATGATATTGTTGCTTCTTTCCAGAGCAATACAGAGGGACAGTCGCTTTTCAACTTCATGCAGAGCATCATAGCCCGTCTCAAACAGATGGGCAAGATACGCACGGCTGAAAATTATTCCTGCACCCTGAAAAGTTTCATGCAGTTCAGAGGGGACAGGGATGTTCTGTTGTCTGAAATAGATTCAGATCTGATGCAGCTTTATGAAGCCTACCTTCATGGGAAAGGTGCCGTACGGAATACCAGCTCATTCTACATGCGTATTCTTCGGGCGGTATATAACCGTGCCCTGGAAAAGGAACTGATGGAACAGCGCAATCCTTTCAGGCATGTCTATACGGGAGTGGACAAGACCGTCAAGCGTGCCGTTCCCTTATCCGCCATCAAGCGTATGAAGAATTTGGATCTGTCCTTACAGCCTAATCTGGAATTTGCAAGGGACATGTTCCTGTTCAGCTTCTATACCCGTGGCATGTCGTTCATAGATATGGCTCACCTGAAAAAGAAAGATCTTCAGAACGGCTTCTTATCATATCGCAGACGAAAGACCGGGCAGCAGCTGGTCATCAGGTGGGAAAAATGTATGCAGGAGATTATCGGCAAATATCCGGAAGACGGCCTTAGCCCTTATCTTTTGCCGGTATTGAAATATCCTTTTAAGGATACGCACAAGCATTACAGAAATGTCATGTCCGGAATAAACCGGAACCTGAAAGAAATAGCCAGACTGGCCGATATATCCTTTCCTCTGAGCATGTACTGTGCCCGTCATTCATGGGCAAGCGCAGCCAAAGGCAAGAATATTCCGATTTCGGTTATCAGTGAAGGAATGGGACATGATTCCGAGGCGACCACACAAATTTATCTGGCCTCATTAGATAATTCCGTAGTGGATAAAGCCAACGCACAAATTCTAAAAAGTCTGTAGGATTGGAGAACGTTTAGCAAAAGCATTCATTTCTTAGACAGAGGGACTCACTCTTGCGCAAAGTTATACATTTTATTGAAAATCCTGCAATTCCGGCCGTTGGATTTTCATCCGGAAGTCATTGAATTTCAACTGTTGTTTAGCAATTCTACATATAATTCATCAGCAAATCAGCCTTATAGCCTGAAATCTCCCTCTGTCTAAGAAAGACGCAGACACCGGGACTTTCTCATCCCCTTTACGCACAGAAAGAAGATGGAGAAAACGACCGGAGAAGCCGACATACAGGAGAACAAGCTGAAAGAACTTTCACCCGACTTACTGAATACCTTGCTCAAAGATCATACAACGAGCAAGGAAGGAAAACAGTGTAACATATTCTGGGCTACTTCCGATTATGAACCGCTCGGCAAAGGTTATGAATACGGGTCGCAGATTTTTCCGGAGCTGATAACCGGAGAGAACGGCCATGTAGTCATGCCCCGTGTTCTGAAACACAGGGATACCCAAAGCACACGTTCCCGGGAAATGGCGGAGGTATTTACTCCATCCTGGATCTGCAATGCCCAGAACAATCTTATTGACGAGGCTTGGTTTGGCAGAAAGGATGTATTCAACCATGAAGTGACATCCAAAGACGGTACACATACATGGGAAGTAAATCCGGATAAGATTGCTTTTCCTGAAGGCAGGACATGGAAAGACTATGTACGGGAAAACCGGTTGGAAATCACCTGTGGAGAAGCTCCTTATCTGGTAAGCAGGTATGATACGACTACCGGAACATTCATTCCCGTGGAGAAACGTATCGGCCTGCTTGACCGTAAGCTCCGTATTGTCAGTGAGAATACTACGACAACGCGTGAATGGCTGGAGGCAGCCAAGGATGCTTACAGAAGCATCTATGCCTATGAATGGCAGGGAGACAGTCTTCTTCTTGCCCGTGAAGCACTTCTCTTATCCTTCATTGAATATTACCGGAACAAGTTCGGTAAAGATCCGCAAATTAAATCCATCAACCATATAGCCTATATCATCTCCTGGAATGTATGGCAGATGGACGGGCTGAAAGGTGTTGTTCCGGACAGTTGTGGAGAACGTGTGCGAATGGAACCGGGCCTGTTCGGTACGATTGAAAGACGGGAACCGTGCGAGGGTTGTCTAAAAAATGACCTGACCAAGCACAACGGCATTTACTGCATTATCAAGGACTGGCGGGCTACAGACAAGGCAACAGGCAAAAAGGGGAAACGAATCCGATTTATCGACCTCATAAATGAAGAAGCATGAGATTCACATCGTCCCTGAAATTAAAACTGATCTATGTGTTCCGTATCAATGATGCGGCACACCGTGGATGCCTGAAGATTGGCGAGGCAACCTGTGAGGATGAAAACGTGTTCGGTCTGTCTCCTAACAGCAAGGCGCTCAATGAAGCGGCAAGAAAGCGTATCAACCAATATACACAGACGGCAGGCATTGCATACGATCTGCTATATACGGAACTGACCGTTTACAACCGTGGCGGCCTCCGTTCGTTCAACGACAAGGAGGTACACAATGTTCTGGAACGTTCCGGTGTCAAAAAGAAAGTCTTCGATACGGTTAACAAGGCAAATGAATGGTTCATCACCGATCTGGAAACCGTCAAGCGTGCCATTGCGGCTGTCAAGGAAGGCCGGAGCTCCCTTTCATCAGCGGAAGTTACCCGTGAATCTTCCCCGATTGTATTCCGGCCGGAACAGCAGGAAGCCATCAGCAAGACCAAGAAGCAGTTTAAGAAAGGCAACCAGATGCTCTGGAACGCAAAGATGCGTTTCGGAAAGACCCTTTCTGCCCTGCAGGTTGTTAAGGACATGGAGTTTCAGCGTACTCTGATTCTAACTCATCGCCCTGTGGTGGATGCCGGATGGTTTGAGGATTTCGGTAAGATATTTTACGACCGCAAGGATTTTGCATACGGTTCCAAGAACAACGGGGAAAGTTTTAGCAGTCTTGAATGGCGGACAGAAAGCCACGGATTGCATTATGTCTATTTTGCATCCATGCAGGATTTGCGTGGCTCTGAACTTGTGGGTGGCAACTTCGACAAAAACAACGAAGTGTTTGCTACCGATTGGGACCTGATTATCGTGGATGAAGCGCACGAAGGCACCCAGACCGAACTGGGTAAAGCGGTTATGGGAGAATTGGTCAAGGAACAGACCAAAGTATTACGCCTGTCAGGTACTCCATTCAATCTGTTGGATGATTTCAAGGAGGATGAAATCTATACATGGGACTATGTGATGGAACAACGGGCCAAGATAAACTGGGACGAACTCCATTTTGGTGACCCCAATCCGTATGCTTCACTGCCTACACTCAATATCTATACCTACGATTTGGGACGGCTGCTTCATGACTTTGTAGATGAGGATGTCGCCTTTAACTTCAGGGAATTTTTCCGGGTCAATGAGGCTGGCGGTTTCTGTCATGAAAAAGATGTGCGGGCTTTTCTGAATCTTCTTACCAAGGAAGACAATGACAGCCTTTATCCATATGCCAACGAAGAATATAGGAATATTTTCCGCCATACACTCTGGATGGTGCCCGGCGTGAAGGAAGCACGGGCACTGAGTACCATGCTCCAGACACATCCGGTGTTCCAGCATTTCAAGGTGGTCAATGTAGCCGGTGACGGTGATCAGGACGAGGAAAGCCGTGATGCCCTGGAAGCCGTGGAAAAGGCTATCGGAAAAAATCCGGATGCCACACGGACCATTACCCTTTCTTGCGGACGGCTGACGACCGGAGTAAGTGTAAAGGCATGGACTGCCGTATTCATGCTGTCCGGTTCCTATAATACAGCCGCATCCAGTTATATGCAGACCATCTTCCGCGTACAGACACCGGCCACCATCAACGGACGGATGAAGGAGCGATGCTACGTTTTTGATTTTGCTCCGGACCGTACCCTGAAAGTGATAGCCGAAACCGCTAAAATATCGGCCAAGGCTGGAAAGACTTCACAAAGTGACCGTAAGGCAATGGGAGAGTTTATCAATTTCTGTCCTATCATATCCATTGAAGGCTCACAGATGAACCGCTTTGACGTACCCCGTATGCTGGAACAGCTGAAACGGGTATATGTGGAACGTGTTGTTCGTAACGGGTTTGAGGATAACAGTCTGTATAACGATGAGCTGATGAAGTTGGATGATCTGGAACTACAGGAATTCGACGACCTGAAAAAGATTATCGGTCAGACCAAGGCTATGCCCAAGACCAATCAGGTGGACATCAACAGTCAAGGTCTGAACAATGAGGAATACGAGGAAAAGGAGAAACTGGAAAAGAAACCCAAGAAGGAACTTACGGAGGAAGAACTGAAACGGCTGGAAGAACTGAAAAAGAAGACCAAGAACAGGGAAGCGGCCATTTCCATACTCCGTGGCATCTCCATCCGTATGCCCCTGTTGATTTATGGTGCGGAACTGAGTGATGAGGATATGGAAATCACGATTGATAATTTTGCTTCACTCATTGACCCGCAGTCATGGGAAGAGTTCATGCCCAAGGGAGTAACCAAGCAGAAATTCAACAGCTTCAAAAAATACTATGATCCAGAAATATTCTGTGCTGCCGGAAAACGAATCCGCGCGATGGCCCGTGCTGCGGACAAACTGAGTATTGAGGAACGAATCGAACGTATTACGGACATCTTCAGTACTTTCCGTAATCCGGACAAGGAAACAGTGCTTACTCCGTGGCGTGTGGTAAACATGCACCTCGGCGACTGTCTGGGAGGCTATAACTTCTATGACACAGAGTATCAGAATGTGATTTCTGAACCACGGTTTATAGACAAGGGAGAAGTTACCGCAGAAGTTTTCTCCCCTGAATCCCGTATTCTGGAAATCAATTCCAAATCCGGACTTTATCCGCTCTATATGGCATACAGCATTTACCGGGCAAGGGTAAAGGCTTCTCTTTTCGCTGTAGAAACAGTAGAAGAGCAGCAGGCTGTATGGGACAAGGTCATAGCTGAGAACATCTTTGTTATCTGTAAGACTCCAATGGCTAAGAGTATTACCAAACGTACGCTTGCCGGATTCCGTAAAGCAAAGACAAATATGTGGGCTCCGGAAGATCTTATCAACAAAATAAAGAATCAATCAGAATTATTCATTAAAAAAGTGCATGACTTAATAGGCAAAGACATGAAGATTAATGCTATAGTCGGTAATCCTCCATACCAAATCAATGATGGAAGCGGTGCATCTGACGATGCTGCAAATCCTATATACCAAATATTTGTACGGATAGCAAAACAGATCAGACCTGAATACTTTTCCCTGATTATGCCTTCAAAATGGATGATTGGAGGAAAAGCAGTACTTAAACCATTCAGAAAAGAAATGATGGAAGATAAACATATTGCATCCATCTATGATTATGAGGATTCTGGCGAATGCTTTAACGGGCAGCATATAGATGGTGGAATCTGCTATTTCCTTTGGAGTAATAAGCACAATGGCAAGTTGCGTTACACTTATATTTCAACGAATAAAGAGTTTTTTGTATCTACAAGATTCTTATCCGATGGGAATTCTGATATCGTTATACGTGACAACCGTCGTCAATCTATTATTGCTAAAACTTCGACAAATTGCTCCTTATTTAAGGAGATAGTCTCATTAACCCAGCCGTTTGGAATCAGAAAGGATTTATTTAATTCGCCAGAAAGATATCCACTATCTAATTTACAATCAGAACCTTTCTACGGATGCGTAAAAATTTATGGTGTGAAAGGAATTAAAGGAGGAGCGAGAAGAACAATTGGATATATTTCACCTAGAATTATAACAAAAAACAAAGCTGCAGTAAATAAATATAAACTATTTTTTACAACTAGTTATTCTACAAATGCTTTCAATCCACCAGAAACCATCATAGGAGAACAAAATTCAGTTTGCACAGAAACCTTTCTTTTGATAGGTCCCTTTGATACTGAGATTGAACAGAAAAATTGTTATAAATATATCTGTACTAATTTTTTTAAGACATTATTGTTTTTTGGTCGAGGTACTATGCAGGTGTCACAAGATGTTTTTAGATTTATTCCACTGCAAGATTTTAGTAATCAAAGCGATATTAACTGGCATAAATCAATTTTGGAAATTGATAATCAGTTGTATTTAAAATATTCTTTCACAAAAGAGGAGATTTTATTTATAGGAAAATCACTACTGTCCGCTAAAAATGGACAAGGTTAAAAATTAAATAAATCCGGTTCACTTGAATCATATTGGTCTTTGACATTTTTGAAATTCGATTTGTAGAACAAGTCACTGAGATGTGTTTTGTCGGTCAGAGAGATTCCGAGAATTTGGAGAACTTCATAGATGCTGCGTTCTAATTTCATATCGTGTTGGATTATTGCTACCAAACAGTAAGTAATTATCGCACAATAGATTTGTATGCGTACTGCGTTTTCCGATATTCCCCAAAACTTCTTAATCCTGAGGTGTTGTTTTATCCATTTGAAGAACAGTTCTACACCCCATCTGTTTCGATAAAGCGATGATATCAACTCCACAGATGCGTCAAGATTGTTTGTCAGGAAGATATATTGTGTACCGTCTTCAGGATTTTCAACGATGAGTTTTCTAAGTTCCTCGGGATAATCCTTAGAACTTTTATAAACCGTAAAGCACCCGATTACATCCGAAACTACACCTTCCGGCAATCTTCGTTTCCAGGTTTTAGGCTTGATCCGTACGTTTGTTTTGGCTCGTACAACGAAGAAAGCACCTATACGATTATCGTATTAAGATTGCTGAAGTCGTTATATCCGCGGTCGAATATGTAGTGCGCTCCAGATTCGTATGGTATCTCAGGCATAGCCTTTGAATCGTGAATGTTGGCAGGTGTAATATGCACAAATGCAGGTACTTCCGCTTCAACATCATAGAGCGTATGCAACTTTATTCCGCCTTTATGTTTGCGAAATTTGGCCCATTCAAACACCGACAGGCACAAATCAACCGTTGTAGAGTCAAATGCGTAAACATGACCGTCAAGTTCGAATATTTTAGTGATTCTACGCTTGCGGGCCTCGGCAATCATGAATGTTGCATACTCCTCGAAAATACGGTAATCACGTTGCACATTAGCCTTACTGAGATTGCTTCGTGTTACAGATTTCCCGATTCCGAGATGGTAGAGTTTCCCAGCATGTGCTTCCATAGCCACAACCAGATCTCTGAGGCTCTCTCGATTGGATAGTTGACCGAACATCATCGTAAGCAACTGATTCTAACAGGTATAGCTTTTGATATACTTGTTGCCATTGTATTTCTTCACAATGTATTTGAATTTCTCGTAATCAAGGAATTTAACTAATTGAGAGAAAACGTACTCGTCTTTAAACATAACGGTCTGATTTTGACCGCAAAGTTAAATTCAAGTCTCGGAAATCTAAAATTGCCTATAACAAATTGAATTTCAATAATTTCAAAGAACTTCTATGATTTTTTTAGTGGACACTAATGTAGGAAAATAATAAGGCAACTATCCAAAATTTAAATAGTAATTAGATTTAAAACATATGATTTGACAAGAAATATTTGCATGTATTTGATATTAATTTGAATTGCAATTATTTGTTAAAGAAAGTGCATTAAATAAAATATGGAAAATTAGTTGAGCTTCTTTTAATTATCTGCTCAAGTTTTTTCATTAAATCTAATGTGATAGTAATTTCTTTATCTGAAATAATAGGAAGAGTTCCAAGTTGATCATGTGATCCTTGATGTAATACGACCTTTTGATAGGTATGTAAATGTTGTATTGTTGTAGAGATCCATGGCATCTGGTTGCCTTCATTATATTTTTGGAAAATAGCTCTAATTTTAGATTGTAGATATTTCTGAGGACAAACCTTTACTAGTGATGAAATATTTTTGATTAAATCTGTCTGTGTATAAATTTTATCACCATCCAAATAGCAATATAGCCATTTTTCGTTATTACAGATTCGGTCAATTAAGTCAGAAGTCTCTTCTTGTACTCCAATTGTTAAAATTTTCCCAAATTCATGTAGTAATTTTTCGAATTTTTTACGCATAGCATTAATCGCTAATTCATCAGTTGGCAAAATTCTTCCACCAAATTTTTTTACTAGTTCATCTACATTTTCTTCTTCACTAATTGAATACATGATATGAGTTCCATCTATTTGATACAGTGATGTATATCTCCAATTTTCATTTGTATGGTTTATACCTGAAATATGTTTTATTAAATTATAAAAACCAACATTGTGTGTCATTAATAATAACTGATACTCTTTTCCTAAATTAATTAAAATCCGAGCCAAAACAATGCGGTTTGCTAAATCTAGGCTTGACATTACGTCATCAAATACTACGAAATATTTTTTTTCATCTCCTAATTTAGGGGCTAATTTTACATAGCTTATAAAAATCAAAATTTTAATTAAATTTTGATGAGCCTCGTTTAATTTTTCGTGTATATTCTCGGTAATGATACCTTCAATTATACCTGATATTCCAACTATTTTTTCTTCTGATTCAGGGCGAACTAGTTCTATTTTTTCTTTAAATTCATTCTTTAAAATATCATTAACATCACTTAATACCATATCAATAATTTCAGATGACGATAATTGTTCATATGAATAAGGTCCGCCAAAATGGTTTTTCCCAATTAAGTTTTCTAGCTTAATTTTAGATGTAGGCCTAAGTTGAAGTCTATCTAATATGAAAACATTTTTATTGGGCATAGCATCGGGGCTAGTGGATGAAAATTTATTTCCATCAATATCTATTTCAAATACATCATTAGATTGATCATGCAGGTAACTATTTAGCCAATCTCGTTTGGCTGCTTCCCGCTCTTCGCCAACAATATTGGGACTTATTACTTCTTCTTCTATAAAATTAGCAAATGAAATTAATCTTATAGCTTCAGATATAGATGTTTTTCCACCTCCGTTTTCTGCATATAACAAAAGGTTAGATTCCTTTTCAATGTTATTGTTATCTACAGTATATAAATCTAATTGTAGGGGCGATTTTATACCTTTAAAATTGGATATGGTTATTTTTTTCACACGTAGATTTTAGTAGATTTAAAAAAACTGGAAAGTATTTCTCGCATATCTTTCTTTCTATAAAGAAAATCATTATAAGAATAGTACGTTTTACCTCTAAGGATTTTGGCAACAGAGTTGAGACTAGATGAATTATATAAAAGGCTTCTTTCTGATAAAGATTTATATGTTTTTGGAAAATCAATAATAGAAAAATTCGCCATATCTTCAATGTCATATTTTATGGTTTCATTAGGCCAATCCCAATGGGCAGTTGTATCACTTTGTCGAACAATACGTTCTACATTTAATGGAAATGTTATTTTTAATGAATTCCAATTATCTTCAGTAAGATAATGGTAAAGCATTACAAATCCATTTCTTAAGCGTCGTCTTTCATCAAAAAAATCATCTGAAAGTTCACCATTTTGTAGTATCATTTGCCTTTTATTCATGATCTTTACATTAATATCAAATATCTTATATTTTATATCTTGGGCTGGATCATGAGCATAGCATATTTTTACAAGAAATTCTAAAAAGTCAACAACCTTTTGTTCTTGTTGGGAATCATCTGATTCTAAAGTCGAATATACAAAAACCACCATAGCTGATAATGGAATAGCACTAGAATGTGCTTGCAGGACTTGATATAATAGCGCTGTTTTAGCAGATGAATACTTTAATGTATCAATCTTTTCAAGAACATCACCAATTGAATTAAGGTCATTCATAATATTTTTCCATTTTTTTGTTTTGAATGGAGAAATATCATGATTCAAAAAGAAATTTCTTAAATTAGGTTCAGACGTGGTTTGATTGTTTTGAGCTCGTATAATTCGCAAATAATATCTAAAGACTTCATTTACAGAAATGTTCAATTCTAGACATTTTTGTCCTAAATTTTTCCATTCCAAAATAAATTCATTACCTTCTTTCACACTACTAGCCATCTCATAGAGTTTTGCCTTTAATATATCTGCATCTGCTAAATCTAGTCCACGATTGTTGATTGTTTCAAAAATTGTTAATGCGCGTGAAGTAGCTTCCGCCATATCTTTGCCGTCGAGTACTATTGGTAATAAATATACTCTATCAATAAAATACTTCCAAAAACTGGTCTGCTCGACATTTCCAATTCGACTAAAATATTCTTGAATCCATTTATAAATTTGGATTGCATTTGATTGGATCTGACCTAATTTAGAAATCTCTTTGATTTTATTCTTGAAATCATCTTGTTGCCAATTCAGTAAATCATCAATTCCCTCTTGATCAGCTTCTTCAAATACTAATGAATCAATTTTAGAAAGCACATTATTATCTTCCCAATCTTTTATTGATAGCATTTCCTCTATTCTTGGAACTTTAGTTAAGATTGCAAGAGCTTTTAAGAACATCCATAAAGTTAAAATTCTTTGTTGCCCGTCGATAATCTGTGGTTTAGATTTATCATCGTTTCCACGAGCAATAACAATGTTCCCAACAAAATAATCTTCATTTAACTTAAAGGCTTGCGTAATATCATCAAATAATTGCTTTGCCTCTTTTTTCGTCCATCTATAAGGCCTCTGAAACGGAGGAACGATGTACCTGTCATCATTAATAAATAATGACCTTAAATTTTTTTGTTCTGCTGATAATGATAGAGCCATTCTAATGGTATGATTTAGTATCGTACAAATATAAGGATTTATTTTATTAGATTAAAATGCACTATAGAGAAATATCGGATTTACATATAATTTGTTAAGGTAGATTTCCATAATAATAGAAATATTAATATCTTTGTGGATACATAAATAGTGTTCTTTTGATTGATGTAAAATCTAACAAAATATAGAACTTCGCTCGTTTCTAAATCGTTACCTGTAAAAAAACATATTCTTATAAACTGCTTATTTTCAACGTATAAGATAAATGGTGATGCCTACCGGTATGGAAGGAGACCCGTTTGTTGATTCCGGCTCTTTTCGCCATATTCTTCAGGACGGCGTTGCAACCTCCGCATGTGCCTAAATCAAAGACAAAATCGTCAAGTGTCTTGTCGCCACGCTCAGGCAGCCATGCCATCGCGTTCGTGCCCAAAGGGACGGTCACAGGTTTTTCCGTCTTTTTCATCGCCTCTATCCTTATCACCATTCCGGACTGTGACTTCTCGATGTTGCCCCACTTCAATTGCTTCAGGTCGCTGTAGCGCAAACCTGTGAAACAGCTGAACAGGAATGCCATCTTGGTTGTGGTGCTTCGTGTCTCCACCTCCATCAGCCTGTGCAGTTCCTCACGGGTCAGGAAATCACGTTGGTCGGTCGGCTTCTTTATCCGCTCGTCCCTTGACAGCAGGTGATAAGGATTGCACTTGATGACACCCTCCCTTGCCGCCTGGTTGAGCATCGTGTTCATCTTCAACTGGAACAAGTGCATGGTCGATTTTGCCAGCCGCCTTGTCCCGCCATCAGAAGTCCGGCACTTATAGACATCGGCCATGTAGTGCAGGAATCCCCTGTAGAACTCCCGGCCTATGCAGTCCATCGTGAGACGCGGGCTTTTGATGTGTGCGAGATAGCCGTTCACCATGCGGATAAGGGTGTCGAAGTGTTTTAGATAGGTAAGGGAAAGTCCTGCGTTCGCGTGCATGGCTTTGGCGTATTCATCCATCCATGCGCTCACAAGAATCTTGTCGGCCTCCTTCAACGGGCTGCCGTCCTCTTCCGGTGTCTCGCCGAGCAGTCGTCTGGCTCTGATGGCAATTGCCTTGTCCATCGCATTTTTATTCAAATCCTTTGCATGTGGAGCGGAATCAGGGACAAGGTACAGTTTGGGATATTCATACCACCTCTTGCCCTTGTCATAATAATCAAGGTATATTGTCCTGTTGCCGTTCTTCAGCTCGCGTGTCCTTATTTCTATTTTCATGCCTGCCTGTCTTTGCCGAAGAACCTGTCCATCATGTTGACGGCATCAATCTTCTTCTGGTCGATTATTTTCGCGTATATCTGTGTGGTCGCCACGTTCTTGTGGCCGAGCAGCTTGCTCACCGTGTAGATGTCAACTCCTATGGTCAGCATCATCGTCGCGTAGCTGTGCCGGCTGACGTGAAAGGTCACGTGCTTCTCTATCCCGGCTTTCTTCGCCCATTCCGCCAGCCTTTGCTCTATGACGGAAGCCGCGCTTGACAGGCGGAAGATTGGCTCGTCCCCGTCTTCCGTCTCACGGAGATAGCCGAGGGCATCCTTTGAAAGCGGCACATTGACGACCTGTTGCGTCTTGAGCATCCTGACCCTTATATAACGGGTGGAATCGTTTGGCGTTGTAAGCACCTTGTTCCATGTGAACGTGCGGATGTCGCTGAGACGCAGACCTGTAAAACAGGCGAACAGGAATGCCTTTTTCAGTTCCCCGTCATCGCAGGGAGTGGCCATCATTCTTTTCAATTCATCAATGGTGAGATAGACCCTCGTGCTTTCCTGCTGGTGGAAGCGTTCCTTGGATGTCAGCAAGGTCATGGGGTTGCGTTCGATGATACCGTCACGTAGTGCCGTGTTCAATGCGGCTGTAAACACGGCCTGTGTCTGTAGTCCCGTACAGTTGCTTATCGTCCTTTCTTCGCTTTTCAACCGCCTGTTCTTCGCAGTGCGGAGGAAATTGATGAAACCACGGCAGAAATCCAAATCGACCTCCAGCATGGCTATGTTAAGCCGTCCGGTTGACCGCTGGTATTCCTCCACCTTGCGCCGCATGAATTTACGTCCCTTCATGGTCGATTCGGTCAGGCCGTTCCCCTCACTGGCGTATTTCTCAAGATACGCAAGAAGGGGCATCGAGGCTTTCATCACCTTGTCAAGGTTGGCTATGCCGTAGTTCTGCAACGCGATGATGCGCTCCGACTTTATCTTCTCGGCAACGCTTCTCGCGTGCTCGTTCTGCATCTTGTCAAGAGGCGTGTTCTCCGGGACAAGGTACACGCCGAGCGATTCCACCTTGCGCACACCTTTTGAATAGATGTCAAGATAGAGGCTTCTGTTGCCGTTTGCGAGCTTGCGTTCCCGGATGCGCACTGGCTCTTTCGCCTTGGTTGTCTTCTTCGGTCTTCCCATAAATCATTCAATTTGCTTTTGCCGTCTGTCAGCGGTATTGTTTCTCTTCTGCAAAGGTACGACAAATGATTTGTTTCACGTAACAAATACGCAACAAATATAAGGAATTTATGGAAATTTATGTTTCGCCAAAGGAATCAAAAAGTACAATCAATTATAATTGAATACCAATATATTACGCTTCTTTTGATTGCCTTATTTTCACTTGTTATGATTTTGTTTTCTTATCGCAAAACTTAAAAGCCATCAAATTTGTAATTGGGAGCGATTAGAGAGAAACAACAATCTATAAAATTCTCCTTTATTAAGTATTTGGTATTTTGCAGAATATCTTCCACTTTTTTACAAATCACATTATCTTCCATAAATGGTATATGTAATGCCTTTGACATCGGAATGCCGCATTCTTGTAATAAATCCGAAACTGTAACAAACGAATTTCCAGAATATACTATTGGATAGCTAGTTGATGCTTCACCAGTTAAAACTTTATGTCCAAATTGATGCTGTTCAAAACTATTTATTTTTCTCCAAATAATCGTTTCCCAATCACTCTGTTCAGACAATACAACTAGTGCAATATTATCACTTTGAGCTAATGTAATCACTTGTTGAGTAAAACCTGCAGACGAAACCATTATACCACGAACTCCTGAACGCGGATAATCAGAAAGATTCCCCACAAACTCACGATATATAGAGTTATCAATCTTTCTTCCGTGATTTTTACATTCAACAACAAGAAGGTTACTCCATGTTTCCTTGTTTGAGTTAGAATATACTTCTATAGTTATATCTGGATTCAACATAACGTCAGGTGCAGTTTTACTGGCATATTGCTTGTGTAAAAAAATCTCGTTATACCGTGATACGCCAGGTATATCTTGATTTTTAATAAGCTCTTTTAATTTCTTGAAAACCAAATTCTCAAAATAATCTCCTTTATGTTGGTTGTTAAATTTTTTCGCCATAAATTCTATCTTAGAACGTTATTACACAAGAATCTGTATGCATATTTTACGTTGTGAACATATCAGAAATATTACTGACACGGTTTATTTTACAGGTCCAAGGAATACATACAATAGGACTCCGTTTCCATTTACATAAAATTGTGGACTGTGTCATTAGATATTTGGCGCGAAGTGAGGCACATTGTCTATGTACTCTTCCTTACTTTGCTGTTCAATCGTAACTTTCTCCCATTTTATTTCTTTCAATCTTGTAGGTGCATTATCTGCATGAATTTCATATTTGATACACGGCAAATTAACAATTTCTTTAATTTTATCAATACACAATTTTAAAGAATGTTTTCTGTCGCACATACCTGGAAGTATTGGGTCATAACGAGCTGGACCATATAGGGGTCTTCCTAATTCGAAACCGACAACATCCCTAATTGTATTGTCCTCATATATCACAGAATAACCATCCTCTAAGTCATATTCTTTAGACTGTTCTACTATTTGCTGGGGAATATAAATATAGAAATTTACATACTTTGCAAGAATTTGCCCATTATTTACAGCCCGAAATTTTAAGGTGTATTCATATCTCGTACTCCTTTCTTCTATTTTGTTTGCTGTAAAGAGACCAAAAGGAGTTTTATTTTGAGTTACATCTATTTTTGTGACTAACAAAGTGAAATCAATATCAATTATTGGAGTTTTGCTCCGATTCATTACGTCTCTAATTTCATAATCCTCCATAGCCTCTACTGTGGCATTTCTCCTTTTATAATAAACATGTGAAAGCCTATTTTGATGTGCAGTATTGCTGCGAGGTACAGAAACAACATAAAAACCACTTTCTTCGTCATGTGATATATATGTGATTTCCAACCCTTCAATTTTTGGCTGAATATTTGATGATAAAAGTTGAGATAGTTTGTCTTTTGACATTTCTGTATTTGGTATAGGGAGCAATTCTTTAGGTATAGAATTTCCCCCTTCACTCTCTTTTTCTCTTATTCCAAATATAATAGTACCTCCATTGGAATTAGCCAACGCACTAATGTCTTTAGCCAATTCTTCTTTCCATTTTGGATTTTGTTTTGCAAAAGAACCCTTATATTCCAAAACGGTTGATTCTTCTATTTCGTTTTGGATAAGTTTTTGTAAATCATTTATTGTTTTTATCTGCTGCATGATTATAAGCCAAATTCAATTGTACATGTTTTAATCCATTCAATAGTATCATCTTTAGCATTTATCTGTTTGGCATACTCCAATAACAGATGAGCCAATTGATTTATTGAGACATCTCCATTCATAGAATATAGACGCATACGTACAAAATCAAGGATTGATACTACTGAACAAAAATATCCTTTTTTCCCGAGTACAGCTGCCGTTTCATGTACTTCATGCTGTTCAAAGTTAACATGCTTGCCAAATATAAAAAGGCTTTTTTCTATCTGAGCTTGTGCAAATTTTGCAATAGCGTGTTCCACATCTTCTTTTGTAAAGTCTTTATCCTTAACTTCGATAGATGACACCAATTGTTCCGCATTGTCAAAAATGTCAATATCGCCAACCTCCTTTGAAGATGCCCCACTTTCATTAACTTTATGCGGAACCACAGTCTTTGCCCCTTTATAATAAAGGTGTTCTATAGCAGCAACAACTAATGGACACATTTCACCTTCAAATGAATTTTTAATGAGAGTATTCACATAGTCTAGGATGGATTGAGGATTTGTTTCATCCTCAATCTCCAAATCTGGAATTGAATATTTTTCCTTAACTTCACTATAGATATGTTGCAAGGTATACAAAGCTGACGATAAGTATATCTGTGCTTGTTCCTTTGTTTTGATTTCCGACAAAGTATTTATCATACTTTCAAGAATTTTCGAATCGTTACCACTTCTAACGGCATTAGTCATAGCCAGTCGTTGGAAACGGGCAGGTTTATTCAAGAAGGGTTCGTTTGAACCGCCAAGACTATTAGGATAAGTACTCCTTTCAAATGGAACTATTACCTTATGACATAGGCTTCTTGCATCATATGCTCCAACGGAGCTATCTTTTGCTTGAAGGCTCAAAATATCAACATCTTTATTGACGCTCTTAGCTAACAATGCCGTAACCAATACATATCTGTATGTCTTATGAGAACCTTTTAGTATAAAATCTATAGAGACTCCAATAGGATCGTTTTGAAATATAGGTTTTTCATTAGTCTTTAGAAGAATCTTTTCCGCTTCTTCTTTATCAATTTTCTGCATAACAAAAATCAAATAAATTATGTTCTTTAGGTTGATAAATTACATTTTCATCACCATTAAGAACGTTAATAACCATTGTTGCAACAGCCTTAGCCATATTACATGGAACAGCATTTCCTATTTGAGTATATTTCGATGATTGAGAACCACAGAATTTATATTCTATAGGAAACGTTTGTAAGATTGCTGCTTCTTCCACAGTCATTCTTCTTAAGAAAGAAGGAGCTTCCATAAATGCTGCTTTAGTAGGATCTTTCATAATTTCATCATGGTAAGTTACAATCCAAGGAGCGCAATTTTCATATAGCTCTTTTTCATCAATGATGGGTGTTTTATTTCCTCCCATTGAAGCTGGTAATGTCGCACTATATCCATCTATACGAGTAGGTCTTCCCAAACCATTAAATAACATACCTGCATAAGGAGACTTGCGCAGTATTGGATTTGATGCCAATGTTATTTTCGCTCTACATGTACTAGGATTGTTGCCGTATCCTGCCTTATCCAACACTTGCAATGCCTCACGAACAGTTGGAGCTTTATGGGAATAGTGCTTTATCATCTTTTCCCAATTTGGCACATTATTACAATTTCCTTTTATTCCAATAACAAAAATTCTCTCCCTAGCTTGTGGCACATCATAGTCAGAAGCATTAAGAATTATAAAATTGACAGAATACCCTAAGTTTCGGAACTCCAATAATAATTTTTCTCTTATCGGTTTCCATTTATCAAGAAGTCCTAAAGCCTTAACATTTTCCATGATGAATGCTTTTGGTTTAACCTTCGAAACAACCTTTACATAGCTCCAAATCAATTGGCTTCTTTTGTCATTTACATCCATCTTTCCTGCCACAGAAAAACCTTGACATGGAGGACCACCAATAACCATATCAACATCTTCAATTCCGTCAAGTCTATTCATGACAGAATTAATATCACCGTTTATAATATGGCTACCAATATTAGTTGAGTATGACATACAAGCTTCTTTCATCATATCATTTGCGAATACGATATGTGCTCCTGCCATAATTGCCCCAATATCCAAACCTCCTGCTCCAGAAAAAAGCGAAATTGTCTTGATTTTGTTGGTATTGTTACGTTCTTTTATAGTCATTGCTTTATATCGTTTATTAAATCCTTAGGACTAATTTCTAATGCTTTGGCTATTTCAACCAATTGTTCAAGTGATGGCTGGGTTTTATTTTGTACCCATCGGCTTATTGTAATATCACTTTTACCCGTTTTTTCTGCAAGCCAACGGTTTGTCTTATTTTGCTCTGCTAAAGCTATTTTTATTCTGTTAATGTATTCCTTACACATGGCGTATAATCTTATTGCGATACAAAATTATCAAAAATCAGCAAAATATAGTCGTTTCATGATGATTATTTTCCAAAAACATTCCTATTTTAGACATTTTCTATGTTGATCGGATAAAGTGTCGTGAAAGGGTCAGAGTCACCAAACCATTGTCAGAGTGTCTAAGTTTGGTGTCTGAGTTTGGACTAAAAGTGTCAGAGTTAGTGTCTAAGTTGGTATCAGAAGTGTCCAAGTTGGTGTCTAAGTCGACATATGAATGATAAGTATGGTGTCAGAGTTGGTGTCAAAAGTGTCAGAGTGTCCTTACTGTTTATATTTAGAGTGGAAATACATTTTTACTTGGCATTATGCCTTATGCACCATACCATGGAACTGCATTTCACATAACTCCGGATGGCAATCTGGCAGTTTTCTACGTAAACAATGCGTAAACAAACTATTTGAGTTAGGGGTATTTAGTGAGTTTCACAGGATATAGTTAAATTCGCAACCGCTTGATACTCAATAAAAATCAGCCAAGCAGACTATCACAGAATATCACATTATCGTTCTCATAATCTGGAGGTCCTGGTTCAAGCCCAGGCTGGTCCACAATAAAGATTCCTAATAGATTGTTATTCAGCAGTTTGTTAGGAGTCTTTTTTTATTTGTGTCAACAGAATGTCAACCAAGCCCCTTTTAACTATCCGATTTTATCTTACTTACGCAACCGTTAATAATGGCTCAGTAGATATATCATCTATTACAGTGAGTTCTTTCTCTATCTGATACCATGCCACTTCCATTTTTTTCTGTTTAGAGGTACGCCATTTCATAAAGTACAAGTCCTCACTTTGTCGAGTTCTCATTTGTAATGACAAAGTTGTGCTCTTACCAAGCGATAGGGTCTGATGCAATCCAACTTAGAAACAGTTTGTTTGTGAAATGTGGTATTTCTCCGTTTTTTCTTCTACTTGATGTCATAGATAATCATTTAAGCTTCGGTTGGCCGTGAAGTATTCCGCCGGACAATGCTTTCGTTTCTTCCTTTATTGGTGAAAGTGAATTTTCTCTTAACCACGGTCGTGGCTAACGTTAACCACCCCTGTGACTAACTCTAACCACCCGGGTGGGCAGGCTTAACCACGTCCGTGGTTAAGCAATCGCAACCTACTTTCCATCAAGCTATGTATTTGCTCTATAAGGACGGGCATTACTTGCTTTTTATTGATGGACTTATTGGAAGTATGTAGACAGGACAGGGATACCGATGGTTGTGCCTATGAAATTTTCACTGATGCTGTATTTGTTCAGTCACTAATCGTAACTTGATATGGTTACGTGCACGGTTGACACGCATCATCTGTGTGACTAATATATGTATTCCTTTACATAATATATTGGGAAACAGATAAATTAGCATTTCTACTCTTTTTCTATTTTATATATTGAAGGTTGGTTTAAAGCCAGATCGGATGGGGAAGTTTATGTAATTATATAAAGTTCCTGTAGAACTAAGAAACGTAAATATTCCATATTGCAAACGGACCGATTTATGATATATTGAGAGAGTATATATTGATTCATTCTACCCATATTCTACTTATATTCTATCGAGATATAGTTTAATAATGGTAAATGGAAGAGAGAAAAAAATGTTTTATTTGTATAAAAGTAACCTATTTGGCGCCCTATTTTATATAATTAGTTCTTTTTTATAAAAAATATCTCTCCATTTCTTTTTATATCTTAAAAAAATTATATATTTGCACCCAGTATACAAAAGCCATAAGATATACTTAGTTCTACAGGAACTAAGAAAGATGGTTATAACATCAAGTTTAAGTTAAAATATTAGCTTAAAGTAGAGTTAAAATATGAGTATAAACTGATTCGACAAATGATGTGTTAGCCGTTTTATGGGAAATAAATGACATTGATTATTTATTAACATAAAATTTAGAGAGTATTATGAAAAAGACGTTTCTATTGGCAGCTTTGCTATGCTCCTTTTTCCCGGAAATTGGTGCATCCGGTATTCCTGTCACAGATGAATCTACTATTGTGCAGCAAAATCGTAAGGTGGAGGGCATTATAGTAGATGAAGCAGGAGAACCGGTTATTGGTGTTAATGTCCGAGTTAAGGGAAATTCTACTTTGGGGACAATTACCGATTATGACGGTAAATTTTCTATCGATGTGTCTTCGAAAGACATTTTAGTCTTCTCTTATATTGGTTATAAGACTCAAGAAGTGAAAGTGGGAGACCAAAAGAGTTTGAGAATTAAAATGAAGGAGGATAGCGAGACTTTGGGAGAGGTTGTGGTTACGGCTTTCGGAACCGGACAAAAGAAAGAATCTATCGTGGGTTCTATTCAAACGGTTCGTCCTAATGACTTGAAAGTGCCTTCTGCCAATCTTTCTAACTCTTTTGCCGGACGTCTTTCGGGAGTTATTGCCTATCAGCGTAGCGGACAGCCGGGCAGTAATGGTTCTGATTTTTACATTCGTGGTATTTCTACTTTGAGTGGTATGACTTCTCCGCTTATTATTTTGGATGGGGTGGAAGTGAGTTCGGCAGATTTGGATGCGCTTGATCCTGAAATTATAGAAGGATTCTCTATTTTGAAAGATGCGACTGCCACTGCCATGTATGGTACGCGTGGAGCCAATGGTGTAATGATTGTTACGACCAAGAGTGGTGCCGACCTTGAGAAGCCTATTATTGGCGTGCGTGTGGAAACGAATATCACACAACCTACGAAAGTGCCTAGCTTTGTAGACGGATACCGTTACATGGAGCTGTATAATGAAGCTGTAACTAATGAAGGAACAGGTAATATCCTTTATACTCAAGAACAGATAGAGAATACCCGCAATGGGGTAAATCCCTATATCTGGCCTAATGTAGACTGGTATGGTTCTTTGTTCAAAGATTTGGCGTTCAACCAAAAAGCCAACTTCAATATCCGCGGAGGTACGAAGAAGATTACTTACTTCATGAATGTGGGAGCCAATCACGAAACCGGTATGCTGAAAAACGAAGCATCCAAGTATTTCTCTTACAAGAATAATATTGATTTGATGAAGTATACCTTCCAGAACAATATTGATTTTCACATGTCTAAGACATCAACCATTTCTTTGCACCTGAATGTGCAGTTGAATGACTTGAGACAGCCTAACACCTCTGTAGGCAACCTTTATTCGGCTGTAATGAACTCCAATCCGGTGGATTTCCCTATCGCTTATCCGGCAGACGGTGTAAATAATTGGATTTATTGGGGAGCGTATGCAGGTGGTAATGACCAAGGTGCAGTCAATCCGATGGCCAGTTTGACCAATGGCTATACTGATATTTTTGAAAGTACGGTAATGGCTAATATTGACTTTGAACAAAAGTTGGATTTTCTGTTGAAGGGGCTTCGCTTTAAGGCTTTATTCTCTTATAAAAACTATAATAAAACCACTACCAGCCGTTCTCAAGGCATTAACCGTTATACATTGACCGGTTATACTCAGAATGCTGACGGTAGTTATAGTCTGAACATATCTCCGTTTGGTTCCTCCAATCCGAGTAAGCCGGTGTTGAGTACAACTTCGAGTGTTGCGGGTGACCGTCGTATCTATTTCCAATCTTATGTAGATTATATGAATAAGTTTGGTAATCACAATGTGAGCGGTATGCTTCTTTGGAATATTGACCAATATGATAATAATGCTCCCGGTAATTTGGTCGCTTCACTTCCCCGCCGCAAGATGGGATTCGCGGGTCGTCTTTCTTATGATTATGACAATCGTTATATGTTCGAAGTGAATGCCGGTTATAATGGTTCCGAAAACTTTGCCAAAGGACATAAATGGGGCTTCTTCCCCTCTGTAGCAGTAGGTTGGAATGTAAGTCAGGAGAACTTCTTCGAACCTCTGAAAGACGTTATCTCTAATTTAAAGCTCCGTGCTTCTTACGGTTTGGTAGGTAATGACCAATTGCTCGATTCATCGGGTGGTCTTATCCGTTTCATCTATATGTCTGATATTACGCTTCAGAGTGAAAATGCAGGATTTACTACCGGTGACAAGCAGCAGATTACTTTAAATGGTCCTGTATATACCCGTTATCAGAACAACGACTTGACATGGGAAGTGGGTGAGAAGTTAAATGTAGGTTTTGATATGCAGTTGTTCAACTCCTTGAATGTTACGGTGGATGCTTTCCGCGAAATCCGTCGTGATATCTTCCAACAACGCTATTCTATTCCTAACTACCTGGGTACGGCCAGTACTGCCGTTTATGGTAACTTGGCTAAAGTGAAGAACTATGGTTTTGACCTCTCTCTTGATTATGGAAAACAGATCAATAAAGATCTTGCCATTCAGTTTAAAGGAACATTTACTTTTGCACGTAATGAGATTCTGGAATATGATGAGGCTCCCGGTGTGCGTCCCTCTTTGTCTAATATCGGTAAGAAACTGAATACCATTTACGGTTATGTAACCGACGGACTTTATATTGACCAGGCTGATATTGCCAATAGCCCGAGCTCTACATTGGGTAATATTGCTATCGCTCCGGGTGATATTAAGTATGTGGACCAACCCGACAGAGATGGTGTTTATGATGGAAAAATAACGAGTGATGACCGTGTAGCTATGGGTTATCCTACTGTTCCTGAAATTGTTTATGGTTTTGGCCCATCTATTTCTTATAAAAACTGGGATTTCTCCTTCTTCTTCCAGGGTGTAGCCAATACTTCGTTGATGATGTCAGGGTTTGCTCCATTCGGTACTCAGTATAACCGTAATGTATTGTCATGGATTGCTGATGACTATTGGTCACCAAGTAATCAGAATCCTAATGCCGCTTATCCGCGTTTGACCAAGAATGATAACAATCACAACACTCAGTCTTCGGATTATTGGTTGCGCAATGGTGCTTTCCTGAAATTGAAAAATGCAGAAATAGGTTATACTTGGAAGAAAGTTCGTTTCTATATAAGTGGAGCTAACTTGCTTACTTTCTCTCCTTTCGATCTTTGGGACCCTGAAATGGGTGGTGGTAAAGGTTTGAGTTACCCGACTCAGCGTACCTTCAATCTTGGTTTACAGTTGTCATTTAAATAATCCAAAAACGAACAGATATGAAAAAGTTTAATCAAATATTTATTGTAGCGGCTTGTATGCTTTTGGGCATTTTGTCTTCTTGTAGTTACTTGGATGTCGTTCCTGACGAAAAGGCGACAGAAAAAGATGCATTTGAAGATAAGGATGCTGCTAAACGCTTTGTTTATTCGTGCTATGCATATATCCCTAATCCCAGAAGTGGTACAAGTTCATTGGACCTCTTTACTTCCGATGAAGTGATAACGGCATTTGAGCATGAAACATTTGCTGCTTTCCCTAAAGGTAATTATTCTGCGTCTAATCCGGTTATCTCTTATTGGAATTCTTTGTTTCAAGGTATCAAGCAATGCTATATCTTACTGAACAATATCGATATGGTTCCTGCATTGGAGGCTTCTATTAAGGCAGATTATATTGCCCAGGCCAAGTTCTTGATAGCTTATTATCATTTCTTGCTGGTACGTAACTATGGACCGGTTATTTTGGTTAAGGAGGAACCGTCGCTTACTACTCCTGCCGACCAATATGCGGCACGTTCGCCTTATGATGAATGTGTGGACTATGTTTGTCAGATGTTTGATGAAGCTGCCGCCGAACTTCCCGCAACTCGTATCAATGAGAACTACGGACTGGCTACAAGTGTGGCTGCCAAAGCGTTGAAGGCAAGAATGTTACTGTATGCTGCTTCTCCGTTGTTTAATGGAAACAGCGAATTCTATTCCAACTTTGTCAATAAAGACGGAACGGCGTTGATGCCTCAAGCATACAGTGCAGAGAAATGGCAGAAGGCTAAGGTGGCTTATGAAGAAGCTATTCGTGCGGCAGAAGGAGCCGGACACAGTCTTTATACCAGCACCGACTATATGTTGGACGGATATGATAATGCAGAACCGGCCGACCCCGTGCAGCACAGATTGCGTTACACCATCATCGAGCCCGCCAACACAGAAGTGATTTGGGCAGATTGCCGTTCAGAAGGTGCCTACAGTGTTCAGAACAAGTCTCTTCCATTCTGTAATGGTTCTGCTTACAATGGTGTGTCTCCTACTCTTGCCATGTTGAAACGTTTTTATACCAAGAACGGACTTCCTGTGGATCAAGATCCTGAGTTCCCGAAAGGTAACAGTATTTATGAAGTGACTGCTTTGGGTGAAGAAAATGCCACTATTGGTGACCCGGAAGCAAAGACTATCCGTTTCAACTTAAATCGTGAGCCTCGTTTTTATTCATGGGTTGCTTTCCAGGGAGGATTCTATGAAATCATGAGTGCGTCAGACGGTAACGGAGCTTATCAGAACGATGAGAGCTATAATAAATACAGTGACTCCGGTCGAGGAAAATTGGTATGTGATTTTGTGATAGGCGGTAATACTTCTCGTCAGCCGGCAGGAAGCAGTTTGCGTACTAATAACTATTCACCTACCGGTTATCTGAATAAAAAGGGAGTCGTTCCCGGTTACAATGTACGTACTTCTTTATACAATCCACCGTTCTATCCATGGCCTGTCATCCGTTTGGCTGAGCTTTATTTGGGGTATGCCGAGGCTTGTGTGGAATGTAATGATTTAAATACAGCAAAAACTTATTTGGACAAAGTGCGTACTCGCGCCGGTATACCTACGGTAGAAACATCATGGAATGGCATTGCTACGTTGGATCAGGCCAAACTGCGTGAGATTGTTCGTCAGGAACGTACCATTGAGTTCTATTTGGAAAATCAGACTTTCTGGGACTTGCGCCGTTGGAAACAGGCAGCAGAATATTTTGACGTGAAGGCCAAAGGTATGAATATTGCAGGTAAGACTATAGATGAGTTTGCACAAGAAACAGAAGTGTCTTTTGAACGTAAGTTTGAAAGTCCGACTCAATATTTAATGCCTGTTCCTTTGACAGATGTCAACCGTAACATGAATCTGGTTCAAAATCCTGGTTATTAATAAAATAAATAAAGATGAAGAATACATTTAAATATTATGCCGGAATGCTCCTGATTGGAGTTACCTTGGCAAACATCAGTTGCAGCAGTGATGAAGATGGGATTACACCGGCCGAAATCACAAATTTGACAGCAGAAAGTACTTCCGGGCGCATTGTACTTCGTTGGGATACTCCTGAAGATGCCGGTATCCGTTATATTGAAGTGAACTATTACGACCCATTGCAGAAAAAAGATGTTATGCGTACTGCAAGCATTTATGCAGATAGTATTGAAATACCGGATACACGTAAGAAGTTTGGCGAGTATCAGTTCTCGGTACAAACAGTAAGCCCTACAGGTGATAAGAGTGCGGTTCAAACTATCTCAAAGGTTTCGGAGCCGGCATTACCTACTTTTGTGAGTACACAGATAGCTTTGACTGCTGCTGACTTGAGTACGAATGCGCAGGAGCCGACTGAAGGACCTATTGCTAATCTGCTGGATGGCAATACCGGCACTTTTTTCCATACGGCATGGAGTGTCAATATACCGGCTCCTCATTGGATGCAGGTTAACTTGAAAGAAGAAATAACAGGTTCCTATAAGTTCTATTATGCGCCTCGTAATAACGGCAATAATAAACCGACTGATTTTGACTTGATGGGTAGTACGGATGGTACCAACTGGTTCCTTATCCGTAACTTCACTAAGGATGCAGATGGACTACCGGTTACTTCTACGGGTACATTTACTTCTGAGATTTATGATGCACCGCAACCATTCAGTCAAATCCGAATGGTAGTTAATGCTACTAATACGAGTAGTATTTTCTGGACAATGTCAGAATTTAAATTTTATTCGGTTTCTGTGACGGATCCTGAAGCCGCTGATGAATAGAAGGCTCTCTTCACAACATTAGATAGTAATTTAGGTTATCGAGGGGGGTGTTCGTGAGAACATCCTCCTATTTTTTGCCGTAAAACAACAAAACATCTTCAAAGAAGATATATCTTTGCAACTTAAATAAAATTTTCGTCTATGAATAACACTAGTGTACTATCTGTTGCTAAGAACCGTGTAGTTTGGTTGGATGTTGTCCGTTTTGTGGCCATGTTTACGGTGGTTTGCTGTCATTGCGCAGACCCTTTTAATTTTTATTCGGGTGAGCCTTCTGCCGAGCTTGAACAAATAAAGTTTTGGGGCGCGGCATACGGAGCATTCCTTCGCCCTTGTGTCCCCCTGTTCGTTATGATTACAGGTGCTTTACTGTTGCCGGTACGAGGGGAGACGTCGGTTTTTTACAAGAAAAGGATCAGCCGTGTATTTTGGCCGTTTCTTCTTTGGTCAGTGCTTTATAATCTGTTTCCCTGGATAACCGGTTTGTTGGGATTCAAACCGGAAGTGATTCTCGACTTTTTTCCTTATTCGGGTGAAGAGGCGACTCGTCAGGCTTTGAGTGTCTCGTTGAAGAATATTGCAGAGATTCCGTTGAACTTTTCTCTTTTAGATGTACACATGTGGTATATCTATTTGTTGATAGGGTTATATCTTTATTTACCCATTTTTTCTGCATGGGTGGAGAAAGCATCGGAGAAAGCTCAATTATGGTTTTTGGCCGCTTGGGGGATTACTACTCTGTTACCTTATTATTATGAATATGTTTCGCCTTACTTATGGGGTAGTTGTTCATGGAACTCATTCGGTATGCTTTATTATTTTGCCGGTTTCAACGGATACTTATTGTTAGGACACTACTTGCGCAATAAAGACTGGTCGTTGGGCAGAATCCTGTCTTTCGGTGTTCCTATGTTTTTGGTAGGGTTTGCGGTGACTTTCTTCGGTTTCCGTCATGTAACTTCTTTACCTGAATATAGTGATGAATTGCTTGAGCTGTTTTTTACTTACAACTCTTTGAATGTAGTGATGATGACGATACCTTTCTTTTTGTTGGCTAAGAAAGTGAATGTGCGCTCGGAGCTTGTTCGGAAGCTATTGGCCAATTTAACGATTTGCGGATTCGGGGTATATATGGTTCATTTCTTCTTTACCGGTCCCGGTGTCCTTTTGATGCGTGCCATCGGGGTGCCTGTTTGTATTCAGATTCCGGCTGCAGCTGTGGTGGCATTTACCGTATCGTGGTTACTTGTCAACTTGATTCGTAAATTGACAGGTAAGAGCTCTAAATATATAGTAGGGTAAGTCCTTGTCGGATGAAAATTGAGTAAGATTAACTTCTTTCCATCCATCTTTCGGACTTGGTCATCTGTTATTTACTTAAACTATTAATTTATCATCGATATGGAAAGAAGAGAAAAAGCCGGAGTTGGCCCGTAATATTCTGAAGAAAGCAGCTATATTCGGAGTAGACGTACAAAGCCTGTCGGTGCTGGAATGGGCGCAACAATGACCGGAATAGTGAAGGAAAGTTATGAATTTAATATTTTCCTAAGGAAATTTGTTTTATAAGGAACCCAAGAATATTTTTGGAAAGCTTTCCAATACAAATATCTATGGTATAGGATGAGTGTATTAAAAGTGAAGATTATGACGAAAGAGTTTTTAAAGAGGATAAACAAGTAAAGAAGGAGAAATAATTATGAAAAGAATCACGTTGTTTTTATTGGGAATTGTACTGATGTCGACAGTGGCATGCGGAAGAACGAATAGTAATGCTAATTCAGATCGGGTGACGGCGGCAGAAGACTCTAAGGCTAAAGTCATTCACTTGACCAAAGCGGAATTTTTGGAAAAGGTATATAACTTTGAGAAAAATCCCGATGAATGGAAATATGAAGGTGACAAACCTGCGATTGTCGATTTCTATGCTACTTGGTGCGGTCCATGTAAAATGGTAGCTCCTATTTTGGACGAGCTTGCAAAAGAGTATGACGGACAAATTGTTATTTATAAGGTAGACACGGATAAAGAAACGGAATTGGCGCGTGCTTTCGGTATCCGCAGTATTCCTTCCATTCTGTTTATACCGATGAACGGAAAGCCGGAAATGGCACAGGGAGCTCTTCCCAAAGAAGCTTTTAAGAAGGCCATTGATGAGTTGCTATTGAAAAAATAAGTATTTTTGTGCAATAGCTGTTCAAAAGAATAAGATATGGACACATTATGTAAAATCCGTATTATAATAAATAAGGCATAGCATGAATTTATCGGCAGAAACTCTCCATTTCATCGAGGAACATAGGCATGATGATGTTCGAACTCTTGCCTTGCAGGGGAAGAAGTATCCGGGTGTGGATATGGCTTTGGCTGTGACACAAATATCCGGCAGGCAAATTGCAGAGCAGAAGATACCTTCGTGGTATGCATTGTCCGGATTGCTTTATCCCCGGCATTTGTCAATGGAACAGTGCTCGTCCGAGTTGACGGCAAAGTATAAGGCTCATTTGTTGGAGGGAGAGTCTTTTGCCGATTTAACCGGAGGCTTTGGCATAGATTGTGCTTTTATTTCCCGCCGTTTTAAGTATGCCGATTATGTGGAGCGGCAAGATGAATTATGTGCGCTGGCTGCACATAACTTTCCTTTATTGGGATTGGAGCATGTCCGTATCCACAATATGGACGGGGTCGATTACCTGCATAACATATCTCATGTGGACTGTCTTTTTCTGGACCCGGCACGTAGGGATGGGCATGGAGGCAAGACGGTTGCCATTTCGGACTGTGAACCGGATATTGGCGTATTAGAGTCCTTGCTGGTTGAGAAAGCGGATAAGGTAATGGTAAAACTCTCGCCGATGCTGGACTTGTCTTTGGCTCTGAAAGAGTTGAAAACCGTTAGTGAAGTACATATCGTGTCTGTGGGCAATGAGTGTAAGGAACTACTGCTTGTATTGCAAAAAAGCCCCATTTCATCAGATGTTTTTATTCATTGTGAACTGAGTACACACATAGGAGAGAGTCAGCATTATGTGTTTACTCAGAAGCAGGAAAGGCTGTCACCGTGCCCTCTTGCCGGACAAGTGGAAACCTATTTGTATGAACCGAATGCGTCTATCCTGAAAGCCGGAGCTTTTCGTTCTTTGACTCAGGCATATCCGGTAAGAAAGTTGCATGTGAATAGTCATCTATATACCTCTTCCTCTTTTGTGGCTGACTTCCCCGGAAGAAAGTTCAAGGTAGAGTCGGTGACGGGTTTTGGTAAAAAAGAGCTGAAATCCTTTTTGCAGGATATGGGAAAAGCCAATCTCACCGTGCGAAACTTTCCTTCTTCGGTGGCCGAACTGCGGAAACGCCTGAAGCTGAAAGAGGGTGGGGAAGATTATATCTTTGCTACTACCTTATCGGATGAACAAAAGGTCTTGATAAGAGGCAGAAAAGTGAATTCTTCTCATTCTTTATAAGCCGAGGATAAGTTTGTAGCCTATTCCCCTGACATTCACAATCCTGACTCGGCTGTCTTTTGCCAACTTATGCCTTAGCTTGGTAATGAATACGTGCAGGCTGCGGGAGTTGAAAAAGCTGTCATCACCCCATAGCTCCAGCAGAATGCTTTGGCTGCTTACCACTTCATTGCGGTTATTGCATAGCCGTTTCAATATCTCCGATTCGCGATGTGATAACTCCTGTGTTACTCCCGCAAAGGTGAGCTGTTGGGTAACCGGGTTGAACTGATAGTCTCCTATTTCATAAGAATGACTGACTTCTTTTTCTATGAATGCCTTATGCATTAATGCTTTGAGTCGTACTATCAATTCCTGCATTCCGAAAGGTTTCTTCAAATAGTCGTTTGCCCCCAGCTCGAATCCTTCCACTACATCATTGATGGCCGAGCGTGCCGTGAGGAACAGTACAGGGGTCAGTTTGTCTGTCTGCCTGATGCGGCGAACCATCTCGAAACCATCCATGCGGGGCATCATTACATCTGCCACTACGATATCCGGTTTCTGTGCAAAGAAGGTACGTAACCCTTCTTCGCCATCCGAAGCTGTGGTGATAATAAACTCCTGTTCTTCCAATGTGTCTTTGATAATCATTGCAAGTGTCAATTCATCTTCTACCAATAAAACGTGTATCTTTTCCATTATTTGCCGGGTATTTGAAGAATAAATGTACTTCCTTTTCCTATGTTGCTTTCTACGGTGATGCTTCCTTTGTGTTGTTCTGCCATTGTCTTGACATAATAGAGTCCTAATCCGTATCCTTTTACATTATGTAAATTCCCGGTCGGAACCCGATAAAACTTATCAAATAAGTGTTTTTGTTTGTCACCGGGTATGCCGATGCCTTTGTCACTCACCTTAACCGTTACATAACCATTACACACCGTTACGGAAATGCAAATATCCGCCTTTTCACCGGAGTATTTCACTGCATTGTCTATCAGGTTGCTTATCATGTTGTAGAGATGGGTGCGGTCTGCATATATGGTGGTGTTGTCCATCATTGCCAGGTGGCAATCCATTGGTTTGTCCGCTTTAAGTTGGTGCTGCCTGATAAGTGTTTCCAACATCGGTTTCAAATCTATCTCTTCATAATTGAGCCGGAAGTTCTTACGTTGTTCCATGCTCATGGACAGAATCTGTTCCACCAAGCCACTGAGTTGCTTGAGTTGTGCTTGGATGATTTGCAGATAAGTGTGTCTTTTTTCCGGGTTCTCGGCTCCCTTGAAGTTCAGCATGGCATCATTGGCAGCGTAGGCTACGGCTATCGGGGTCTTGAGCTCATGAGTGATGTTATGAGTGAAATCCTCTTTCATTTCTTCCACACTCTTTTGGCGTAAAATGATTCGGGTGAGATACCAAAAGGAGATTCCCAATATGATAATGATAAAGAAGGAAGTGTAGAGAATACCTTTCATTTGCCGGAATACGAGCATATCTGTCGGTTCCACCCACAAACGGTAGTATCTTTTATTATATAAATCATAATTGTAATAAAAAGAATCGGCTTTCTTGCTTGGAATGAAGCTGGGCGGATAATTCAGACTTCGTACAATGGTCGTGTCCTTGTCGTGCAGCTTCAGCATTTCTATACGGTGGGGCAGGAAGATGATTCCCCGCATAGCGAGTGTGCGATTGAAAAGGCTGTCGAAAGTGGATAGGTTGATTTCGGTAAACAAATCAAGCTGGCTGTGTATGCCGCGTTGAAAATACTTGGTGAGCAACTCCAGTGTCCCGTTTTTATCGACAGTGCTTGACAGAGGTTCATTGATTTCCAGTCCGATTCTGTTAGGGATATGGATTCCATAAGAGTTGCCTGCATGGGTCATGATGCTGTCTACTTCAAAGCTCGATTTGATATACTTATCAATGTTACTGTTTCTTTTTAGTGAGTCGCAACGAGCCATCATTTCGTTGTAGTCACTTACTTGCAGGGTCTCTGCCAGACAGTTATCCATATCTTTTTTCATTGAGCTGTAGAGTCCTGTCAGCCAATATGCCTGATAAGCAAATACGCCTATCAATGAAAGGATAATTAATACGGCTATGGCCTTAAACGGTATTTTCATTGTACTGTTTTTCTCATTTATCTACGAAAATAGAGAGAAATCGGCCAACTTCTTCTTTTTGATAACACTAAATAAGACTTTGTAAGCGGATGGTAACATGAAGGAATCGCTTTTCCTGCTTACTTTGTTGCATGATGAAAAACTTACTTACCATTTGCTTTTGTTGGTTTGCTCTTTCGGTATGGGGGCAACAGGATACCACATTCCTTTATATGGACAGTCTGTTCCAGCAACTTCCCGAAGTGCTGGTGCGGGGTGAGAGACCGGTGATTAAAGGTGAAAAGGGCAAACTGATTTATGATGTGCCGCGTATTATCGAAAAACTGCCGGTGACAAATGCTTATGAAGTCTTGAAAGAACTGCCCGGAGTGACCGAGCAAAACGGAACCCTGAGTTTGGGAGGACTGAGGGTTACAGTGGTGGTCAACGGCAAAGTGACCACATTGGATAAGGAGCAGTTGCGTGCCATGCTCGAAGGTACTCCTGTGAGCCGCATTGAGAAAGCAGAAATCATGTATGCCGCCCCTGCCCGTTATCAGGTGCGCGGACCGATGATAAATTTAATATTAAAATCAAACTTAGGGCAACGGTCTTCTTTGAAAGGAGAGCTCTTTTCCTCCTACGAACAGTCACGACGCGAACACATCAATGAAAGAGCCACATTGCTTTATACATCAGGCCGCTTTGCGGCGGACTTGATGTATACCTACTCTTTCGGGCATACTAAGAACGAGACAGAAAAGTGGTCGGAACATGAACTGGCCGACGGCATGCATGAGCTTACCTTGAATACCTTGAGTAGCGGATACGGAGGACGGCATAACATCCGTTTGGGGACGGATTATGATTTTGGGAAAAAGAATGTGTTGAGCATGGTATATACTTCCCAACTCGGTTACGGGCAAGACCGTACATCGATGCACGGAACGGGAAACAGTGATAAGGCAGATGACGGAGACCGTCGGCTTCATAATGTGAAGTTGGATTATCAATCTTCTTTCGGACTTACGGCAGGAATGGATTTTACCTATTTTGATTCTCCCGGTACGACGGTACTGGCCAGTGCGATGGAAGAGGAAAAGAAATCATTTTTCTATAAGAGCAATCAACGTATCAACCGCCTGCTCTTTTATCTTAATCAGGAGCATGCTTTGGCTAATGGGTGGGAGTTGAATTATGGTGCGAAATATAGGACCGCGCATGATAACAGTTACTAGTTCTACTATGACGGCGAAACGGGAGACTTGCTGACAGACAACTCGTTGAAGTCACGCCGAACAGAATATACCTTTAACGGCTATGCGGGCTTCAGCAAAAACTTCGGCAAACGTTTCTCTTTTGACTTTTCGTTGGCTGCCGAGCTTTATCATTCAGAAACGTGGCATGAATGGATGCTTTATCCCACATTGAATGCCAATTATCGGGCAAAGGACGGACATATGTTTCAGCTGTCTTTCAGCAGTAATCGTTCTTATCCTGACTATTGGAGTACACAACCCACAGTGCAGTATGTGGATAGTTATACTGAGGTGCATGGCAATCCGGTGCTGAAACCGTCATCCGACTATCTGGCTGTCTTGGCTTATATATTGAAGAGTAAGTATGTTTTTGCTCTTTTCTATGAAGAGAAACCTGACCATTTTGCCCAGTTACCTTATAAATTGCCCGACCGTCTGGCCGAGGTGAACAAGTTCATCAATTATAATTTCCAGCGGCAAATGGGGATACGAATGATGGCTCCTTATAAGATTGGCAAATGGTGGTCGGGTAACGGTATGTTGATAGCGATGCAGAGCCGTGACAAGGCGGATGATTTTTATGATATTCCGTTTGACCGCAAAAAGTGGGTATTCGTCTTTCGGACGAGTAATACGCTCACCCTGTCGAAGCAACCTGATGTGGTAATGAACGTAAGTGCTTTCTTGCAGACCAAAGCGCGTCAGGGAATCTATGATTTAGGCAACTATTGCGATGTGACGACTTCGGTGAAGTGGACATCGCCCGACAAGAAGGCACAGTTGACATTGACCGGCAATGACCTCTTTGACAGCCGTAACCGGATGGATTTAAGAATAGATTATGCCAATCAACATAGTCGTACAAAGTTTAATAAATCCAATCGGAATATAACTCTGTCATTCCTTTATAAATTTGGCGGCTATAAGGAAAAGAAGCGTAAGGAAGTGGATACGAGCCGATTGGGACATTGATACTTTAGGTACGGACAGCGCGGAATAGAAAAAGTCCGCGTTTGTCCGTAAAGTCTGTACCTGAAATAAATGGAGTAAATCCGTCGGAAGTTTACCGTTCAAACGGTTTCAGCCTTCCATTTTTGTTTTGAATGCCAAGGCATACATGCGCATCTGCTTTACCATGGCCAGCAAACCGTTGCTGCGTGTGGGAGACAAATGTTCTTTCAGGCCGATTTTCTCTATAAAGTAGAAATCGCTGTTCAATATTTCGTCGGGAGTGTGTCCTGATACGACTTTAATGAGCAATGCGATGATACCTTTTACTATCAATGCATCGCTTTCTGCCTGGAAAACCACTTTGCCGTCTGTCAGGTCAGCCTGTAACCATACACGGCTTTGGCAACCGTCAATCAGGTTTTGTTCCGTTTTATATTGAGGGTCGAGTGGTACTTGCTCATTTCCCAAGTCAATCAGTAATTGGTATTTGTCCATCCAATCGTCAAAGTCACTGAATTCCTCGATAACCTCGTCTTGAAGTTCGTTTATTGTTTTCATTGTTTTGAATTTTATTTCTCATTATAAATTACATCCATCACTGTTTGACCGACAGCTTTCAGTGTATTGCGGTCTATATTGTCCATCGTATCGTTTATCGTATGCCAGGTAGAGCCGAAAGAAGAACGTTCGTTATTGGCATCATAATTGATGATGTCCACACACGGGATACGTGCCAGTTGGTGTACATACAAGTGGTCATCGGTTACAGGAATGCCGTCCGCTTTCACAAAATACTTGCCATAGCCCAGCTCATGTGCCTTTTTCCAAATCTTTTTCATTTCGGAACGTGCCGTTTCCGAGGAATAACCCTCATAATAGAAAGTTGCATCTTTACCGCCTACCATATCAAGCAGAATTCCGTAGCGGGCATTATAATTCTGTACGTGGGGAGTGCGTGCCCAGAACTGTGACCCCAGACACCATGTATCCTGTTTGGGTTGTCCTGTATAAAATTCCGGCGTTCCGTAGTCTTCCGCATCAAAGAAGATAATGTCAATGCCCAGTGCCGGTTCTTTCTGTTGAATTTGACGGGCGATTTCCAGCAATACGCCTACACCGCTTGCGCCATCATTTACTCCGAGAATATGCGTGTGGTGATTCTTGGGGTCGGGATCATTGTCGGCATACGGCCGGCTGTCCCAATGCGCACAAAGCATGATGCGTTTTTTGCTTTCGGGTTTATAGGCTCCGATGATATTCCGTGCTTTCAGTATGGTTCCGTCCCAAGCTATGAGGTCTGCACGTTGGTTATAAACCTTGGCTCCAAACTTTTCCAGTTGTTGAGCCAAATACTCTCCGCATTCTTCATGTGCTTTTGTATTCGGCACTCTCGGACCGAAATCCGCTTGTGCCCCGACGTATGCATAAGCACTGTCTGCATTGAATTCGGGTGCTTTGATTACTTCTTTCTCCACTGCATCTATTCGGTCACTTTTCTTATTGCTGTTTCCGCAAGAAATAACGGTCAGTACAAGCATCAGGAACAGGATGGTTAAAATGTTCTTATTCTTCATATATTTCTCTTTTAAATCTTCCACTTTGTCCGGTTGCAAAGTTACATTATTTTCTTTGTACTTCTTCCATTACCCGCAGGAAGTTTCCTCCCCAGATAAGCCGGATACTTTCTTCGCTGTATCTTTCTAACAATAGTTGACGGGTGAAGTTTATCAGTTCCGATGCAGAAGCACAACCGGTGATGCCTCCGTCACCGTCAAAGTCGGTACCGATACCCACATGTTCTATTCCCATGATATTCACCATGTGGTTCAGATGATTGATGGCATCTTTAATGGTTGCATGGCCTTCTTTCCGCAGGAAGCCGTCGTATAACGTTACTTGGGCTACTCCTCCTTTGGCGGCAAGAGCCTTCAGTTGGGCGTCTGTCAGGTTACGCGGATGGTCGCACAATGCACGTGCGGAAGAATGCGAGGCAACAATCGGCTTCGTGCTGATTTCCAACGCATCATAAAAACTTTTTTCTCCGGCATGCGAGATATCTACCATCATGCCTACACGGTTCATTTCTTTAATTACGTCTTCTCCGAAAGCACTGACTCCCAGTCCTTCGGCATTATCACGTGCCGAACCGCAAATGTCATTATTCCCATTGTGGCAGAGTGTCATATACACCACTCCGCGTTTTCGGAAACGCTCCACATTACTTATATCCTTGCCAATGGCATAACCATTCTCTATTCCCAGCATAATGGCTTTCTTCCCTTCCATTTTCAGCCGCCATAAATCGTTTGGCGTATAAGCCAAATCAACGGCCGTACAGTTCTTGGCAACCATTTCTTCTATTTCGTTCAGAATGCGGTCGGCTTTTGCAGTAGCAGCCGGCAATGCCTCGTCGGTACGTTCCGATTGTTTCAGGTAGGCTACCATGATTGTGGCATCCAGTCTGCCTTCCGTCATCTTATGTAAGTCCACCAATATCTTTTTGTCGCGGGAAGCAAAGTCAATGCCCCGGTCGAAAAACATCGGCGTATCGCAATGCGAATCCAGCGTAATCATACGGCTGTGCAGACGTTTTGCTTCCTGAAAAGAAGCAGCTTCTTTTATCAGCCAGTGGAAGAGTGGCATCATGCATTCGTCACCCCGTAAGATGAAACATTCGGGATGCCATTGAACTCCCAGCATTGATTTATATTCGGTGGATTCCATCGCTTCTATCACTCCGTCCGCAGCCCGGGCACACACGCGGAAACCCGGTGCAACTTCTTTTACAGCCTGATGGTGGAAAGAATTTACCGGCAGGACATCTTTTTCAAACAGACGATGTAGCAATGAATCTTTTTCTATCCGAACCGAATGTGATGCATAACTTCTTTCCAGGTCCTGGTCGTGCTTTATGCGCGTTCCTTCCATTTGTGAGTGGATATCCTGATACAAGCTGCCTCCGAGGGCGGCATTCATCATCTGTATGCCCCGGCAGATACCCAGTATCGGGATTTGTCTGTCGGCAGCCAGCTTTGTCAATAAGAGTTCCTGCCTGTCACGGTGTGGGTTGATGCTGTGGAGTTCCTTTACCGGTTCTTCATCCATGAAAAGAGGATTGATATCCGCACCTCCCGTCAGCAGGATTCCGTCCAGCGATTCGAGTGCATTTATCAAACTGTCAGTGTCATCGAATGAAGGGAGAATGAATGGCACTCCGCCTGCTTTCAGAATGGAAGTAAAGTAACCTTCTGCCAAGGTGCATTCCCCATCCCTGAAGTTTCCGGTCAGTCCGATAACCGGTGCTTTTTTGTAACAGGGGAATGTGCGGTGTATATCATCGTACGCTGCTGAAATGTCAAATGTTTGAAAGGTTTTCATAAGTTAAATTATTCATAGAAACTAAGCAAAGATAGGGATAAATCCAGATTTATTTTTCATTTTTGCTAAAAATCTAATGATTATGGAACCTATACAGGACTTTGCCCGATTAATCAGCCGTCTGCGTGCGCAAAAGGAGCGTAAACGAGTTGCAGTGGTTTGCCCTAACGACCCGCATACGGAGTATGTTATTACCCGTAGCTTGCACGAAGGGTTTGCCGATTTCCTGTTGGTGGCTGATACTCCCCATTTATTGAATGCCGAATATATCCGGTTGCAGTACCCGGAGCATGTAAAAGTGTATGAGGCGACAAGTCCCGACAAAGCTGCTCAAGAAGGAGTGGCATTGGTCAGAGAAGGACATGCCGATGTGTTGATGAAAGGAATAATCAACACCGATAACCTGCTGCGTGCGGTTCTTAATAAGGAACATGGTTTGCTTCCTCAGGGAAATGTATTGAGCCATATAACAGTGGCTCAGATACCTACTTATAATAAATTATTGTTTTTCTCGGATGCGGCAGTAATCCCCCGACCTACATTGGCTCAGTTTGAGGCTATGCTGAAATACGATTTGGAAGTTTGTCGCCGTTTGGGTATTTCCGAACCTCGGGTGGCACTTATTCATTGCACCGAGAAGATAAATGAAAAGTTTCCCCATACCCTTGATTATGCTGTTTTAAAGGAACGTGCCGCATCCGGTGCTTACGGCTCCATGTTCCTGGACGGGCCGATGGATGTAAAGACGGCTTGCGATGCTCATAGTGGTGAGGTGAAAGGCATAAGTTCGCCTGTAGTGGGGCATGCTGACCTGTTGATATTTCCCAATATCGAATCAGGCAATACATTTTATAAAACAGTATCCTTATTCGGCGATGCTAATATGGCAGGTATGCTGCGCGGAACCATAGCTCCGGTTGTTGTCCCTTCACGTGCCGATTCGGGAAACTCGAAATATTATAGTTTAGCATTGGCTTGCGTGGCCGGATAAAACCTTAAAGTTATATGAAGATATTTGTCATTAACCCGGGCTCTACTTCCACGAAGTTGGCTCTTTTTGAAAATGAAAAAGTAATATGGGCGGCAGGTGCTCACCATTCCTCAGAAGACTTGCAACATTTTCATCATGTGAATGAGCAATATGAGTATCGCAGGGATTTTATATTCCGATTGTTGGCCGAGGCCGGTATTCCTATTGAGTTTGACGCTGTGATTGCGCGGGGCGGCTTGTTGAAACCGACTCCGGGGGGAGTGTATGCCATTAACGAACAGATGAAATATGATTTGCTTCACGCACGTATGGAGCATGCTTGTAATTTGGGGGCTTTAATTGCCGATGAAATGGCAAAAAAATGCGGTTGCCCCGCTTATATTGCCGACCCGGAAGTGGTGGATGAGTTGCAGCCGGCAGCGCGTTATACCGGTATCCCCGAGATAGAACGTATTTCTATTTTCCATGCATTAAACAGTAAGGCGGTTTCCCGTAAATATGCCGCTTCCATCGGAAAGCATTATGAAGAATTGAATTTGATTGTGGTTCACCTGGGAGGTGGCATCTCGGTCGGAGCACACTGTCAGGGCAGGGTAATTGATGTAAACAATGCGTTGAACGGTGAAGGCCCTTTCAGCCCGGAGCGTGCCGGCACTATTCCTGCCGATCAGTTTGCCGAACTGTGTTTCAGCGGGAAATATACCTTGCGTCAGGTGAAGAAGATGTTGAACGGTAAGGGTGGTTTGATAGCTCATCTCGGGACAAACGATGTTGCTTCTATTGCCCATAAAGCCGAAGCAGGCGAGGAGCCCTATAAAGGAGTGCTGGATGCCATGCTTTATACGGTTGCCAAACAGGTCGGGGCGATGTATGTTTCGCTTCGCGGGAAAGTGGATGCCATTATTCTGACAGGAGGAATAGCCCATAGCGATTATTGTGTAGGTGCTCTTCGTGAACAGATAGACTATCTGGCTCCTGTTGTACTGATTCCCGGGGAGGATGAAATGGGTTCGCTGGCATTCAATGCTTTGGGGGCATTGAAAGGGGAGCTGCCTTTGCAGGTGTATCACCCGCAATAATACATTCTTTTCAGCTTTCCTCCATGCTTTTCAGTTCCCATCCGCAGAATGGGGATGTATCAAAACTTCCTTTTTATCGAAATGGGGAGTGTGTCAAAACGTGGATAATGCTGTCGTTTAATCTGTAGGGGCGAGGTTCGCTCGCCCGAAAACAGTTTGCTTTGTGTCTTCGGGCAGGCAAATCCTGCCCTACAGTTGCCGATGGGATAGGTCTTTTAGTTTCGACATACCCTCATGGAGGTGAGTCTCTATACAGTGTTGCTGCGCTTTGTTTCCTCCGGCATGCCTCGGATTTGTCCGGCGGTGTCTTCCCATTGTTCTGCCGGTAGGGGGCATTTCTCTTTCGGCAGTTCTGTTCGAGTAGCAAGGGGCAGTCATTGTTCTTGTGGATTTAACACCTCAAGCAAACTCCTGTTCCCCGGTGTTGTCTCTTCCGGTTTTCAACCCCTGCATGCGTTTTTGAGCTTCCTAAGTCGTTTCATTAGCCGGACCAAGTGTTTTCGTCCTTTCGGTTATGCCCGTCTGTCCGTCGGATTACTACAGTCTCCGGCAGCGGACTGTATGATTCATTGCAGTGGACCGTACAGTCTGCTACAGTGGACTGTACAGTCCATTGCCGCAGACTGTAATAATCTTCCGTTCAAAAGGCCTTGGCTGATCCTAAGAAACCGCTTATTCTTCCCTTTGTTTGTGATGTGATATTTAAATCCTTAAAAAACAATGTGCCCCTCCAAAAAAAAGGCTGTAATGCTTGGTGCACTACAGCCTCTTTATTTAGTCTGAACCCGTTCTGAGGGTCGTCAGATGCGATTGTTATTAGTTATACTGATAGTCGATAGTGGATGTTGTTACTACGCCATTCTTATCAGTGAAGGTAACTACCAATGTACCCTTTTCACCGCTCTTCATATCGGTAATACTTACACCCTTTGCATCTTTGTCGGCTGCTGTTCCTTTCGGAGCAACAACAGTTCCTTTGGAAGCTTCAGTGTTCTTGTATTCTACTTTTACTTCAGTAGCACTGCTTGGATCGTTTGTAGTCAGTGTGATACCGTCAATAGCCATATCAGTACCTGCTACAGCAATTTCTTTACCATTGAATACCAATGCCAAACCTGCTCTCTTATCAGCAGCGCCTGTCAACGGTGCGATATAGTTGTCAGCTCCTACTGTGGCAATGCTTTGAGCAGCACCTGCTTTGTAGTAAACGATTTTAGCATCTTCAAAGATACTCTTGACGGTTACGGTAAAGTCTTTAGATACTGTCAAGTCTGTTGCTAATTCGATTGAAGCGGTTGCAGCAAGCGTGTTATACTTAACCTTCTTCTTAACTATCAGTCCACTGGCATCTGCAATTTCACCATCTGATACAGTCAGCCCTGTTACAGCACCGGCATCAGTAGTGTATGTAGCAGCATATTCGATATCGTCAATAGCAAGACCTTTCACACCATCGTTTACTGTGTAAGCTTTAGCTAAAGAAAGAGTTGCTTTATTAGTAGCCCATCCCATGCGTGCAGTAAGAGTAGTACCTGCTTCATTCCACAAAGCATTGGTGTTTACTTTAGCCAATTCATCGAATGAAGGCAATGTGATAGTGTAGTTTGCACTTACTTTCTTGATTTCATTACCGGCATCGGCAGCATCAGACAAAGTGATGGTCAACTTGGTTGCACCTGCCTTTGGAGCATCTGCGATTTCGTCTTTTGCAATCTTGGCATACTTGATAGTCTTGATGGTTGCAGCTTTGCTTAAGTCAGTTACTTGTTTCTTGCATGCAGCATCTGTGTAATATGTTACATTAGATTCTGTGATATCTTTTTCAAAGAAGTTACCGTCAGTAGCCCAAGTAATGTTACCCTGAACTTTGTCAGCCTGTTCGTCTGTCAATCCGGTAAATGTATTACCCAAGTCGATAACAAAGTTCTTTTCGGGCATCAACTTATAAGTCTGGTCTGCAATCGGTTCGTCTTCTACTGTAGCAGCCACGAAGGTAACCTTGATATATTGCTTGGTTTCAGCACCTGTTACGTCCAGGATATGCACAATGAAAGGTATTTCTTGCTTGGCAGCTTTGTCAGCAGCTGTAATCTTCATACCGTTTACTGTTACACCATATCTGCCGGCTTTGTCGATGTCACCGATTTCAAGATATGCATCATAAACTTTGTGGGCGTCTGCATTGCTTGCGTCTTTGTCTTCAATGATGATTTCGTTAGTACCTAATTTGAAGTCGCTGATATCAAGAGGGTTGCTTGCATTCTTTGCATCATCTGTTCCATTTACTCCTCCTACTTTAATCTTTGTTGCTGCAAGGGGAGTTGCTTCAGGGTCTTCATCGGTATCGATAACAAATTCATAGCCTGTTACCAAGTCGCCGTTTACAGACAATGCATATTTCACGTTCTTAGGATCCCCTTCAACTTCTGTTGCAAAAGCAGTAGCGATATTGTCGGCTGTAACCGTTTCATCCATTGTGATGGCTACTGTCCAGTTGCCATTGGCTGATGCAGCTCTATCACCTTTGTCATAGATAAGATCATTGTTTGCTGTTGCAGTGACAGTTACAGGAGCTACAGATCCGTCAGAAGCAACCAGTTTCAATGTCTGTGCACCCAAGTTGTAGCTTGAAGGAACTACCGTAACTTCTCCTTCTGTATAGCGTCCCAACAAAAGTTGTCCTTTGGCAATGTTTCCTTTAGCACCTTTCCAGGTGATTGCTTTGTCTGCTTTTCCCCAAGCAATACCATCGGGAGCAGTAGAGGGAGTAACTGTGTTCTTTGCAGTAAATTTTGCTACATTGGCAGTTACGTTCATCATTCCCGAAGTTGCTTTCGGCAATTTGATAGTCTTCATTTCACCGTTGGCATCGGGCAATGTGATGGTGTACATACCGTCAGCATCATTTTCCAGGATGGCATATTTTCCAACCTTGATGCCTGTTGCCTTGCCGTTCACATACAGTTCGTTGTCTTTCACTTCTACAGTGTCACCCAACTGACCGATTACTTTTCCGTCTACTTTCAGGTCTTTACCGTCAACTGTCACCACTGTTTTTTCCACACTGGGAGCCGTTGTTTTGATGGTATAAGTATGAGAGCCTGTACCGTCTACCACAGTCAATACACCTGTCTTTTCATCGAAAGTCACACTGGATACACCCTTGTCGCCAATCTTTGACTCCAATTCAGACAGTGTGGTTTCAATCTTGTCAATCTTGCCGTTGATTTCGTCGATATCATCGTCGTAATCCTTACAAGACACAAATGTTCCTGTCGAGGTAACCATCAAGGCTCCGAACAGGATTGCACTTAAAAACTTTTTGTTCATAATAGAA
>OMGN01000073.1_pt1 | contig 81565 bp, 57 predicted proteins | sample 1674111 | NCBI WGS metagenome assembly OMGN01 (sample SAMEA103958143, study PRJEB25191) | human gut metagenome | biome: human-associated habitat [ENVO:00009003]; feature: intestine environment [ENVO:2100002]; material: feces | place: Germany | collected 2013/2015
CGGTTAGTTTTACTTGATATTTGAGAGTGCCCTGCCTTTTGGCGGGGCATTTTTTATTGCAATATCTTCTGTATCTCGGCACTTTTTTCTTTTCGGAGATTCCGCGGAGAGTCTCCGAAGTACTTTTTACAGAAGTTGGAGAAATTGGAGAGTGATTCAAAACCGTGTCCGAAACAGATTTCGGAAATAGATAATCGGTCGTTCCTTAACTGATAAAGAATGCTTTCTTTTCGTTGTTCGGTCATCCATTCGTGAACGGGAACATGGAAAATTGTATCAAAAATACGACGAAAAGTGGTAAGGCTATAACCTCCCAGTTGGGCAAACTCTTCTACAGTCTTTACTTTTTTGTAATTCTGAATGACGAAATATTGGAATGAAGTGGTATATTGGGAAAGAGGGTGTATGAGGGATGCCAGCTCATAATCAGTATAATAGTGTCCTAATATAAAAGCAAGTTCTTTGCGTTTTAGGGATAGGAGTTCACGGCAGATTTTGGGTTCTGATAAGTACGTATTGGTACATATCAGAAAATATTCCAGTGCAGGGACGATTTTTAAGGGTGTATTGATCAGAGGCCCCGGGATGTCATTCATAATATGGTGGTAACGTTTATCACAAAACAGCTCCGGTTGATTGAAGCGGTAATAAATACATTCCGTATCTATCATTGCCAATATTTCAATTTTGGCGGTGATAGGTTGTAAAATGAATTCTCCCGTTTTGACAGTAGTTCCTGCATACTCTTCGCTATTTACCAATATTTCTCCTTTCAGGATGAAGAGCATAAAATTGAACTCACTTCTTATGACAGGGATATGGAATCCTTGCTTATGAAAGACGTGGAATACTGCATTTTCCACTGATTTTGGACACATTTGACATTTGTCCGTGTTTCCACAAAAGACATCAGGCATTAAAGTGGGGGCTTTGGTTTGTGTACAGGCAAAAATAAAATAAATAATTTGATTTACAATGAATAAGGTGAAATAATGTTATTGTTTATGGTGGGGAGATGAGGTAGGGATAGGAATAAAAGTGCTCCGCAAATGAAAATCGATTCCGAGGAGGAGGCTATTTTCATTGCGGAGCGAAAGGAATGGGGGGTAAGGAGTGTGTCAAAACTAAACCGGCCTATCCAATTATCAGCTGTAGGGGCAGGGTTTACCTGCCCGAAGACACAAAGCAAACCGTTTTCGGGCGAGCGAACCTCGCCCCTACGAACTAAACGACAGCATTATTCACGTTTTGACACACCCCGCTCTATTAGATTCTCAATGTATTATCAATACTTTGAAATCGTTTAGAGCTTTATATAGCTTGAAAAGTCTTATTTTGTAACATCTTTAACATCGTCTTTATTGATATTGTTATTGGTTTCATTCTCCCAAGTGTTAACTTTGGGTGTCAACTTAACCTCTTTGGCATCTGTCGGTAATTCGAGAATATAGCGGATATTCTTGTTCTTTTCCCATGTACCGCTTAATGAAACTTCTTTTGTGCCATTAAAAGTAATAGTAGTATTATCAGGAGCTTTAACTGAATATGTTATTTCGATTTTTGCGGTAGAAGGTAAAGTCTGAGGCATAAGCATCAGGGCATTTGTTATTTTTGTATCAGTTGTCTTTGAGAGGTTGGCAATATTATCATCACCTTCAGGAGCAGCATTCCAATTACCATCATAAGCATAATCGGCGGTTCCTTCAGATGTGCCCCATCCGCTGTCATAACTATAGGTATTTTTATTATTAACGCCTTTAATTGAAATTCCTGTAATAGTATATGCGAAGTTCTTTACCAGTTTGGCAGAGAAGTTGATTTGGGTTAATATATGACTAAAGGCAAGTTCGATTGCTTGGTCTGTAGTGGGCTTGGTTTTATCAGTGGCACTGGCGACAAGCAAATCTTCTTGAGATGCTACCTCTTTGATGGTATATGTAAAACTTGGGTATTTTGTTGTAACATTCCATAAATCAGTACTGATAGCTGCTTTAGGAGAAAAAGCAAAAAATTGGATATTGTCTGAAACCGGCCAATAATGTGTAGTGCTCATGCCCCACGCACCTTCTGCCGCTTTTGTTACCTCTTCTCCATTTATAAAAGCAGTGCCTATTGCAGTAGCAGTTGCTATATTGTCTTTTCCTGTATTATAAGCATATACTTTAAATTCAGAGAAATCAGCTTCTAGCATGGCTGTAGCTCTTGCTGATTTATTAACAATAGTTTTAAAACTGACCGGTGTCTTTTGTGCCGGAGCATCAATTTCTTCATTTTGTGAGCAACTTGTGATTGCTAATGCAGCTACAGCCGCAAATAAAATCTTTTTCATATTCGTATGTTTTAAAGTTAATAAATTCATTTGTTTCATATTTTAATTAACGGGTAATATCACATCCTCTTCATTCTCCCAATTATCAACATTGCCACCGATACCTCCGCCTCCCGAAGGAGGAACTTCCACATCATCCACCACAATCTTTTCATCCTCCGGCAGCTTAATCTCTATTTCCGGAGGTTGAGGATTATGGTCTCCTTCTCCGGGCTCATCTCCGTCATCGGGAGGTTTCACCGCTTCCGTGATTTCTACTTTCGTCTCTTGTTTGGAACCATCCACCCTAACTATAATCAGTTCCAAAAACCGGGCGATATCGGCTCTGGCTTGCGTCAGCTTGGGATGACCGAAACAGGTAAAACTACCTTTTATGACTCCGTCTCCTTTGCCGGTTTCGCAATAAATGGGAGCAAAACGGCATACACCTGCATCTTTACCCAGGTGATAACATTCTGCCATTCCGGAAACACTGCCAATGACGGAGGCGACATTTTTTAATCCTTCTGTCTTTATGGCGAAAGTGTAAGTCGTTACCACAGCTTTGAGTTTCACCTCCAGCATAGGCAATTCATTCTCTTTCCCGACTTCCACATCATTCAGAGACAGCATATAAAAAGCATCCGGTCCCCATACCATGTTTTCTGTTTCACTGATGCCCAGCCCTGTACAATTTCCGGTGCACGCCATTATTGTTTCATAACTTCCTTCGTCTTTTACTTGCACCACTTCGGTATCATAATTGTAAATTACAGCCGAATAATGTCCCGGAGGCACTTTTACCTCTCCGCCTTTTACCGGCAGATAAGTATCTATCTTTCTTCCTTGGTCGTCTTTCGGATAAAAAATAACCCTGACGCCTTCCGGCAAATGGTCGGTTACCCCTTCCCAGTGGAGCGAAATATTGATTCCTGTGACAGGATAATCATCTAAAAGCGTGCGGCGGCTACACCCCCACATTACCGGTAGTGAGGAGAAAAGCACAAGGAATAAATAGCGTGCTCGTTTCATATTCTTTCTCTCCTCTTCGTTATCAACCATACAAGCGAGATTTTCGCTTTGGTAGGGCCTATGAAGTTGTATTGTCCGCTACTTGTCCACACTAGTGATTCTTCGTACGGGGTATATTTTCGGTATTTTGTTGTCAGATATCCGATGCCCAGACTGAATTCGAATGCCAGATGTCGTGATACCGGAAGGGAATACCCATAACTGAATCCTGCTGCACCATAATATTTCCCTTGATAACCGTCTCCTTTATATTGGAAGTCGTAAATGCCCCCTTCAGCGTATAGCCCGATAAAATGTCCCGTCAATTGGCGGCGCCCGGCGCGGTTGCCCAGCCAGAACCGGCTTTCTATGCCGCCCGATAGCAATTGATAACAAATTTCTTTGTTGCTATCAGACCACCAGGGACATTTATATTCGGCGTTCAATGACCATTGTCTTTCTATGGGAACTTCTATCTCGATGTTAGGGGCTAACGCTATGTCGTACAATAAATTGTTTTTTACAGCAAGTATTGTCTTGCCGGTATTCTCCTTTTGGTTTTTGTACTCTATTGGCTGTGCATCTATGTTTGGGGGCAATAGGCACAAAAGCACGAATATGCTGAATATAGTAGTACATTTTCCCATAAATCATTTTTTATATGAGGCAAATATAGAAGATATAATCTGAAAAAAAACTTATTAAACGCCCTATTTAGGGAGTTGAAAGGGTCTGTGAAGCGATTGGAAGGATTTTGCAAGTTTTGAGGGAAGATTGTGGAAATAAAGCGGGTGGTAAGTTTATTATTCGGACTTGTTGCTAGTGAAATGTTTCATATTCTTTATTTTGATACTCCTTTTTTATCGTATTGTTATATTGTGTGCGAAAACGGATTTATTCTGTGAAATAATTCTAAAAGGAAGCCCGATTTGAAGTAAAGATTTGGAGAGAATAAAGGGAAATCTTATATTTGTTATGTGATTTTTTTCATAGTATTAGATTTAAGGTTAACAAAGGTTGGAGCAAGGCGTTGCTCCTTTTCCTTTTTTTATAAGTTTCTCTTTCTATCTTATTACTTATGAATCATGTTCTCCATCTCTTTATTTCCATCTGAAAACTACTATATGTACACCCACTTTCTAGGATTAATAGAATTTTAGTGGGGATAGTTTCGTTTGTTCTTAAAACCTTCCGTTCTTTATTGTATAAGAATGAGGGGGTACATTGTTCTCTTGGGGATTTAAATATCATATCACAAACAAAGGGAAGAATAAGCCGTTTCTTAGGCTCAGCCAAGTCCTTTTAAACGGAAGATTATTACAGTCTTCCACAGCAGACCGTACAGTCCACTGTAACGGACTGTACGGTCTACGGTAGCGGACTATACAGTCCACTGTGGGAGACTGTAGTAATTCGACGGACAGGCAGGCATAATCGAAAGGACGAAAATGCTTAAAGTAGATATGCTAGGCTGTTAAGATCAGGATGTTTCTATTTTGTGGGATTGCTTTAAAACCTTATGTATGCTATAGTTAATAATATAGTTATTATAATAAGTGTTCTCCAAAAAAGTTTATCTTTGCATTATTATATGCTAACTAATTTATAATTTTATGAAAAAACACGCTAATCTTTTTTGTGTTGGTGCAGCCTTGAGCTTGCTTTGTGCTTGTGAGTCGGTTGTAAAAGCTCCCGAACCTATTCTTCCGATACCCGAAGCCAAGCAAGTGGAATGGCAAAAGATGGAAACATACGCTTTTGTGCATTTCGGTCTGAATACTTTTAATGACCGTGAGTGGGGATATGGTGATTCTGATCCGAAAACATTTAATCCTGCGAAGCTGGATTGCGAACAGTGGGTGAAGACTTTTGTTGCTGCCGGTATGAAAGGGGTAATTCTTACAGCCAAACATCATGACGGTTTTTGCCTGTGGCCGACGGGACTGACTGAATATTGTATTCGAAATACTCCTTATAAAGATGGGAAAGGGGATATTGTCCGTGAGTTGTCGGAGGCATGTAAAAAGTATGGCATTAAATTCGCTGTTTATCTTTCTCCATGGGATAGAAATCAGGCTATTTATGGCACACCGGAATATGTGGACTATTTCTATAAACAACTGCATGAACTGTTGACTAATTATGGTGCGGTGTTTGAAATTTGGTTTGACGGAGCCAATGGCGGTGATGGTTGGTATGGTGGTGCGAAAGATTCACGTACTATCGACCGGAAGACTTATTATCAGTATGACCGCGCTTATGAAATGATTGATAAATATCAGCCTCAGGCAGTTGTCTTCTCCGATGGAGGTCCCGGTTGCCGTTGGGTGGGAAACGAGAACGGATTTGCAGGAGCCACTAACTGGTCATTCTTGCGTGCCGGAGAGGTTTATCCCGGTTATCCTAAATATAGAGAATTGCAATACGGTCATGCTGACGGTAATCAATGGGTGGCAGCAGAGTGTGATGTTTCCATTCGTCCGGGATGGTTCTATCATCCGGAGGAAGATAATCGTGTGAAGACAGTAGAACAGCTGACAGACCTCTACTATCGCAGTGTGGGTCACAATGCAACTTTGCTGTTGAATTTTCCGGTAGACAGAAATGGATTGATTCATCCGGTTGACTCTGCTAATGCAGTGGATTTCCATAAAAATATTCAGAAGCAATTGGCACATAATCTTTTGTCGGGTGTCGTTGCTGAGGTTTCTGACGAGAGAGGAGGGAAATATACAGCTAAGGCCATGACGGATAATGATTACGATACTTATTGGGCTACCAATGATGGTGTGGTGTCGGCAACCGTAGAGTTTGATTTGCCGCAACAGGAGAAGGTGAACCGCATGATGCTGCAAGAATATATTCCTTTGGGACAGCGCGTGAAATCTTTTGTTGTGGAATATAATAAGGATGGTCAATGGTTGCCGGTGAAGTTGAATGAAGAAACGACAACAGTGGGATATAAACGTTTGCTCCGTTTTGAGACTGTAACAACCGATAAGCTTCGTGTGAACTTTACGGATGCCCGTGCTTGTCTCTGTATTAATAATGTAGAAGCCTATTATGCCGGAGAGACTGCTGATGTATCGTTTGACAATACAGTTGCGGATATAAAGAGCTATCCTTTTACATTAGTCGGCGTAGATGAGTCGGAAGCTAAGAAGTGTGCAGATAAGGATGATACTACAACGTGTTTTGTAGATGGTAACACGGTAGTTGTTGACTTGGGAGAGGAACAGACTGTTGCTTCTTTCCATTATCTGCCCGACCAAAGTGAATATAATAAAGGTTTAATTTCCGGTTATGAGATATCTGTAGGTACGGATGCCAATGCAATAAATAATGTGGTAACTAAAGGCGAGTTCTCTAATATCAAGCATAATCCGATATTGCAATCGGTTTATTTCACCCCTGTAAAGGCACGTTATGTAATGCTGAAAGCAGTGAAGATGGTGAATGAAGGCGAGACAATGGGATTTGCAGAGATTGGTATCAGATAAGATTGTTCTTTAATTGTTGATGGAAGACAGTAACACCGCAGGGGGGGGGAAGAAAAACTTCTGCCTCTGCGGTGGTTATGCTATAATAAACGGTATATTCCTCCGGCAAGTACCCGTAGTACCCCTTTCATCTCTAGTTCAAAGAGCAGGGCGCTCATTCGGTTGACAGGAATATTGGTATCTACCACCAATGTGTTGATTTGCAACCCGTCGGGTCTGCTTTTCAATAACCCTACCACCTTTTCTTCTTCTTCGCTTAAGTCGGGAAACAGTTCTCGTTGCCGGGGTGTGGATGATGTTTTTTCTTTATCTTCACTCCATCCCATGGTTTCTACAAAATCTTTGGCTGATAAAATTAAGGCCGCCTGATTGCTTTTTATCAGTTGGTTGCATCCGGCGGAGAATTCATCATTTATCCGTCCGGGAAAGGCGAAACAATCCCGATGATAACTTCCGGCAACGCCGGCTGTAATCAGTGCGCCTCCTTTGTCGGCAGACTCAACAACAATAGTGGCATCGCTCATCCCTGCCACGATGCGGTTTCGCCTGACAAAGTTCTGACGGTCGGGGTTTGTCCCACTCATAAACTCAGTTAACAGTCCTCCCTGTTCCAGCATTTCTATTGCCGTTTTACGATGAGCAGAAGGATAAATGCGGTCCAGACCATGTGCCAATACTCCAATTGTATTGAGGTGGTTTGCCAATGCAGCGCGGTGAGCATGAATATCTATGCCGTAGGCCAATCCGCTGACGACAAGTACTTCCGGGAGCATTGCGGCTAATTCTTCCAAGAATCGGATACAGATATCCTGACCGTAGGCAGTGGCATGGCGTGTACCCACGATATTGATTATTTTCAAAGCATTCAGATCAGCGTTTCCCCGATAGTAGAGCACAAGGGGAGCGTCATCACATTCACGCAGCCGTGAAGGATAGTCCTCATCGGTCAGTGTCAGACAACGGATGCGGTTCGTTTCGGTAAAAAGAAGCTCTTCTTCGGCACGACGGAACGCTTCAGGACAATCCAAAGCTTTTATCTGTTTGGGAGAAATACCGGGAACCAGTTCGCAAAGGTCTTTCCGGTTGCGGAATACGGCAGTGGCACTTCCCAATGCGTCGACCAATTTATGGATGCCGATTAGCCCCAGGCCCGGAATGCGGGTCAGGGCTATGGAATATAGTTGTTCGTCTTTCATTGTTTGTTCAGATAGGGTGCGAAAGTCTCGTCAAACAGAGCACTGTCACCCAATCTGCCGTTTACTACACAAACCGATTCTACGGTTGCTTTGATGGCTACCTTCATGTCGGGTAGGCGGAAAATGTCTTGGTAGAATACATACTTGATGCCTTCCTTCTTAAGGTAGAGTTTAGATACGAACTCGTCTCCACTCTTCAGTGGGGTTTTGAAAGCCATGGTGAGGCGGGCCACTACCGGATCCACTCCTTCTTCGTGCAGTTTGGCAAAGCTGATACCTACCGAAGTGAGGAACTCGTGGCGGGTATGTTCCAGATAATGTTGGTAATTGGCATTATTCACAATTCCCTGCAGGTCGCATTCATAGTCGCGTACCTTCATTTTTAATTCATAAATATACTTTTCCATATAGCAAAGGTAAGGAAAATTATGTTTCTTTGCAGTGAAACAAGAATAAAGATATGATGAAACTGTATGCTTCCCCGTTACAGGGCTTCACTGAAGCCCCGTGGCGCAATATCCACCATGAGCTATTCGGTGGCATTGACGCTTATTACACCCCTTTTGTACGCGTAGAGAAAGGGGAGTTCCGAAACAAGGATATCCGAGACATTGAAAAGGAAAACAACAAGGTGACTTGTTTGATTCCGCAGTTGATAGCTTCTACGCCGGCAGAGTTGGAAAAGCTGGTCGGTTTGTTTTTGGAACGCGGATATCGTGAAGCGGACATCAACATGGGTTGTCCGTTTCCGCTGCTTACCATGCGGCACAAGGGCTCCGGTATTTTGCCTTATCCGTCAGAGGTTAAAGTGCTTCTGAATGAGCTGGCACATTATCCTGAAATGAAATTCTCAGTCAAGATGAGGCTTGGATGGGAATATTATGATGAGTGGAGACAGGTGCTTCCGTTGCTGAATGCGGTACCTCTTACACGGATTATATTGCATCCGCGCATAGGTCGGCAGCAATATAAAGGTATGGTATATAAGAAAGAACTGAGACTGTTTGCCGAGATGTGCCAGCATCCGCTGGTTTATAACGGTGATTTGCATACACCGGATGATATCCGGCGAATCGAAGAGGAGTATCCCGACTTGGATGGAGTGATGATAGGGCGCGGTTTGTTAGCCAATCCTGCGCTTGCCATGGAATATCGGGAAGGCATTGTTCTTCCGCGTGAAGAATTATATGCCAAGGTAAATGTTTTCCATAACCGTCTGTTTTACCATTACGAGTCTTACCTGCAAGGGGGTACACAACTTTTGAGCAAAATAAAGCCTTATTGGGAATATCTTCTGCCCGACATGGATAAAAAGCTGAAGAAGGCTATTCTGAAGGCTTCTCATGTAGATAAGTATCTTGAAGCAGTCGGCATTGCTTTGATGTCTAAAAACATACTATAAGAATTCTTTCGAAAAGTCGGTTTATCGGGAATTTGTACTACTTTTGTAGCATATCAACTTAATAAAAAAACTATGATTAACAGATTTGTATTGAACGAAGTGTCTTATTTCGGACCGGGCGCGCGTGAAGTGTTGCCACAAGAGATTAACCGTCTTGGTTTGCACAAAGCATTTGTATCTACAGACAAGGATTTGCTGAAATTCGGTGTTGCCGACAAGGTATTGAAGGTATTGGAGAAGGCAGGCATTCCATATGAAATATTCAGTGAAATCAAACCGAATCCTACTGTCGCCAATGTGAAAGCGGGAGTGGAGGCATTTGCCAAATCGGGTGCAGATTTTATTCTGGCCATCGGTGGCGGTTCGTCCATCGATACTTCCAAGGCGATCGGTATCATTACTAACAATCCTGAATTCAGCGATGTTGTTTCGCTGGAAGGCGTGGCTCCTACTAAAAAGAAGTCGGTTCCTATCATTGCACTGCCCACCACGGCCGGTACTGCTGCCGAGGTGACTATCAACTATGTCATTACAGATGAAGAGAATCATAAAAAGATGGTATGCGTTGACCCCAATGATATTCCTGCCATCGCCATAGTCGATGCAGAACTGATGTATACGCTGCCTAAAGGATTAACAGCTTCTACCGGACTGGATGCTCTGACTCACGCCATCGAAGGCTTGATAACTAAAGGTGCATGGGAAATGAGTGATATGTTTGAGATTAAAGCAATCGAAATGATTGCCCGTCATTTGGAAACAGCCGTGTCCGACCCCACGAATGCTGAGGCGCGTAACGGCATGGCGGTAGCGCAATACATTGCAGGTATGGCGTTCTCGAATGTCGGTTTGGGTGTTGTGCATGGCATGGCTCATCCGTTGGGTGCTATTTTCGATATTCCTCATGGTGTGGCAAATGCCTTGTTATTGCCTGTTATCATGGAATTCAATGCTCCGGCTGCTTTGCCTAAATATGTCGATATTGCGAAAGCAATGAATGTTTATAAAGATGGAATGAGCCGGGAAGAGGCTGCAAAAGCAGCTGTTGATGCAGTCAAGACTCTGTCTGTCAAGGTCGGCATCCCCCAACACTTGTCGGAACTCGGTATAAAAGAAGAAGATTTGCCTCGTCTGGCTGCTTCTGCCATTGCAGATGTTTGTACTCCGGGCAATCCGCGTGAGGTGACGGAAGAAATAATTCTGGAATTGTATAAGAAGGCCTTCTAAAGGCGGTTTCGGCAGTTGTTGTTTTATGGAATAATTTAAGAGGGGCATCTTGTGAGGATGTCCTCTCTTTTTATGCTTTTCTTTTTCCTTATTTGATTAAATCTTCTTTTATCATTCATATCGGGATAGGAGCATTACCTTTAGTTTCTTTTTAGATACTCATATCCAATCCTGCAATACAGGCATTTCTTTTTGTCACAATATTCCTTTTTTAGTTGTATCAGTGCCTGACTATCTGATGCATTGGCTGCTTTTATTCCACATTGTTCCCACATGCGGGTAATATAGTTATATTCTGCCTTCAGTTCCTCTAGAAAAGCACCGGCACGTGCACAATACTCTTCTTTTCCTTTGTGTACTCCGTAACTGTATAGAAAAGTTGCTACTGTATTGATTATAAGTAAGTCAAGAGAAGAATTACTTAATGTTTTTGGTCGGGAAGGCGAAGGGTGTTCGAAAGTATAGTGATTTACCCAATATGCTGAAGTACCTCCTTTTAGGATTTCATGCACTTTGGTTACTGTTTCCGCTTCCATGATGCGCGAAAGCAGTCCGTAAGAGCGGTGATACAGCACTGCCAGTTGCGCTATTCGTATATGGGGGAAATTGGTGGGACGCAGACGCAGGAAGCGCCATTGAGAAACATCCATCGGGGTGAGTCCGAATTTATGCGAAAGGTATTCGTATTCCTTTTTCAAACGTAAATAATACTCGTCGCCGGCCGTTCCTTGAAGCAGTCCTGCCTGTCCGAAGAAAAAGGCCTCTATTTGAAATAACTCATCCCGATGCTTGTCTACTGCCCGTAAAGGAATCCGGTTTGCCCAAGTCTCAAAAGCATCTCCGTTGAGGCCAAAGCCGAAATTGCGTGCCAAAGTAATGAAAAAGGCATCTTCCCAATTGCTGTTGCAACGTTTGAGCCGTTCCGATAGTTGCGAGGCTTTCTGTTCGAAACGTTCCAGTTGTAGGGCAGACATCCAGGAGTGTATCGTGAACATGGAAAGGGTGGGGATGATGCGGTAGCAAGGTGGATAACTTTCTGTTTCAACCAGTTCGTGATAGTTCCGGCAAACATAGTCGGGGCAGGTGAGTATCAATTGAGGAATAGGCTCGCCGTTGGTACGGTGCACATCAATATCCGCATCTGATGTAATATGCAGAATAACGGAGTCGTATGTCGCATCTGTATGGTGTCCGTGTTTTAACCAATCCGAAGAACGTTCATGTATCTCCACATTGCCTATCCATAAAATGCCGTTCAGTTTGACTTTTGCATTAAAAAAATCGGGACCGGCATTTGTGTTTGCCAGTCCCGTATCTATAATTTCAACCTTTTGGCCAGTTGTGGTTTTTAGTTCCTGAAGCGGAAATATCTTGTGTTTCCAAATGTAATGTAGTAGTTGTTCCATGTTAATGAGGTGTAAATGTTAGGCAAATGTAATGGTTTACAGTGAAAAAAGCTATCTTTGTAGCAAAAATATATAGACATACAATGAAAATAGCATTAATTGGATACGGAAAGATGGGTAAGGAAATCGAAAAGATTGCCATTGCCCGCGGACATGAGATTGTGAGTATTATAGATATTAATAATCAGGAAGATTTTAACTCCGAAGCTTTCAAATCGGCGGATGTGGCTATTGAGTTCACTAATCCTACAGTGGCATACGATAATTATATGAAGACTTTTGCAGCAGGGGTGAAGTTGGTATCGGGCAGTACCGGATGGATGGATCGCCACGGCGAAGAGGTGAAAAGGCTTTGTACCGAGGGAGGAAAGACTTTGTTCTGGTCGTCCAATTTTAGTCTGGGAGTAGCTATTTTCTCGGCTGTCAACAAGTATTTGGCTAAAATAATGAACAACTTCCCGGCTTATGATGTCTCTATGGTGGAAACGCACCACATTCATAAGGTGGATGCACCGAGCGGAACAGCGATTACTCTTGCAGAAGGTATTTTGGAGAATATCGACCGCAAGGATAAATGGGTGAAGGGAACTTTGGTGGCACCGGATGGCAGCGTGTCGGGCAATACGGTTTATGCTCCTGATGAGCTTCCCGTCAGCTCTGTTCGCGAAGGTGAAGTGCCGGGTATTCATACTATTCGTTATGATTCGGAGGCAGACAGTATTTCGATTACCCATGATGCAAAGAATCGTAAAGGATTTGCTTTGGGTGCAGTTTTGGCTGCCGAATATACGGCTCAGCACGAAGGATTTTTAGGTATGAATGATTTATTTCAATTTTAGAATATGATAAAAGCAACACGTGCACAATGGATTAAGTTTGTCATTGTATTGGTACTTTGGCTGGTGTTTCTCGTTTGGCTGAAAAGCTGGCTGGGACTGGTGGTAGTGCCGTTTATCTTCGATGCGTATATTACGAAGAAGATTCCTTGGACCTGGTGGAGAAAGTCAAAGAATCCCACTGTGGTGACCGTGATGGGGTGGGTAGATGCTATCGTTTTTGCTTTGGTGGCAGTTTACTTCGTGAATTTGTATTTCTTCCAGAATTATGTGATTCCTTCTTCTTCACTGGAAAAGTCATTACTGGTGGGTGATTATCTGTTTGTCAGCAAGTTGAGTTACGGTCCCCGCGTACCGCAGACTCCGTTGCACATGCCGCTGGCACAGCATACATTGCCTGTTTTCAATTGCAAGTCTTATTTGGAATTTCCGCAATGGGACTATAAGCGTGTAAAAGGTCTGGGAGATGTGCAGTTGAATGATATTGTGGTGTTTAATTTCCCTGCCGGAGATACGGTGATGGCAAATGTGCCCAATGATGATATTTATCGTGTGAGCTATCAGGCCGGTAAAGAACTGACTAAACCGGTGGATATGACCGGAATGACTCCCGAACAGCAGCGGATGGTGTTTGATTATTATTATCAGGCAGGCCGTAAATATATCGATGAGAATGCCGGTACTTATGGCGAAGTGATTGCCCGCCCCGTAGACCGTCGCGAGAACTATGTAAAGCGGTGTGTGGGACTTCCCGGACAAACGCTTGAAATAAAAGACCGTGTTGTCTATTTGGATGGGAAGGCAAATAAAGAACCTGATAACGTGCAGTATCGCTATCTGGTGAAGGTGCATAAAGCCATACCGGATGATTTGGCACACGAGCTGGGTATCAGCCACGAGGATTTGGCTTATTATTATCCGGAGGCTTCGGCTTATAATATTCCTTTGACAGAGAAGGCAAAAGCCGGTTTATTGGCACGTAAGGATATAGTGGCCGGTATCGAGAATGTTCCGGGTGATGATGCGGGAGGCCTGTATCCGCTGAATAAACTGACCGGTTGGACTACCGATAATTATGGTCCTTTGTGGATTCCGAAGAAGGGTGAGACAATCCGACTGACATTGGATAATCTGCCGGTTTATGAACGTCCCATCCATGCATACGAGGGCAATGACCTGAAAGTGAAAGATGGAAAGATTTACATCAACGGAAAGGAAACAAACGAATATACATTCAAGATGAACTATTACTGGATGATGGGTGATAATCGTCATAACTCCGCCGATTCCCGTTTCTGGGGATTTGTGCCCGAGGATCATGTGGTGGGAAAACCTATCTTTATCTGGTTGTCTCTTGACCCCGACCGCGGTTGGCTGGACGGCAAGATACGCTGGAACAGATTGTTCTCTTTTGTAGATAATATTAAATAGTGCACATTCCCCGTGTCTCAATATGGATAAAGGCAATGCTTACGGCAGTCGTTTTGGTGCTGCTGATAAAGACATTCGCTTTCACCTCCTGCACCATTCCTTCTACCGGCATGGAAAACAGCCTCTATCAGGGCGAGAGGGTTTTGGTGAATAAATGGAGTTACGGGTTTCGTGTGCCTTTTTCCACTTGGCGATGGTTGGAAAAACCGGTCGGGAAAGGGGATATCGTGTTATTCAATAATCCCAGCCCGCGCTCTTTGCAGACAATGGTTGGTAACCGCGAGTTGTTTATCAGCCGTTGTGTCGGTATTCCGGGAGATACATTAATGTTGAATGAGGAGTTATTGCTGACGGACGAGCACGTGCTCAGCCCCGACAGCAAGTCTCTTTATGTATATCCGCATACGGCAGAAGATACCGTGTTGCTGGCTATGCAGCAATTGGGTATTACAGGAAATCAGCTGGTAGGGTATATGGATGAAAGGTATATCCGCAGTTTCAGTCACTATGAGTATTATTTGCTTGAGCAGAAGCTGGCAGGAAAAGTGAGTCTGCTTCCCTTGTATCAGAAGGAGGTGAGCAAGAGTCATCCGTTTGTGATTCCGGCCAAAGGCAGATCGGTAAAGGTATATCCGTGGAATGTGACTTTGCTGTGTAATACTATCATGCGCCATGAGGGAAAGCGGGCTTCTGTCAAAGGAGATACTCTGCTGGTGGAGGACAAGCCGGTTTCGGCTTATACATTCGAGAAGAATTATTATTGGATGGCATCCAATAATCCGATAAATCTATGTGACTCGCGTCTTTTCGGGCTGGTACCCGATGATCATTTGATAGGCAAGGCCTGGCGCATCTGGTTTTCCTCACGGAAAGGACGCTTTTTTGAACGAGTACAATAATGGAGAAAATAATATATGTAGGCTCTGCCTATTTAGCTCCGGTAGAATATTATACCAAATTGTTTGCATACGATAAGGTGTATGTGGAGCGTTATGACAACTATGTGAAACAGACTTACCGTAATCGTTGTGTGATTGCAGCAGCCGATGGTCCGTTGGCATTGACTATTCCTACTGAAAAGAGTGACGGTAATAAATGCCTGATGAAAGATGTCCGTATCTCTGATCACGGTAATTGGCGGCATATACATTGGCATGCTTTGGTAGCCGCTTATAAGCATAGTCCTTTCTTTGATTATTATGCCGACGACTTCCGTGTGTTTTATGAGAAGAAATATCCTTTTTTATGGGATTTCAATCAGGAATTATGTAGTTTGATATGCCGTTTAATTGATATCGAACCCCAGATGGAAGGAACGGCCGGCTATCGTACCGAATTTGCTGCCGGAGAGGATGATTTTCGTGAAGTTATCCATCCTAAACGTGATTATCGTGTGGCAGATACTGCCTTTATCCCTAAGCCTTACTATCAGGTGTTTAAAGAAAAACACGGCTTTTTGCCGAATTTGAGTATAGCCGACCTTTTATTTAATATGGGGCCGGAGAGTTTACTCGTTTTGCGAGATAGTATAGAACCATTAAACTTATAATATCATGAATAATTTATTTAGTGTAAAAGATCAGGTGGTAGTTATCACCGGTGGAACAGGTGTATTAGGGAAGGCCATCGCTGCGCACTTGGCTGCTGAAGGAGCAAAGGTAGTGATTCTGGGCCGTAAGGCAGAAGTGGGCAATGCCATTGTGGAAAATATCAAAGCAAAAGGTGGGGAAGCCATGTTCCTGGTGACTAATGTGCTGGATGAGGCTGTCTTGAAACAAAATCTGGAAGATATTTTGGCTAAGTATGGCCGTGTGGATGCGCTGTTGAATGCTGCCGGAGGAAATATGCCGGGGGCAACTATTGCTCCTACAGGTACTTTCTTTGATTTGAAGGTGGATGAGTTTCAGAAAGTGCTGAACCTGAATCTGACAGGTACAGTACTGCCCACTCAGGTATTTTTGAAACCGATGGTGGAACAGAAAAAAGGTGCTATCGTAAACTTCTCATCTATGGCTGCCTTTCGTCCGATGACTCGTGTGTGCGGTTATGCGGCTGCCAAGGCGGGTATTTCCAATTTTACTGCATTCATGGCGCATGAGGTGGCAACAAAATTCGGTGAAGGTATTCGTGTCAATGCCATTGCTCCGGGTTTCTTCCTGACCGAACAGAACCGTGCTTTGCTGACTAACGAAGACGGAAGCTACACAGAGCGTGGAAATGATGTGATTCGCCAGACTCCGTTTAAACGCTTCGGTCGTGCGGAAGAGTTGTGTGGAACAATACAATATTTGATTAGTGAAGCTTCGTCTTTTGTAACCGGTACGGTGGCAGTAGTAGACGGCGGATTTAATATTTTTGCAATGTAATATTTGATTGGTTATGATACTATGTGAACAAACATGGCGCTGGTACGGCCCGAATGATCCTGTATCTTTATGGGACATCAAACAGACCGGTGCAACCGGTATTGTTACTGCCTTGCATCATATTCCCAATGGGGAAGTGTGGACGGTAGAGGAAATCATGAAGCGCAAAAAAATGATAGAAGAGGTGGGGCTGACTTGGAGTGTCGTTGAGAGCGTGCCCGTACACGAGTATATTAAAACTCAGACAGGAGACTATCTGAAGTATATAGAGAACTATAAACAGAGTTTACGTAATCTGGCAGAATGCGGCATTATGGTTGTTACTTATAATTTCATGCCGGTACTCGACTGGACACGCACCGATCTTGCTTATACTTTGCCCGACGGCTCGAAGGCTTTGCGGTTTGAACGGGCTGCGTTTGTGGCTTTTGATTTGTTTATTTTGAAGCGTCCCGGTGCAGAGAAAGAATATTCGGCAGAGGAAAGGGAAAAGGCTAAGGCTCGCTTTGCCCAAATGGATGCGGAAGAAATCCATCGTTTAACGCGGAATATGATTGCCGGTTTGCCGGGATCTGAAGAGAGCTTTACATTGGAGCAGTTCCAGCAAGAGTTAGACCGTTATAAAGATATTGATGCGGAAAAGCTTCGCAAGAACCTTATTTTCTTTCTGAAAGAAATTTGTCCGGTGGCAGATGAGGTCGGGGTAAAATTGGTTATCCACCCGGATGATCCGCCACAGCCGATTCTTGGCTTGCCTCGTATCATGAGCACGGAAGAGGATTTTGAGAAGTTGGTTGAAGCAGTTCCTAATCCGTCTAACGGCTTGTGTCTGTGTACGGGCTCATTGGGTGTGTCTGCACGCAATGATTTGGTAGGAATGATGACACGTTGGGGTGACCGTATCAACTTTGTGCATTTCCGCAGTACTCAGCGTGACGCGGAAGGAAATTTCTATGAGGCCAACCACTTGGAGGGTGATGTGGATATGTATCATGTGATGAAAAACCTGTTGTTATTGCAACAGCGACGTGGTGTGTCTATTCCGATGCGCCCGGATCATGGTCATCAAATGATAGATGATTTAAAGAAAAAGACTAATCCGGGATATTCCTGCCTGGGTCGTATGCGCGGTCTTTCCGAGCTTCGCGGACTGGAAAAGGGGATTGCCATGAGTATGGAAGAGGGTAAATAAACGGTCTGTTTTCAGGTATAAAAAACGCGGACGTATGCATGGAATTATACATACGTCCGCGTGAGCTCACACGTACGTACGTGTGGAATGAGGGGTTAACGGAGGTTTTTTAACTCTCCGTTTTCCATTGCAATCTTGTAAGTTTTGCCTTTTGAGGTCTTGAAGGTGAGCGTCTTGTTGCCGTATCTCACATGGCAGGGAGCACCTGCTTTAGACAGGATAGTGGCTTCTTTCAGGCTACCGTTTTCCCATGTTATGTCGACTTCAAAATTACCTTTAGCACATAATCCTTCTACAGCACCGTTTTTCCAAGCATCGGGAAGTGCGGGCAATAACTGAATGAATCCCATGTGGCTCTGCAGCAACATTTCGGTAATGCCTGCCGTGCCTCCAAAGTTACCGTCAATTTGGAAGGGTGGGTGAGTGTCCCATAAGTTATTCATTGTTCCGTTTTTCAGTAAGTTGCCGAAGAGCTTGTATGCATGGTTCCCGTCTTGCAGACGTGCCCATTGGTTTAATTTCCATCCCATGCTCCAACCGGTCGCGCCGTCACCTCTGTGTTCCAATACTACTTTGGCGGCTTGTGCCAATTCGGGAGTCGTGACAGGAGAGACTGTATGCCCCGGATGCAGGCCGAACAGATGGTTTACATGGCGGTGTTCGTCTTTGGGGTCATCAATATCTACCGACCACTCCATGAGTTGACCGTAACGACCCACTTGATAGGGAACCAGATTGTCCAATACGTGTTGCCACTGTTTACGTTCTTTAGCGTCTACTCCCAATACTTTGCTGGCATCGATGGCATCCAGCAGAATTTCGCGAATGACGGCATGTACGAAGGTGGCTCCCTGATCTACCGGTCCGTGTTCGGGAGAGGTGGATGGGGCGGCTGTGTAAGTGCCGTCAGGGCGATGCCACAGGTAGTCTGCGGCAAAGTTGGCACTGCTTTTAATCAGGTCATACCCTGTTTCTTTCAGGAATTTTTTGTCGCGTGTGTAGTCATAGTAATCCCATATGTGAGTAGCTAACCACGGTCCTGCCATGGGATTGAAATTCCATGACATATCTTCGTCTGTCAGCGGAGAAGTAAATCCGAAGATATTGCCGGAGATGGATGCTGTCCAGCCACGTGCACCGAAGTATGCCCGGGCTGTTTTTTCTCCCGGTTTTACCAATGTGCGGATAAAATCGATTAATGGCCATGCACATTCGCCTAGATTAGTGGAACAGACAGGCCAATAGTTCATCTGGATATTGATATTGTTATGGTAATCCACGTGCCATGGACCGTCCACACCATTGGCCCACATACCTTGAAGGTTGGCGGGAAGGTTGCCGGGACGGGAACTGGCTATCAGCAGGTAACGGCCGAACTGATAATAAATTTCTTCCAGTTTATAGTCGGGATTGCCTTTACGGTAACGGGCCAGACGTTGGTAGGTGGGCAGATCGGTAACTGCCGGATACTGTAACGTCATGGGGGCATGAGGGTTTAGTGTCAGTTTTACCCGGTTAAACAGGTTAGTATAGTCAGCCTTGTGGCGTTCGCACAACTCATTATAGCTTTTGCCGGCGGCAGTATTCATCATGGCAAGAGTGGTCTGTTCCGGGTCTGCACCTACGTATGTTTTCGGGTCTTTAAAGTCCGGGTCAAAGTTCAATTTGTAGTCGGTGTCAGCTGTTAAGAGAAAAATGACTTCATCAGCTCCTTGTGCAATGAGTTTCCCGTCAGTGGCAGTCAGGTTTCCTCCTTTATGGATGGCACGGATGCGAAGGGCAAACTTCATTTGATTGTTTTTCAAACGTCCGGTATAAAGCAGGCTGTTATTTCCGTCCGCTTTTATGGTGCCTGTTGCTTCGGGGTTTGCTCCGTAACTGAATACAAGATTCTGCATACCCGGTTTGTCGGCTGTAAACTTAATAACCATAACACTGTCGGGGTAGGATGCAAAATATTTACGCTCATAGTTTACACCGTCTTTATGGAAGCTTACAACAGCGAGAGCGGAATCCAGAGAGAGGGCGCGTTTGTAGTTTGTCATGCCTATCTCGCTCAGTCCTGTTTCAATGTATGCTTCTCCCAAACTGGTGTAAGAACCGAAACGGAACGGAGTTTCGCGGCTGGGTTCGTAATCTGCCAGTCCGTTGAAATTGCGGCGGGTAAGCTCTTCTGCTTTTTTTTGATTCCCTTCAACAAATGCTTGTCGTATTTCAGGCAATAGGTGAGCTGATTCCTTGTTGACATTCCAATAATAGTCAGCTCCTTTCTCTGTGTTCGGACCACCGCGCCATAGAGTCTTTTCATTCAGTGTAATACGCTCGGCAGCTACCGAGCCCAGTATATTTCCTCCCAGACTTCCGTTTCCGATTGGCAAAGAGTTACTTTCCCATGATTTGTCGGCAGTCGGGGCATACCAAGAAGCACGTCCGTCCAGATTATTGGGCTTGTCAAACCAAATGCTCAGCCCTTTTGTGTAATCAATACTTTGTGCATGCACAGAAGCAGCCAGTAAAGTACTGATAAGGCATAAATGAAGCTTTTTCATGTCATTATGATATTAGTTAGGTTTTATTTTGCAAAGATACGATTTTCTATGAGTATACAAGTGTAGAAAGGTATTCTTCGGCAAACATTTCATTGGCTATTTCCAGTAATTGCTCTGCAGTCAAGGCTTCTATACGTTTAAAGACTTCTCCCGGACCTTCAAATTTGCCGTAATGCAGAAATGCTTTTCCCATATCGAGTGCATTGTTTTCAAAGTTGTCACTTGCCACACCGATTTGTCCGATAATCTGTTTCTTGGCGGCAGTCAGTTGGGCACCGGTTAGTTTATTGTCACGTAGCTTTTTCAGTTCTTTGTGTACCAGTCGGATGCAATGGTCCACGTCTTCTGTGTCAGTTCCGAAATAGATGCAGAATACACCCGTATCGGTATAAGAAGTCAGGTTGGCCTCTACATTATATACCAGTCCGCGGCGTTCACGGAGTGCCAGGTTCAGGCGGCTGTTCATGCCGGGTCCTCCCAATATATTATTGAGCAGATAGAGTCCGGTTCGTTTTTCATCGTATGCATGATATCCCCGGCTGCCTATCATGACATGTGCCTGGTGGGTATCTTTGTTGATGGTCAGTGTCTGTGGAATATAGGTAAAGGGAGCGATACGCTGACGGTTTGTTTCGCTCAGCGATATATCGCTTACAGCTTTTTCTACTGTCCGGATTACCTTCTTGAAATCGATATTGCCTTGCACAAAAAAGACCATGTTGGTTGTTTTGTAGAAGCGTGCTGTAAACTCCAACGCATTTCGGCTGGTAAATTGTCTCAAGAGTTCCGGTTTTCCCAGAATATTTCTTCCTAAGGGGTGATTGGGGAATATCAGTTCTTCAAAGTCATCAAAGATAAGTTCGGAAGGACTATCTTCATAACTTTGGATTTCATCGATAATCACTTCTACTTCCTTGTCTATCTCATGTTGGGGGAAAGTACTGTGGAACACAATATCTGCCAGCAGTTCTACTGCACGCGGAAAGTGTTCTGCCAGAAAAGCGCTGTAAATTACTGTTTCTTCTTTATTGGTATAGGCATTGAGGTCTCCGCCCACATTTTCCATACGGTTCAGTATATGCCAGGCGTGTCTTTTCTCTGTACCTTTAAAGATAAGGTGTTCTACAAAATGCGCCATTCCTTGCTCTTGTTCATATTCATCACGTGTTCCGGCATCTACCGCAAAACCGCAATAGGCTACTTTAGAGAGGTTGGGTGCATGAATAATACGCAGCCCGTTTGACAAAGTGAAAGTATTATAGGACATTGTTTTTTAGTTCAATTCTGTTTCGGTGGACAAAAATACAACAAAAGTTATTGTTGTTCTTCAAAAAATGCAGATATTTGTATTCAATAACAGAATTCAAGAGAATGGATAAGATTGCTATTTTTTGTTCTGCGTCTGATAATATAGACCCTGTTTACTTCGATAAAGCGCGTGAACTGGGAACTTGGATGGGACAAAACGGAAAGACCTTGATATATGGCGGAGCCAATATCGGCTTGATGGAATGTGTTGCCCGTGCTGCCAAAGAAAACGGAAGTATGGTGATGGGCGTGGTTCCTACCAAACTGGAAGAACGCGGAAGGGTGAGCGATTTGTTGGATGTTACCTTTCGTACAGACAATCTGAGCGACCGCAAAGATGTTATGTTGCACGAAGCGGATGTAGTGGTGGCACTGCCGGGCGGAGTGGGTACTTTGGACGAAATATTTCATGTGATGGCTGCAGCCACATTGGATTATCACCATAAAAAAGTCATATTTTACAATATCAATGGATTCTGGAATGGCATTGTGGAATTTCTGAAAGGACTGGAAACACAGCATTTTGCACATCATCCGCTGAACAGTTATTATGCCGTGGCGGATAACCGGGAAGAACTAACCGAACTATTAAAATAAATATCTCTGTTACTTATGATGACATCTATACACGAATTGTTGAAGAAAGAGGCGGAAGCCGTATTAAATATTCCGGTTTCGGATGCTTATGAGAAGGCTGTAGCTCTGATTGTTGAGCAAGTACATAACAAAAGGGGTAAACTGGTGACTACCGGAATGGGAAAAGCCGGACAGATAGCCATGAATATTGCTACCACATTTTGTTCGACCGGCATTCCGGCAGTATTTCTGCATCCCAGCGAAGCACAACACGGAGACTTGGGCATATTGCAGGAGAATGATTTGTTGTTGTTGATTTCTAATTCCGGTAAGACCCGCGAAATAGTGGAACTCACACAATTGGCTCATACGTTGAACCCAACGCTGAAATATATTGTTATAACGGGAAATGCGGATAGTCCGTTGGCTCGTGAGTCTGATATTTGTTTATGCACCGGACATCCCGATGAAGTCTGTGCATTGGGTATGACTCCCACCACTTCTACTACCGTGATGACGGTGATTGGAGATATCCTGGTAGTGGAAACCATGAAACGTACCGGTTTTACCATTGAGGAATATAGCAAACGTCATCATGGAGGATATTTGGGAGAACGTTCGCGCGAGTTGAGTAAATAATCAATCTCCTTTGGGATGAAAATATTCAGGCTGTTATCTCTGCTGCTGGTTGTATTATTGGCTTCTTGTCTGAATAAGAAGAAGTCGGCAGATACTGGTATACCGGGAAATGAATCTCGGTATGTGGTGTTGGCTTATGTTACTTCATGGGGAGTAAGTACTCCCGAAACATCGTGCCTGACTCATATCAATTATGCTTTTGGGCATGTGGCGGATGATAACAAGGGAATACGGATAGATAACGAGCCTCGCCTGCAGATGATAGTGGGTTTGAAAAAGGAAAAACCTTCTTTAAAGGTCTTATTGTCTGTGGGAGGCTGGGGTAGTAGCCGTTTCAGTGAAATGGCGGCCAATGACAGTACTCGTACTGCTTTTGCTGCCGATTGCAGAAGAGTGATTGATAAATTTGGATTGGACGGTATTGATATTGACTGGGAGTATCCGGGTAGTGGAACGGCCGGCATATCTTTTTCTTCTGCCGATAAGGAGAATTTTACTCTTTTGATGCGTGATGTCCGGCAGGCTGTCGGGAAGGACAAACTTCTGACGATAGCTACTGCTGCCACCGGGCGTTATTATGATTTTAGAGCTATCGAACCGTATGTGGATTATGTAAATATTATGGCCTATGATATGGAAGAGGCGCCTTTTCATCATGCAGCCTTGCATTGTTCGGACATGACGGAGGAATGGTCTTGTGAGAAGGCAGTGGCCGGGCATATTGCCGGTGGTTTTCCGGTACAGCGTCTGGTATTGGGGATTCCTTTCTATGGGCATGGAACCAACGAGGCGCCTGAGTCTTTGGATTATCGCCATATCATATCTATCGACAGTCTGTATAGTCGCTGGGATAGTGTGGCACAAGTTCCTTATTTGGTTAATTCCAAAGGAACAGTCGTCGTGAATTATGAAAATGCCCAATCCATCGAGCTTAAATGTCGCTTTCTGCACCGGCAGGGTATGCTAGGAGCTATGTACTGGGATTATGATGGCGACGATGAAATGGGCACTTTACGACACGCTGTTTATCGCGGGGTTATGCAACTTCCTTGATTCTTATTTTTGTCTATTAGCTCTGTAAAGCGGATAAGCCGCTTGGAGAATCTTGTTTTTCAGCAAGACCGGATAGTCGGGGTGTGCAGCAAAGAATGCTTCTACTTCACGATACGCTTCAGGACTCCGATACTGGGAGAGCAATGCGTTTACCCAGTTTTTGGGGAAGAAAATATCTCCGGTACGTTGTACATCCAACAAAGCTTCCAATGCCGGGCGGATATATTTTATCGAATAACTTTCTCTGGCCGGATGGTTCAGATAACTTAATACGGTGGCAGTCCAAGGCTCTATTCTACGATTTTCTGCTAACATTAAAGACCGGAATAAAGCATCAAGTTCCAGTGTATCGGGGGTGACTGCACGTGAGATAAAGTCGAATTCACGTAAACGGTCGGGATTTTTGAGACGTTGACGCTGGGTGGTCAGAAGTGTTTTGCTTTGCTCCGGCATACGAAGTGAGAGAATATACGCCAAAGTTGTATAGTCTCTTTCATTCAGTTGCTTGCCGGATTGATTTGTCCAAATGCTGTAGAGCTTTTGTAAGCTTCGGTCAGATGTAGCGTTTTGAATCAAGCTTCGTAAAAGCTGGATGCGGCAAGAGGGAATGGCGTGAGTTTCGCTAAGGCGGAACATTGCTTCTTCCATTTCTTGTTTCTTTTCAAATGCTAATGTGCGGAGAGGATTTCCCAAATAACCGATAATGGTTGAGGCTATTAAAGGATTCTTTTCTTTACTAAGTCCGGTTAACAAACTGCTGCTCCATTTTTCGTCTGTGAAATGTTTGGCTTGATAATTCTCATACAGAAGCATAAGCAAGGCTTCTCGTGCGGTGTCATCGGCTGTTTCTTGCCAATGTGCCAGCAGCCATGGTAGTGTATGACTGTCGGGTATGAACAGACCATAACCACGGCCGTCTGTGTTTGGAAGAATATAGCGGACGGGGAAAGGCAGTGGTAATGTGCATAAACTGTCGGTCAGGTTGACTTCCAGAATACTATCCCGTTGCTCACCACATAAAGTGACATGGAAGCGCTGGGGCCAAGTGATTCCCCGGTGGTAAGGGTCTTCTTGACAGATTTGCAGTTTCCCGTCTTTTTGGGCAAAACGTATAGTGGGCATTCCTTTTTGATTTACCCATACATCACTGAAAGCAGCCAAATCTTCTGCCGTTTTGTTATCCAAAATGCGTATCAGATCATTCCATGTGGCATTACTGTAGGCGTATGTGTTGAGATATTCCCGGATTCCTTCTCTGAACTTGTCTTCTCCCATCAGTTCTACGAGTTTTATCATCATCACGGGAGCTTTATTATAGATGATTTGTCCATAAATCAGTCCGGCATTTCTTAAATTGTCCAACGGCTGGCGGATGGAGGTCGTACCGGGAGTACGATCTTCCGAAAGTGAAGAAGCAGTGAATGTTTTAATCCGGTTCAATTGATGATTAATGTCCGGGTATAAAGGTTCGCTGATGCAGGCGGCGAAGTAGTTGGCAAAAACTTCTTTTGTCCATACATCATCAAACCAGTTCATTGTAACTAAGTCGCCAAACCACATATGAGCTGTTTCGTGTGCAATAAGTTCGGTACGTCTCAACTCTTCATCAGGGGTAGGATGCTCACTCAGAAACATCTGATTGTCGTTATATAAAGTAGCGCCGGTATGCTCCATGCCTCCGTATTGAAAACCGGGTAGAATGATGAAATCATATTTGGCAAACGGGTAGGAGACCCCGGTATAATCTTCCAGCCAATGGAGGGAAGCCATAACTTGCTTGAAAATAGTATCTAATTGTGCTAATTTCTTCGGGTCTGTTTCCCGATAGTAAGCCGAAATCTTTCTGCTTCCTTCCTTATATTCTTGTTTGTCCAGCTTTCCGGCAACAAATGAGAACAGATAAGTGCTTAATGGCTCGGTCGGAGCAAAATAAATGCTTTTTCTTCCTTCACGTTCTTCTTCCTTATTAATATAGGTGTTGGAGACGGCAACCCATTCAGACGGGATGTCCAATTGCAGTGTGAAAGAGGCTTTGAGGTTAGGTTGCTCAAAACACGGAAAAACGGTTCGCGCTCTGTCGGGTACTAACAAGGTATACAGGAACTCGTCGTTTCTGTTCAGAGACTGATTGCCGGCAGTAAAGCGGATATATATGTCGTTCTCTCCTTTCTGTGTTGTATTCTTCGGCAGAATAATATGTTCGTTACGGAATTCATAAGATGTCGGCAGTCCGTTTGCGGATACTTCTTTTATCTTATCCGCTTCTTCTCTGAAATCGAGGATAACCTCTTGTGCTTTGTTCAGCCGGAACCGAACGTGTATCTCTCCCTCTACCGGCATTGATTTTTGTTTTGGAATAGATAAACGAAGGTCGTATTTCAATTCATTGATTTCTTGTTTTCTGAGTTCTGCCAATTCCTGCGAAATTCCTGAGTCATAAATACGAGGATTTTGGGAAGCCGGCTGGCAGGCATTGAGCAGACAACACATTATAATAATTCCGTAGTGTATTTTCATCGTTTATAATTTATCTTGGTTATCGGCTGCTATTTTACGGATTCCCCGTTGAGATGCAATGAAAGCACCTCCCAATACTCTCCGTCCATCGTAAAATACGGCAGACTGTCCCGGAGCAATGGCAGAAGCCTCGGAACAGAAACGCACCAGCAAGTGTTTTTCGTCAAGAACAGCTACACGGCAAGGAATGGGCTTGCTTCGATAACGGATGCGGACAGCTAAATCTTTGCATTGCATCAGTTCCTGCATATCGGTTATCTGATAGTCTTCCACCAACATATATTCGGTTTTCAGCTCTTCTGCATCTCCCAGCATGACGGTGTTTTTCTCTGCATTGATTCTTAATACATAAGCCGGACGACCTAAGGCTATTTCCAGTCCTTTTCGTTGTCCGATAGTATAATAAGGAAAGCCTTTGTGTTGCCCTATTTTTAACCCTTTATTATCGACAAACCATCCGGGTCCTATTTTTGTATCGATATCCGGGCACTGAGAACGAAGAAAATCACGATAGTCTCCTTCGATAAAACAGATTTCCATACTTTCGCCTCCCTGTGCTTTTGTTTCAAAACCTTTTTGACGAAGATATTCCCGTACTTCTTGTTTGGTATATGTTCCGAGTGGAAAGATGAAACGGCGCAGAATTTCCTGTGGAAGTTTCCACAGGAAATAAGACTGGTCTTTGGTCATATCATCTCCTGCTATTATATATAGGTGTCCGTTATGTTCTTCCAGACGGCAATAATGACCTGTAGATATGTGGGCACAATTAGTTTGGTCTGCCCATTCGCACAGAATACGTTCTTTGAAAAGCGGGTTACACATTACACAAGGATTAGGAGTGCGTCCTTTCATATATTCGTCAATGAAATGCTTGACAATAACTTCTTTAAATTCTTCACGTACATCGGCTACATGATGTTCTATACCTAATTTTCCTGCCAATGCCCGGGCTTCGAGCACATCATCGGGTTCTGTCTGTCCGGGAGTGGAGAATTTTGAAGGTACATCCCATGTACGCATTGTTACTCCTACCACTTCATATCCTTGTTCTTGCAGCATGATGCAGGTGGCGGAACTGTCAATCCCGCCACTCATGCCTACCAATACTCTTTGTTCTCTACTTTTCATCGTTTGTTGTTTAAAGAAACAGTTCCGGTTCTCTTCGGGCTGCACATTTCTCGTGCAACATTGGAGTATAAGGGGTATCAAATATGCGTGCTCCGTTAGGACACTCTTTTACACAGGCGCAACATTTGATGCATTTCGCTATTTCAGTTTCTATCTTTCCTTCTTGATTAAGGTAAATGGCGTGTGTGGGGCAAATTTCAATGCACTCGCCACAGGCAAAACATTCTTCTGTACATAGAGGAGCGGCCGGGGTAGACGGCGCTACATAGCGATAAGGAACGTTACCTTTGATAAAGAAATCGGCAGGAGCCTCACTGTTCTTGAGCTTTTTGAGGCAGTCTTTACCAAACTGCTCCGCTATTTGCAGGTCGTTAGCGTCCGGTCGTCCTTCGGCAACAGGCATTCCGGGGCGGCTGTAACTATGTTCCCCGATGAAAGCTCCGGCGGCAAGTGGTGTAAAACCTAAGCGGGTTGTCTCATCTCTTAGTTCGACTAATGCATCTTCATAATCCCGGTTGCCATAAACGGAAACCAAAACAACCGGAGCATTTTCTCCTTTTAATCGTCGGATTCGCTGTAGGGCAATAGGTGCCACTCGGCCGGCATAAACTGGCACTGCGATAATAGTCAGTGCATTCTTAATTTCAATAGGTGTGATACTCTCATCAAGTGTCAGGTCTGTTTCTATTCTGCGTTCCATTCCTATACCATCTCCGATGGCACGAGCTATTTTCGCCGAAGTATGCGTAGGCGAAAAGAATACGATATGCGTTGTATCTACCATAGCAATTATTAGTTGATTGGGAAACAAAGATAATGAATTTTGTTCAAAAGCATGAATAATCCTTTTCAAGATATACTGTTGCTATGCATTATGTATAAAGGATTCTTTTATTATAAGTCAAAATTAGAGAATAACTTACTAGTTGTAAACAAAATCGGTATTTTGTTAAATGATGTTGTTTTGTGAACAAAAAAATAGGTAAATGGCTGCTTTCGCAACTTTTAGTCGGTAATTTGAAGGATTGTTATGTTAGAAAACATATATCTTCTTTTTTCTGAAATTTTAAAAGAATGTTTTTTTGTTCTTTTTTGGTACAATAAAGTCATCTCCAAGTTTGAACTTCCTATGTTACATGGGGGTTACGTGCATCAACTTTTATACATATAATAATGTGTATAGCTTTTCTTCCGGTTTATTTAATGTGTGGCAGTATGTATTTTCTACGCTTTTATAGGTAAAAAATATGTGAAGATTCCTATTTCTTAAAAAAATCCTGTGTTTTATAAATATTTTTAGTGGAAAGTGTTGCAGAATAGAGTAAAATGGGTACTTTTGTCCGATGAAATTATGGCTATTATAGAAACTGACTAAAAAATGATGGATGCCCTTTTTCGATTACCGAACAATGATCTTTCTGCCGCTTTACAGAAAGATAAGCTGTTTAAGGAAGTGGAACAGCAGTGGAATACTGTGTCGTCTGAGGAAGGAAACTCTAGAAGAAAGGTCGATTATGAAATCTATAAAAGTATTGTGTATAACTTAGAAGTAAGAAAAGTATTTCTAGATCCAAAGCTTTCTTTGGTGAAGTTTAGTTCAATAGTCGGCACGAATACTACCTACCTGTCAAATGTCGTCAATCATTACTTTAAATGCAACTTTAAACACTTACTGAATAAATACCGCATCCTTCACGCCAAGCACCTGATAGACAACAACGAGTGCGCTATCACCGAGCTTGACAAGCGTTGCGGGTTCACTTCCAGAAGTGTGTTCTATGATGCATTCGGTAAGATAATGGGAATTCCACCGGCACATTACCGGAAGCGGAGGGAAAAAGCTGCGGAAACCTGTTCCGGCCTCTCCGGGACAATGGAAAACTCATTGGGAAAGAATGAAATACGTCAACAGCAGGTCATATAAATCAATGAAACCAAGTCCTTTAAAAACAATAAACAAATTGAGTTTTTAAATTTATAAATTTAAAGTTTTTCTATTATGAACAAAAAATTTTTAAGTGCAATCCTGTTCGGAGCCTTGATGGTATCCTCTACAGGAACGTTTGTGTCTTGTAAAGACTATGACGATGACATCGACAACATCAACAAGGAGTTGACCGATATCAAGTCAAAGCTTTCAGACCTTGAATCGAAAGTCACCACCGGTGGCGCTTATGTAACCAAGATTGAATCTGTAGAGGGCGGTTTGAAAGTATCTGTCAGCGACGGTACTTCTTACAACCTGACTATTGCCGGCACACCTGCAGGCAGCACGGTTGTCATCGACAAGACAACAGGTGAAATCAGCATCGACGGTACTCCTACAGGCTTCTTCGCCACTACAGGCACTACTCCCCAGGGCGAAAGCACTGCTCCTTATGTAAAGGACGGCTTCTGGTATTTCTATGATGATGCAACCAAGGCATTCGTGAAGTCTGAATATAAGGCGTCAGGTAACGCGTGGGCTGTACAGAAAGGCGATTCGGTGGTTCTGCACATCCCCAATGAAGCAGGCGTGATGCAGGAAATTACACTGCCGACTTCTTCTTCGGCTCTGACAGCACTTAATGTAGTAACTCCGAGCAATTGGATTTCAGGTAAAAATATCGCATGGTCAAAAGCCGGTGCCGATGTAACTTGGGCAGGTAAGAAAGGCAACGTGACTGCAGGACAACTCTTGATTGGTCAATTGGGAAGTGAAACTGCCACTGTTGCTCCCGCTTCTTATGATTTGGGTGCACAAACGTTGACTTTGGTGGACATCGATGGCAAAACAGCTCCTGTTACTGTTACAGCTACAGCTGCAGAAGGCGACTATGTAACCGATCGTGCCGCTTCACCTAGCGGAAAATGGAATTTGGCTATTGCAATGACCGATGAAGTTACCGCTGACAATATTGCCACTGCTTTCACCAAGAAAGTAAACGGTGTAGATAAAAACGTGAAATATGCTTTGGCTGTGAACGGTACTGTAATGACAGGATATGAATATGTTATTGACACTCAGACCGTAAACGAAAGCAAGACTAACACGGCTTATAATAAAGCCAATATTGGGTTGGCAAGTGTAAACGTGGCTTTAGGAACTTCTACTTTGTCACTTAATGCCGCTACTGCAGCTCAGGCTTATGATTCTTATTTAACATTCGAAGGCGCAAATAAAACTTTAGCCGAAGCCAAGGGTATCACGGTAGACGGTATGAACATTACTGTTCCTGCTACTGCTGCTGCAACTTCCGGTTTAAGCGTTACTGTTAACATTCTTGATATCACAGGCAAGATAGCTAAAAAGGACATTATCCTTACGATTGCAGGTGCTTCTGTATCTGAGACAGAAACTGTTGCTCCGGTTAGCATCAAAATCAGCACAGTGAACTCGTTCTCTGTTGATTTGGGTACTATCTTTACCAACTTGGATGCAAACATCGCTCAGTATGCAGAGGCAGATAAAACAATTGTAACTACTGCAGACGGTAACTTCTTTGCTCTGACTAGTACAACTCCTACTGATGAATTATATACAGTGGCTGAACACACTGCTATTGCATTCAAGAAAGCAGATGGCAGTGCTGCAACAATTGCTGCACGCAATGCTACCAAAGCTGTTATTACTCTGAACTATATTGACAGCAAGTATACAACAGCAGCCAAAGACCTTGCAAACATCTACGGTACATTCAATTTGACTTTGACATTGAAAGATAAGCAGGGTAATGAATTGAAGAAGGTAATTGTTCCTGTAACAGTTTCTAAACCTGAATTCGATGACTATTATACTGCAAATCAATATGCAGGATGGAATGAAGGCGTATTAAGTTCTGTAATTGATAACTCAACTCAGGATACTCCTGCATTTACAATGCCGACTAACTTGTATACTATTAACAAAAAGGCTGATGGTACTGGTATGACTGATGCTCAGCCGGGCTATACTTATACATACAAGAAAGCAGATGCAAGTGAAGTTAAAAATGTAGATGCAATTACTTTCAATGACGTCGTTAAAAATGGCTTCCTTAAAACTACTGATTACAAAGTAAAAGCCAACAAGGAAGTTGTAACAGTTAATGCTTTGACAGGTGTAAGTAATGCTGCAGCAGACAGTACTATCTCAGTATCTAAAGAGTTTACCATGAAACTTGCTCCTGCTTTCAACAAAGCTAAGTTGGTTTACTATACGAACGGTGTTGCAGGTACAGTAGCTGCTGTTAATGCAGACGGTATTATTGCAGCTCTCACAGGAGACGGAACCGCAAACAAACCGAAAAATGGTCTTGCATTGCAATATGGTGATGAAGAAATTGCAGTAAGTACCACTGCTATCCCTGTATCTGAAAGCGATGATCATAAACTAGGTGGATACAAAGTGACTACAGGTTCTGCAGCTACAGGTGCAGTCGTAGTTGAATTCGCTAAATCTGCAGAAAGTGCAGGTGGTAGTGTTAATTTGGAATCAGGTAATACCGGTGTGAAAATTGCTGATTTGAATGCAGGTCAGGGAGGTGAACTGGTGGTTACTTTCACAGACTACGCAGGAATCAAAACTCAGGCGACAATTGAATACAAGAAGTAATAAACTTCTTTACTGATAAGAAGAGAAGGCATCCATAGGTTGGATGCCTTCTTTTTTTCTACTTGTTACATTTCTCCCCAGTGGGAGTTTTTTATTTTTTGCTTTCACACATTTCACACTGTAACTATCTGATGAACTATCTGTTACCGTGAAACCTGCATTTTTATCTATTGTCATTTCTTTGATACAGGATTCAAAGCCAATGGGAGCTTACCTGTCTGAAAGGCTAAAGTGTTTACCCGGATTTCAGGAGTATCAAAGTAAAAAATGATAGAATGTTCGAAAGAACAGGATATTTGAGTTTGAAATAACAAGCAATATAGAGCATATATCGAAACACCAAAGTCTTTTAAAAAAAGACGGAAGTATTTTTTTAAAAGATGAAGAGCTTTTTAAAAAACTTCAAAGTCTTTATTAAAAACTCCTTAGTGTGTTTTTACGGCTTCAAATAGCCCGGACAAGTAACCAGATTTTGCAAGCATTTGTCTAGCTTCACTTATCATCCTGCCTTGCTATAGGTATGTGAATGGCAGTTTGCCGGCATACGTTTCACGATAACAACAGATGTATCAGTGAGTTGTAGCGTGAAATGTGTGAAAGCAAAAAAAGAAAAACTTTTCTTGAGAAGAGAAAAAGCAAAGGGCTGTCACACTTTTCGGACAGCCCCTTCTTTATTGATAGTTACAGAATAACCTTATTCTTATCAACTACTTTTTACTCAACGGTAACTTTAACCTTAATCGGGTTAACTTTAACAAATCCCCAAGTATCTGTTACAGAAACATTGATAGTTTCTTCAGTTGTTGTGGCAATGTTCTGCGGTAATACCTGAATGTAACCTTCAACTACTGTTTTTCCGTCAGTAGCCATAGCTGCATCAAAAGCTTTACCGTTGTTACCAATCTTAATTACACGGTCGCTGGCTACAGCAGCTTCTACGCTTGCGATTTCAGGACGTTTCCAGTAACCTTCTCCCTTTTCATTAACAGCATCTTGCAATACTTTGTAAGCTACCTTGTTGTAAGTTGTACCCTGGATGTCTTTATTACCCAGTTTGTATCCGTCTACAGAAGTTGCAGGAATTTCAACTGCTGATTCAATAGAAGTTACAGTACCTTCAAAGATCGGGCTCATTACTTTCACTTTGAATACATATTCGCCTTCACCTTCACCGTAAGCCCATCCTTCATAGTCTTTGTCGCTAGCAATGACAATCAATTCTTTTGCATAACCGGCAGGAATCTTAGTAGCTTTATCTGTATCAACAGCTTTCAATGTAATCTTAGCTTCTCCGTCAAATGTAGTGCTTACTTCAGCCAAATCAGCAGATGTATAGTCACCTACAATTGCAGTTTCAGCATCCATATCAAGAGAAACTTCCGGATATTTAGCAAATGCACGTTTCAAGCTATAAGCAGCTTCACCGCTAGTTTGATCTGCTACATTCATGTATGCGTAAGCAACATCACCCTTGAACACTGCGGCTTCTGTAGCGAACATGCTAGCCAAAGTCGGAACAGTGAACTTGAACGGAACAACTACTGAGTTAAGTTCAGAATTACCTGTTGTAATGAATGTTACTTTTGCATAATATACAGTATTTACTTTGAACACCTTAGAAGCAGTAGCATTGGTTACAGCAAATTTCATGTCAACTGCAGATTTTATAGCGTTTTCGGTGAGTTCTTTGCCTTCTGCGTCAACGAAGGTCAAGGCAACACCTGCGTTATCACCTTCTACTGCCTTTTCGCATTTCGCATCTGAGTAGAATGCAACGCTGGCATTAGCTACTTTTCTCTTCCATGCATCAAGTTCGTTACCCAAAGCCTTAGTCATGGTTGCCATATCAGCTGTGAAGAAGTTCTTGTCTTTTGATGCATCTTCTGTATTGTTTGCAACAATAGCCAAAGTTCTAGTAGCATAATCTGCATCAGTAACAATTACATCAGATAAAGTAACTTTGATAGTTTTTTCAGCAACCTTACCACTATTGTCCAAAGTATGAACTGTCAGATCGAAATCAGCAGCAGTTACCACGTCAGGAGTCTTAGTGATAGTGAAAGTGCCTTTTTCATTGTCGAATTCCAAACCGAACAATTTGATATCTTCTTGGCTTGCGCTCAAATACAAGTCATACAAATCTTCTTCATTCTCAACAGTTACAGAATGTGCTTTTCCGGCATCTACAGTAACTGCGTTTCCTACCTCCTTATCGTCAACAAGAATGTCACCGATTGCGGCAGTCGCAGTTTCGATTTGGAATTTCATATTATATTCTGCACGATAAACCTTATTGGCAGTCAAAGCATAATAACCCTTATCACCTGCCATTGCTTTATCTAACGCATCGCTTGCCTTGTCATCTGCCAAAGTAAACTGTTTAACAGTCATGTGATAAAGTCCGTTTCCATAAGCAGCTCTAACTTCTGTTGCGTAGTTCTTATCTTCGTTAGCAACGAAAGTCACATTAGGAAGCACTTCATTTTTACCGTTAATAGCTACAAATTCAATAGCCGTTGCGTCAACGTCTACAGGATTCACTCTTACAGAAACTTTGTTTTCTGCATTATCTGCTACGATGAATTTAGCAGAAGTCACAGTTTTTCCGGTAGCTTTTTCCCATGCCTTTTTATTTTCGGCAGTAATACCAAAAGTATATTTGTTCAACTTTACAGTTGTTTCTGCACCGTTAGCTACGCTCAAACTAGTAATTCTAGAAGCAGCAGTAGGCAATTCGATTACAGTTTCTTCGCCTTCAGCATTAACAAAAGTCAAAATAAAGCCTTCTGTCTGAGAGCCAGATACAGTTACTCCTGTTGCAGGAATACCTGTTGTTTTATAAGTACCATCAGCTTGAAGTACAGCCCATTTGCCATCTTCTACTTTTACAGCCGGCTTGAATTCAGTAACAGGAGCATCTGCAGATATTTTAATGCCTGTTGCTTTGCCATCAATGTAAAGTTCACCGTTTTCTACTTTGCAAATTGAGCCTACTTCATCTTTCAGCTCGATAGTTTTATCTCCGGCATTTTTGAAAGAGACAACAATATTATCGCCATCTTTGGTTACATTGGTAACATAGTCACCTTCACCGATTAACTTTTTCAGTTCTTCGATGCCTGCTTTGTTAGCATCAATTTGTCCCTGCAGGTTATCGATGTCGTCATCGTAATCCTTACAAGATACAAATGTTCCTGCCGAGGTAACCATTAAGGTTCCGAACAGGATTGCACTTAAAAATTTTTTGTTCATAATAGAAAAACTTTAAATTTATAAATTTAAAAAAACTCAATAGTTTATTGTTAATCAAAGGACTCAATCGTATTTCAAAGGAATTTTGAATATTTGTTCGGGGTACCGTGAGGGAACCATGCCAACTTCTTTAGTAAAAGCAGAATAGAAGACACTTCTGGATGTAAATCCACAGAGCTTGACAAGCTCTTCCGGAGTATGCTTACCCTTGTCTAATAAGAGTTTTGCATATTTTACACGGCACTTATTTAATAGACGTTTAAAGTTGCATTTAAAGTAATGATTGACGACATTCGACAGGTAGGTAGTATTCGTGCCGGTTGCAATAAGAGGATATTTCGTTGATTATCAGTTATATTTGAGAAAGAGAGGTAATTCGGGATTTATCCCTTATTTTGTATAGATTCCATATAAGCATTCATAATCTTGGTTATAGATTATGGCAGAAGCAATCTTGACAAAGACTTGATTTTATGGCGGGAAATAAAACAAGGCGGAAGAAAGCTTCATGCTTCTCTTCCGCCTTATTATGTTAAATAAAAGGATATATCCGGTCAGTCTAACTGTTCTATTTCTTCGATGCTTAATCCGGTTGCAGCAGCAATGGCTTCAACGGACATTCCACCGGACCTTAAATTGCGGGCTACGGAAAGAATGCCTTCTTTGCGCCCTTCTTTTCTTCCTTCTTTTCTTCCTTTTTCGATTCCTTCCTTCAACCCTTCCTCTTTCCCCTGATTTTTAGCAAAAGAAATCGTTGCCAGATTATCCCTGTATACTTTGATGCTCTCATCATACTTCATACGCTCCTCTTTACTCAGGGAAGCGATATCCACAATCTTCTCCAGTTTTTCAAAGACGGCTTTGCGCGCTTTGAAAGGAAGTCTGTTCAGCGTTTCCATATTCTTGAGTATATATATCCAACGTTCAAAATCCGTCTCGCATTCCTCTTCCTCCTTGTTGAAAGAAGGAAGCTCGATAAAAATAAACCGCAGCTTGTCCGAAAACACTTCGTGCGTATCACGGTCCGAAAGGACAATGTCCGTGCGGAGCTTGTGGGGAGTGTCCTCCAGACGGAAGTTCATGAAGAAGACACCGTAAACGGCCTTCAGGTCAAACTCCCAGCGGGCTCCCTTCTCACCCTGACGCGTAATGGTATGTGAAAGATAGAACAACGCACGCTCCTTAAAGTTCGTCTGCTGCCGGTTCTGCATCTCCACGATGATATGCTCCCCTGCCTCCGTGGTGCAATAGATGTCATAAATAACACCCCGGTCACCCATGTATTCGGGCAACAGTTCTTTATCCAGAAAAGTGATGTCTTTTATGGACCTCTCACCCACCAACAGGTCGTTCAGGAAGTCTATGAGCAAATCCTTGCTGACCTCCTGGCCGAATATCTTCTTGAAACCCACGTCCGTAAACGGATTGATAAATTTTCCCATGCCGCTTTATTTTTAGCAAAGATAATCTTTTAAGGGGAACCGGACAAGAAGGAGGGACATTTTATTTATGGGATTTATTTCCCTTTTTACGGAAACATGATAATAACGAAAAACAACGATATTTTTAGATGAAAAACGTTTTTTTATTTGACAGTATAACATTAGTGTGAGGATTGTATGCCTCTTTCGTTTTACTCTGATAACATCCCATTTCTTCCCTTGCCTGTTAATATTATTTCGTTTGATGAAATTGTGGAATACCTCCAATGCTTATATGGAATCTATACAAAATAAGGGATAAATCCCGAATTGCCTCTCCTTCTCAAATACCATTGATAATCAACGTAATATCCTCTTATTGCAACCGGCACGAATACTACCTACCTGTCGAATGTCGTCAATCATTACTTTAAATGCAACTTTAAGACATTGGTGAACAGATGTCGGGTGGAGTATGCCAAACTCCTTCTACGAAAGGAAAAGCGCACGGCTGATGAATTGATAAAGCTTTGCGGGTTTACATCCAGAAGTGTCTTCTATTCCGCCTTTATCAGAGAAGTCGGTGTGGTTCCTTCACGGTATCCCGGGAATACGCTCCCGTTTCTCTCTGAATACGATTAAGTCCTTTATAAAATAATAAACAAAAAACAAATCAAGTTTTTAAATTTATAAATTTAAAGTTTTTCTATTATGAACAAAAAATTTTTAAGTGTAGTCCTGTTCGGAGCTCTTATGGTCGGCTCTTCAGTGACTTTCACGGGATGTATCGACAACGATGAACCCGCAGGTATCGAAAATCTTCGCGGTGCCAAGGCTGAACTGTTGAAAGCCAAAGCTGCTGTAGAAACAGCGAAGGCTGATTATGTAACAATGCAAGCCAGATTAGTAGAAGCTAACGTTAAAGCTAAAGAAATTGAGAACCAGATGCAAGAATTGGAATTGCAGAAAAAACAAGCTAAGACTGAAGCTGAAATTGCAGAAATTAATGCTTTATTGGAAGTTCAAAAGCTACAATGGGAAAAATTATTAGTTGAAGCAAAGCAAGAATTGGCGTGGACTCAAAAGTCATATGAAGATGCTTTGAAAGCTATCGAATTGGCTGAAACTGTAGTAAGTGAAAGTGAACAAAAGATCTTGCACAGTGCGAAAGTATACTTGGTTGCAGCAGCAGAAGATATGAATAATAAGCATGATGCAATGATTACTGCTCAAAAAAACTTATCTAATGCTTATTTGAACTATGATGAAGAAGCTGTAAAGGCAGAGATAAATGGCAATATTGCTTTAGCAGAAATCAACAAGTCAGCTCAAGAAAGAACTGTTAAAAACTTGGAAGAACGTTTGGCTAAAGATTACGGAACTGCTGATTGGGAAAAAGAAGTAAAAGAATTAACTGACTCTATTGATGTTTTAAATAAAGAGAAACAAGGAAAAGCATTAGAAAAAGATAGAATCGTAAATTCAGACGAGTATAAAACAGCAGAAAAGAATCTTAACAAAGCATGGGATAATCTACAGTTAGCTACTATTCCTGCTGATTTTTCTTATGAAGTTCCGGCAGCTATTGTAGGTAAAATTGATGCAGCTGGTGGTTATTTCATAACAGAAGGTGACAAGACATTCTTCAAGTTATCTAAAGATTCAGAAAAGGCCCAAGGTACTTTAACCGATATTATTGCACCGTTGATTAAAGAAATTGATGAAGATATGAAGGCCTTTACTGCCGAATGGGAAGCAAACCAGGAAAATGCTGTAAAGAAAGCTGAAGACGAATTGAAAGATGCAAAAGAAAAACATACAGAGGCTGTAAAAAAATGGAAGGAAAAGTTGGCTAAATATGAGGAATTAGGAAATTATGCAGTTGCCACTGACCAAAAAATTGTTAATAAAGTAATCGATGCCAACTTTACAAAGGCTTCAGCTGTATTAGTTGGAGGCGCTTCTGAAATAGAAAAAGCAGCACAGACTGCAGCGCGTAATGCCATTGCTACTGCTTTACACAAGTATTATACAGATGTAAATGCAAAAGTTGGATTAGAAACTGAAAAGTTTAAAATCAATATGGGAGTTGTTGGAGATGTAGAAAAAACATTGGTAGACTGGTTGTCTGATACAACCCTTAATGGTACTTACTTGAATGAAATACTAGACAAAACCGGGGGTTGGGGTACTATAGAGTCTTTTAAAAGTGCATTAGTTCTCGGGGAAAATACAGCTTTCATTACTGAAATCGGTAAAAATACAACAAAAGAAGACTTAAAACAAGCTTCTTTAGATGCTTTCGGTCCTGCTTACTTATATCTTGAAGGTGCTGAGTATTTAACAGTTCAACCTAGCGAAGCTGATATTACAAGTGCATATGAAAAAGCTGTAATAGATGCTGAAAAAGCAAATACTGCATTTAAAGTTATTGATGCTGAACAAGCATTAGCAGATGCTAAGTTAATGCCTGAAATGAAGCCGGCTTACGAAGCATTCAAGAAAGCATTGGTTGAAGAACAAACTGTTATCGAAAAGCATATTGCTGGCCTAACAGAAGCTCACAAGGAAGCAGAGGCTGCATTTAATAAACAAAAAGAATCTATCGAAACCATCGATGCTGAAATTGTAGCATTGGGCGAAAGTATGGCAGCTATCACTAAAGTTAAGGCTGCATTGGAAGAATTGCTTAAAGAAAGTCTTGGTGGCTCTACAACAGAAGCTGAATACAAAGAAGCTATCAGTAAAGAACTTGAAGTGGCAAAAGCAGCAGTAACTGCATCTGAAAAGACTATTAATAGCTATAAGAAACAGCTTGCACAAATCGAAGAAGGTACTTATACCGATCAGATGTATATCGAATACAAGAAAGTACTTTTGGATGAAGCTACCAAAGCTTATGAAGCAGCGAAAGTTGTTTATGAAGACGCTCAGGCCAGATTGCAGGCAGTTATCGAAAAACTGACTAAAGCTTCCGCAGAATAATTAAGTAAAAACGTAATTATACGATGATCAAGAAACTATGCACATTACTGATGCTCACTATCCTCTCTGCGCCTTTACTGGCGCAGACTGTGGGCAGTGAGAGTGATGGCGTGTTGTTTGCTCCCAAGAAAGGCCAGTGGCAAGTGTCTGTCCTGCTGGGCGGAGGTAACAATTTCTACAATGAAAATACCTCTTACCTGCTTCCCCAAAACACGCATACCGGAGGAGAAGTCGGACTTCCCAACGGCGGCGATGCCAATTCGGGCGACCTGAACAGATATCTGAACATTGACGGTCTGAATAACAATAGTCTGACCAATATTCTGGGTGTTGAAGGTAAATATTTCATTTCCGACTGCTGGGATATCAATTTCCAGTTCGCAATGAATATCAATCTTACCCCCAAGAAGGACTATGTGGAAGGAGACGGCAGCGTACCCGATATGGTTATTCCTGCACAGAAATATATTAATGCGCAGGCAACGAACAACTGGTATGTTTCAGTCGGTTCCAACCGTTATTTCAAGGTGAACAATCCACGTATCCATCCCTATCTGGGCAGCTCTTTGGGTTTCCAGATGGCACGTATTGAGACAACAGAACCTTATACAGGTGAAACAACAACCGACCCCGACAGCGGTGAGGAAGTTCCTGTCCAGCTTTATGGCAGTGGCAGCCGTGCCGGTCAGATGTTCGGCATCAAGGCTGCCGGTGTAGCCGGTATCGAATACAGCCTGGCCCCGGGCCTGGTGCTGGGATTCCAGTTCCAACCCCTGGCCTACCGTTACGATGTCATCCAGCTGTGCCCCAAAGGTTTTGACAAGTACAACGCCTCACACCATAATATCAAGATTTTTGATATGCCGGTGCTGAAGCTCGGTATCAGATTCTGACGTAACCCGTTTACGTAGTAAATAACAAAAGGCCGTTCCGCTAAAGCGATTTAGCCGGACGGCTTTTTTCAAATGAGAAAGATGAGAAAAAGAACATGTTTTCTGCCACAGGCAGGTGCCCTGCTGATGCTCGTTCTGACAGTATGTGCGTGTACATCGGCTCCCAAGGGATGCACCATAGAAGGAAAGGTAAGGGACGGGAGCTACGAGGGGAAACAGGTTTACCTGCAGCATACCCTCACCCGGGAGACATACGACAGCACCGCCGTCAAGGATGGTGCCTTCCGCTTTACCTTGGGGGAAGCCTCGCCTGAAGTGTCCCTATTGGTGCTGAAGGCTTCTTGCGATGACCTGTTCCCCATTACACTTCCCGTGGTGACTGAAAAGGGAGTTGTAAAAGTGGTCTTGGGAGAGCTGGTTCTCACCTCGGGGACGGATTTGAACGACAAGCTGCAGGACTTTCTGCTGGCTGTCGACCGTTTCAGTGACGAGATGGCCGGGAAAGGAGAAAACCACGGGAAAATCAAAAAGGATTTCTCCAATCTGTTGGAATCCTCCATTCTCCAGAACAAGGACAACGAGGTAGGAGTCTATATCTTCCGCAGCTACGGCTCGCGTCTGTCCCCCGAACAGAAAGCAGATATCGCAGAGCGGGCGGGTGAATGGTTCCGCAAGCGGCTGGATGAAACAAATAACCAATTAAAACAGTAGTGACTATGAAAGTAAAGGTGATTATTGCAGCTTTATTACTGGCGGGTGCCGGTATGAGCGCCAACGCTCAGAGTACGGATGACAACTGGTTCCTCCAGGGCCAGCTTGGTGCCTCCTATTCGCTGGACGGCACGGGTATCGGCAAACTGATTTCTCCGGCAGGACAGATTGCTGCCGGCAAGTACTTCAATCCTTATGTGGGTGCCCGCCTGGCTGTCAGCGGCTGGAGGGGAAGGGCCGGAAGCGGCAGCAGGCCCGCCGAGGGGTTCTACTATGGTGCGGCCACCGTGGACGGCCTGTTCAACATGAGCAGCCTGTTCTGCGGAAGCAATCCCGAACGTTTCTTCAATGCACGCCTTATTGCGGGGGTCGGTTACAACCGGACCTTTGACGAGGGGGCAAGCAGCTTCATGGCAAGACTGGGCCTTCAGGCAAGCTTCCGCCTGAACAAAGCCTTCGATTTCAATGTTGAAGCCCTGGCAAACGGTGTTTCCGACCGCTGGAACCGCCGGGACGACCACAGCTTCGATTCCTATTACAACGTGCTGGTGGGCATCACCTACAAGTTCGGTACGGGATTCAACCTGAAATGTCCCGACTGCAAGCCGGTGGCGTACAGGAACGAACGTTACAGCGAGTCATACGTGAAGTCGCTCAATGACAAGATCAACGAGCTGCAGGGCGCAATCGACAGCCATAAGTGTCCCGAACCGGTTCCGTGTCCCGAGGTGGAAAAGAGCGTGCCGGGCATCAAAAGCCACGTTTCCTTCGGGCTGGCAAAGACGGACATCGCCGAGGACCAGCAGGTCAACATCCTGGCCATTGCGGACTATATGAAGCAGTATCCCCGCTCAAAGGCGACCATCACCGGTTATGCCGACAAGGGAACGGGAAGTGCAAAGGTCAATGCCGAGCTTGCCAAAAAACGTGCACGCATGGTGGCCGACGAACTGATTAACAGGTACGGCATCAGTGCAGACCGACTGAGTGTGGACAGCAAGGGTTCCGAGGTGCAGCCTTTCACAACAAATGACTGGAACCGTGTAGTGATTATGATTGCGGAATAAGAGAGCCGCTTTTATAATATTTTGGTGAAAAGAAGGGTAGTTTTCTCAATTGAAGACCGCCCTTCTATATTTATGATATAAAATAAAGTTTCTTAATAGCATCAATGTTATAAATATCAATTGAGATATTGTATTTTTGTTCCCATCCAGTCACTTTCCATCTCTCTCTTGCTACGATAGATTTTCTTATCTTTTAAATAATAATAGTCCGGTTTGCCGGCAAATTCTATATTGGCATACTCTGACTCATTAGTATGATGTATAGACCATACACCTTCATAATTTAAGGTATCGTCAAATAGGATAAGTGTGGTTGAATCTTCTTTTAACTCAAATTTTATCCCTGATTCCGTAACAAACACACCATCAAAGGGAGCAGAATTACTGCTATCTCCTTTGCATGAGGAAAATATATAAAAGTAAAGAAGAATCAGCGTATAAGTAAATAACTTCATGTTTATTTTTATTTTGATTTCGTAAAAAAAAGGACGCTCCTTTTAAAAAGCGTCCTTTTCATATTATAGTCCTAAATATTAGTTATTGGGAGTACCGGCTGCCTTGTGAACATTCACTTCGAGAGCTTCTTTCTTCAAGACACCCCATTTATGAGCAACTTCAACAGAGATATACATCTTATAATCAACATTAACCGGAGTACCTTCATTGTTGAAGTATGCCAAGTGGGTAGGATCTGAAGCTACTTCTTGAGCATTTGCTTTATCAACCACACCACCATTTTCAGTAGCTTCCATCTGTTTCAGTGATGCCTTGGTTGGCAACTTACCGTCTTTCACACCTTCGGTATGTTTGTAAGTGTTAGTTGCTGCATCATATGACAAGCTGGTAGTTACTTTATCTGTTAAGAACTTAACATTGTGAACACCGTAGAAGTCATACAATTCATGTGCATATTCACCGTCCTTAACTTCCGTAAGGTCTTGAGCTGCAACTTTATTTCCATTCCAGTCTGTAAAGTTGAATCCGTTTGCTACATTCAAGAAGCTACCATCGATTTCTGCATCAACAAAGTTACCGTTAATGCTACCGTCAATAGTCAAAGGATCAATGAAGAATACTTCAAATTTCTGAACAGGAATTACATTAAACTCATTGTATTCAACAACCAAGTTTACAGGAACAGATTTACCAACCAATGCCTGAGCAGCAGGTGTACCATTCAGTTTGTCTAATTCGTGTAAACGAACGTGGCTTTCGCATTCATCCGTTCCAGAACCCAGTATTTCATTGAAGTCCCATGGCAAGTATTGAGTATTTGACACCTCTTCAGCACCCATCTTGTTTTCGATAGTTGCAGCTAAAGTTTCCTTATCTGCCTGAACGTATTCGAAGTTATTCCATGTAGCAGGTGCAGTACCCTTCCATAATGAAATACCATCTTGGCTTACATGATATCCTGCCAAATAATCATAGTTATTGAAACGAGCCTCATCAAATACAAATCTTACATCGGCACAAGAACGGATATTCTTAATAAACTGAGCCAAATTTTCAGGTTTAGCACTTGTAGATTGGTAGATATATCCGTTAACAAGGTCTGCGGAAATATGGCTATAAGCTTTCAATTCACAAGCAGTTCCATTATACTCATGTTCATGATCAGGTGTAACTCCTGCTCCATTATTCCAACCATTGTTATTAGTTGTGAATACAAGCGGATTTACGTTGAATATACCTTCACCTGTACCATTTTTCCAGTATGTTCCTTGGTAAGCAAATTCTTGTTTCGGAGCAACTATTTCCTGAGTAAAGTGCTGAGTGATATTACCTACAGTACCTACAGCATCTACATATTCAATTTCGATATCAAATGTAGAAGAGTAGTTACCATTTCCATTATCCTTAAGGGCACCTACAGTTGCAGGGTTCATAGCCCATACCAGATTGTATGAAGTATTGTCTTGTGCGTCTTCCAAGAAACCGAACAACAAATCTACGTCATTCTTCAATGCTTCTGCTCCATCCTTTTCTTGTTGTTTGCTACCTTCATTCCAATCGGCAGCAGCATCTGTAGAAACAGTCAATTTACTTAAATCCATTGCTTGACCATCTTTCATCAGACTCTTCACTCTTAAAGTCTTGAATACATTGTGGAACTCAGTCTTACTCATACTTTGTCCACCATTGAATTGAACTTGATGGTAGATAGCTTCATTCATATCCTGAGAGAACAATTGCTGGAACATATCCTTGCAACTGATAATGTCTTCAGTGAAATTGAACGGTTTTAATGTCTGTTCTTCAGCTTTGTCAATCCAACGCACTTTAATGTAACGTTGTGCAATCAGTGCGTTACCATTCTTTGTATCGATTAATGATGCACGTACAATGGGTTCGCGACCGATAGAAGCTCTTGAGAACTCGTTATCTGCCAAATCCACATCATAAACTTCCGATTTCAGCATATTGCCTTTTAATATTTTAGCAAATGCCTGTTCGTCAGTCTTGCGGTCACCCTGTAGATATTCAGCCTGAGCAAGAGCAAAACGGAATTCTAATCCATAATCTGCATAATTTTCCAGTTCTCTGTGTTCTGCATGTTTGTTAGCTTCAGTAGTAGTACAAACGGTAACCAATTTATTTAAGTCAAGCGGTTCATTATATGCCTGCTCAACATCCACCAACTGATTATTGGTTGAGCCATACAGACAAATAGAATCATGATAATGAACATAAATATCTTTGTTGTCTGCATCTTTTTGAATCTCATCTGCAAATTCGCCCTCAATCGGTTTTGCAAAATCAGTCTTAGAGTTAGCCAAATAAGGGATAGCCACAATTTCCTCTATACGAGAATATTCAGAATTTACATATACTCCCTCAATTTTTCCTGCTTCTTTGTCAGCTTTCTCTGTTTCTGTGTAATTAGCTTCAGTAACAGGAACTTTCAAAGATGCCATATAGAATGTTTCTGTGTCGCCTACCTTGTCTGTAGTAATCTGTTTGCCTAGGAAATCTTCACTTTTTTTGAATGTAACAGTCAATACTCCATCCTTAATTTCCTTGCTTGTCGGTACAATCGGGCTGTTTGATGTTACATCAGCAGATCTTTGTGTGTTTTTTGATGTGATACAATCAAATGATGGCAGCTCAATATCTTCGGTACGCACTCCCATGCTCGGACTTACATGGAAATAAGCTTCATTCTTTTCTGTAGAAATATAGCGTGCTTCACCAACAGGTTCATGGTCTAAAACAGGACGATTGGTATGATTACCAGGCTTCGATTCATGTTCCTCCATTGCCTTATATCTCTGAGGAGTATACTGTAGAGTAGTCAAAGTAATAGCGGCAATACCATTGATATGTTCTGTTGGAATTAAAGCAAGGCTAGTCAAACGATGACCTATAATCTGCATGACTTCGGCACTCAATTTATCTACCTTCTCGTTTAAAGCCTGCAAGCTTTCTGAAGTAATGAAGTCACCTGTCAACTCTTCTTTCAAAGCTGCGATTTTTTTGTCTACACTTTCTAAAGAAGCAAGCTTGCTAATTTGTGCTTGAAGTTCTTTCTTCAAGTTCTCAAGGTCTGTCGAAGTAACCTCACCGCTACCACTGCCTCCTTCTTCGGCTTTTTTCAAAGCTTCTTCTGCTTTAGCTTTTGCTTCCTCTGCTATTTTTTTTGCATCAGCCACAGCAGTTTCCATTGTGGAAAGTTTTTGAGTCATTTCCTCAAGTGAAGCCTTTTTATTCAGTTCTTCTTGTAAATCCTTGATGTCATCATCATAGTCTTTACAAGACACGAACGTTCCTGTAGATGAAGCCATCAAAACTCCGAACAGGACTGCACTTAAAAATTTTTTGTTCATAATAGAAAAACTTTAAATTTATAAATTTAAAAAAATAGAATTGTTATTGTTTTTTTCAAGATTTAAGTAACTGTATATGAGTTCAATATTGCTATATTTGCTTGTCTTTATAATACTTTTGATAATATAAAGGAGATACTCTCATAATTTTCTTAAATGCTGCATAAAAAGCGCTTCGAGAGGAAAAACCGCAAGGTTTATAAAGTTCATTTGGAGAATATACTTCATTGGATATTAATTGTTTAGCATATCTTATGCGGTATTTATTCAGCAAGTGCTTATAGTTGCATTTAAAGTAATGATTGACGACATTTGACAGGTAGGTAGTATTCGTGCCGGATACGAGTGCGCATATCGTCTTGTCCGCTAACCTGTGTTGCAGCATTGCTGTTCAAAAGAGCTACACCGGCACGTTCACGTACGAGGTTCACTTGTTCAATTGCTTCAGCAGTCTTACCTTGTTCGTTCAGTGCTTCTGCCAATCCTAATACAACTGTTGCATAGCGGATGATAGGCAGGTCAATCGGAGATTTTTCACGGTTGGTCATTTCGCTTGAACCTTCGGCTACAAATTTGCGGAACAAGTAGTACAAATGGCTCTGTGTATCGGTACGGAGGTCGAATGGAGCATCAGTGTCTGCACCATAATATGGCCAGCGTGAAGTAAAGGTGTGGTCTACACTGTTACCCGAGCCATTATAGGTGGCATACGGAGTAATGATGGTCTGTGTCAGACGCGGGTCACGCTTTTCATAAACAGCTTTGATACGTGCTTCATTGCCTGCCGGTAAATATAATGCCTGTGCAGCAGTGCTCAACTTGCTTAAACGGTTTTCTACCTTTTCCCGGATACCTTTAATGGCTGCGTCAATGTCGCCTTCATAACCCAATGAAAGAAGTTCGGCCTTTAAAACATCTGCATCTGTATTGCGCAAGAAGAATACTTCACGATCTTTTGGTTCCATGCTTGAATAGCCGGGAAGATAATCATCCCAATTGAACTTGCTACCGTCTATGTTTTCATAAGTGTCAACGAAGTCGGTGCTGGCCAAAATGGTATTCCAGCAAGAACCGAATGTTGTACGACCACCGTAACGGAAGCTCATTGAGTTACCGTCGGCAGTTCCGTTGTTGTCTATACATTGTAAAGAGAAAATAGCTTCATCACTTTGTTCGTTAGCTTCTTTGAAGAGTTGTTTGTAACCTCCATCGAATAACTTGTGTCCCATATTTCCCACCTGTCGGAAGTCGGCTTCGGCTTTTGCCCATTCTTTTATCCACAAGTAAACTTTACCACGTAATGCATAGGCTACGGATTTGGTTACATGTCCCCATTGTGCATTGCCTGCTGCAATACGGTCGGGTAATGTAGGTTCATTGATGGCATCGGTTAAATCCTTGATACAACCTTCCCATACTTCCGCTTCACTGCTGCGGGGTTTGTTGGCTTCTGTCACAGGGATGGGTTCGTCATAGTAAGGAACACCTCTGAAGACTGCATTTAATTTATAGTAGAAGAATGCACGTAACACTTTAACCTCGGCAATCAGCTTGTTCTTGAATGCATCGGGAACCGGAGCTTCTGCAAGATGCTGGATGGCATCGTTTGCCCGCTGGATTCCTTCATAGTGTTGTCTCCAATAGTCTGAGAAAAGACCGGAACCGATAGATGCTGTTCCTGCCAGAATAGGATAGTCATTATCACGGCAGCTACCGCTTACGCAAAATGCTTCCAACTCGTATGCTCTCTTTGCAACATAGTCTTCGCGCAGCTCACTGTATACACCGGCTACACCCAGTTCACAAAAGTTTTCATTACTCCACATGGAGTTTGATGCCGCTTTGTCATAGGGAACGGTATCCAATAAATCACCCCGGCAACTGCTCAGAGCTGTTACCGCAGCTGATAATATAAATAATTTTGTAAATAGTTTCATAAGTTCGTATCTTAAGGTTATTAGAATGTTATGTTAGCACCGATAGCGATACTTCTAAACGGAGAGTATCCCATGCCGGTTGCAGATTCCGGGTCCTGACCTTCGAAAGAGGTGATTGTCAGTAAGTTTTCTGCAGAAACGTAAATACGTGCATTTTGCATTGCTACTTTAGTTACCCATTTCTGTGGCAAAGTATAGCCTAAAGACAAGTTCTTCAACTTGATATAGTCACCATTGTACAACCAGCGGTTAGACGATGCATTATTCTGAACGTTACCGTCAAGATAAGTCATACGCGGATATTTACCGTTGATGTTTGTACGTGGGTCATCGGGATTGCTCGGATCATAGAAATAGTGGTCGTCTGCAATGCGCTGTGCGATATTGTTACCCCATTCTGTCTTGGCAGCGTTGTAACCGGCTGTCGGACCCCAATAGATGTCGAAACCGGCAGCACCTGCCCATACCATTGAGATGTCAAATCCGTTCCATGCAGCAGAAGCCTGGAAACCGAAGTTGTATTTCGGAGTCTTGGAACGTCCCTGGAATTCTTCGTCGTCAGAGTCACCATATACGCCGTCACCGTTAACATCGGCATAAATATAGTCACCATAGTAGATATTGGCTTTACCGATTGAGTTACCCGGTTTGAATTTGTAACCTGCATCCATCATGGCTTTTACCCAGTTCATATCTTCTTCTGTACGAATCATACCACCCTTGGGACCACCTGCCGGATTCACAGAGCCGTCTGCATTAAAGTACTTGCCATTTCCTTTATATACACTGCGGTAGCGGTATTCGTTCAACATGTGACCTTCTACTACCGGAGAGTTGCCACCGGATGAGACTTTTCCGATATTGTCTGTCCATTTACCACCGGTTAATGTATTGTTCGGATCTTCTACCCATGTTCTGGTATATTCACCATTGTACTTGTCTACCTTGTTCTTATTATAAGAGAAGTTACCGCTTACAGAGTATTCTACTTTTCCGATTCTGTCGCGCCATCCTAATGAAAGTTCGAAACCGTCATTGCTTACTTCCGCAATATTCTGGCGGGGAGCCTTCACATTGACACCGTCACTGTTGTTATGGTAACCTAAAACGTATTCCATGGCGGGACGATACAAGATACCGGAAGTCATCTTATGATAAATATCGATTCCGACAGTCAAACGGTTGTTCAATAATGCTGCATCGATACCTAAGTTGGTAGTGGTTGTCGATTCCCATTGTAACAGTTCGTTGGCATAAGCTGTGATGGCTAAACCTGATACTAAGCTGTTTCCGAATACATAGTTGCTGGTTCCGTAAGCTGACTGGTATTCATAGTTACCGATTTCAGAGTTACCTAATTTACCCCAAGACAAACGAATCTTCAGGTTATCCAACCATGAACGGGTTGATTCCATGAATGATTCTTCAGAAATACGCCATGCACCGGACAATGATGGGAAGAAACCCCAACGATGGTCTTTGTGGAAGCGTGAAGAACCGTCATAACGGAAGTTCGCTTCGAACAAATAACGTGAGTCATATGCGTAATTTACACGGCCAAAATAAGAGCGGGTTGCATAGTCCTCGGTAGAACCGCCGATGCTTGTCATTTCTGTAGCTTCGTCGAATTGGTTCAATGATTCGTCAATCAAACCTTTTTTGGCTGCATTTACCTTATAATAGTTCTTGTAGAATTCCTGATAACCTAACAATGCAGAAACATCATGCTTCTGAGCAAATGTGTGATGGTAGTTAATCAGGTTCTCCAATGTATAAGAATAGTTTGATTCGTAGTCGAAGCTGGTACTCAATTGTGAGGGAGGAGTAATACCATCAACAATTACACCGTCACTGAAACGTGTCTGATAAGCAGGTACACCATGCTGGCGTGTTTCATAGATATAGCGGTTATAGTTGAAGTTGAAATCCCAGCTCAAATCTTCAAAGAATTTGATTTTGCTGAACAAAGTGGTATTGAAGCGGTTGTAACGCTTGAATCCATCGTTACGTGCCAACTTGTATAACGGGTTATTGGCTGTAGCACGTTCGTCAGGACATTCCGGGTAACCGTAGCTGCCGTTCCAATAGGGATAAGTACCGGCTGTAGACTGGCGTAAGAAGTTATTTGCATTTGAAAAGTCACCAACTTCACGATCCATCTGTGATGCATAAGTACGAGTACCCACAGTCAGCCATTTGGTCGGATTCGCTTCGATGTTGGCACGCATTGAATAACGTTTGTTGGCAGTATTGTCTACCACACCTTCATTATCCTGATAACCGGCCGACAACAAGAAGCGAATTTTGTCAGAACCACCTGATACAGACAAGTTGTGATCATGGATTACACCACCCGAGAATAATTCTTCAGCCCAGTCGGTATTCGGATAAGCAATGTAATTGGGTACACCGTTCTCATTCAGACCATTCGGGTCTTTAGATTTCTCACGCCACAAATCAATGTATTTCTGGTCGAATAAATCATCAGACTTTCCTACATTTCTATATGATTCATTCATTAGCTCCATGTAATCAGCATAATTACTCATCATTTTAATCATACGGGTCGGGCTGTTGAATGAGATGCGACCGCTATAGTTGATACTGATTTTGTCACGTGTACCTGTTTTGGTGGTTACCAGAATAACACCGTTGGCAGCACGTGCACCATAGATGGCACAAGAAGCAGCGTCTTTCAAAATAGAGATGTTTTCAACGTCCAAAGGATTTACGGCATTCAATGAGCCTTCCATACCGTCAATAATAACCAACGGAGATGCCGTATTCATAGTGCCGACACCACGAACACGCAGGGTAGTGTTATCTTCACCGGGCATTGCAGAACCTGATGATGCCTGCAAACCGGGACTTAAACCGGCTAATGCAGAAGAAACAGTAGTAATGGGACGAGATTTAGTTTGTTCCTCGAAGTCCACGGAAGCAACCGCACCTGTTAGATTTACTTTTTTCTGTACACCGTAGCCTACTACTACAACCTCATCCAATGTTTCGGTATCTTCTGCTAACTTTATAGACAGGTTATTTGTTGTGCTTGTGATCTTTATATCCTTTGTAACGTAACCGATATAGGATACTTGCACGGTGCAGTTTAAAGGGACGTTTAATGTGAACTCGCCATTAAAGTCTGTGATAACACCATTTGTTGTTCCTTTTTCAACTACATTGGCACCAATAATTGGTTCTCCTGTTTCATCAACGACTGTACCTTTGATTGTTTTTTGCTGCATGATACTTTGTATCATATCAGCATGAGGCGACGGAGAGTTTCCGTTTGTAGCCCATACAGAACCGCTAGCAATTAAAGCTAACGACGCTCCCAATACCATTTTTTTGATAGAGAGCAGTAATGTTTGACATTCCTTCTCATAGAGTTTTAATTTAAAGTTAGTTTTTAAAACTCTGCAAATTTCTATTAAAATAAGTAGGAAGACTATCTAAATTATCCAAACTAACTATAAAAATTGTCCGTGGATATTTTGTATAGGATTACTGGAATATTTTATTAGTTTGAGAATAAACTATAAGTTATTGTAAATCATAGACATATATATCTTTATATAAAAAGAGACTATTTATCTTTTACATATTGACTTAATGCAGGATTACGGGCTATATGCTTCTTTAAAGTATTGAAACTGCATCTTAATTTGCGGCAAATAGTCTTTTTAGGTTCACCTTTTATTAACATACGTTTTATAACATCTTCTTTCCCGGTTAATTTATATTTAGAGTTTTTTTTGCCGGGGATCCTTCCTAAACGGCATCCTTCAGCTCTTTTTCTAGCCAGTCCTTCTTTGGTTCGTTGACTAATTAAGTTTCTTTCTATTTGAGCAGAAAGTCCAAATGCAAAAGCTAAAATTTGAGAATTTATATTATTCCCAAGTTCATATTGCTCTTTTACGGTTAATACTGAAACCTCTTTAACCATACAAAGGTTAAGTATGCTCATAATTTGCATAAGGTTTCTTCCTAAACGGCTGATTTCAGAAATGATTAGAATATCTCCTTTCTTCATCTTTTTTAGTAGTGAACCAAGTTTACGGTCTGCTGCAGCTTTAGTGCCGGATACGATTTCACTAACCCATGCATCCACAAAAAACTTTTTGTTTAGAGCAAACTTTTCTATTTCAAGTCGTTGGGTTTCTAACGTTTGTTTGTCCGTTGAAACGCGAATGTAAGCGTATATCATTTTTAATGCAAAGATAATATTTTAAACGTCCCTTTAAACTGCACCGTGCAAGTATCCTATATCGGTTACGTTACAAAGGATATAAAGATCACAAGCACAACAAATAACCTGTCTATAAAGTTAGCAGAAGATACCGAAACTTTGGATGAGGTTGTAGTAGTAGGTTACGGTGTACAGAAAAAGGTGAATTTGACCGGTGCGGTTGCTACAGTCTCTGCCGGTAAATTGGAAAGTCGTGCGACTACAAATCTGTCAAGTTCACTTTCCGGTTTGGTATCCGGTGTATCGGTAAATCAGGGTTCGGGTAAACCCGGTAGTGATGGTGCAAATATTCGTATACGTGGTATTGGTACATTTAATAGTAGTTACCTTTCTCCGTTGGTAATTGTTGACGGTTCAGAAGCAAGTATTTCTTCTGTTAACAGTGACGATGTTGAATCTATTTCATTTTTGAAAGATGCAGCTAGTGCAGCTATTTATGGTTCGCGAGGTGCTAATGGTGTAATCTTGATAACGACCAAAAAAGGGAAAAAAGGACAAGCTCCGAAAATCACTTATTCAGGTATCATATCTAATACTAAGATGAGTGGAAAGGCTTTCCGTTTTGAAGATAATTATGCTGAATACATGGAAATGGCTAACCGTTGGGCTACTAACCGTAATTATCAGGCTGCCGGTAAATATACACAGGCTGACATTGACGAATGGAGAGAAGGTCTGGCAAAAGATCCTAATGGCATGGATAATCCGTATGGAGTTCCTAACTATCTGGCATACCCGAGCACACAGTGGGTGGATGAATTGTTCTTGTCTACTACTTCACAGAAGCATAATGTATCGGTGGTTGGTAGTAGTGAGAATACAAATTATCTTCTTTCATTCGGCTATTTGGATAATCCCGGAACATTGAAGAACACCGGATTAAAGAATTATTCGGGTCGTATTAATATTGAAACACAAATTACCAAGTTTCTGAAAGTGGGTACACAGACGTATGCCACATTCCAGACGAGAGAACCGGGTAATACTAGTTTTACTTATATGTATCAGAATACGCCTGCTGTGACTCCTTATCATGACGGTAAATATGGAGTGTCTGTAGATGGCGCATCTACCAGTAACTTGTTGGCTGATGTAATGAGCAGAGGAGGTTCTTATGATGATACTCGGTTGAATACTACTTGGTATGCAAAGGTGAATATCCTTGACGGACTTACTGCGGAGGCACGTTTCAACTATCAGACTTTGTTTAACGAAACGGCTACTTACAGCAGAAAGGTTGATAAACAGAATTTCCGTACCGGAGAGATTATTCCGGGTGTCAGCAGTAGCACTGCCACTACAAGCCGTGCCACTACACGTTACCAGAATCATACAAATACAGCAACCATTAATTATGCGAAAACTTTTGGTAAACATGATATTTCTATTTTGCTGGGTACAGAGCAGTATTACTGGAATGTGAAAGGATTCAGTGCTACTCGTACAGGTTTGCTTGATCTTGATTTACCTGACTTTACGGCTGCACTTGATTTGTTGGACCCGACTTTGGGAGGAACGGCAGAGCAAGATTATGGTGTTATTTCTTATTTCGGTCGTTTGAACTATGCTTATAAGAATCGTTATCTTCTTGAAGCTAACTTCCGTCGTGATGGTTCTTCACGTTTCGGACCGGACTCACGTTGGGGAACATTCCCTTCATTCTCTGCTGCATGGAGAATCAGTGAAGAGCCGTTTATGGAAAAAATGAAAGGTATTTTCTCAAACTTGAAGCTGCGTGCATCTTACGGAAAATTGGGTAATACTACTTCCGGTTATTATGAATGGCAGGCAACTTACGGTTCGGTTAACTATTCTTTTGACGGAAATGTATATGATGGTTTACGTCAGGGAAAGATAGCCAATCCTAACCTGCACTGGGAATCCAGTGAATCTGTGGATATAGGAATTGATGCCGGTTTCTTGAATAACCGTCTGTCTTTGGAAGCGGATTATTATTCACGTACCACGAAGGGTATTCTTGCTTCTCCTTCGGTATACATGACAATGGGAACTGTCAGTGCTCCTACTACCAATACTTCTAATATGAGAAATCAAGGTATGGAATTTACTTTACGCTGGACGGACCGTATCAAAGACTTCGAATATAGTATTAGTGCTAACTTTACTTATAATAAGAATAGAATTGTCAAGTATAAAGGTAAATACAAAGAAGGTTGGGTAACCGATGAAAACGGAAACCGGTCGTTTGTTACTAACAGAGGTGATGTAGCAGATGTCAGTGGTAATACGATTCGTGTAGAAGACCACATGTTTGATGAGTATTATCTCTGGGAACGTCATCAGGGTAATGGCAATATTTATCTTGCAGATGGTGTGACCCCTGACCCCAATGGAGGTCCGCGTGATGGTATGATTCGTACAAAAGCCGATTTGGATTGGGTAAGGGCAATGTTGGCATACAGAGATGCGTCAGGTAATAAAGTTTATGACTTCAATGGTCAGAGTATAGGTCAGGGACAAGGCTTGTGGTATGGTGAATTGGTATATGCCGACCTGAACGGAGATGGTATGTATGGTACTAATAACAATGACCGTTTCTTTACAGGCAAGTCAACTACTCCTAAATATACTTATGGATTGAATATTTCGGCTGCCTGGAAAGGAATAGACTTGAATATGACTTGGGCCGGTAATGCCGGGATGTACTATTATATCTTTGAACGCGGTTTCAATAATATGAGTGAAAAGAGCTGGCAGGAAGGAACGATTATTGCTCGTAATGCACGAAATATCTTCTATTACTCAAACCCTGAGGCTGCCGCAACCGATCCGTCATACGACCCGGCTAATGATCCTACTGCCAATATCAATGCTCCGTATCCGCGTATCGGTAATACAGAGACAGCATACCGTGCCAATACCGGTAACTTGTATAATGCCTCATACATCAAGTTGAAGACGTTGCAGATTGGTTATACTTTCCCGAAATCATGGACAACAAAGGCGGCTATCAGTAACCTGCGTGTATTCGTTTCGGGTGAGAACTTGCTGACTATTACAAACTTCCCGGGTGTAGACCCTGAAATGGGCGGTGGTGGTTTCACCTCTTATCCTATTCCCCGTATGTTCTCCGGAGGTGTTAATATTACATTTTAATTACTTATAAACAAGACATGAATATGAAAAAGATAATATATTCCTTACTTTCCATTCTCCTTTGTGGGTTGCAAAGTTGTGTTGATTTGGATATGGCTCCTTATAACCAGGTGGCATCCGGCAACATGTGGTCTAATGCGGCACTGACCAATCAGGGAGTGGCCGGTGTTTATGCAAAAATGCGTGGATGGGGTGTTTATTCCACTTCTTATAGTTATAATGTGGTTCCTTTTGAATGCTTGGGCATGACGGGAGAAGCGTATCGTTCTATTCCTTATACGAGTGGTACGGCGGGTGCCGACAACGGATTCTTCTCTACTATGTGGAAAAACTTATATGAAGGAGTTCACCGTGCCAATGATGCTATTGCCAACCTTTCGGAAGTAGGTGGCGGTGGGGTAGACGAAGAAACCCGTTTACGCTTGTTGTCCGAAAGTAAGTTCCTCCGTGCCTATTATTATATGCGTCTCAATGAACTTTACGGACGTTATGGTCTGGGAGTACCTATTTATACAGAACCTTTGGCTTCTGTTGAAGATTGCACGAAGGGCCAGTCACCCGAGTCTGAGGTATGGGATTTGATTGTACAAGATCTTACGGATTGTATTAACGAACCGAATTTTCCTGACCATTATAAAGAAAAAGGACGTGCTTGTAAGGGAGCCGCATACGCATTACGCGGTAGAGCGTACTTGATGCAGGGGGCCAAATATAACTATAACAATGCAGTTGGTAAGGTGGAAAGCACTACGATTGATGCAAGTTTGCTGAGATTGGCTGTTGCTGATTTTGAGAAAGTGAAGGGTTGTGGATTCGACCTTTTCCAGGGAGGATATAAAGAGTTGTTTACTGAAGAGAATGAAGCTTGTATCGAAATGATTTTTTCGCTGCAAAATATATCCAAGCCTGACTATGGCTCTGCCATACAGAAATATTGTGGAACACGTTCTATGATGGACCGTGAGAATAATACCGGTTTCTCATATTATGCTCCTTCACCTGCTATTGTTGACCTTTATGAGTATAAAGATGGTACTCCATTCGACTGGAATGATATTATTCCCGGATATTTTGACGTGCCTGCTCTCGATCGTCTGGTTTATTTCTTGCGCGATACTATTGCTGACGGACAATTGGTCGGTGGAACAGCGCTCAGAAAAGCAGTTAAGAATAAAATGAAGGCATCCAATGAGCATTTGTATCTTTCGGGAGGTAACGAAGCCCGCTTGAAGAAAGCATGGGAGAATCGTGACCCGCGACTCAATTACAATGTTATTATGCCTTATGGTGAAGAGTTCTTGGGCGGAGATGGCGATATGTACAAGGCGGGAAATACGACGCCGGTTCCTTATGTATATCGTTGGCCGGTAAGACAGTCAAGCCATTCTGTGAAAGCGCAGGAGGCTGCAGATTGGGGAGTAACCGGTAAGTATGACTTGAAACAGGATGGCAATGGTGAGGCAGAGTTTGCTTATCGTCATCGTAAATTTGTGATGGAAGGTTATGATTGCGAGTATGCATACAATAGTCCTATTGATGAACCGATTCTGCGTTATGCTTATGTACTTTTGATGTGGTCGGAAGCTTTGTTGCAATTGGATGAGCTGGATGCGGCTGCCGAGAAAGTTAACATGATACGTCAGCGTACATCGGTGGAGATGCCTCCTTATACTTTTGCAAGCAAAGAGGACGGATTGAACAAGATTCGTAATGAGTCACGCCGTGAGCTTATCAATGAGAGTGTTAACTTTTACGAAGAACTGCGTTGGGGTACATTGCGTGAAACAAAATACTCTACTTATATGGGTTATGAACCTTGTGCTCATACATGTAATGGACAGCAAAGTAGTGGTAACGGTGGTGTGAAATGGTCTGAGACAAATGATTATAGCATCTTCCCGGTACCTAGTGCAGAGATAGAGAAGAATCCGAATCTGAAAAAGACACCGGGATGGCTCTATTAATAATCCGGCCTGAACGTTTTCTCTTCCGCCGAATGGAGAGTATATGAAAGGAGAGGAGTGTGTCAAAACTAAACCGGCTTTTCCAATCGTCGGCTGTAGGGGCAGGGTTTGCCTGCCCGAAGACATAAAGCAAACTGTTTTCGGACGAGCGAACCTCGCCCCTACGGATTAAACGACAGCATTATCCACGTTTTGATACAATCCTTTTCTTTATTGTATGTGGCTTGTAATTAAGAATGTCGGTTTCGGCTTCTTTCACAAATGACTTGTCATACAATGACTGAATTCACAAAAAACAACTGCGTTTATTCTCCTAACTACCGGAAATCCACTTCTTCCTTCCTCCTTTCATTAGCTGTTGAAACGCCCTGTTTATGGGGGCTTTGGTAGTGAGGGGATACCTCGTCACCACCCTTTCAGCCTCCTTTCATTCGTAAAACTTCTTCCACCAAAATCAGGAAAACAAAGGCTGAAGGCAGATTTTGAAGGGACTTGATAAACGCGGCTGAAAGGAGGATGAGGGGATGTCCTGTCATTCTTAATCGGTTGATTGTCCGTGTGTTCCGATTAAAATGTAAGGATGAACGGAAAAGAAGGAATAACCGAATTTGTGAGGGTGAGATATAATCTGCCCCTACAAAAAGATGCCGAGGTTTTTGAAAAAGATACCGAGGTTTTAAAAAAAGATACCGAGGTTTTAAAAAAAGATACCGAGCTTTTTAAAAAACATCAAGGTCTTTTTGCATCATTCAGTACCGGCTGCCTATTTTTAAATGTGCACGTAGGCATCGGTCTGCACGTATATACGTATCGGTCTACACATACGTACGCATGAGCCTGCACATACGTACGCATGAGCCTGTACGTATATATGTCATAGTGTCATTTTTCAAGACTTTAAATTGAGCCGGATAGTCTTTGAATTAACTTTCCGTTTTCTTTTCCTTGCGATAGTTTTGCGGAGTACATCCATACTGATTCTTGAAGCAACGGCTGAAATATACAGGTGAGCTAAACCCGCAACGGTCACTGACTTCTGCAATAGGAATGTCGGGATATTGTTGCAATAAAGCTGCAGCATGTTTCAGTCGATAATTCAAAATGAAATTATTGGGTGTCATTCCTGTTAATGCTTTAAACTTGGTATAAAGAAGTGAACGTCCGATGCCGACTTCCTTGCAAAGTATCGGAATATCATATTCTGTATCATCAATGTGCTGTTCGATGCTCTCTGCTGTCCGTTTCAGAATATCCTTATCCAATGGATTGATACAGGTCAAATCAATTTCGGATATCGGCTTTTTATCAAATTGGTGCTGCATGAGCAAACGGCTTCTAATCAGGTTATTGGCACGTGCTAATAATAATTGGGCATGGAAAGGTTTGGTGATATAATCGTCTGCGCCTCGGTTCAGTCCTTCAATATTCTGTTCGGTAGAATTGAGGGCAGTCAGCAATATGAGAGGTATGTGGCAATAATCAATGTTGTTTTTAATTTGCAGACACATTTCTGTTCCACTCATTTTGGGCATCATGATATCACTGATAATCAAATCTATCTTATGCTCGTATACTTGTTTTAGGCCTTCTTCTCCATTGGTAGCGCAAATTACTTCATAAAATGGGGAGAATAGCTCTGTTAATAATTGGAGCAGTTCTTCATTGTCTTCTACCAATAATACGGTGTGGGTCTTTTCTTCTGCGTTTTCGGTATGGACTGATTCCGTCAGGTAAGTATCTGTTTCGGGCAGGACATCTAAAGAACCGGGTACAATGGAGCTTTCTTGTTGCTGGTTTGATAACTGTATGTTTTTGTCTGCCTGGAAAACGTCTGCGTTTCTGGGGAGTCGGACGGTAAATGTACTTCCTTTGCCTAGTGTACTGTCGACAGTTATCGTACCATGATGCTTTTCAACGATGGTTTTGGACAAAGCAAGACCAATACCGGTACCGGGCGATGAATATTCACCCGGCTTTTGGTTGTTTGCCTGGAAGAAGCGCGCGAATATTTGTGAAACATCGTTTTTGGCAATTCCCGATCCTGTGTCGGATATACTGATTTCTACTTCATTATCTGTTGTACGGCCGGATATGATAATATTCCCATTGTCGGGTGTATATTTAAAGGCATTGGATAATAAATTGAAGAATACTTTTTCAAGTAATTGGCTGTCAAACCAACATAGTGTGGGAGTTTCTGATAGTTGAAAGTCATAATGGATATTACGCAAATGGGCATAATCAACAAATGAAAAATAAATTTCTTTCAAAAATGGAGTTATATCTTGTTGGGATATCTGTAATGTTTTATGGTTTTGTTCCAGTTTTCTAAACTCAAGTAATTCTGAAATCAGATTGCTCATTTGCTGTGCATTCTTTCTGATTTTTAATATTTGGTTATAGATAGAAGGATTCAGTGAAGATTTCTGTAGAATGATATCTATATGACTGATTATTAATGTTAAGGGAGTGCAGAATTCATGGCTGACATTAGTGAAGAATACCAGCTTCTCTTGATTAAGTTGTTCTATCTGTTGTTTTTCAAAACGCTCTTTTTCTAACGAAAGTGCTAAGGTGCGCTTGGCGATTCGACTGGATATAAAATAATAAAGGCATCCTATAAAACTGATGATATAGAGCAAGAATGCCCACCAAGTGGCATACCAAGGAGCAGAGATGGTCAGTTGCATACTGATTTCTTTGTCTGTGATGTCTCCGCTTTGGTTGCTGCTGTTATTGATGGCAGCTACTCGCAACGTATAAGTGCCCGGATCAAGATTGGTATAGTGTACTTCTGTCTGGCTGGTTTTAATCCATTTTTTATCGAACCCGTCCAACTTATATTGGAACTGTTTTTGGGATAATTGTTGTTCATAATCAGGCAGGGCAAAACTGAGAATCAAATTATTTTGATTATGGCTTAATTTGAGCTTTTGAGTATATGGAAAAGCCTTGGTAAGTACTCCGGTTTCATCTCCTGCCACTACCTTTTGATTATTAATCCATAATTCCGAGAAATAAAGGTTGGGGTTATGGCGGAAGGTATTGGCTTTGTGAAATTCTTCTTCCGAAAAAGAGGTTACCCCTTTGGTATCGCCCACATAAATGCGCTTTTGGTCGGAGGCGAAAATGCCGCAGCCACTTATAATGTGGGCTGTTGGAAAGTTTCTCATTAAATTAATGGTGGTAAAGCTGTTTTTTTCGGGAGAATAGCTTGTTACTCCTTTGTCGCTGGTTATCAGTATGTTCCCACTGGGTGATAAACAAACATTGTAACAAAAGTTGCTGGGAAGCTGATGCTCTTCTGCTGTGTAATGGGCTGTCTTATGTGTTTTCTTGTCATAGAAAAACAACCCGCCTCCTAAAGTACTGATATAGGCGCCGTTATTAGTTGCCAAGATGCGGGTTATTTTGGCATTATATCCTTTTTGCGTCAGCGGAATATAAGATGCTTCCAGCTTGTCTAAATGCATGCATACCAGATTAAACATTCCGCTCAGGTATAAATATCCTTCCGGGTCTATATCGAAATCTTCGTAGTAGGCGATTGGGATATCCAGTTTGTGAAACTTTTGCGTTTTGGTATCCAAAGAAAATACACCGTTGCGTGCTGATAAATATAATTTTCCTTTCCACATTTTTACATGGAAAACAACTTCATTCGGAGTATTGGGCTCTCCTTTCCTCCTTTCCAGATAGTTATAGAATTGTCCGGTTTGCAAATCATAACGAGACAGTCCTCCTAAATAAGTACCTATGTATATGCATTCGTTTTCTTCATCATAACATATACTTTTTATGTTATTGTGGGGGATTGAATTTTTGCCTCCTGCCGTAAACTGATGGATAATGTTCCAGTTCTTGTCGGTACAGCTGATTCCTCCTCCGTCTGTGCTGAGCCACACGTGTTCATTCTTGTCTACTACGATATCGCCTATATATGAATAATATTGATTTTTGGTGGCGTTTTGGTCATAGTCGTAATGTACAAAGCTGTCTTGTTTGGGTGTGAAATAATTTACTCCTCCAAAATAGCTTCCCACCCAGATAGTACCTTGCATATCTTTACAAAGGGAAAAGATAGATGGGTGGTTTAATCCTCCTACGTATTTGGGGATTTGGATAAGGGAATACTGTCCTGTTTTCGTACTATATTTATGTAGTCCGTCAAATGTTCCAAACCAGATGTTCCGTTCGCCGTCTTCCACAAAATCACGAATTTGCCAGCTGCTGATTCCTGTGGGGGAACCGGGGCTGAAAGGCACTTGCCTGATTTCTCCTTTTTTGTTGATTCTGTATAATCCATACATTCTTGTTCCAATCCACAATTCTTTTTGTGAGCTTTCAAAAATGCGGTAGATGTCAATACCTCTGAGTACATGTGTTTCTTTTCCGCTGGAACGGTCATAGAAGAAAATTCCGTCATGCGAGCCAATACAGATTTTATTGGGTAACATTGTCAGGCAGGTGATGGGAGAAGTAATTCCGGTTTTTAGCATGAAGGTTGATTCCGTGGCTCCTGAAGAATGCTTGAATAAGGAATCATGTCTCATATACCACAGGTCTCCTTCAAGTGAAGTTAAAACCGGGATGCGGCTTCCTTTAGAAAGACGACTGAATTGTTCGGTCTGTATATCAAATTTTATAATATCGTCATCGACTAAGAAAAAAATATTTCCTTGTTTGTCCTCAACGATGGATGAAACTTCATTTCCCAACCAGATGGGAGCTGAATCATTGGAAGCGTTGCACCAACCTTTGAAAGCAGTAATTTGTTTGCCATCATACAGATTTATTCCCTCTCTTGTACCAAACCACATTCTTCCCAATTGATCTTGGTGTATGGACATAACCGATGGCTGCGTCAATCCTTCGGATAATCCAATATGCCTGAAATATTCGGCAGAAATGGGAGTATTTAATGCTAATAGTGCTAATAAGAGTAATAAATATTTGTATCTCATGTTGTTTTTCTTCGGTTTATATTAGATGTCGTTCACAAAAATACGAAAAATATGGCAAATAGAGTAACCGTTAATGGTATTATGAGAATCTTTTTCTCTATGGTGATAAAATTGTCTTTGCAGAAAGAGTGGTATTTTCCGGGTATTTCAAATATAATAAGAAATGCCCGGAAAATAGGAGTTTATTTTTCTTCGTATTCGTGTTTTCGTTTGGGATTCATTGGAAACCAACCTTTCAATACGCGTTCCCGTTGCTCAAAAATTTCTTTTATAGTCCAAAATGACGAAAAAGAGAAAACGCCTATCAGTGAAGAAATGAGTATGTCGTTGATTAAGATTGAGCCGATGATACCGGCTATTCCTAAAATCAGGAAAATCCACCAACAACGCGTTCCCCAATAATATTCGGCTTTGACCACGATGGGGTGGAAAAGACCGATTATCAGAAATGTACAAATGCCGATAACAATGCCGCCTAAATGGTAGTCAGTCAGCCATTCCATTATTTCCCGGTTTGAATAGGAATTTCTTTCTTGATACTTTGCTCCAAAGATATCATTGTTTCGGTAGCTGTAACACCGGGAATCTCCTGAATTCTGGAATTTAATATATCCATTAAGTGTTCATTGTCACGAGAATATACTTTTGTCAGCATGGTGTATGCACCGGTAGTAAAATGGCATTCCACTATTTCGGGAATCTTTTTTAATTCATTTACTACAGCTTTATACATTGAGCCTTTTTCTAGTTTGATTCCTACATACGTACATGTTCTATATCCTAAACTTTTAGGATTTACATGATATCCCGAACCGATAATGACGCCCAGATCAATCAATCTTTGTACGCGTTGGTGAATAGCAGCACGGGAAACGCCACATTCTGCTGCAACATCTTTAAATGGGATGCGAGCATTTTGAGATATAATTTCAAGGATCTGTCTGTCAAGACTGTCTATTTTCTCCATAATATTTTGATTTTAGTGTTGTCAATCTGTAAGCAAATATAGGAATAGTTTTTAATTTATCTACTATTTTGAAAGAAAAAACACATATTCTTTGAAAAAAAGTGCATTTTTTTAGTCTATAACTCTAATAACTTCTTGATTTCATTTATTTTGTTTCTTCGCTCAAAAGAAAAGGTATCACTATGGCTGTCCAAATACTCTTTTAGATAGAGTGCTTTTGCTAAAAGGTATTTCTTTTCGTCTGGCTCTTTCAATAGAGCGTCTTGATAGAGCAACTCCGATAACATATCGATTCGGGTCAGAAACTCTTGCCCTTCATAGTCTTGAGACAGATCGGTTAAAATATATTCCGCATCCTGTTCATAATAGAAGTGATGGCTATGGTTAAAATAGGCTCGATAGATACTTTGTATCTTTAACTGAAACTCAGGACCATCCTCTTTTTTCTTTTCTTCCACCAGTTTTTCCAATGCTTCTATGAATTGGCGAACCAAACGCATAATATAATCTCTTTGTAACATATCTTATTTATCTTCTTTGTTTTTGTCTGACAGGGTGACCAATATCTTATCGATGCGTGCTCCGTCCATATCTACAATTTCAAAAAGGAAATCGTTCCATTGGAGAAGTTCTCCGGTTTTGGGAACATGTCCCAACTGCTGCAGAATAAGTCCGCTCAATGTATTATAATTATACTCGGAATATAAATCTTCCATTTCAAAATGACTTAAGAAGTCATAGAAAGAACATTGTCCGTCTATCAGCCAACTGCCGTCTTTGCGGAGAATGATATCCGGTTCTTCCGAATCGCCGGGTAGTGCCCCTACCAATGCTTCCAATATGTCTTTCATTGTAATGACTCCTTGCAAACTGCCGAATTCATCGCAGATCAGTCCATATTTAATGTGGTGCTGGCGTATTTGTTCCAATACCTTATAGACATCCATGTTTTCATGGAAGTATTGTGCCGGACGAATAACATCACGCAGATTAAAGTTCACTTCTTCTAATTTACCGAAAAGATCTTTCAGGTAAACCACACCTATAATATTATCCAAAGTATTGTCTTGTGTCACCGGATAAACTTGATATAAATGCTGGCATACAATATCATAAATCTGCTTGTTTCCCATATCTATATCAATAGATACTATATCATTACGATAAGTCATAATGGTATTGATGCTGCGGTCGCCCAAAGAGAAAACGCGGTCTACGATATCTTGTTCTACTTCTTGTACCTCGCCATTCTCGGCTCCTTCGTCAATCATGGATTTGATTTCTTCTTCCGTAACTTTTTCCTCTGCTGTATTTATATGCAGCAGGTTGAAAATCAGTGAAGTACTTTTTGCCAAAATCCATACGAAAGGAGAAGCTATGACTGACAGCCAATACATGGGGCGTGCCAGTAGCTTGGCTGCGCGTGTGGATGCGCTCATTCCGATTCGTTTGGGGACAAGCTCTCCGAAAATAATGGTGAGATAGGTCACTAAGATGACAATCAGAATTTGTGCTATTATATGGGCATAAGTGACTGGTATGCCTGCTGCAGTCAGTACTTTGCTGAAATCAGACGCCAATACATCGCCGGAATAAATACCGGTGAGAATACCAATCAGAGTAATTCCGATTTGTATGGTCGATAAAAACTTATCCGGGTCATTGGCTAATTTTAAGGCGATACGCGCGGTGGAACTGCCGTGACGGACATCATTGTTCAGACTGCTTTTGCGAGCAGAAATCAAGGCTATTTCGGACATGGCGAATACCCCATTTAGTAAAATAAGTGCGATAATTATAACAATCTCCATGTGAGTAATTTACATTTGTATTTGCTAACAAATGTACTAAGAATTGTGTTTTCTCTTTCTTCTTTTAGATTTAATTAATGAATTATCTGTCATTTAAGCTATCTTTGCGGTGTCTATAAAAGAAAAGGAGTAATTATGCATCCACTAGAACTATTCAAGTACTGTCCCAAATGTGGTTCTTCACATTTTGTGGTGAATAATGAGAAGTCCAAACGCTGTGCGGATTGTGGTTTTGTCTACTACTTTAATTCAAGTGCCGCTACAGTGGCATTTATCTTGAATGAGAGGAATGAATTATTGGTTTGCCGTCGGGGTAAAGAACCCAAGAAAGGAACACTGGACCTTTCGGGAGGGTTTATAGATATGTATGAAACCGGAGAGGAAGGTGTGGCGCGTGAGGTGCTGGAGGAAACAGGACTGAAAGTGGAAAAAGCGGCATATCTGTTTTCGTTGCCCAATACTTATCTTTATTCCGGCTTTTTGGTACATACCTTAGACCAGTTTTTCCTTTGTACGGTGGAAGATACGGCTCATCTTGAAGCGATGGATGATGTGGCGGATTCTTTTTGGATGCCGCTTGACAAAGTGAATCCTGAAGAATTTGGTCTTGACTCTGTACGTGAGGGAGTAAAACGCTTTTTGAAAGAATATAAATATTAGAATAGAATATGAAGAAAAGGACTCTATTAATAGCTGCATTGATGGGGGGATGTGCTTTGCAAAGTATGGCCCAGCAAATTCTTCCCGATGACGTGGCAGGCGATAAGGAATACCGAAGGGTATGCAGAGAATATGAATTGAAGTCAAAAAACAGTGTGGAGCTGTTGCAGGCTTATCTGGATAAATACCCGGATTCACGATATACAGACAGGGTACGTTCTTTGATTGCTTCGGTGTATTTTGAAGAAGGTAAATATAAGGAGGCAATAGCTATGTTTAGGGCGTGTGACCTTGAGGCACTGCCTGATGCAGAACGCGATGATTGTGCCATGCGTCTTGCCACTTCTTATTTAAAGGAAGGTAATTTGCGCGATGCTTCCGTATGGTTCCTTTTACTGAAAGAGGTGAGCCCGCGTTATCAATCGGATGCTACTTATAACTTGGCTTATATCGATTATGTGGAAAAACGGTATAATAAGGCATTAGATGCTTTTTTATCTTTGAAAGATGATGCTGTATATTCATCTTTAGTGCCTTATTATATAGGAGAGATTTATTTATTGCAAGGTAATTATGAACAGGCACGTTCGGTGGCTGAACGCTATTTGAAGGTTTATTCCGGTCATAAAGATGAGGCTCAGATGGAACGTGTTTTGGGAGAAGCCTGTTTTGGACTGAATAATTACCAGGCAGCTATTACACCGCTGGAACGTTATCAAGGTGCGGTGCCGCGTCCGCAGCGTAAAGCGTTGTATGAGTTGGGTATGAGTTATTATTATACCGGTGTTTATTCAAAGGCGGCTGCCACACTGGGTGAAACGACTTCGGTGAATGATGCTTTGTCTCAGAATGCATATTTGCACATGGGCTTGGCTTATTTGAATTTGAAGGAACGCAATCAGGCAAGAATGGCTTTTGAGCAGGCGTCTGCATCAGGATTTGACCCGTTGGTGAAAGAGCAGGCTCTTTATAATTATGCTTTGTGTATACATGAGACTTCTTATTCTCCTTTTGCTGAATCTGTAACGGTATTTGAACGTTTTCTTAATGAATTTCCCAATTCGCCGTATGCCGAACGGGTAAATGATTACTTGATAGAGGTGTATATGAATACTCGTAGCTACGAAGCTGCATTGAAGTCTATTGCAAAGATTGAGCATCCGGGTGCACGAATCATGGAAGCAAAACAAAAGATTCTGTTCCGTCTCGGTACTCAGGCATTTGCTAATGCCGACTTTTCCAAAGCAATAGAATATTTTAACCGCTCTTTGGCTATCGGGCAATATAACATGTCTGCTAAGGCTGATGCATATTATTGGCGTGGTGAGGCAAACTACAGACTGGAACACTATGCTCAGGCTGGAAATGATTTACGCCGATACTTGGAATTCGCTCCCGATAAGATGAATCGGGAGTACGGGCTGGCGCTTTACAATTTGGGTTATACTGATTTTAAACAAAAGAATTATAATGGTGCATTGAATTGGTTTACCCGTTTTGTTGACCGTGGAACTGTCAATGACCGTGCTGTACAGGCAGATGCTTACAATCGTATCGGTGACTGTAACTTTTATGCCCGCCGTTTTGATTCGGCCCGTCAGGATTATGCCCGTGCTGTGGAAATAGATCCTTCTTTGGGGGATTATTCTTTATATCAAGAGGCTTTTGTCCGTGGCTTGCAGAAGGATTATACCGGAAAGATACAAATTTTAAACCGTTTGATAGCGGATTATCCCGAGTCTCAATATCTGGATGATGCTTTGTATGAGCAAGGCCGTGCTTTTGTTCAAATGGAGGATCATACGAATGCTATTAATCGTTTCAATATTTTGTTGAAGAAATTCCCGGAAAGCAATATGGCCCGTCGAGCGGCTAACGAAATAGGTTTGCTCTATTATCAAGGAGATAAGTATCCGGAGGCTATCCAGGCTTATAAGCAGGTAATCACTAATTATCCGGGTAGTGAGGAGGCTCGTCTTGCCCAAAGAGATTTGAAGTCTATTTATATTGATTTGAATAAGGTGGATGAATATGCCAACTTTGCTTCTACCATTCCCGGTGGAGCCAATTTTGATGTGAACGAACGTGATTCGTTGACTTATGTTGCTGCCGAAAGGGTATATATGCGCGGTGAAATAGATGAAGCACGCAATAGTTTTACTCATTATCTGCAAACTTTCCCGGAAGGTGCATTTAGTTTGAATGCCAATTATTATGTCGGGTTGATAGATTATAACCGGAAGGCTTACAATAGTGCGATAGAACATTTGGACAAAGTTTTGGCTTATCCCAATAATAAATATTCGGAAGATGCCATGATGATGAGTGCTGAGATGGCTTACTCGGCAAAAGACTATGAAAAAGCGTTGACTGTTTATAAGCAACTGAAAGATAAAGCTGTTTCGCCGGAACGCCGGCAGTTGGCAAAGACAGGCGTACTTCGTAGCGCTTATATGTTGGGCAATGGAGAAGAAGTAATGCTGGCGGCAACGGATTTGCTGGCGGAGACAAAGGTTGCTCCTGAATTATCCAACGAGGCTCATTATTATCGTGCCAAGGCTTATCTGGATGCAGGAAAAGTGGAAGGTGCCATGGATGATTTGAAGATATTGGCAAAAGACACTCGCAATATATATGGTGCAGAAGCGAAATATAAAGTGGCGCAGATTTATTTTGATGCCGGGCAGACAGAACAGGCTGAGAAAGAAGTCTTGGATTATATTGAAGTCAGCACTCCACATACTTATTGGTTGGCGCGTAGCTTTGTGCTGTTGTCTGATGTTTATATGAAATTGGGACGTAATTTAGATGCTAAGCAATATTTGCTTTCATTGAAGCAGAATTACCAGGCAGATGATGATATTGCAGGAATGATAGAGAGCAGACTGAATAAGTTAAATGCCGAAAATTAAAGATTATGAAGAAAATAGCAATTATAGCGTTTGTGGGCTTGTTGCCTCTGTCGGCTGTATATGCACAGCAAGACAGTACTTTGAACCGCACTGTGGTAGTGGAGAATGAGTATAACCCTACTGTCATGGATGCTTCCAAAATAAATGTGTTGCCCAGGGTGGAAGAACCGGCAGTAGTGAAGAAAGGAATTGAGTATGCTACGGCTTTGCGTCCTGTGGCTGCCTGGAATTATGAAGAAATGTTTCCTATAGTCCGTGAATGGGAATGGGAGAAGGCCAAACGAGGATATGTGCGTGCGGGTGCCGGTAATTATGGTAATGTGGACTTCAAGGCCGGATATATATGGGACATTACGAAAGGTGACCGTCTGAATGTTGCTACTTCATTGGATGGCATGAATGGAACCCTGAAAGATGCAATTGATAATGATTGGAAATCCCGTTTTTATTCTTCTTCTTTCAATATAGGGTATAGACATAGTTTCAGGAATATGGATTTGAATCTTGGAGGAGGATTTCATTCTCGTGTATTTAATTATATGTTGAGTCCGATTTCTTCTATCTCCGGCGAGAATGATAAACAGCATCACACACTGGGAGATTTCTATGTCGGGTTGTCTTCTACGGATGAAATGATGCCATTGCAATTTACTGTACAAACAGGCTTTCAGTATTTTAAACAGAAATATCCGGCAATTTCTGATGAGAACAGCACGGAAAAAATAATTCATACAGCAGGTGATGTATGGGGAAAACTGAGCGATATTCAGCGTGTGGGTATTAAATTTGAAATGGATAATTTATTTTATTCAGGTGACTTGATGAAGGATTATACTTCTTTAGGTCTGAATCCTTATTATGCTATTGATGAAGATAGCTGGAGGCTGCATCTGGGTGCGCACGTCGACTGGATGACCGGTAATGATAGCGGTATAGATGTAGCCCCGGACATTCGTGCTGAGTATATCTTCTCCGATAGTTATATTCTTTATTTGAATGCACAAGGAGGCAGACAGGTAAACGATTATCGTATGTTGAGTCGCATCTCTCCCTATTGGGGAACAGAGCAGCAGCTTGATGCGACTTATGTCCCTTTTGATGCAACTTTGGGTTTTAAGGCGTCTCCTGTAAGTGGGTTATGGTTTAATATATTTGGTGGTTATCAGATACGTAAACATGAGTTATTCTGTACGTTAGTGCCTGCGGGACAATTTGTATATACGGGTTTTGTACAGGATAAAGGAAAAATTGGTTATGGAGGTGCAGAAGTGAAATATGGCTATAAGGACTATTTTGATGCATCGGTAAAAGGTACGTATTACGGTTGGACAACAGATAGTGACGACGATATGATAGTTGCCATGAAGCCTGAAATGGAACTGAACTTTAAAGTTGATGCCAAGCTGATGGACGGTTTAAAGCTTCGGTTAGGTTATGATTATGTAAAGCGTAAGGGTGAGGATGTCGATCCTGTCAGTAATCTGAGTGTGGGTGCTACCTATGAGCTTTTAAAAGACATCTCTATCTTTGTGGATGTGAACAACCTGTTAAATAAACAATATTATTACGAAGGAGGATACCCTGCCGAAAAACTGAATGTTTTAGGTGGTCTTACTTTTCGATTTTAGTTAAATAGGCTTCTAAAAAGAGCCTTTTTAAGAAAAAAAAGCAGAAACATACCTTATTATATAGGTGTAGTTCTGCTTTTTTTCTACTTTTGCCCTCAAATAAAATGGAATACATTATATTATGCAAAAAAATCTTGTAATTGTAGAGTCACCCGCAAAAGCCAAGACCATAGAAAAATTCTTAGGAGAAGACTATAAAGTCCTTTCCAGTTACGGGCATATCCGTGACTTAAAGAAGAAAGATTTCAGTATCGATGTAGAGAAGGGATTTGAACCGACTTATGAGATACCTTCTGATAAGAAAAAATTGGTCGGCGAGTTGAAAGCTGCGGCAAAGAACGCTGATATGGTGTGGCTCGCATCCGATGAGGACCGTGAGGGAGAAGCCATTTCGTGGCATTTATATGAAGTGTTGGAACTGGACCCGAAGAGGACAAAGCGTATTGTATTCCACGAGATAACCAAAACTGCGATATTAAAAGCCATTGAAACCCCGCGTGACATAAATGTGAACCTTGTAAATGCTCAGCAAGCGCGTCGTATCTTGGACAGGATTGTAGGTTTTGAGCTTTCTCCTATTTTATGGAAGAAGGTAAAACCTGCTCTTTCTGCCGGTCGTGTGCAGTCTGTTGCTGTTCGGTTAATTGTGGAACGTGAGCGTGAGGTGCACGCTTTTGTCAGTGAGCCTTCTTATCGTGTAACAGCAATATTTGAAGCTCCTGATGCCGATGGTAATAAAACGGAAGTGAGGGCTGAGTTAGACAGACGTTTTAAGACAAAAGAAGAGGCTCAGGCATTCCTTGAATTGTGTAAGGATGCAGAGTTTTCTATTGAAGATATTACGACTCGTCCGGTTAAGAAGTCGCCGGCTGCTCCATTTACCACTTCCACTTTGCAGCAGGAAGCTGCTCGGAAGTTAGGGTTTACGGTTGCGCAGACTATGATGGTGGCGCAACGGTTGTATGAAAGCGGGCAGATTACTTATATGCGTACCGACTCTGTGAATCTTTCGGACTTGGCATTGGCGGCCTGCAAATCAACTGTCATTTCACTGATGGGAGAAAGGTATGTGAAGACACGTCAGTTTGCAACGAAGACAAAAGGTGCTCAGGAAGCTCACGAAGCGATTCGTCCGACGGATATGTCGAACGAGACTATTGCGGGAACGTCACAGGAGCAGAGATTGTACGAATTGATTTGGAAACGTACTGTTGCATCACAGATGGCAGAGGCTGAACTTGAAAAGACCACTGCTACTATCTCTATCAGCAATAGTGAAGAAACTTTTGTTGCTATTGGTGAAGTTGTGATTTTCGATGGCTATTTGCGTGTATATAAAGAGTCTTATGACGACGATAACGAACAAGAGGATGAAAGCCGCTTGTTGCCTCCTTTGAGTAAAGGACAGTCATTAGAGAGTAAGGAAATTTCTGCCACTCAGCGTTTCAGTATGTGTCCTCCGCGTTATACCGAAGCCAGTTTGGTGCGTAAGCTGGAGGAACTGGGCATCGGGCGTCCGTCTACATATGCTCCTACCATATCGACGGTCCAGCAACGTGGCTACGTGGTAAAAGGAAACAGTGAAGGCGTAAAACGTCCATACGAGATATTGAAGCTCAAAGGGAACAAGATAACCGAAACAGTCAAGACGGAAACAACCGGAAATGAGAAGTCTAAACTATTGCCTACTGATGTAGGTATAGTGGTTAATGACTTCTTGATGGCATTCTTCCCCGAAATTATGGACTATAATTTCACCGCGAGTGTTGAAAAAGAATTTGATGAAGTGGCGGAAGGCGAGAAAGAGTGGACGAGTGTAATGAAGAACTTTTACGACGGCTTCCATCCGTTGGTAGACAAGACCATGAATGCGAAGAGCGAGCATAAGGTGGGTGAAAGAATTCTAGGCAATGATCCGGTGAGTGGGAAGCCTGTATCCGTAAAAATTGGTCGATTTGGCCCGGTGATACAGATAGGCATAGCCGATGATGAAGAAAAACCCAAGTTTGCGCACTTGCCGAAAGGTCTTTCGATAGAAACAATTACGTTGGAAGAAGCGCTTGATTCGTTCAAGCTCCCGAAAACGTTAGGTGAGTATGAAGATAAGACAGTGACGGTAGGAGTGGGACGATTTGGACCTTATGTCCGTCATAATAATGTATTCGTCTCTATTCCCAAGGGGGAAGATCCGATGGAGGTTACCTTGGAAAAAGCGATTGAAATGATTAATGCCAAGCGCGAAGCTGCCGAAAAGAAGATTATTAAAACATTTGATAAAGAGCCTGATTTGCAGATTCTGAACGGTCGTTACGGACCTTATATTGCTTATCAGAAAAAGAATTATAAGATTCCTGAAAGCGTAGAACCGAAAGATTTAAATCTGGAAACTTGCTTTAAGGTGATAGAACTGCAGAAAGAAAAAAGTGAGACTCGTAAACGAGTGGCAGCTAAGAAAAAGAAATGACACGTATATTTTTAATAGGATATATGGGTGCGGGGAAAACGACTTTGGGTAAAGCGTTTTCCCGCGAACTGGGTCTTACTTTCATAGACTTGGATTGGTATATTGAGGAGCGTTTTCATAAAACTGTTCAGCAGTTGTTTTCAGAACGCGGTGAACAGGGTTTCCGCGAATTGGAGCAAAAAATGTTGCATGAGGTGGCTGAGTTTGAAGATGTTGTAATCTCGGCCGGTGGGGGCACTCCTTGTTTTTTTGACAATATGGACTATATGAATGCTTGTGGGGATACCGTGTTTCTTCAGGTGGAGCCCGAGGTGTTGTTTCACCGTTTAAAAGTGGCGAAGCAACAACGTCCGTTATTGGCAAACAAAAGCGATGAAGAATTGATGAACTTTATTTGTGAAGCGTTGCAGAAGCGTCATCCTTTTTATTCGCAGGCGAAGTTTCTGTTTCGGGCCGACGAGTTGGAAGACAAGTCGCAGATACAGGCATCAGTAGATAGCTTGAGAAAGCTGTTGGATAAATAAACAGATTGAAAGTTATAATCTATTTAGTAAAAGTATACACACTATTTGCACAGAACAAGAAATGAGAAAATGGCGTATTGAAGATTCGGAAGAGCTCTACAACATTACAGGTTGGGGAACTTCGTACTTTAGTATCAATGACAAAGGTCATGTAGTGGTAACTCCCCGTAAGAACGGTGTCGCAGTCGATTTGAAAGAATTGGTGGACGAGCTTCAGTTACGGGATGTCGCAGCACCTATGCTGGTTCGTTTCCCGGATATTCTTGATAATCGTATCGAAAAAATTTCGAACTGTTTCAAGCAAGCATCCGAAGAGTATGGTTATAAAGCTGAAAACTTTATCATCTATCCTATTAAAGTGAACCAAATGCGTCCGGTGGTGGAAGAAATCATAAGTCATGGCAAGAAGTTTAATTTAGGACTGGAAGCCGGTTCCAAACCCGAATTGCATGCAGTGATTGCTATTAACACGGACTCAGACTCGCTGATTATCTGTAACGGATATAAAGATGAGAGCTATATTGAGTTGGCTTTACTGGCTCAGAAGATGGGGAAACGTATCTTTCTGGTAGTAGAGAAGATGAATGAGTTACGCTTGATTGCAAAGATGGCGAAACAGCTCAATGTACGCCCTAATATAGGTATTCGTATTAAACTGGCTTCTTCGGGCAGTGGAAAATGGGAAGATAGCGGTGGAGATGCCAGCAAGTTTGGATTGACTTCCAGTGAGTTGCTGGAAGCACTTGACTTTTTGGAAAAGAAAGACATGAAAGATTGTTTGAAGTTGATTCATTTCCATATCGGAAGTCAAGTAACCAAGATACGCCGTATTAAAACAGCTTTACGTGAAGCTTCACAGTTCTATGTACAATTACACGCAATGGGCTTCAATGTTGAGTTTGTTGATATCGGTGGAGGCTTGGGTGTTGACTATGACGGTACCCGGTCTTCCAATAGTGAAAGCAGCGTGAACTATTCTATTCAGGAGTATGTAAACGACTCTATCTCTACGTTGGTGGATGCTAGTGATAAAAATAATATTCCGCACCCCAATATCATTACAGAAAGTGGTCGCTCACTGACGGCACACCATTCGGTGCTGATTTTTGAAGTGCTGGAAACAGCTACTCTGCCCGAAATGGATGAAGACTTTGAAGTAAGTGAAAAGGACCATGAACTGGTGCATGAACTATATGAAATATGGGATAATTTGAATCAGAGCCGTATGTTGGAGGCATGGCATGATGCACAGCAAATTCGTGAAGAGGCACTGGATTTGTTCAGTCATGGTATTGTGGATTTAAGAACCCGTGCGCAGATAGAACGTCTCTATTGGTCTGTGACTCGTGAGATTAATCAAATTGCTTCCGGGTTAAAACATGCTCCCGATGAATTCCGTAAATTGGATAAATTATTGGCTGATAAATATTTCTGTAACTTTTCGCTTTTCCAGTCTTTGCCGGACTCTTGGGCGATAGATCAGATATTCCCCATTATGCCTATCCAAAGACTGGACGAGAAACCCGACCGGAATGCTACTTTGCAAGACATTACTTGTGATTCTGACGGAAAGATAGCCAACTTTATATCTACCCGTTATGTATCGCACGACCTGCCTGTGCATTCATTGAAGCAAAAAGAGTCTTATTACATAGGTGTCTTTTTAGTGGGCGCTTATCAGGAAATTTTAGGAGATATGCACAATTTGTTTGGTGATACGAATGCAGTGCATGTATCAGTAGATGATAAAGGGTATTCTATTGATCAGGTGATTGATGGCGAAACCGTGGCGGAAGTGTTGGATTATGTTCAGTATAATCCGAAGAAACTGGTGCGTACATTGGAAACCTGGGTGACTAAATCTGTAAAAGAAGGTAAGATATCGGTAGAAGAAGGAAAAGAATTTTTGTCCAACTACCGTTCCGGGCTTTATGGATATACTTATTTGGAATAAAAGGATGAAAGAAAAACTGACTGTCATAAAGGTAGGCGGAAAGATTGTAGAGGAAGAAACTACGCTTAGTCGGCTTTTGGCCGACTTTTCCGCTATTGAAGGATATAAATTGTTGGTGCACGGTGGGGGACGTTCAGCCACCAAACTGGCTGCCCGATTGGGTATTGAAAGTAAAATGGTGAATGGCCGTCGCATTACGGATGCCGAGACGCTGAAGGTTGTGACTATGGTTTACGGCGGATTGGTAAACAAAAACATCGTTGCAGGTCTGCAAGCTAGAGGAGTGAATGCTATCGGACTGACCGGAGCGGATATGAACGTTATTCGTTCAGTGAAACGGCCGGTGAAAGAGGTGGATTATGGCTATGTAGGTGATGTGGAAAAGGTGAATGCCGATTTTCTGGCTACACTGATTCGTCAGGGTATTGTTCCTGTCATGGCTCCTCTGACTCATGACGGGCAGGGAAGTATGCTGAATACCAATGCCGATACCATTGCCGGGGAGACAGCAAAAGCGTTGGCGCCACTTTTTGATGTGACACTTGTCTATTGTTTTGAGAAGAAAGGCGTATTACGCGACGAAAATGACGATGATAGCGTCATTCCTGTTATTACTCCCGAAGAATTTAAAGAGTATGTAGCCCGGGGTATCATTCAGGGAGGGATGATACCTAAACTGGAAAATTCCTTCTCTGCCATTGATGCAGGAGTGAGTCAGGTTGTAATTACCTTGGCTTCAGCCATTAAGGGAGAAGGCGGAACTATAATCAAAAAATAATTCAAAAAATAGGCGGGTGAGTGTAACTTTTGTACAACTCACCCGTCATTATTACAGAGCAATGCAAGAAATCAGTTTCCGAAACGACATTTTGCCCCTGAAAGACAAACTCTACAGGTTGGCTTTTCGTATTACGCTGAACAGTGCTGAAGCGGAGGATGTGGTGCAGGATACGATGATTAGGGTATGGGATAAACGTGATGAGTGGCCGAATTTTGAATCCATCGAAGCCTACTGTCTGACGGTAGCAAGAAATCTGGCAATAGACCGGATTGAAAAGATAGATTCACAGCACATGGAATTGACACCCGAAACACAGGAACTGCCCGATGCATTGAACCCTTATGAACAGTTGGCACAGAGTGAGCAATTAGGTTTGATTCACCGCCTGCTGAACGAACTTCCCGAAAAGCAGCGAAGTATTATGCAGTTGCGGGATATTGAAGGAAAGAGCTATAAAGAAATTGCAGATATTTTGCAGATAACGGAAGAGCAGGTGAAAATCAATCTCTTTCGCAGTCGGCAAAAGATAAAACAAAGATATACGGAAATAGAAGATTATGGATTATAAGTACATTGAACAGTTATTGGAACGCTACTGGAACTGTGAGACTTCCTTGGAAGAGGAACAGATTTTGCGTTCTTTCTTTCATCAGAAAGAGATTCCTGCTCATTTACTCCGTTACAAGGCAATGTTTGCTTATCAGGAGATTGAGAAGGAGAGGGGGCTGGGCAGTGACTTTGATGCCAAGGTTCTGGCCCGGGTGGAAAAACCGGTTGTGAAAGCGCAACGCCTCACTTTGCGAACGCGCTTTATGCCGTTGTTCAAGGCTGCTGCCATGATAGCTGTCTTGTTTGTGATGGGAACGGTGGTGCAACGTTCCATGCAGGATGATGGTAGCGATATGGTGTATATGCATGATGATTACCGTGATACCGTAAATGATCCGCAAGTGGCATACGAACCGGTGCTGCCGATAGATACGGTTACAAAGATAGCCGGAGATGAGGCAGCAGGAGTGAAGAATTAGATAACATTTTCATTTGCTTTTATATATAAATAGATAGTTAGTGCTTATTAAAACAACTTTTTAATTCGAGGCTGTGAAGTTTCAATTCTCTCAAATTTTAAATTAACTAACTAAATAATGTAAAAAGGATTACCGCGTGAGCAGTAATCCTTTTTTAGGTAGATAATCTAATGTAAAGAGAGAATTATGAAATGAGCTTTATCTTCTTTTTACGTTACCGATACCGGATTTATTTATATCGGTAGTTGGGGGATTCCCAAAGTAATCAACATTGCCTATTCCGTTTGTACTTACGGTTATCTTTCCTGATGCATAACAAGAAACATTTCCAATGCCTTTTTGTTCAACGACAACATCTGAAACAATCATATCTTTGGCGTTTAGGTTTCCAATACCTTTGATGTGATAGCTTGCCTTCTCTGCCTTTCCTTTCAGTATGACATTGCCTATTCCGTCGGATCTTACGCTTATATTATCGGCGGTCAGTTCATCTGCTTTAAAGTTTCCTGTTCCGTTAGAGGTGATTTTTATATCATCTACCTTGACGGAATCTTTCAAGGTTATATTGCCTGTACCTTGTTGGCTGATGCTGCTCAATTTGGGAGCAGTAATAGTGATTGTGACATTGTTGTTCTTCAAACTGCGGAATTTCACACCTTTCTTCATGGAGATGTGCAGTGTACTGTCTTCCGAAGTGACAATAAGACTGGAAATGATATTGTCGGGGCCATAAGCCTCTACAGTTGTGGCATTACTTTGCTTGAATACAATATTGACGGTACCCTGGCTGGCAATATTATCGAATGCTTCCACACTGTATTTCTTGGTTATTTTGTTCTTGCTGGGAGCAATGCCGTTTACACAGCTTGTCAGAGTCATAACCAGACTGAATAAGTAAAAGTATGTACGTTTCATATTTCTGTGTTTTTTATTGGTTTCTATCTATTAGACGAAGAGGATAACAGTAAAGTTGCAATTCCCTCTTTTTTTTCTTATGAATAATATATCTTTGTGGCTGATATGGCAACAAAGAGAGTATTAGCTGACAAAGATTTCAATCGTATTATTGTGCGTACCCATCGTTTGGCACGTAACATTACCATGCGTGTAAAGCCGGATGGACTGCATGTTACGGTACCGCCTTACAGCCTGAGCAGTAAGGTGATGGAAGTTGTAGAGCAATATCGTGAACGCTTGTTGCAGGACTGGCAGAGGGTATGCAAGAAATCTATAGACTTGGATTTCCGTATTCAGGCCCCTTGTTTCAGGCTATGGCTGGAAAAAGGCAATTTTACCTGTTTTTCTGTGCGGAATACGGAGGAAGGAATAAAAATCATTTGTCCTCGTGATGTTGACTTTACAAAGGAGGAGGTGCAGCGGTTGGTGCGCAATGCCATTATCAGGGCGATGAAGAAAGTGGCGGGTGAATATTTGCCACCTTTGCTTGATGCATTGGCAGAACACTATGGCTTGTCATACAAACGAGTGAAGATAACCGGAAGCAAAGGACGTTGGGGCAGTTGCTCGGCGGCCGGGAGTATAAACCTTTCCTGTTATTTGATGCTGTTGCCTTCGCACCTGATGGATTATGTGCTGTTGCACGAGCTGTCGCATACAAAAGAAATGAATCACGGTCCTCGTTTTTGGGAACTGCTGGACAGCATGACGGAGGGAAGGGCACATCTGCTGCGGGCGGAGTTACGACAATTCAATACTGATTTTTAGCAAGCACATCCCCTCATCCTCCCTTCAGCCGTGCTTCCCAAGTCCCTTCCCAATCTGCCTTCAGCATTTGGCTGTGTTCTGATAATCTGTAAAAAACGAGTCGTTAAGTTTCTAAAACTTTGATATTGCGAAACTTTTTTATTTACTTCGCAATAATATATATAACTAACTATGAAAAGGGAGAAAAACATTCTATTTATCCTGACCATTCTATTACTATTGGCATGTACAGCCTGCTACCGTTCCACTCGTCATGTCACAGAGCACTTGTCGCAAGCGGAGGGACTTATATGGGCCGCTCCCGATTCGGCACTGCATATACTGGAATCCATCTCTACCTCTCGGCACTTAACCGGAAAAGAGCAGGCAGACTATGCTTTGCTGCTTTCGCTAGCCCAATATCGCTGTTATATCCCTGTATCCTCCGATTCATTGATAAACCTTGCCATAGAATATTATAAAGATAAGAATGACGCAGATAAAAAAGGGGCAGCCTTTTATGTAAAGGGATGCATATTGGAAGAATATACCAAAGACATTCCCAATGCCCTGCTAGCTTACAAAGAAGCCGAAATGTGTATTCCCGATATGAATGAAAAACGGTATGTTGCCCGTATTTATAGCAGCTTGGGATATATTAATAAAAAATCTTTCCATTTCGACCCGGCTAAAGAATATTATCAAAAAGCCTTGCAGGCAAATATAGATGGAAAGGACACGGTTGCATACGCCAGTAATTTGCTCAATCTGTCAACTCTTTATTATACCCTTCATCAAGCGGACAGCGCTAATAGGTGCATCAATACCTTAATAGATATTGCCGATTCTCTAAATGACCTTGACCTTCAGGTCAAAATATACAATAATATAGCAAACAGAAAGATATTTGAAAAGAACTATGCAGAAGCAGAAAAATATCTGATTCATGCCATACGATTATCTTCTCCCCATTTTCCCGACAAGTTGTCGCTGGGACTGGCCAATCTATATGCATATACTGGACAGAAAGAGAAAGCAGACAGTCTCTTTACTCACTTATTGTCTTGCCCGGACTTGCTAGTGCGATCCAATAGCTATCTGGATTTATTAAACTATTTTTTGACTTCTCATCCCAAAGAGCGCTCCTATCTAAATCATTATATAGCACTAACAGATTCCATTTACAAGGAAAACCGTGCAGAAGAAGTAGGAAAAATACAGCAGAAATACGATAATGAAGTACTGGCGCGTACCAACGACCAACTATATTTTAAATGGATACTAACTAGTGTTGTTGGTTCACTCATTTGTATAATTGCAGTTACTTTCTTGCAAAAAAAATGGAGAAAGGCAAATGCTCTGCAAAAACAAATAGAAGAATTGGAAGAGAAGAAGAAGGTACTAACTAGTAGTTCCCAAGAAAACGAACGTTATGTAATCCAAATAAGCGAGTTGGAAAGTCAAATAAACGATTTAAAAAATGAAAAAAGAAGGCTGAAGTATTTCATAAACAAAACAAAGGAGAGCAAGGAGGACAAAGAGGATGATTATAGTTCAATCTTCAAAACCTATTTGTCCATCACGAAGGACAAAACGTATGACAAAGAGCGGGAGAGAGACAACCTGCGTCAATGGCTTAACTTGACGAATCAAAATTTTACCGATAAGCTGATAAAGCATTACCCAGTATTATCCAAATCAAATCAGCTTATGGACGTATGTTGTTTAACTGCACTAAACCTTAGCATAGAAGACATTGCCACATTGCTGGGTATCGGGGAGCGGACTGTCGAACGATATACCAGTGATATTTGTAAAAAAGTAGGGCTTCCCAAGGGAGGAAAACATATTTTTGTAGAATTTATCAATTCTATAAAAGAGTTGGAAGCGTGATTTATGTACTTTTTTAACATTTGCCTTTCGTCATAATATCTCATTTTCGGCAATTAAATGCGGTATAAAATATAGTAATATGTTAATAGCCAGCAAGATAATGATATCTCATTATTTCCCCAAGTTTCATTTGGATATGAATTAAAATAGGCTTATGTTTGCCATCATTTAAAATTTCAGACTATGAAACACGTACTTTTTTTGCTCCTTGCATTTATTACTATTCCCGCATGGGGGACAGTAAATGAAGATAAGAAAGAAACTTACCCTTACCTTTTTTGATGCAATAGAAGATGTAACTGTCTCTATTGTGGGAAACTCAGGTACAGTAGAAACACGCACGGTATCATTTAATGATTTCCAGACTGAAATCTTCGATGTAAGCCGGTATGCAGCAGGGAATTATAGTTTATTGATAACTACCCCCAGAGGGACCTCCTTATCGGGAAACTTTAAAATAGATATTTAGAAATGCCCTAATTAAGAAAGAAGAAGATGGCTGATGATGATGTTCTATTAGAAAAAATCGCCAATCATTACCTGTTCTATGGTTCTTTTCACTCTGATTTAGGACTATACAACGGCAAGATGGGAATGGTCATTTTCTTCTTTCATTATGCACGATATA